>Ga0209415_10005286_pt1 | contig 23251 bp, 23 predicted proteins | sample PeaSoiSIISIP2007_FD_187696 | JGI IMG/M metagenome (GOLD analysis project Ga0209415, IMG submission 187696) | Peat soil microbial communities from Weissenstadt, Germany - SII-SIP-2007 (SPAdes) (version 2) | ecosystem: Environmental > Terrestrial > Soil > Wetlands > Peat | place: Germany... | reverse complement strand
CCCCTGTGCCTGTTCGACAACTGCCTCGAGACCGACGGCGCGCTGGCGTGCGTGATCGTGTCGGCCGAGCGCGCCCGCGACCTGCGCCACGCACCGGCCTACATCCACGCCTTCGCTCAGGGGCTTCCTCCCGAGCACCAGACCATGGTCAACTTCTTCAACGACGACCCTCTCACCGGGCCGGCCTGGGCCTGCGCCCGGCGGCTGTGGGCGAACGCCGCCTTCGGGCCCGGCGACGTCAACGTGGCCCAGATCTACGACGCCTTTTCACCGCTGATCCTGCTCTCGCTCGAGGGCTACGGGTTCTGCAAGCGCGGCGAGGCCGCCGGTATGACGGAGAACGGCAACCTCGAGTGGGGAACGGGCTCGCTCCCGGTGAACACCTCCGGTGGTGGGCTGTCGGAGGCCTACGTGCACGGCTTCAACCTGATCAACGAAGGGGTGCGCCAGATGCGCGGCACGTCGACGGCGCAGGTGGAGGGAGCCGAGACCTGCCTGGTGACCTCGGGGGAGGGAGTGCCCACCAGCGCCCTTCTCCTCCGGCGATAGGAGAGGACCCATGACCAACGCTGCCGCCTTCTCCGGTGGGTACGCCGCCAACCTCGGCCCGTCCGAGGAGGGGTTCCTCATGCCGGCCGTCGACGAGGAGAGTTCCTTCTTCTGGGAGGGCGCGCTCCAAGGTGAGCTGCGTATCCAGGTGTGCAACTCCTGCGGCAAACTCCGCCACCCGCCGAGGCCCATGTGCCCGTCGTGCCGCTCCACCGCCCGGGGGTGGAAGCCGGTGGCCGGCAAAGGGACCATCTGGTCGTTCGTCGTTCCCCACCCCCCGCTGCTCGAGCCCTATTCCGGCCTGGCCCCCTACAACGTGATCGTGGTGGCCCTCGACGAGCACCCCACCATCCGCTTCGTGGGCAATCTCGTCAGTGGTCCTGAGGGAGCCCTCAACGAAGTCGACCCCCACTCCATCCGCATCGGCGAGCCCGTCGATGTCGTCTTCAAGCACTTCCACCGCGCCGACGGCAGCGAAGAGGCCCTCCCGTTCTGGGTGCGCTCGGCCTGAGCCGTCGCCTCACGCCCAGGCGCACGCCGCGATAGCGGCGTCGGCGGCGGCCTCGGCGCCGAGCAGCGCCCCTTCGGCCAGCCGAGCCATGGACTCGACCCGCTCGGGATGCTCGGCGAAGTACCGCTCGATGGCCTCGGTGTTGGGCGACCCGTCCATGTTCGAGAGCTCGAACACCTCTTGGTCGACGCTCCCGTCGGTGGCCCGGTCGCTGATGACGCGGAACACCGACCACGGAATCCCTCGTGCTTCGCACAGCGCGGCGATGGCCGCCGTCTCCATGTCGAGCGACACCACCCCCCGGGCCCGCAGACCGGCGATGTGGTCGAGGTCGGTGATCAAGACGTCGGTGGTCCACATGGTTCCCGACGTTGTGCCCTCCCCCAGCGGGGTGGGCCGGTAGGCCTCGCCGGTGGCCGCGTTGACCACGACCTCGGGAAGGACCAGTGTCCCGATCGGGGTCTCGTTCTCCACCGCGCCGGTGATGCCCACCACTAGAACACGGTCCACAGCCATGCCGTCGAGCAGGCGGCTGGCGCCTGACGTCGCCAACTCGGTCCCCATGCCGGTGACGATGGCCACCACGGGGCGGTCGTGCAGCGTCCCGGTGTGCACCGTCAGTTCGCCGACGAGCGACTCGCGCAGGTCGAGCTTGCGCACCAGGGGCTCGAGCTCCATCGGCATGGCGCAGATGAAGGCGACGTGGACACCGGGAACGGGGTCGGCATCGGGGCTCATCCCCACAGCCTGCCCCATGCCCGCCGACCACGCCGAGGCGGCCGTGCCAGGGGACTGATCCACCCAGTCAGTGCAGGAGCGAGAGGACCAGTCCGGCCTGCCCGAGGTGGTACGTCACCATGATCCCGACGTCCGCGGCCCGAAACGGCCGTACGAAGCGGTTCCAGGCGATCATGGCGTCGGACGCCACGAACAGCGCCGCCCCGGCCCCGGCGAGCACGTTCCCGGTGGCCAGCGCGGTGGCGAGCATGACCGAGATCACCACCATGTAGAGCGCCACCGGAACCCGCAGCTCGGATCGGGCCCCGAGGGCGCCCAGGATCCGAGCCGCCAGCGGCGCCACGACGACCACCACGACCGCCCCCGCCACCGCCCCCGCCACCGCACCGGGGCCGTGCGCCCAGAAGCCGGCGATGTAGCAAAGGTGGCCGACGAGGAAGGCGGCCAAGCCGGCGACGAACAGGTCGGTGGGCACCATGAGCAACACGTCTCCCGCCAACGAGCACACCAGGGCGGCGACGAACCACCAGCGCCTCACCCCGGCGTCGTGCGCCGGGGTGAGCGCCAACGCCGTGGCCATCAGCGCCACCACCGTGGCGGGCTTGCAGAGGTATTCGAGCCGGGCGTGCCGGCGGACCCGCGCCACCCAGTCGCCCGACGCCATCAGGGCGGCCACGACAATGAAGGCGGTGGCGGCGCCGGTCACGGCCGGTGCGACGGTGACCGACTCACGTCGGCGGCGTGGTCGACCACCCGATGGGCCCGAGCTTCTCGGCGATCGCCGCCATGGCCGCTTTCTCGCGTTGCCAGACCGCCATGATCTGTTCGGCGAAACCCGCCCGCAGGAGGCTCTTGTTGGCCACCAGGGCGTCCACGCTGTGCGCCCCGAGACGTCCGGCGAAGGCCAGCGCCTCCTCCAGGACCCGGCCGCTCGGCGCCCGGGCCAGGGCGAAGCCGGTGGCGACGGCATCGTCGGCGCCCAGGGGCGAGCCCGACAGCATCATCCACGCCGCCTGTTGGTGTCCCACCCGCAGGGGGAGCAGCCAGCTGCTCCCCGCCTCGGCACACGTGCCCAACGCCACGAAGGGCATGCGTATCTCCGCCGTCTCGTCGACGACCACGAAGTCGCAATGCAACAACACGGTGGCACCGAACCCCACCGCGAGCCCGTTGACGGCGGCCACCAGGGGCTTGGGAAAGCTCGCCAGGCACTCGAGGAGGGGATCGAAGTCGACGCCGAGTTCGGCGCTGCCACCGGGGCGGCTCATCTCCGTGAGGTCCACGCCCGCCGAGAACGCCCGACCCCGGCCCGTGAGCACACACACCGCCACACCGGGGTCGGCGGCGGCCGAGTCGAGTCGGCTCTTGAGCACTCGATAGCCCTCGGCGTTGAACGCGTTGAGCTTGGCCGGTCGGTCGAGCACCAGGACACGGACGTTGTCGTGGTCCACCACGGACACGTCATAGGCCGGTAACGACTCGTTCACGCTCTCACTCTCACTCTCCTAGCCTCCCGTCGCCTGCATAAGCTAGAGCGCGCGGGCTCGTCGCCGAGAGGTCCACACGGGCGTGAGGCGTACCGGCGAACGTGATCGGGGGCATCGACAGTGAGGACGCCAGGATCATGACCGGGGCCGAAGTCACGTCACCGAGCCCCGACGACGTGTTGGTGGACAGGCCGCGGCCCGAGGTGGCGCTCCTCACCCTCAACCGCCCCGACCGGCTGAACGCCCTCACCTCCGAGATGCTGGCGCACCTCTACCAGGTGCTCGAAGGGCTCGGCCGTGACCCGACCTGCCGGGTCATCGTCGTCACGGGGGCGGGCCGGGGGTTCTGCGCCGGGGACGACCTGCGTGACTACCACCCCCCGGCGTGGGTGCCGACCGACGTCGGCCCCTTCCATTCCAACATGTACCAGCAGAAGTACGTCGCCGAGCTCGTCCCTCGGATGCGCGCCCTGCCCCAACCCGTCATCGCCGCTGTCAACGGCCCCGCCGCCGGAGCCGGCTACGCGCTGGCCCTGGGGGCCGACCTGCGGGTCGCCTCGTCATCGGCGGTGTTCGTCGACGCCTTCGTGAAGATCGGTGCGTCGGGAGCCGAGATGGGGCTGAGCTGGTTGCTCCAGCGGATCGTGGGCGCCACACGCGCCGCCGAGCTGGTACTGACCGGACGACGCGTAGACGGTGCCGAGGCAGCCAGGATCGGGCTCGTCCTGCAGACGGTGCCCGACGGCGAGGTCGTCGACGCCGCCATCGACCTCGCCGAGCAGATCGTCGTCAACACGCCCATGGGCACGTGGATGGGGAAGGCCACGCTGTGGTCCAACCTCGAGATCTCGAGTCTCGAAGCCGCCATCGACCTCGAGGCCCGCACCCAGATCCTGACCCTGGGAACCGAGGATGCCCGGGAGCAGCTGGCTGCATACCGGGAGGGACGCGTGGCGCGCTACACCAACCGTTGACCGCCACACCAGGAGTCGACAATGAACCGTTACGGTCCCTTCGCCTTCCATCATGGACACGCGCTGTTCGCCTGGTTCTTCTTGGCGCTGGTGGGCGCACTGGTGGCGCTCGGCGTCCTGGCCGTGATCTTGCTGTGGAGGCGCGCCGCCAGGACGGGCCCGTTCCGCGGTGTGGGGTCCGTGCCCGCCGCGCCGTCAGATCCGGCGGTCGCCGAAGTGCGGATGCGCTACGCCCGGGGGGAGATCAGCTCCGAGGACTACGCTCGGCGCCTCGCCGACCTCGGGTATCCCATGGCCCCGGGTCAATGGCCCCCCGTCCCGGGGAGCGTGGCGCCCACGCCGACTCCCCCGCCCCCGCCCCCACCGGTGCCGCCCTCCTCGGGCCCTGATCGCACCCACGATCCGCGCCCCGACGGCCCCCCTGGTCCGTGACCCGAGGCGCAACAGGTACGAAACGGCGGCAAAGAAGGCGGCCAGAATGACGGCCAGGACTACGCTTGTGGAGAGTGAGCGACACCTCGCAGGGCGAGGGTTGGTGGCTGGCATCCGACGGGAAGTGGTACCCACCACATCTGCACCCCTCGGTCACCCAAGCCCGGCCAGCACCGCACAGCCCGGCTCCTCTCCCTGTTCCCGGGCCTGGGACCGTCCACGACACGCTGCCCCTTTCCGCTTCCTCCCCCGCTGACACCTACTCCGGGTCCGGCCCTGCGGGTCCTGTCGCTGCACCCCCGTACCCTCCCCCGGCCTTCGGCCCTCCCGCTTTCGGCCCTCCGGGTTACCCCGGGTACCCCGCCGGTTACCCGCTTCCGGGATACGGCCCACCGAGCTACCCCTCGGCTCCCGGTTACGGCGCTGCCCCCGGGTACGGGTCGCTATATGGGTACGGGGCTCCGACCGGGTACGGGTCGCCATATGGGTACGGGGTTCCACCCGGGTACGGCGTCTCGGTGTCGAACTTTCGTCTCGACCCCGTCCTGCACCAACCGTTGGCGCCGTGGTGGAAGCGTCTGGTGGCGATCCTCATCGACAGCGTCATTTTGGTCTTTGGCTACGTCATCCTCGTCCTCGCCGTCACCGCCGCCGTGACGCAGGGCTCGAATTCGGTTTCGAGCAGCTCATCGACATCAGGTGCGTCGGCACTCGCCGCTGTCGCCGCGTTGTGGGTCCTCCTCTCGATACCTGCTGCCGTGTACTACGCCATGATGAACGGGTCGCGTCGAGGTCAGACCCTGGGGAAGATGGCCCTCGGTATCGCCGTCAGGGACGCCCAGACCGGAGGCCCGATCGGGTTTTGGCGCGGGCTGTGGAGGAACCTGATCACGATCGTGTTCGAGGTCGCGTTCTCCATTCCCTACCTCCTCGACTCGTTGGCCCCCCTGTGGGACGCTCGACGTCAGGCTTGGCACGACAAGGTGGCCCGGTCGGTCGTCGTCGACCTCAAGCCCTGACGCCGTCACTCGCCGAGTCGCGAGCACACCGCCTGTGATCTCTGACCCGCGCCCCGTCGAGAGCTGGCCGCCGTCCGGGCCCCCACCGGGCTGGTACGTCGACCCCTGGCGCTGGGCGACGTGGCGATGGTGGGACGGCTACCGATGGACGCCGTATCTCTCCAGCCACTACGGACCGGCCCTGGCCGCGCCACCGGTGGAGCCCGAGCCCAAGGGGCCGGGCATCAAGGGCGGGGGCATTGCCGCCGTGGGCGCCGGTGTCGGCCTCTTCGGCACCATCGCCGTGGCCATCGGGTACGCAGTGGTGAGCACCGGCAACTTCGACGCCCGCAATCCCTGGTACATGGTGGTGAGTCAGCTTGCCTTGTGGGCAGGCTTCCTCGGTGCGGTGGTGTTCGCCTCTCGCCGCAACGGAACCCGAAGTCTCGCTCGCGACTACGGGCTGTCGTGGCCGAGATGGAGGGACCTCGCGCCCGGCGTCGCCGGGGGCGTCCTGGGCCGGCTGCCGTCGACTCTCATACTTCTCTTGATCGTGTTGGCCAGCAAGGGGTTCAGCGCTCCCAATGCCGCCGGCCGACAGATCGACGGGACGACCCCGGAAGGAGCCGCCGGCTGGGTCGTGATGGGCTTGTTCCTCGTCGTCGGGGCGCCGATCGTCGAGGAGTTGTTCTTCCGGGGGCTCATTCAAGGGGCTTTTACCCGGAGACTGGGCCCGACCCCGGCGATCTTCGTGACGGCCTTGATCTTCTGTGTCGCCCACGTCCTCAACGAAGGCCTGTTCGCCCCTCTGGTACTGTTCCCCGCCGCGCTCGTCCTCGGATACCTTCGGCATCGCTACGGGCGCCTCGCTCCCGGGATGATCGCGCACTCGACCTTCAACGCCATCGCCTTCGCCCTGCTCCTGGTGCCGGCGTTCCGCTGAGGGGCGTCGGTCGGGCTCTGTCGCCGTGCCGACGGGCTGATCTAGAACCAGTGGATCCAGGGGTGCCCGCTGCGCCAGATGATGAGGTCGACCTTGCCGACGATGTACGAAGCAGGGACCGTTCCGAAGACCCGGCTGTCGCCGGAGTCACCCCGGCAGTCACCCATCATGAAGTACTGCCCCGGGGGGATCTTCGTGGTCTTGATGTGCTCGCTGCGTTCGGCGCAGATGCCGGTGAGGGGCACCAACCACGGTTCGGCCAGGGGCTTGCCGTTGATGAGCACCGTGTTTCCCACCGATGAGATCGTCTCGCCGGGAAGGCCGATGACTCGCTTGACCAGCGTAGGGGGACCGCCCTCGTCGGCAGGCACGTCGTGGAACACCACGATGTCGCCGCGGTGGATGGTCGACGACAGCTTGTTCACGATGATCCGGTCACCAGGGATCAACGTCGGCGTCATCGACGGCGTGGGCACGAAGTACGACTGCAGGGCGAAGGCGCGAGCCCCGGTGGAAATGAGCACGACCACCACCGCGAACACGACCCATCCGAGGACGGATCGGAGCCGGGGATGGCGCCGGTCCAACCCTGGCCGCACTTCCTCACTGGTCGTCGAGCCCGGGCCGGCGTCGGTCACTACCCTCCATCATCGCTCACGCCACGGCGGGCGCAGCACCAGGCCCGCCAGACCCGAGCACCGCCGCCGGCTCCGGCGTTCGCCACCCCACCTTGCTGCACCTCTTCGTCGGGCACCATCGCGGATTGTCGTGTCCTCTCGGCCAATGCCACCACCGGCCGCTCACCTCGAGGAGTGCTCGGTCACCGCCCTTGCCGAGTAACTTCCCGGGCACCCATGGCGTCAGATCGGACGCTCGGTCCCCACGACGACGACTAACCTTGGCCCATCCCAGCGAGTCTCGATCAATAGGGCTGGGCGCGTGTTTTTCGGCAATCGGCGGAAGGGGTCGGAGCATCCGACGGTTTCTGACAGGCGTCCGAGTCGATCCCGAGCCAGCCCCGGGGTCACAGGCTGATCGGGAGTGCGTTCGAGAGCTCATCCACAACCCTCTCAGCGAGGGTGACACCCTTGACCCGTTCGCGATACGCCAGGACAAGGAGTACGTCTTCGCCCCGGCCCGGGGGGCGGCGCTGTCGTACCGGTCGCTCTTCGGTGTGGCCCTCGGCTCGGGCGACCCCATCGGGGCACGCGACCAGTTTCAGGACTGCCTACGACGATTTGTGGCCCAATCCGCCGAGCGGCGTCTTCGACCTGTGGTCATGCTCGTCCGCCACGACCGTCGAGATCTGTACGAGCACCTCGGTTTCAGGACTCTGTACCTGGGCGATGAGGCCATCCTCGACGTCGCCAGCTTCACCTTGGACAGTCCGAGAATGCGCAACGTTCGTCAGGCCGTCAAGCGCTCCGCCAATTTCGGTGTCACCACCGAGGTGATCCGAGAGGCCGACATCGCTCCCTCGATGGTCGACTCCCTGCGCCAGATAGCCGTGCTCGCTCGGCACGGGAAGCGGGAGGAGGGCTTTTCCGCCGCCCTCGAAGAGCCGTTCAGTGTCCCCCACCCGGATTGCCTCGTGGCTCTGTGTCGCGACCGCACGGGCACGCTCATCGGGTTCCAGCGGTATTCGGTGTGCGGCGGTGGAAAGAAGCTTTCCGCCGACGCCATGCGACGCGTCCCAACCGCGCCGAACGGGACCAACGAGCGCATGATCTTCGAAGTGCTCGAGTGGGCAAGGCAACACGAGGTCGTGGAGATCTCGCTCAACTTCGTCGCCTTTCGATCGCTGCTCCAACGCCTCGACGTGGCCACGGGACACGCGCTGATCGCCCGAGCCATCAGGCGACTCAATCCGGCCAGCGCCCCGACGCTCTTCACCTTCACCAACAAGTTCCGGCCTCGTTGGGTACCCCGATACCTCGCCTACCGGGCGGTGACCGACATCCCGAGGTTTGCCGTCGCCACCCTGAGCGCAGAGGGACGTCTGCCTCCCTGGGTGGCACACCTGGGGGAGCGCCGCCGACAGAGGCGTTGACCGCCGTGCTCTTCGGAGCTCCCGGGGTCTACGACGCCGTGACGTCGGTGTTGACGATGAGCAGGCTGCAGGGGCAGTGGTGCGCCACCTTGTTGGGGACACTCCCGAGCACAAAGCGCTTGACCCCGCTCAGGCCCCTGTTCCCCACCACCACGAGGTCGGCACCGACCGCTTCGGCCACCGTGATGAGCACGTCGGCCGGGTCGCCCTCGACATTGTGAATCTCTGCCGCTATCCCCGCTCGCTTGGCGTCGGCGGCGACACGGGCACAGATGTGGTCGCCCTCGTCACGCATGTCCGAGACGGCCGTGGCGATCGCCACGGGATCGACGTGCTCTGCGCCCATCATCGAGCTGGAGACGGGGCGAACCACGTGCACGACATGCAATGTCGCTCCACTCATCTCAGCAACGGTGAGGGCCTCGTGCACTGCTCGTGCGGCCCGATCGGAACCGTCTGTGCCCACAACGATGGCCTTGTACATGAGTGACTCCTGTCCGACTCTGCCGACTCGATCCCTACCTCGCGTCTGCACAGAGTCTGCAATCTCGGTGTCACCGGTGTCCAACGATCAGAAGTTCTCTTCGTCCTCCGAGCTGATCACCGCCGGCAGGCCCAGGGACCGAGCGGGGGTATAGACGGCGAAACTCGGTGCCGTCTGGGTCGGTTGGACGGCGCTGGCGGTGCCCAAGGTGATGGTCAAGGTGTCCACCCCGTCCCACTGGATCGTGGAACATCCGTCGGTGTTGTCGTTCTTGCACCCCGACACGTTGCCCCCGAACGAGACGGTGTTGTCGAAGTAGCCTCGTTGACCCAGGTCGATGCTGCCGAAGTGCAACCCCCCGCTGCAATCCGTGGCGTCAGTCACGGTGACGGTGTCGTCGCCGGACGAGGGCTCGGTTCCATGCACCACCACGTCGGCGTCATGGAATTCGGGGTACGACGAGGTGCTCCAGGCGGAGCACAGGGCACTGGGTGATGGCGCCGGGGAGAACATCACGATGATCTGGTCCCCGGCCTGGGCACGTCCGGCCTCGGAGCCGCCGTTGATGATCTCGAAGAACGGAGCGAGCGGCGTCACCTGGGGAGAGGGAGCCGACGGGGAGCTGGTCCCCACGGCGTTGGTGAGGGCGACCGTGAAGCTGTACGTGGTCCCGTTGGTCAACCCCTTCTCGACGTGCGACGTGGCCGAGGAGGTGACGGTCTTCTGATTCTGGGCCACAGTGCCGACATACCGGGTGACCGTGTACGACGTGATGGGGCTGCCCCCGTCGTCGGATACCGACCACGAGACCTTGACGTCGCCGTTCCCCGCTATCGCCGTCACATCTGTCGGAGCCGCCGGAACCGTCACCGGTGCCGTCGACGTGCTCGTCGTGGTGGAGACACCGCCGCCCGAACCCGCGGGGTCCGACACCGTCGACGTCGTCGACGGCGGTGCGGCCACCGTCGACGTCGGAGATCCGGTGGAGCTCGGCGTCGAGGTCGTCGACCCCGCCGAGCCCGGTCCGATGCCGGTCGAACCGGCCGGTGTGACGCCGCCGGGGATGACGACCGGCGCCGGGGTCGGCTGGACACTGGCGTGCGCCGCCGCCTTCACGGTTCCCGTCGCCACCGCCCCGGTGACGACGAGCGACGCCGCCCCCACCCGTCCCAGCGCGGCCACGGCCTGGCCGAGCTGGGGGATGCTGCCGACAAAGGGCAATGAGCCGAGCCACGCCAATGGCCCGGCCACCGGTCGGAGGCGTCCGATGGACACGTCGAGAAAGGCGCGCACCACCTTGGGGTCGAACTGCGAGCCCGCGCAGGCGGCGAGCTCGGCCCGGGCCGCTTTGGGGGTCATCGACGACTTGTAGCTGCGGGCCGTCGTCATGGTGTCGTAGCAGTCGGCCACCGCCACGATGCGTCCGCCCAGCGAGATCTCGTCGCCCTTGAGCCCGCGCGGATACCCGGTGCCGTCGTACTTCTCGTGGTGCTCGGCGATGGTGTTGGCCCACTCGCCCAGCCAACCCGCCAGGGGCGCCGTCAGCCGGGCCCCTTCGAGGGGGTGGGTCTTGATCACCTCCCACTCTTCGTAGTCGAGCTGGTCGGGCTTGTTCAAGATGTCGGGGTGCACGGTGAGCTTGCCGATGTCATGGAGAAGTGCCGACCAACGCAGTCGGTCGCGGTCGTGCGTCGGCAGGTCGAGCTCCTCGGCGATGAGGTCGGTCAAGACGCGCACCCGTTCGCCGTGGCCCCGGGTGAGGCGATCGTGGGCGTTCAGCGCGCCGGCCAGGGCGAGGATCTTCTCGGCGGCCACCACGGGCTCATCTCCGATCCCCTGTGTTCGGGCCTCTTCGACCCGCCGGGCGAGGTCTCGGGTGCTGCCCGACTTCCAGACCATGGCGAAGCGTTTGGGCGCCCGATCGGGGAACACCATGGTCATCTTCAGAAGCACCGCCAACGGCATGGCCCGGCGGGCGAGGCGGTCCGTGGCCAGCAGGACGATCGCCGGCACCCCAAGAACGGTGAGCCACCACATGGCGAGCCCGGCATTGGTGCGGGGCCTCGGGAGGATGTGGGCGGCGATCGTCGCCGCCACGATGGACAAGCAGATGGGGACGACGAAGATGGCCCCCCTCACCATCCCAGCCAGGACAGGGCGCCCGTGCCAGCGGTGCTCGGCAACACCTTGCTCGGCTTCGCCGGCGGCTGCGCCCGGGTCGGGACACGCCTCGGCAGGAGCGGCCGAAGCGCTCGGGTGGAGCTCAGGTGGATACCAACTCTTGTCCGTCCCCAGCCACCAGCCTGGTCCTTGCCACGCGTCGCTCACGACTGACGGCCTCCTCGGTACCTCCCTGTCCATCGGCACGATTGCGGCGGCCTCTTGAGGCAGCCGTTGGAGCCCTTCCGGGCAGCTCCAGGCGTCACTTGTGGGTCCGCGGGGGGCGCGCCGTCACCCCGGGTGGTTCGTCGGGCCAGGGCTTACGCCGGCGGCCACCGTGGGTGGTGGCGAGCCCTAATGTCGCCTGGTCCAGCGAGAGCCAGGGTGGATCGACGTGAGCGCCGGCGAAGACGGGGCACCGGGCCCGAGGGGAGAGCATGAGCAGAGCGTGCCGATGTGCCCTGGCGGTGGCGGTCGCCCTGGCCGTCGCCGGGTGCTCGTCGGCGCCTTCGGCGACGACCTCAGGGGTCGATCTGGCTCGACCGGGGCCCCACGCCGTGGGAGTGACGACACTCGACCTGGGCAGCGCCGGGCGTTACGGGGAGCGGCTGGCCACGGTCTTCTACCCGGCGGACGGGGCCGAGGCCGCCGGACACGCCCTGTTCAGCTACCCGCTGGCCGCTCCCCTGCCCTCGGCGCTGGTGGCCATCGTCCCCGCCAAGTACAACCCCACCATCACCGTCGACGCCCATGTCGACGCGCCCGGCTCGCGACAGGGCCCGTTCCCTATCGTGCTCTTCAGCCACGGTTTCGGCGCCTCGCGGCTGTATTACTCCAACCTGCTCACCGGTATCGCGTCGTGGGGATTCGTCGTCGTCTCGGCCGACTACCTCGAACGGGGCCTGCTGGCCGAGGCCACCCACGCCACCGTGACCGACACCACGGCGCAGGACCTGCGGACCATGCTCTCCTCGCTCACGGCCACGGAGTCGGCCTCGGCGCGTCGATCCTCACCTCTCTACGACGAGGCCAACCCCAAGAAGGTGGCAGCCGTCGGCCACTCGGCCGGAGGTCAAACGGCGTTCGACGCCTTGGACGACCCCCGGGTCGCCGTGGCGGTGGGATGGGCCCCGGTCGGGCCCTCGGGCCCGCCGTCGCACAAGCCGGTCATGATCATCGGCGAGCAGCAAGACATCGCTCTGACTCCGGCCACGCTCACCCGTGAGTTCCACCGATTCCCCGGTCCGACGAATTTCGTGGAGATCTCGGGCGAGGGCCACAACACCTACACCGACATCTGCACCTCGATCCGCCAGGGGCACGGAGGCCTGGTGGGCTTCGCCATGTCGCTCCACCTGGTCAGCCAGGAGCTGGCCAAGCTGGCGGTCAACGGGTGCACCGCCGCCAACATCCCCCCGCAGCGGTTCTGGCCCATCGTGCAGCAGTACACCGTGGCCGAGCTGCGCAACGGGCTGGACATCGATCACGCCCCTGGCCCCGGGCCTGGCCCCCGGGGGGAGTTCCCGGGTTTCACGATCACCTTCCGGCAACACAGGTGATTGGCCGCCGTACGGTCGTCCACCTTGGCCCCCGCCCCAAATCGCGTGACACTACGGAGGACGAAGGGTGGGTGACAGAACATGACGCAGCGGCACTCACGTCGCTTTCTGATGGCGCTGTGGGAGGGAGGCGGCAATGTCCCACCGGAGCTCGGGGTGGCCCGGCGCCTAACCGCCCGCGGCCATCAGGTGCACGTGCTCGGCGATCCGACCATCGAGAAGGGGGCCGAGACGGCCGGGTGCACGTTCTCCCCCTGGCGCCGGGGGCCCCACCGGGCATCACTGGACCCCGCCGAAGACCCCATCAAGGACTGGGAGACCAAGAACCCCCTCGTCATGCTGCAACGAGTACGGGACCGCTTCATCGCCGGGCCGGCTGGTGACTTTGCCGCCGACACCGCAGATGCGATCGAGTCGTTCAGGCCCCACGCCGTCGTGCCCGACGCTTTCCTGTTCGGCTCCATCATCGCCGCGCAAGCCGCCGCCCTCCCGCTCGGGCTGCTCGTGCCCAACATCTGGATCATGCCCACACCGGGCACGCCCTCGGTCGGTCCTGGCTTCGCGCCCGCCAAGACCGTCCTCGGCCGCACTCGCGACGCGGCGATGTTGCGGGTGGTGAACCGCTTGTTTCGAGGCGGCCTGCCTGCGGTCAACGCCGCCCGTTCGGCCCACGGGCTGGCACCACTGTCTTCGTTCTATGACCAAGCGCTGAGCGCCGATCGGATCCTGGTGCTCAGCAGCCCGGCGTTCGACTACGCCGCCGCCTCGGTACCGGCCAACGTCCGCTACGTCGGCCCCGTGCTGGACGATCCCGACTGGGCGGAGCCGTGGACCTCTCCGTGGCCCGCCGACGACGACCGCCCCCTGGTGCTGGTCGGCTTCAGCTCCACCTACCAGAACCAGGGAGCGCTCCTGCGCCGGGTCGTGGAGGCACTGTCGACCCTGCCGGTACGCGCCGTGGTGACGATCGGTCAGATGCTCGACGCCCACGAGGTCAGCTCGACCGACAACGTCGTGGTGGTCCCGTCGGCCCCCCACAGCCAGATTCTGATCGGCGCCTCTCTGGCCATTTCGCATTGCGGACACGGCACGACGATGAAGGCCCTCGCCGCCGGCGTGCCCCTGGTGTGCATCCCCATGGGCCGCGACCAGAACGACACGGCGGCCCGCGTGGTCCATCACGGAGCCGGCGTCCGGCTGTCGCCCAATGCATCGGCGTCCAAGATCCACAAGACGGTCCAGCGCGTGCTGCAAGAGGATCGCCTGCGCGCCGGGGCGACGCGCCTAGCAGCGGCTCTCGCCGACGATCGCCTGACCACCGACCTCGTGACCGAGCTCGAGGCGTTGACCGTTGGCTAGGGTGATCACGACCACCAGTAAAGGAGAGCAGCGATGCCCGGGTTCGTGCAGATCATGGAGTTCGAGACGTCGCGCATCGAGGACGTGGAAGCTCTGTCCAACAAGATGCAGGAGGAGCGCGGTGACGCCCTGCTGGCCTCCAAGGCCACGATCACCGAGGACCGGGACCGGCCCGGGCACTACTTCGTTATCGTCGAGTTCGACTCCTACGAGGAAGCCATGCGGAACTCGAACGACCCCGTCACCGGCAAGTACTCCGAGCAGATGGGCGCCTTGTTGGACGGTCCGCCCAAGTTCCACAACCTCGACGTGCGCAGCGTCATGAACGTCCGGTCCTGACCAACCGCGACGCGCCACGCCACGCCACGCCACGCCACGCCACGCCACGAGGACAGTGCGTCGGGGTCCGGGCACGCGTGGTACCGCGCCTGGCCGGGGGCCTCGATGATCCGTGAAACCTGCATGCTCGGTGACGGCCTGGGTGATGGCCGTCCATCAGTGCCGGGAGACGCTCCAGACGAAGGTGACGGTGGCGGAGTCCACGGAGTCCGACACGGTGATGGTCACGTGTTTGCGGCCCCGCGCCGTGGGGGTGCCCGAGATCAGCCCCGAGGCTGGGTTGATCGCCAGGCCCGCCGGTAGGCCGCCGGCGCTGTAGGACAAGGTCTCGCTGGGCGAGGCATCGGTGGCGATGATGGGCAGGTTGACCAGGGTGCCCACGGCCCCGGACTGCTTCCCGGGATTGGTGACGGTGATGGGTTCCCAACAGGTCGTGGGCCCCGAGAAGATGGCTGCGGTGGTCACGGGAAGGCCCGAAGGGGGGTCGACGATGATCGTCGGGTTGTTCGGGTCGGCGATGGAGTTGCCGCGCGTCCAGGTGCTCTCACACCGGTGCAGGGCTCGCCGCTCCGGCTGCCGGCGGGAGTTGGCGTCCCCTCCGGCCCACATGTCGAAGCGGTAGAGGTGGTACTGATTCCAGTCGCTGTCACACTGCGAGCACTCGTCCTCGTGGATGAAGTACCGCTTCATGTACGGGACGTAGATGATCTGGCACCATCCCAGTTCGCTCACGTCGGTGGCGAAGGTGATCGGATCGCTGAAGGTTCCCGTCCCCCCGGCCGAGCCGTGCAGGCAGGGGTGGGCGATGTCGGCGCCGGGAGGAGAGTTGTCGGCCCAGCCGTACAGTGTCATGAAGGCGGTGACGTTGGTCTGGGCGCTTGCCGCCGTGGGTGTACCGAAGACTCCCAGCGACACGGCCAGTGCGCACAGGACCGTGAGGCCCCGTGGTGACCGCTTCCGGCGCGTTCTGGTCACCTCGTGATCGTACTCGCGCCGTCATGCATCGCCCGAGCCGCTCGTCAGGAGAGCGTCGGGGGACGTAGAGCGGCCCGTCCCTCCTTGGCCCCGTAGACGAGGATCACATAGCCCGCCACGGGATCGGCCCACCACCACCGCAGCGCGGCATTGAAGACCAGTCCGAGCAGGACGGCCGTGGCCAAAAGTCCGTCCACAAACGTCACGCGCCCCTCGGTGCGCAACACGGGGTTATCCAGCCGGCGTCCGGTGGCCCGCTTCCCCGATGCCAGCGCGAACATAACCACCGCCGTCGCGGCGGTCCACGCCATCCCGACCGGGCTGTGATGCGGATGGGAGCGGGCCACCAGGACCACGGTGCTCTGGACAGCGAGATAGCCGGCCAGGACCAGGAAGGCGGCGCCGATGATCCGCAAGGCGACAGCCCGCCGGCGTTCACCGCTCCCCGACAGCTCCCAGACCACGACGGTGCTCGCCCCGATCTCGATGAGCGAGTCGAGGCCGAAGCCACCCAGGGCCACCGAGCGCGCCGCCAGCGCGGCGAGGGCGAGGACCGCGACACCGACCACGTTCCACGCCAGCGTGACCGCCTCGAGGACAAAGCCTCGGCGCAACAGTTTCGTTCTCGTCGGGCCATCGGGCACCGCCGCACAGCCTGCCATCACCGCGCTCGGGCGCGAACCCTGGGCCCCAAAAAACCCCAGGTCGGCGGGGCCGCCGACCGCTGTCCAGGGTGGAATCACCGGGTTGGACCCGTTGTGCCGGGTTCGGAAGGGGGTTAGGGTGCCACCCGTAGCCGCTCAAGGAGAAGAAACATGCGCGTCCCGATTTTCGTTCGATCCCACGGCTCCGGCCCCACAGCGAGTCAGGGTCTCCGACGCGGCCGCCACGCCCGGCGGCTGGCTATCGCCGGCGCCACGGCCGTCGCCAGCATCGTGGGCAGTGTCGCCCTGGTGGCCCAGCCCGCCAGTGCGTTGGCTTCGACCCTGTACGTGGCGACCGGCGGAACCGACGCGGGCATCTGCCAAACGGCGGGATCACCGTGCGCCACCCTCGGCTACGCGCTCACACAAGCCGCCACCGGAACGGGCGACACCATCATGATCGCACCCGGCACCTACACCATGGCGGCCGGGACGTCGAACACCGTGCCATCGGCAGCGGCCTACAACGGCCTCACCATCGAGTCCAACGGCGGGACCGCCGCCAACACGATCATCAACGCCGCCGGCGCCATCAACGGGGTGGCGGTCAACGCCAACAACGTGACCGTCAACGGCATCACCGTCGAGAACGCCGGGGCCGCCGGCATCATGGTCTCCCCACCGTCGGGGGCGACGCAGCCTGCCGCCGTGACGGGCGAGACGATCTCCAATGTCGTCGTCAAGAACAGCGACCAGTGTGCGTTGACACCGGCGGCCACTGGCTGCGCGGCGGCCATCGGGGCCGGCGACTACGGCGAGTCGATATGGCTGCTGAGCGTCACCAGCTCCACCCTGGAGAACAGCACTCTCACCGGCGGCCTGGGGGGCGGCCTGCTCGTCAGCGACGAGCTCGGCCCCAACCACAACAACACCATCGAGGGCAACAACATCTCGGACAATTCGACCTTCGGGTGCGGGATCACGCTCGCCGGCCACAACATGGCCGCCGTCTTCACGAGTGGGCCCAACGCCGGCCAACCCAACCCTGCCGCCGGCGGCGTCTACAACGAGACGGTCGAGAACAACACCTCGGATGGCAACGGAGCCACGGGCATCGGGCTGTTCAACTTCGCCTACAACAACACGATCACCGGAAACACGACCACCGGGAACAGCGAGCCGGGGATCGAAGTTGACTCCACGTTCCCCGGGGCCGACCTCAACGGCAACACGATCTCGGGGAACACCGTGGGCGAGAACTCCATCTTGGACGGCCCGGGAGGCAACAGCCACGGGCAGCACACCGTCCACGCCACCCAGACCATCGGCATCAACGTGGTCGCGCTGGCGGGCCCGGTGACCGGGACGGTCATCTCGGGCAACACCGTGAGCGGGAATTACTACGGCATCTTCATGTCGGCGGCCGCGTCGAGCACGACGCTCACCGGCAACATCATCTCCTTCGCCAAGGGTGGGAAGGCCGTGTTCATCGCGCCCGCTCCGGGCGGCGGGTACTGGCCCGTGGGGTCCGACGGGGGCGTGTTCGCCTTCGGCCAGGCCCCCTACGAAGGGTCGACCGGCGGCTTGAAGCTCGACCAGCCGGTGGTGGCCATGGCGCCCACCCCGGATGGGGGCGGCTACTGGCTGGTGGCCAAAGACGGCGGGATCTTCGCCTTCGGCGACGCCAACTACTACGGCTCGCTGCCCGGGCTCAAGGTCAGCGTGACCGACATCGTCGGCATCGCCTCCACGGCCGACGGCGGCGGCTACTGGCTGGTGGCCAAGGACGGCGGGGTGTTCGGCTTCGGCGACGCCAACTACTTCGGCTCGCTGCCTGGGAAGCACGTCAGTGTGTCCGACGTCGTGGGCATCGCCGGTTCCGCCGACGGCGGCGGGTACTCGCTGGTGGCCTCCGACGGCGGGGTCTTCGGCTTCGGCGACGCCAAGTACTTCGGCTCCCTGCCGGGGCTCAAGGTCAGCGTGTCGAACATCGTCGGGATCGCGGCCACCTCCGACGGAGGCGGCTACTGGCTGGTGGGAACCGACGGCGGGATATTCGGCTTCGGCGACGCCAAGTACTTCGGCTCTCTGCCTGGGAAGCATGTCAGCGTGTCGAACATCGTCGGGATCACCGCCAATCCCGATGGCATGGGCTACTGGCTGGTGGGAACCGACGGCGGGATCTTCAGCTTCGGCGACGCCAAGTACTTCGGCTCACTGCCGGGGCTGGGCATCCACGTGTCGAACATCGTCGGGGTGGTGACCGCTCCGTAGTCCTCGGGGTGCCATGGGTGGACCGCCCCCAGGGCGGGCACCCATGGCCCCTCCTGGTTCACAGCTGCTCGACCACGCCCGTCAGTACAGCGGCGACCAGTTGCTTGTCCGCAGCAACCGGCTGTCCCACTGGTCACGGAAGGCCAGGGCGTCGTGCATGAACTGGCCCGGTTGGCGGTGCGCGGGGTCGGTGTCGTGGGTGAGCAGGTGCAGCAGCACGCGGTCGTTCACGATCTTCTGCATGAGGATGGCCTCTTTGCGCAGTCCCGTGCCGAAGGCCACCTGGAACACGGCCTGGATGTCGAGAAGGTTGGCGGCCCGCTCCTTCATGGGCCCGTAGTACCCGGTCCCCCAGAACTCGACGTAGTCGTCGATGGGGGCATGGGGGTGGCCGGTGTCCTCCATGTAGAGCGACAGGTCGTGGGTGGCCCCGTCGGTGGGCACCGTCGAGAGATCGATCTCCCCCATCGGCGACCAGTGCACGGGGAAGAGCAGCTTCCCGGTCACGCCGTGGCGCAACTCGTCCACCTTGCGGGCCCACTGTTGAAGGTCGCCGCGTTGGATGCGCCGGGCCAGGTCCTCCCAGGCGGCGCCGTCTCGCAGGGCGGTGATGGTCACCACGTTGTAGGCGGGACCACTGCCATGAGCGTGATGGCAGAACCACAGGAGCCGAGCATCGTCACCCTTGGCCAGCGCCGGCATCCACTCGTTGCGGAACGCCGATTCGAATTCCAGCTCGGCCGCCCCCTTGACCCGATGAGTCTCGTGCAGAAAGAGCATGGGCGAAGACTGTACGGCCTTTCGGTGCCGCGTCACAGACGGAGGCGGGGGCCGCCACCGGAGCTGAGTCGGCTCCCGTTGACCCCTCCCACCCATGGTGCCAGGATGCGGCGCGGCCTCGGGGTGGGTGCTGCGGCGAAGGGAGGAAAACGATGGGCCGACTCGAGGGACGACGGGGGGTCATCACCGGGGCCTCCAGCGGCATAGGCGAGGCCACGACCCGACTCTTCTGCCGCCAGGGCGCCTCGGTGGTCGTCGCCGACATCGATGACGACCGGGGCAAGCGCATCGCCGACGAGCTCGGCCAGAAGGCGCGCTTCGTGCACACCGACGTGTCGGCGGAGCAGGACGTCGAGGCCGCCGTGGCGATGGCCGTGGACAGCTTCGGCGGCCTGGACTTCCTGTTCAACAACGCCGGGAACCCGGGATCGGTGGCGGAGATCGAGAACACCGACATGGCCGTGTTCGATCGCACCGTGGCCATCCATCTCCGGGGTGTGTTCCTCGGTATTCGGGCCGCGGCGCGGGTCATGCGCCCCCAGGGACACGGGAGCATCATCAACACCTCGAGTGTGGCCGCGCTGGCGGCCAACTACGCCGGTCACGACTACAGCGCCTGCAAGGCCGCCATCGCCCACCTGACCCGGACGACAGCCAACGAGCTGGGCGAGCACGGCATCCGCGTCAACGCCATCTGCCCCGGAGGCATCGCCACGTCGATCTTCGCCCGGGCCGCCGGGCTCGAGGGCGAAGCCGCCCAGGCCACGGTCGAGCTCATGACCACGGCGCTCGGCGACATGGCCCCCATCCGGCGCTCGGGCCAACCCCTCGACATCGCCGAGGCCGCCCTGTGGCTGGCCAGCGACGCCTCGAGCTTCGTCAACGGCCAAGCGATCGCCGTCGACGGTGGGCTCACCACCGGGCCCCTGTATCGCGAGCAGCACGCCCGCATCGAGGGGCTTATGCGAATCCTCCAGTCACCCCCATCCTGACGCCTCCGACGCGGGGTGCGGCCCGTGCCCGGTCAGGCCCGGGCGCGGCCCTGCTCCAGGGCGTACACCAAGGTGACCTGGGCGGTGACCTGCTGGGTCCCGGCCTGCAGCGGCACCGGGCTGGCGCTGGGGACCGCCGCGCTGGAGTGCGCGACGTCGTTCCCGAAGCCGTAGTACACCGGCAACGGGGTGTCGTCGCTGAGCGAGCACACCGGGCCCAAGCGCTCACCGGCGGCCTGTGCCATGGACCGGGCATGACTGACGGCCTGGTGCACGGCATCGGTGCGCGCCTGGTCCTCGATCGCTCTCGGGTCCTGGAGCGAGAAGGTGAGTGAGTCCAGGCGCGTGGCGTTGCCGGCGGCGGCGGTGAGGGCGTCGATCACCGAGCCCGCCGTGGAGAAGTTGTGCAGGTTGGCGGTGAGCGTGTTGGTCATGACGTAACCCGTGATGGCCCCGGTGGAGCTGTAGTCGGGGTCGATGGAGACGTTCGAGGTCTGGATGTCCTTGTCGGCCACGCCCCCCTGCTCGAGCACGGCGGTGACGGCGTCGGCCCTCTTGTTGTCGTCGACGAGCGACGCCTGAGCGCTGGGGTCGGTGACGCTGATGTCCACCGACACCGTCAACAGGTCCGGAGTGGCCGAGGCGTCCCCGGTCCCCTGCACCGTCAACTTCGGCGCCGAGCTCGAGCACGACGCCGGAGCCGCCGCCGACGACGAGCGGTTCGACACCGCCAACCCGAGGGCCACCCCCCCGACGGCCAGCGCCACCGTCACCGCCACCACCCCCGCCACCGTCACGGTCCGCTTGTGCATCTGACGCACCTCCCCGGCGAGCGCCGAGCGTCAGGCAGACGCGCCCACGGCACCACCACCGGTTCAGACGCACCAGACCCCGACAACGTTCCCGCCCCGGCCCGGCCGGGCCCGGGTCAGCGGGTCAGCAGCGGGCCCACCTCCTCGCCGAACGAGGCCATCTGGTCGCACAGCTCTTGCACCGAGCGGTTGGGGAACCGCATCTGGATGTGCGACACGCCCATGTCGATCAGCTCGGCCAGGTTCTCGGCGACGCGGTCGGGGCTCCCCGACACCGTCCCCCGCGGCAGCTCGTCGTGGGGCTCACCCATGTGGAACACCCCGGCCAGCGCGCCGATCTCGATGGGCGCCCCCCCGCGCAGCTCCTGGCGCAGTTCCATGAGCAGGGCCACCTGCTCACGCATGTCGCTGCGGCGCACCGTCTGCGGGAGCCAACCGTCCCCACGCTGGGCGGCCCGCCGCAGAGCCGCCCGGGACGATCCGCCCACCCAGATCGGTGGGCGCGGTCGCTGCACCGGGCGCGGCGTGGCGCCGAGGTCAGTGGCCGGCCACCGAGGCCCCGTGAGGGTCGGGTACTCGTCACACAGGGCGGCGGCCAGGGCGTCGATGGATTCGTCGAGCCCGGCCCCACGCTCCTCGAAGGGGGGCCCGAAGAGGTCGAACTCCTCGTTGACGTGCCCCGCACCCACGCCGATCACCATGCGGCCAGCCGACAACGCGTCCAGCGTGGCGAACTCCTTGGCGGCCCGCAGGGGATGGCGCTGGGCGGCGATGTAGACGTGCGACAGGAGCCGCACCCGCGTGGTGAGCGCCGCCAGCCACCCGAGCGTGGCAATGGTGTCGTACCACGTGGTGCTCATCGCCCCCGCCAGTCGGCGCGGGATGGCGGTGTGGTCGCACACGGCCACGTAGAAGAACCCGCTTTCGTCGGCCTGGCGGGCCACCTGGGCCAGCTCGACCGGTCCGGCGCCGCGCTCCCAGTCCTCCACGTAGATCGTGGACTGTGACTGGATCGGCAACTGGATCCCGAAGGCGACCTTCCCCTCGGGGATGATCTGCACCGTCTCCCCCCCACCGGGGCGCGTCCCTGTTGCACCTTCTGTCACCATCAACCCCCGTCTTCGATCAATACCGCTGGGCGACGAGCTCGGCCAGGGCGCCGGTCCCCTCGAGCGAGCCGGAGAGGACCCGGGCCCGCATGAGATAGAGGTGCGCCGGCACCTCCCACGTGAAGCCCATGCCCCCGTGCACCTGGATGCACGACCTGCCGTTGCCCAGAGCGGCCTCCACCGCCAGCAGCCCGGCCCCGGCGGCGGCACGCACGGCGTCACCCACGTCGGGTTGGTCGATGGTCACTGCCGCGGCGTGCACGGCGGCGCGCGCCACCTCCGCCCGCACCAGCATGTCGGCACAAATGTGCTTCACGGCCTGGAACGACCCGATGGGCTTGCCGAACTGCTCGCGTCCTTTGGCGTACTCCACGGCCAGGTCGAGGGTGGCCGCCGCCAGGCCCACGAGCAAGGCGCCCCCGAGCACCTCGGCGTCGCGCCGCCAGCGCTCGGCCTCCCCGGGCCCCCCGACCTCCTCCCCGGGCGGGAGCGCGTCGACGCGCCACAGTGGGGTGAGCGGGTCCAGGCCACGCTGGACGGGTCGGGCCTCGAGGGTGGTTGGGTCGACCACCGCCAGACCGTCGTCGCCCACCACCACCAGCGCCGTCAACGAACCCAGGTGCTCGATCACCACCGGACCCGGGCCGCCGGGGCGCGCCGGTCGGCGCACCGCACCCACCATCGCCTTACCCTGGGCGGCACCCTCCACGATCCCCGCCGCGAGGTGCGAGGCCAGGATGGGCCCCGGAACGAGCGCTCGTCCCAGCTCCTCGAACACGACCGCAGCGGCCGCCATGGGCAGGCCCAGGCCGCCGTGGTCCTCGGCCAGCCGCAGCGAGAACACCCCGGCCTCGGCCAGGTCGGACCAGCCCGCTGCGTCGATGACCACCCGCTCGCCTTCAGCGGCCCGCACCTTGTCGAGGGGGAACCGACCGGCGCACAACCGGCGCATCCCTTCGGCCAGGGCCACCTCGTCCTCGGAGAGCTCGAAGTCCATGCGCCTAACCCTTGGGCAGGCCGAGGATCCGCTCGGCGATGATGTTGCGCTGGATCTGCGACGTCCCCGCCGCGATGGTGCGGGA
>Ga0209415_10005285_pt1 | contig 23251 bp, 13 predicted proteins | sample PeaSoiSIISIP2007_FD_187696 | JGI IMG/M metagenome (GOLD analysis project Ga0209415, IMG submission 187696) | Peat soil microbial communities from Weissenstadt, Germany - SII-SIP-2007 (SPAdes) (version 2) | ecosystem: Environmental > Terrestrial > Soil > Wetlands > Peat | place: Germany... | reverse complement strand
GCCGGTGGTGGCGATCAGCGGCCCCGGCGCCGTTCGGGGTCTCGCGGCACAGCCATCGGCTGCCGCAAGGTCAGCCTGAACCCTTAGATCGTCCGGGTTGGCTGCGGCCAATTCTTCCAGTATCTTCGCTGCATTATCCAAAGATTGTTTACGGCCGCTTTTATCGCCCGCGGTCGCTTGGATCGTGGACAAATCGATGTTCGTTTCAGCCAACTCCCGGCGAATGTCCCTATTCGCGGGATCCAGCGAGTGTGCGGATTCCAGCAATTCAACGGCTTTGAGGGTGTTCTGCAGGGCTTTCGGAGTATCGCCGAGATTAGCGTCCCGAGGATGACCCTGAACATTCGCAAGTCTTCCGTAGGCCGCTGCCAATTCTCGCAGCAGCGCCGGGTCCGATTGCGATTCCTGCGCCAGGCCATCCAGGTACTCTTGCGCGCGCTGGATGATCAGCTTTCTCGCTGCCGTTGCGCCGGGCAAGTCCCGAATCGAATCGTGTACTTCAAAAATCAGAGAGTTGGCGAGCTTGCGTACATCATTGAACCGGCGTTCGGCACGAGCGCGTTCGGCGCGGGCGATGCGCGCTTGCCAGAGCGTGGTAATCAGTCCCGCAGAGAGACTGACGATCAAGAGCGCGGCGGCCGCGACTCCCCATTTGTGCCTGCCGATGAACTTGCGGGCGCGATAGCCAGGCGTATCTTTATGAGCAAGAATCGGCAAGCCAGCCAGATACCGGCGAATGTCCTCGGAGAATTGATCGACAGAGGCGTAACGCCGCCCGGGCTCTTTTCGGAGAGCTTTCAGAACGATATTGTCCAAATCGCCCTCGAGAATTTTCTGGAGCTTCCTGCGTTTTTCTTTTTCTGACCCTGACGCTTCGGGAGTCGACGCCGCTGGGGCATTTCGCGCAGAATCGCGCAGTTCCTCGCGCGTCGAAGCGGTGCTGGGCTTTTCCGGATCAACATCGCAGATAGCCTTCAACATCTCTTCCGGTGATTCCGTGGCCACGCGATAGGGGCTTCGGCCGGTCAGGAGGACATAGAGGATGACACCCAGTGAATAAACATCGCTAACGGTCGAAATGGGTTCGTTGCGGACTTGCTCCGGACTGGCGTAGTCCGGAGTGAGCATGCGCATGAGCGTCATGGTTTGTTGCGAGGAATCATCGCGATCCGCGGGATTCAGAATCTTTGCAATCCCGAAGTCGAGAAGTTTGGGGACGCCATCGGAAGTGACGAGAATATTGCTGGGCTTAAGATCACGGTGTACCACGAGATTCTGGTGCGCGAACTGGACGGCGGTACAGACGGTTCTGAAAAGTTCCAGGCGTTCGCGAGGGTCCAGGTTCTTCTGCGCGCAGAAATAGTCAATCGGCAAGCCCTGAATGTACTCCATCACCAGATAAGGAAGACCTTCCTCTGTTGAACCGCCGTCCAACAGACGCGCGATATTGGGATGGTCGAGAGTCGCGAGAATCTGCCGCTCGTTCTGAAAACGAGAGAGGAAAAAATCCGTGCTACGCGCTCCCTGGATGACTTTGAGGGCGACTTGCTTATCGAATGTGCCGTCGGCGCGGACCGCGAGATACACGTCGCCCATACCCCCACTGGCGATTTTTGCGACGCAGCGGTAGTGCGCGATGAGACGGCCGATCCAGCGGGAGGAATCGAGGGCGTTCAGGTTTCCGACGGCAGCCAACGCCTGCGCGGCGGCATCCATGGCGCCGGCTTCCAGAAAGGTATCTGCTTTGTTGCGATGGACGAGAAGGGATTCCACTTCGCGGCGCAATTCCCGATCGCTTCCGCAAGTAGAGGCCAGGAACGCGGATTGTTCTTGCGCGTCGCGTTCGAGAGCGGCCTGGCAGAGCTGTTCGACGCGGGCCCAGCGCTCAGCGTCCATCGGAACTTTCTCCACTCATTTCGCGCAGCAGCCAAAGTTTTGCGAGCCGCCAGTCGCGTTTAACGGTTTCGTCGGATACGCCGAGGACCTCCGCGGTGTCCTTTACGCTGAGGCCACCAAAAAAACGAAGCTCGACCACGTCACTTTTGCGCTTATCCAAAGCGGAGAGGCCCTCAAGTGCGTGATCCAGAGCGAGGAGATCTCCGTCTGGTTCGGGAGTGACGTAGATGTTCTCGTCAAAGGTGATGGGTTTGGCGCCGCCGCCGCGCTTGAGGTAGTGCCGGGAGCGAGCGAAATCAGTAAGGATGCGCCGCATGAGACGGGCACAGACGGCGAAGAAATGATTGCGGTCCTGCCAGCTAACGCCCTCGCAGTCGACGAGGCGAATGTAGACCTCATCGATGAGCGCCGTCGCTTGCAGCGTGTGGTCGGAGCGTTCGCGGGACATGTAGCGCTGCGCGGAACGGTGTAACTCATTGTAAACCAGCGGAGTTAGCTCTTCGAGAGCGTGGAGGTCGCCGGCGCTCCAGGCGCGCAGAAGACGGGTGATTTCGTGGGCCGAGGGCATGGGAAAGTGCACTCTCCGCCGAGCGTGAACAGTCCCCTCAGTGAGGCCGAGCCTATCACACGAACCGCAGGGCTTTCCACTGGTTTGCCGGTCCCCGTCGGGGACACGGGGTGGCCGCTCCACGCAAGAAAACTGGGATCGTCCGTTACCCGTTTTACCCGCGGTTCTCGCTATTGCTCGTAGAGGAAGAAAGTCAGGAGGAGCAATGAACGGATCAAGGCAACGAATACTGGTGATGATTGTTGTTGCTATGTTGGCGGCGGTGGCTGGCCTGAGCTTGGACAGACACCCAGCGGCAATTGAGAGCAGTCTCCCCGCAGTCGTATTCGCCCAAGGCGGCATTTCTTGCGACCAGAGAACCGTGGCCGGTACCTACGGGTTTCAGGGTCAAGGGACGCTGGGCCTCGGGACACCCCAACCGATCCCAGCAGCGGAGACAGGGGTAGCCACCGCGGACGGCGCGGGGAATCTTACGGGCAATGTCACATTCAGCCTGGGCGGACAGATTTTGAGCACGCCGTTTATTGGCACCTACCAGGTAAACCCGGATTGCACGATCTCCGAGACTATGTCGTTTGGCACGCAAACAAGACACCAACAGGGCGTGGTCGTGGATCGCGGTCAGCAAATTGACTTCATCGACACAGACCTGGGGACGGTTTTGACTCGAGTGGCGAAACGTGTTGGGCGCGACCAATTCTAGGTTGCTAGAGCAACGAATGTGGCGCAAGACGAATCGGCACAGTCTGGCGCGGTACGGGACTCGAAAGATAGCACGCAAGGAAACACAAACGTTGGCAAGACACACTTGCCAAGAACTACGGCGCGAACCTGAGGGGCACGTTGCCGCGCGACGGGAGAGAACAATGACTTCGTATAACTTGATGCGCACGACCGTTCGAATCGCCGCGATGTGCTGCATGTTGGTGCATCTACTGCTGCCGGCTGGAGCGCAGGCGCAGTATCAGACAGTAACGATCCCGGTGGGCAACGGTCCCATCGCGCTGGCGCTGAACCAGACGACACACCTGCTGTACGTGGCGAACCAGAGCGCGAATAGTGTCTCGGTCATAGATACGAATCCCGCGAACGCGACGTTTAATACGGTGGTGGCCGGCCCGATTGCTGTGGGGACTGCGCCGTTCGCCATCGCGGTGAACCAGGTGACGAACAGAGTTTATGTGGCGAACAGCGGATCGGCGAGTGTGAGCATCATCGACGGGGCGTCGAACACCGTCATCGGCACGATCGCCGTAAACATCGCGCCCATTACTCCGCAGACGAATCCGCCAACGACGTTTCCGTTTCACCCGTCGGCCCTGGCAGTGAATCCGAATACGAATGAGATCGTGGTGGGGAACGCTGACTGTGCTTTCGCAGTGATCGATGGCGTTTCGGGCCACGTGCAATATCCCGACTACCCCGGGCTCTGCAAGGAAAACGCCGTGGCGGTAGACCTGGCGACCAATGCAATTTTTGTCGCGACGCAAGCCGACTTGGACGTTCAGATGTTTAGCCGGACCATCGTCAATGGCACGGCCACGTATACGGTAACGACCGGCTTCAACTCCAATAACCCCATTGCGCTAGGCATCGATCAGTCCGCGGGGATGGCTTACGCAGCCGACTTGTCAGGATTTGTCGAGGTGTTCAACGAAGGAACAAAACAACAAATCGAGAATTCCGGCTGCAGTACACAGAGTGCACCCATCCATCCCATCCCGTGCATTACTACGCCCGCTGGCGTGTACGCCCTGGCGGTCAATCCCAACACAAGCAAGGCGTATGTGCTGAATCAGAATGGCGCTGGAGTGGCTGCAAAGCTTTCTGTCGTCAGCGGAACGGGCATCACATCCAACATCACCGTCGGAAGTTCGGCGCTACCGGTGCGTCTACCGGCCGCGAACAAAGTACTCGTCGACCCGGTAGCGAACATGGTGTACGTGGCCAACGACGGCTCGAACAATGTGACGGTCATTGATGGAAATACGGACACAGTTTTGTTTACATTTCCGACAGGCGGCCAGCCGTTCGCGCTGGCGAAAGACGCGACAAGCGGTGACGTGTATGTCGCGAACTTTTCTTCCGGGACTGCCGGGAGTGTGACGGTTCTGGAAGTGGCTCCTTCGAGCGCGAATTTGTTTTCGAGCACGTCGTACACATTCGGGCCACAGGCGGTGGGCACGACTAGCGCGGCACAACTTGTGACGCTAGTCAACCGAGGAGCAAGCAGTCTCACCGTGAGCAGCATTGTGACCAGCGGAGACTTCAGCGAAACGGACAATTGCTTAACGGCGAGCAATCCGCCCGTCCCCATGGGCGGCTCGTGCACGATTCAGGTTACGTTCACACCTACTGTCGCAGGAACACGCACGGGGCAGATGATTGTTACCGACAGCGATCCAAGCAGCCCGCAGATGGTTACGCTTTCGGGGACAGGCACGGGCGCAGGACTTGCAGTGACACCATCGTCGGTGGGGTTCGGCGTGACGATCATTAACCAGGGCAGCAGCCAGCAGGGTGTGACGGTGACGAATACTGGCGTAACACCGCTCGTTTTTCAGTTTACAAGCACCATCTCCACTGGAGACTTCAGCATCGACAATGGGTGCACACCCGCGACGTCGGCGACTACCGTCCAAATTCCCACCGGCGGAGCGTGCACTATCGAAGTGCAATTCTTCCCGACTGCGGGTGGAGTGAGAACCGGGCAGCTCATCATCACGGATTTCAGCAGCGGCAGTGGAGTGAATTACAGCGTGCCGCTCACCGGCTACGGTATTGCCGCGCAAGGCGTGCAGCCGCTTGCGCCGTCGCTGGTCTTTGGCTCGCAATTGGTGGGCACGACGAGTCCGGGACTGGTGGAAACGTTGACGAACGTAGGCTTCACGAATCTGTCCGTAGGCGCTCTCAGGACTTCAGGTGACTTCGCGATTGGGGCCAACAATTGCGGCATCGTTGCGCCACAAACGTCTTGCGAATTTATCGTGACTTTCGCACCCACTCGCAGCGGCACCAGGCAAGGGCAGGTTCTAATTTTTGACAACGACAACTACAGCCCGCAAGTCGTGACGCTAAGTGGCGTCGGCTCTCCTTACGGGGTAACGCTGGCTCCCGCCACGCTCAGCTTTGGTATGCAGGCAACCAACGTTCAGGGGCTCCCGCAGACGGTCACACTGACCAATACCGGAAGCAGCAACCTGACGATCAGCAGCATTACTCCCGACGGCGACGAGAACTGGGTCGAGACCGACAACTGCACGTCGCCGGCTTTTGGTCCGATTCCCGTGGGAGGATCGTGCACCATCACCGTGACGGAAGCGCCGCTGACCATCGGACGACTGACCGGGCTGGGACAACTCATCATCGTGGACAGTGACCCGAGCAGCCCGCATTTCGTCGGGCTAGCGTCGGCGAGCACGGGGCTTCAACTCAGCGTGTCGCCGTCATTCTTATCGGGGCCGGGCGTGGTCAGCGTGTCGGAGACGCTATCGCAGCCATTGATCAGCAAAGTGCAGGCCATTGGCGGCTGGACGGAGACGGACACATGTTCTCCGCCATCGACAATGCTGACGAACTGCACGGTTACTGTAAGCGGCGGAACGGGAGTCGGGCAGATCACCATTGATGACGTGAACCACACGAACGGCCCGATGATCGTTGCGCTTGCGGGGCCGTACAGTCTCGGAGCATCTTTGATGAACACCCCGGCAAATGCGCCGGCGGGGCCAGCGGAAAACGTTACGCCGATCGATGCAGTTTCAGGGACCGCGCCGGTCTCTCTAACTTTCCCAGGCGGCAGCGTGACGACAGGCGGAATAACGTCGTTGACGATTCAGAGCAGCGGGCCGCAGCCGCCATCCGGATTCCAGCTCGGAGCTCCGCCAGTTTATTACTACATTCAGACGACGGCTGTATTCAGCGGGAATGTCACGATTTGCATAACGTCCCCAAGTGTTACGAGCACATCGCAGTTGTTCCACTTCGGAAGCGGCGGGACGGTGAACATCACATCGTCTGTTTTACCTCCTACGATTTGCGGCATGACGACGTCGTTCTCGCCGTTTGCGATCGGTCAGGCAGCGGGCAAGATTTCGACCTCGCTGGGCTTGACCTCTTTAGCAAATCCGTCCGCCGCGGGACAAGCGGTTACGTTTACGGCCGCATTCGGAGGAACAGGATTTCCGCCAGCTGGCGCACCGGCTCCCACTGGTTCCGTCACGTTTCTGGATGGCAGCAATCCGCTTGGGGCACCAGTATCGTTGCCTACGAGTGGAGCAATCGTGTTCTCCACAAGCACGTTATCGGCCGGCATACACACGATCACCGCGCAGTACAGCGGCGACGGCAAATATGCGGGCAGCAGCTCTAATTCGGTCACGCAAACCGTGAACCTGACGGTCACATCCTTATCGTTGACCTCGTCAGCCAACCCGGCCGTGGTTGGTCAAGCGCTCACGTTCACTTCGGCGCTCGCGGGAACCAGCTCTGTTCCTCCCGGGGTTCCGGCGCCGACGGGGACGATTACCTTTACGGTGGACGGCGCTGTGTTTGGCTTGCCCGTGCCCCTGTCCAGCGAATCGGCGGCCATTTCGATAACGTCTCTCGCGGCGGGAAGTCACACCGTCTCTGCGCAGTACAGTGGTGACAGCGACTACGCTGCGAGCAGCTCCAATGTGGTAACACAAACGGTCAACAAAAATGCGTCGGGCACCAGCTTGAGCACATCGGCGACCTCGGCAAATCTCGGACAAACGATCACACTGAGCGCGCTTGTAGCGGGTGCGGGCACTGGATCTTTGCCGCCAGGATTGGCCGCTCCTACAGGTTCAGTGACTTTCTTCGATGGCAGCACGCCGCTGGGCTCGCCAGTGACGCTGCCGGCAAGCCAGCCTGCGATGCTATCCGTGAACTCATTGACGGCAGGAACACACTCGCTCACCGCGCAGTACAGCGGAGATGCCAACTTCGCCGCCAGCATTTCGACGCCGGTGCAGGTAACGGTCACAAACAACGCGACAAGTACTTCTTTGACCTCGTCTGGGCCGTCCATATACGGCCAGCCTGTGACTTTCACCGCCAACGTCATCGCAGCGGGCGGTGGGACGCTAAGCGGAAACGTGGCGTTCGTCGACACCACTACTGGAACAACTCTCGGGTCGAGTATGGTGAGCTCGTCCGGCGTGGCGATATTCCAGACGTCCTCGCTGGCGGCCGGGACTCATTCGATTACTGCCACCTATGCAGGGAACGGGACGCTTACCGGGAGCACATCTCCGGCGTTTTCCCAGACGGTAAGCCTAGCGCCACTATCCATCACGGCAGTTCCTGCGGCGGGGAATAATATTTCGCGGCCTTATGGTGCGAATAATCCCGCAGTGAGTCCGGTCATCACGGGAATTATGAACGGCGATCCCATCGGCGCGATCGACATGACTACGGCAACTCCGTCGAGCCCGGTAGGAGTCTATGCGGTCACGGCGGCGATTTCCGATCCTGCAAACCGCTTGGGCAACTACGCCGTTACTTCGGTGAACGGGACACTGACTGTCGTGCCCGAAGCGACGTTACTTGCGGTAACAGTTTCGCCAAGCTCCATCGTTGTAGGCCAGTCGTCGACGGCGACGATTACGCTAACCGCGCCTGACATGGTGATTCCGATAGACCCGAGTGTTCTGGCGAGCGTTTCGCTGACATCGGCGATTGCCAGCGACGTGATTTCCAACGGCGGTATATGTACGCCGGTGCCGGCGACGGCCGCGGGTACGGCGAGTTGTACGCTGACCGTGACGTCATCCCAACCGAACGGCCGCACGCTGACCGCAAACTTTGCGGGGAGCGCGGACCTCGTGGCCAGCACGGGCTCGGCGCAGCTCATCGTGACGGAGCCGGTGCAAGGACAACAGAGCTGTATCCAGTCGGACTTCCGAAATGTGCCGGTTCCGGGCGGAAGCTACATCTGGCTGAACAGCATCTTCCGAGTGCGCGACGTGAGCAAGCAGGTTGTCCATATTTCGTTTGCCAACTCGACCGTGCAGTACCAATACACCGACTCTTCCGGAAAACTCGTCTCCGTGAATCTGGCAGTGCCGAATGCGCAGATTACGATCGACCCGGGTGTGACCGCTGCATCCACTTCGTTCGATCCCGTGAACAACGTGTGGAACACCACGCTCCCGTGGGACCTCGACGACAACGCATTCCTTTCGGGAATGTCTTGGCTGGTGCCCGCGGCAGGGTTGCCGGCGGACGTAGAGCCGGTCAACTGGTGCGGTACGTTTGCGGTGGATGTGACGGGAGCGCACATTGGCTGGCGTTGGGCCGCGGCGGCGTACTCGTCAGCGTTCAGCGCCAACAACGCGGCTCTTGGCGTAAAACCGATGGATACGGACGGCGATAATCTTGGGAACCACGACCTGGCGGGAACGCCGGAGAACTTCAAGCAATTCGTGATTCCAGGCGCGCGCGGCAAAGGCGGCAAGAACTATACCGGCACTTACAGCCGCAGCACTGCAATCGAATAATTTCCAGGTAGCGCCTGGTGTCAAAGTTGCTTTTGGACCGGGAATCTCAGTCCAAATCATCCTCGGTGTGCTGCTGACCCTTCACACCGAATAATGGTTTCCTGATCGCGCAAAATACGGTGTTGCTTCCATCAGGCTAAGAACACGGCAAGTACTAGGCGGCTCCTAGCGCTTTATTTGTGGGCAGGTGCGTATGAGCTTAGAGTGCGCATGTAATTGACGCGTTCAAACGCCGCTGGATTTGGGGCGGACCGGTAGCTCATGCTGCCGCGCATTTGCTGGATGGATTCGTACTCGTGTTCCTCCATCCAGCGCACGAGTTCGGCGAGAACGGAAGAGGCGTAGCGAATCCCGTTGTGGAGAAGCGCGGAGGTCATCATCGCTACTTTTGCACCTGCCATCATGCTTTTTATGACGTCTTCGGCGGTGTGGACTCCGCCGGTGACGGCCAGATCGGCCTGCACGCGGCCGTAAACGATGGCGACCCAGTGCAGCCGGAGAAGCAGTTCTTGCGAGTGGCTGAGCACGAGGCGAGGAATTACTTCCATCTGTTCGATGTCGAAATCGGGCTGGTAAAAGCGGTTGAAGAAGACCAGGGCATTCGCACCTGCGACATCCAGCTGGCCGGCCATATTGGCAGGAGCTGTCAAGAAATGGGAGAGTTTTACGGCAATGGGGATGCGAAGTGAACTCTTCAGTTCGCGCACGAGCTGGCAGTAATCGCTTTCCACCTCCGCTGAGGTGCGAATCGGATCGGTCACCAGAGAATAGAGATTCAGCTCGACGGCGTCGCAGCCGGCTTGCTGGGCATCGCGGGCGTATTGAACCCAGCCACCACGGGAAGTACCGTTCAGGCTGGCAATGACGGGTATCTTTACCGCGGATTTCGCTTTGCGAATGAGTTCCAGATAGCCGTCGGGGCCTAGATTGTAGTCGGGGAGAAACGGCAGATAGCTCAACGCCTCGCCGAAACTCTCCGTTCCTCGTGAGAGGTCGCGATCGAGCCGATCGCCTTCGAGCCGCAACTGTTCTTCAAAGATAGAAGGTAAAACAACCGCAGAGACGCCGCTATCTTCGAGAGCGCGAATATTGGAAACGGAATCCCATAGCGGTGAAGAAGAGGCAACGATTGGGTTCTTCAGCGTGAATCCTAAATACGACGTTGCTAGGTTCATGATTTTGCTCCGGCAGGAAGCAATTCTTTAGCCGCGACAGCGGGCGACTCGACGGGATGCTGCGGGGCCGTGGGCCCTGATCCTGGTGCAGCAGCGCGAGATTCATAAAGTTCCCATCGTCGAGTGACGTCCTCTTCGGCAGAACGCAAAAGAGCGCGCGCTGTGTCCGGGTCGCTGCGAGCCAGCATGGAATACCGCGCTTCCGCATAGATGTAGTCCTTCAGAGGGAACGTGGGCGCTCGAGAATCGAGCTGGAAGGGATTCTTCCCCTGATGTTGAACGCGAGGATCGTAGCGCAGCAGCGGCCAATAGCCGGAGAGGACTGCCGCCTTTTGCTGCTTGAGGCCGTTGACCATGTCGTACCCGTGCGCAATGCAATGGCTGTAGGCGATGATGAGTGACGGCCCGTCGTAAGATTCGGCTTCTTGAAATGCCTTCAATGTTTGGGTGTCGTTGGCGCCCATGGCCACGCGCGCGACGTAAACGTCGCGGTAGCTCATCGCTTCAAGAGCGAGGTCCTTCTTCGCGGTGGATTTACCGCCCGCAGCGTATTTAGCAACTGCGCCCCGTGGTGTGGCTTTGGACATCTGCCCGCCGGTGTTCGAATACACTTCTGTATCGAGGACGAGGATGTTGACGTTGGCGCCGGAACTAAGGACGTGGTCGAGGCCGCCGAAGCCGATATCGTATGCCCAGCCATCGCCTCCAACAATCCAGAGGCTTCTTTTGACGAGCGAATCGCAAACGGCTAGAAGGTCGCGCGATTCGGCGGTCGAGAAACCGGCCAGGACGGTCTTCAGTGTTGCGACGCGTTCTCGTTGCGTGGCGATGCCTGCTTCGGTCGATTGATCGGCGGAGAGGATTTCCTGACTCAACGTTGCGCCAATATGTTCGGAGAGGCGCGAAACGAGTGCTTCAGCGTACTCGGCCTGTTTATCCAGAGCAAGGCGCAGGCCCAGACCAAATTCGGCGTTGTCCTCGAAGAGGGAGTTCGACCAGGCGGGGCCGCGTCCGGCCAAGTTCTTCGTGTAGGGAGTCGTTGGAAGGTTACCGCCGTAGATCGACGAGCAACCGGTGGCATTGGCGACGACGGCGCGATCACCAAAGAGCTGAGTAAGAAGCTTGATGTATGGTGTTTCACCGCAGCCTGCGCAGGCTCCCGAGAATTCGAAGAGTGGCTCGAGAAGCTGGGCGTCCTTCACTTGTGCGTGCGACAGAAGCCCGCGATCCATCTCGGGCAAAGACAAAAAGAACTCCCAATTCGTACTCTCGGTTTCCCGGAGTGGCGGCTGTGGAGCCATGTTTATGGCTTTGTGCTTGGCCTCACTCTTGCTTTTCACGGGGCAGGCTTCGACGCAAAGCTGGCATCCGGTGCAGTCCTCGGGAGTGACCTGCAGGGAGTACTTGAGCGTTTCAAACTCGCGCCAGCGAGGCTTGGCAGATTTAAACTGAGATGGAGCGTTGGCAAGTAGTGAAGAGTCATAGACCTTTGCGCGAATGACTGCGTGCGGGCATACCAAAACGCACTTGCCGCATTGAATGCACAGGGATTCATCCCAAACAGGAATCTCTTGAGCGATATTGCGTTTGTCCCAGCGTGACGTGGCTGTTGGAAAAGTGCCGCCAGGCGGAAGTGCGCTGACTGGCAGGCTGTCGCCATGGCCAAAAATCATGGCGCCGAGGACATCACGGACGAAGGCCGGCGCCCTGGAGGAAACCGGCGGGAGGATATTAAAAGTGCTCGAAGCGTGGTCAGGCACGACAACTTCCTGAAGATTGGCAAGTGTTGCTTCCACCGCGGCGAAGTTCTTTTGGACTACGGCATCGCCGCGTTTTCCATAAGATTTCTTGATGGAAGACTTTATGGCAGAGATGGCGTCTTCGCGAGGAAGCACGCCGCTGATGGCGAAGAAGCAGGTTTGCATGATGGTGTTCATGCGTGAGCCCATATCGGTTTGGCGGGCGACGGCATAGCCGTCCACCACAAAGAATTTGAGGTGCTTGGCGATGATCTGTTCCTGGGTGTGCAGAGGAAGGTGTTGCCACACCGTGTCAGCGGTGAACGGAGAGTTCAGAAGAAAGACCGCGCCGGGTTCGGCGGCTTCGAGGACGTCCATACGCTCGAGAAAGTTAAACTGGTGGCAAGCGACAAAATTGGCTTTATTGATGAGGTAAGTAGAACGAATGGGCTGAGCACCGAACCGAAGATGCGAGACGGTGACGGAACCGGATTTCTTTGAATCGTAGACAAAATAGCCCTGGACGAAATTCGGAGTTTCTTCTCCAATGATTTTTATGGAATTTTTGTTGGCTCCGACAGTGCCATCCGAACCCAAGCCGTAAAAGATCGCCCGAGTGCCCTGGCGATTCTCGGCGGAGAAAGTGGGATCGTAATCAAGGCTGGTGAAGGTAACGTCGTCTCTTATTCCAATTGTGAAATGATTGCGAGGGCGAACGCTTTTCAATTCGTCAAAGACAGCTTTGGCCATTGCGGGAGTGAATTCCTTCGAAGAGAGGCCGTAACGGCCGCCGACAATGCGTGGACGGATAAGAAGTCCAGATTGAGACCCTGGCGCAGGATCGAAGGCTTCCTCGATCGCGGTAACGACGTCGGTGTAAAGTGGTTCTCCAATGGCTCCAGGTTCTTTGGTGCGGTCGAGTACAGCAATGGAGCGCGTTGTGGGCGGCAAGGCGGCGAGAAAATCTTCCACGTGGAAGGGCCGAAGCAAGCGCACTTTGAGGAGTCCTACCTTTTCTCCTTTTGCCTGGAGCAGGTCGAGGGATTCCTCGACGGCACATGCTGCTGAGCCCATCAAGATGATGACTCGCTCTGCGTCCGGGGCCCCTACGTATTCAAAGAGGTGATAGGAGCGGCCGGTCCGATCTGCGAAACGGTCCATGATCTGCTGAACAATGATCGGACAAGCGAAATAGAAAGGATTGGCGGCTTCACGAGCCTGGAAGAAAACGTCTGGGTTTTGGGCAGTGCCGCGCAAGACAGGGCGATCCGGGGTCAGCGCGCGGTCGCGGTGCTCACGGACCCGAACATCATCCATCATGAAACGGAGGTCGTCGTCGGAGAGCGAATCGATCTTCGCTATTTCGTGGGAAGTCCGAAAACCATCGAAAAAGTGAAGGAAAGGGATGCGCGACTCGAGAGTGGCAGCTTGCGCAATCAGGGCCATGTCCTGGGCTTCTTGCACGGAGTTGGACGATAGTAGCGCAAAACCGGTCGAGCGAGCCGCCATGACATCGCTGTGGTCACCGAAGATCGAGAGAGCATGGGTGGCAAGGGATCGCGAGGCAACATGGATTACGGCCGGCGTCAGCTCGCCCGCGATTTTGTACATATTGGGGATCATCAGCAGAAGCCCTTGAGAAGCCGTAAATGTGGTGCCCAAAGCGCCGGCCTGGATGGCACCGTGCAGCGCACCGGCAGCGCCAGCTTCACTTTGCATCTCGACGACCCGGGGCACCATCCCCCAGATATTTTTCTGATTTTCGTGTGACCACTGGTCGGCCCACTCACCCATAGGCGAAGCGGGGGTGATCGGGTAGATGGCGATCATCTCGTTAAGACGATACGCAACGGAGGCGACCGCCTCATTTGCATCCAGAATGACCTTTTTTGGCACTGCCAGGGAGTCTGTCATTACCGTGTGTTCCTCTAGGTTCTTCGAACCTGGTGGTCAATTTAGCTGTAAAGCCATTGCAGGGACATGAGGGGAATCACGGGAGGATGTGACGAGGATCACAAATCCTAAAGAGACGAGAGAGGGGATTAGAAAACACTCATTGTGCGAGGACGTCTGCCAGTTTGAGCAGGCTCAAATCGAGAGGCTTTCTCCTGCCCACGATGTCCGCCAAAGGAGTGACCGCGATTTCGCCCTTGACCAGACCAACGAGGACGCCGGACAGGCCGCTCGCGAGTTGGTCCGTCGCAGCCGCGCCGAACCGCGTAGCCAACAATCTGTCAAAGACTCCTGGTGTTCCGCCCCTCTGCACGTGGCCAAGCTTTATGACCCGCAGGTCGAAGCCTATGCGTTCGCGGTGCTCCTGGAAATAGTTCGAGAGACCCTCAGCATTGTATTTCGCGCCCTCGGCAACTACGACGGTCGCGTGGGTCTTGCCTCGCTCATAGGATCGGCGAAGTTCTGAAGCTATGGATTCCGGGTCGGTCTCAACCTCCGGGAGGACGATGCATTCAGCGCCTCCTGCAATGCCGGAAATTAGTGCGAGATAACCGCAATTGCGGCCCATGACTTCGACGAGGAAAGCGCGCTCGTGGGAAGAGGCGGTTACCTTGATGCGGTCGATACCTTCCAGCGCAACGTTTAGCGCAGTGTCGACCCCGATGGTCATTTCTGAGCCGAATAAGTCATTGTCAATCGTTGAAGCGATTCCGACTACGGGGAAGCCTCGTTGAGAAAGAGAGAAAGCGCCCGCCTGGGAGCCATCACCGCCTATGACGATCAGCGCATCGATTTCGCGCTGCCGGAGATTGCGGACGGCTTGGACTTGCGCATCGTCGGTCTTGAATGCCGGACATCGCGTACTGCCAAGGATGGTGCCGCCGCGCTGGATGACTCCGCTCACGTCGCGCGAGCCGAGCTGGATGAAGTCATCATTTATCAGTCCGGCGTACCCGTGGCGAACGCCCACAGCCTTCCAACCCTTATCAATACCCGTGCGGACGACTGCGCGAATGGCCGCATTAATTCCTGGCGCGTCTCCTCCACTCGTTACCACTGCAATTTGTTTCATGGATGCACCACCGGTTACGCCACGAGCGCCGAGAATAGCATGGCGAGCAGTAACGCACAGAGCCAATCGATGCCAATCTCACGGCATGCCGTCACTGCGCCCCATCGTTCCGTTGCTACTCATGTTCGTCTCGGGCGTCGGCAGATCGGTATGACCTGCATCACGCGAGACCATGATCCAGGTTACGTAAGACCGATGTCTCGCGAGCGCATCAGCATGTTGGATAAACGATGAATTGGGCGAGACGAATTTGTTGGATAAAGGCCGAATTTGAGCGACGACACTTCCCTTCTGAATGGACAATCGTTGAATGACTGAGCTACTCAAAGCAATTATGTGGGGCGGGACAGCTTGCGGAATCCTGGACGGCGTTGCTGCCAGTGTTCAGTTCGCTCTGAGAGGGATCAAGCCCCTTCGCGTGTGGCAAGGGGTCGCCAGCGGCCTGATGGGTGACCGCGCCTTCGAGTTGGGTTGGTGGAGCGGAGGGTTAGGACTGATTTTGCACTTCTTGATTGCAGCGATCGTGACGACTGCATTTGTTGGGGCGTGCGCGCACTTTCCTGCACTACAGCAGTTTTTCTGGATTTCGGGACCGATCTACGGTGTGATCGTTTTTCTGGTGATGAATCTGATCGTGGTGCCACTATCGGCAAGGCCTGAGAGGCCGGCGCCGGTCATGGTCGTTGCCGTTCAAATCGTCATTCACATGTTTTTTGTCGGGCTGCCGATCGCTATGTCGTCGAACCGATTTCTCTCTCATGAATGAACGGAGGAAAATATGAGTTCCGCTTCTGCAGAGTTGTCCGTGCAAAAGCCGCAACCTTTGCGCGCGATTCTTACGGGCGGGTTGTTGGCGGGAAGTCTGGACCTCGCCTCCGCTTTCATCACCTACGGAGCAGGTGTGCCGCGCGCGATCGCTGGCGGACTTCTTGGGCCCGCAGCTCGGCACGGTGGCTCAGGCGCGTACATGCTCGGGATAATGGTGCATTTCTTCATTGCCACGTCGGCCGCTGCGGTCTACTACTTGGCAAGCCGGAGGCTTGCGTTCCTCAAGCACCACCCGCTTGTCTGCGGTCTGTTTTATGGGATTGCCGTCTTCCTGGTGATGAATCTTATTGTGCTGCCGCTGTCAGCGCTGCACGTGCAAGGCCCGTTCCAGCTGGCTGGACTTATTCAAGGGCTGCTGGTGCACATGGTTCTCATCGGACTGCCGATTTCGTTCAGTATTCGCCAATTCGCGAAATAAGTCTCAGGAGCTCATGCTTCGACAATTTTATTTCGGATGGCGTAGCGGACGACCTCAGCAGTGGACTTGAGGTTCAGTTTACGCATAGCGCGAGCTCTGTAACATTCCACTGTCCTCGTGCTGATGTTTAGAAGCGAAGCGCTCTCTTTGTTGGATTTTCCCTGTGCCAGAAGTCGAATGATTTGGAACTCGCGAGGAGTCGGACTTACTTTCGCCGCTTCCGTCCGCGCTGCGCAGTTTTCCGTGTCAGGTGCGCCTTGCAAAACAATCTCCGATACTCGAGGAGTAAGAAATAACTTGCCCTGGGAAACTTCCCTGACAGCTTTCACCAGGTTTGCGGCCAGGTCTGTTTTTAAAATATATCCCTGAGCTCCGGCTTCCAGGATGCGACGAACCATCTGGAAGGAGTCGTGCATCGTAAGAATTAAGACCTTGGTGTTCGGAGCTACTTTCAGAATTTGGCGCGTAGCCTCAAGGCCATCCAGATTAGGCATAGCGATATCGAGAATGGCCATGTCAGGCAGGAGAGTTTCTGCCATTTGGACGGCGCCCTTTCCGTCGGCGGCTTCGCCGACGACCTGCCAGCCCGGGTGGGCACGGAGAATTCCTCGCGTGCCGTGACGAACCAGTTCGTGGTCGTCGACGATCATAAGCCGAAGCTTCTTAGCGGCTTTGCCCATGTAGAAGCACCGTAACGACAACATTAGTGCCGTGGCTGCTGGACTCTATCTGCAACTCTCCCCCAACCTGCTTTACGCGCTCCTCCATACTGGGTATGCCCACTCCAAGCGGAAGGAGAAGAGCCCCACTTTGGCGTCGTTTGGTTGCTGATATTCCTCTACCACGGTCGCCGATCCGGAGAGCCACTCGATCGGAGTTGCGTTCAAGCTGAATTTGCGCGGTATAGCTTCCAGAGTGACGCTGGATATTGATGAGACTCTCTTGAACCACGCGGAATAATCCCAGTTCCACTTCCTGGGGCAGTCTCCCGAACTCTGGCGATACGTCCATTCTCACTTCGATCCCGGTGCGCTCGCCGAAACCTTCAGCGAAATGGCGAATCGCGTCTTCCAAACCAGCTTCATCGAGCATTGGAGGATGCAACATATAGGAGAGTGTGCGTACTTCACGGAGGCTGCGCTCGGCTACGGCCTGGCACTGAGCGGCAAGTTTCCGGCCTTTTCTGCAGGACGAGGGAACAGTTTCGTGAAGCTGACTGAGGCTCGTTGCGAGAGCAACGAGATCCTGACCAGTCGTATCGTGAAGGTCCCGCGCGATCTTCCGCCGCTCTTCGTCTTGCAACCGAAGAAGTTGTCCGGATAGTCGGCGGAGTTCCTCTTCCGAGCGCTTGCGCTCGGTGATATCGTGTAGCACGCAAACGACGCGATCTACGCTGCCGACGCCTTCGATGGGTAGGTAGGCTATAAGCAGATCTCTTGATTCGGCGTGGGTATATCTGTAGCTGGTTTCATACTTTACGATCTTTCCCTGAAAGGCTTCGTCAAGCCTCGGTTTGACGGTCTGGGCGAAATAGTCCTCACGCAATACTTCGTACACGTGTTTACCAACAACTTCCTCTCGCTTCATGCCGCGGATGTTTATGAACGAGCGATTTGCAAGAAGGTAGCAGTAGTTGCGGTCGACGACGGCGATCATCTCCTCCACACTCTCTAGGGCTTTTTCATACTCGCGAAGCCTTGCCTCGGTACGCTTTCGTTCAGTGATGTCACGTATGGCGCTTGATACGAGCGTGCCCTCCTCCGTTTGGAGCGGGCCGAGACTAATCTCAATCGAAAATTCTCCGCCGTCTTTGTGACGGCCACTTAGCTCCAACCCTTTACCCATAGGCCGAACCCGGGGGTGCGCAAAAAAATCTGCGCGGTGCCCAGGATGCGAGCCGCGGAAGCGCTCTGGCATTAACTTCTCGATTCCCTCCCCCAGCAACTCGTCCTGCTTATAGCCAAACAGCTTTTCGACTTGCGCATTCGTAAGGACAATCTTCCCTTCCTGATTGACCACCACCATTGCGTCCGGACCCGCTTCCAGGAGTCCCCGGAACTTTAATTCTGCCCGCTTCCGTTTGGTAATGTCCGTGGCGAAAATGGCCAGTCCCTCGGGTGCAGGATAGATTCGGATTTCCCACCAGGTAAACGGGGCGGGATTATCAACCTCAATGGCGACCGGGACTCGCTCTTGCATCGCGCGCCGGTACTGCAATTCCAATCCGGAGCCGATCAGGTGCGGGGAAACCTCCCAAAGGGTATGCCCTAAAATCTGCTCGCTCGGCCGGGCAAGAGCGCGCACAGCGGCTTCGTTCACGTACACATAGACCCAGTCCCAATCCAGGAGAAAGTGGACATCGGCGACGCTGTTTAGTATTGACTCGATGCGGGCTTGCGCTCGCTGCAATTCCTCGTCCGCACGCTTCCGTTTACTGATGTCTTCGCCGACGGAAAGAAGGCAACTGTGGCCTCCTAGTTGGATGACTTCCGCGGAATAGTTGACCACGAGGCGCTGCCCTCCTTTCCCCCGGAAGGACATCTCCCTCGACTGGATACGCCCCCTATTCTGGATTTCCTTGATTATTTCGTCCCTATCGGCGTCGCGCGTCCATAATCCGAGCTCGAAGGAAGTGCGCCCGATAGACTCTTCCCGCGTGAAGCCATTGATCCGAAGAAAGCTGTCGTTTACCTCGATAAGCCTGCCCTCTTCCATTGTCGATATGACGAGCGCGTACGGGCTCGCAAGGAAAGCCTTCGAGAATTTCTCCTCCGACAGGCGCAAGGCCCTTTCCATTCGCTTTTGCTCGGTAACGTCATGCGCTATCCCCCTGACGATGGGCACGCTCACGCCATCCGTTCTAAGGGTATTGTGATATTCCCAAATTCTCCGCTCACCCGACTTCGTCAGCACGACCATCAAGCCCTTGATGAAACCATCTCTCTGAATATTTTTGAGCTCTTGTTCAAATTGCGGCCGCGCCTCCGGCAGCAAGAATTCCTGCATGGGCTTTGCCAAGACCTCCTCCTTGGTATAGCCGAGGAGCCTCGCGGGCATCTCGTTCACCGAAAGAATCCGCCCTTCCAAAGTATGCGTACAAATCAGGTCGCTGGAATGCTCGACCATGTCGCGGAAGAGGTCCTCGCTCTCGCGCAGAGCGACTTCCATCACTTTGCGAGCGGTGATTTCCTGGACCGTGCCGACGAAATTCTGCACGGCGCCAGTCGAATCCTTTGCTTGGTAGCCTATCGCCCGGAGCCATTTTACGGTCCCGCTGTGGCAAACGATGCGAAACTCTTCGTCAAAGCCATTCGTGCTTTCCAGTTTCTCCAACGCACACAAGACGCGTTGGCGGTCCGCCGGATGAATCAATTCGCGGTAGGAGGTTGGATCTGAATAAATGGATTCGAGTGGAATTTCACAAATCCTTTCAAACGCGGGACTAACGTAGGTCGCTTCCTTCGTCTTTGGATCCATCATCCAGAAGATTTCCTGGATATTTTCTGCCATTTGCTGAAAACGCTCCTCGCTCTTTCCGAGAATTGTTTTCTGACGTTGAGTCTCCTCTTCAGCATCTACCGCGTCATGCGGACTTCGCGTGGTACAAGCTTCGGGTATTCGATAAATGAGAAGTACGGCCGCGGAGATCACCGCCACAGTGGCCACCCATTTCGCGCCCGCCAAAAGCCAAAGGGATTGTTGCCATGTGGTCCACATGCTTATCAGGTGAGTTGCGCCGGAAGCCGCGGTAAATACAAATAAAGGGATCATTAATGTACGGAATCGGATACCACGCTTTCCGTATAGACATCGAACCAGTGAAACGCCGATGCAGAAATAAGCCAGAGCCATCAACACGTCTGTGATTGCAGGAGACCAGAGAATGGCCGTCTTCCATTGACAGAGGAACACAGTCGGTACGGCTTGAATTAACCGACGTTCTTCGATCGACGAGCCCAAAGCTTTCCTCCCAAGCACTAGCTAGCCGGGACGGAGCGTGATGTATACCTACAGTAGGAGCTGGTTACCTGTCCGACGAAGTTTCGGGCACCGCGGGGAGTCCAAAGTGCCGGACCGCCATTACGTACCCATTTATTACAACACTTCTATATCTCTATGCCTTAATTTGCAAGAAGTAATCTATCCAGAAGCGTCAAGTCTCAGAAACACAATGAGGGGTCGGAAAAGATCTCAATGAGGAACCCAAGTGGGATTGTGCCTGAAGAGACCGTTGACGAAGCCCATTTGATACACGATGAAGAGGCCGAAGGCCAGGCTGACGAGCCCAGAGACAAGTCCAAGGCCCCGATTGAGACGGACAAATCGGTTTTCGGAGAGCGTAAAGGGGACGGCAATGGCAGCAGTGATGAGCATCATGCCTGCTACCGTGCCGATTCCAAAAACCAGTAGATAGACGATTGCCCAGGTCGGAACACGAATAGTTGTTAGTACGAGCAAGGCAACGGCGGCCGAACCGGCTAGACCATGGACAATCCCAACGGCTAATGGCCGGACGATTTGATAGAGGCCTAGACGCCCGAAGATGCGATCCATCCAGCCCACTGGCGTGGCATCTTCGGCGTGCCCGTGCTTTTCGGGGCTATGGCCATGAGAATGGGTGTGGATGTAATCACCGTGTCCGTGCGGATGCGAGTGCTGGCCGAACTGCGATGGCGTCAGCGTTTCGGTAATCCAGCGCATGATGCCCGAGAGATTCAAGAGCCCTAGAAGAACCAGCATCAGCCCAACCGAGAGTTCCATGGTGAGGCCGACTCTGGGCGGAATCACGATACCAAAGAGGATGATTGCGGAGCCCACAAATAAAATTGTGATGGTGTGGCCAACCCCCCAAAGTACGCCGATCAATGCGGCGTGGCGGATGCTGCGCTGACGGCTGACGATGGTGGTGACGGCGATGACGTGGTCGGGATCAGTGGCATGCCGCATGCCAAGGAAGAAGCCGAGAGCGATGATGGAAAGAAGAGTGATCATTATTTTGAGACCGCGGACGCGGCGCGGCAATTTCTGCGGTTCATTTCCAGGTAGTCCAAAAACTCCATCATGCCTTCCCCTGTCTTGGAAGAAAGCTTAGAGACTTTCATACCCGGCCGAACGGATTGGATGTTACGTCTGGCCGCAGCTTCATCGAATTCTACCGCATCCGCGAGATCAGATTTCGTGATGATGGCGACGTCCGCGCTGTTGAAGATGGTCGGGTATTTTAGGGGTTTGTCTTCTCCTTCCGTTACCGCGAGAAGGACGAACCGCAAGTCTTCACCGAGATCGTAGGACGAGGGGCACACAAGGTTGCCCACATTTTCAATAAACAAAAAATCGAGATTGTTGAGGTCCCAGCCATTGAGCGCATTCTGGACCATCGCGGCTTCTAAGTGGCAGACAGTGCCGGTGATGATTTGTTTTACCGGAGCATGGCTGCGTGCAAGGCGGGCGGCATCGTTTTCTGTGGCGAGGTCGCCGACCAGTGCGGCGACTCTGTGGCGCGGCTGAAGCAGAGTGAGCGTTTTCTCGAGAAACGCGGTCTTGCCTGAGCCTGGGCTGGAGACGAGACTGACGGCGAGCAGGCCGGATTCGCGGAACCGTTCGCGGAGTGCGCGCGCGATCATATCGTTTTGTTTGAGGACGTTTTTTCTGACCTCGACCAGGCGTGGTTCGGGAATCATTAGCGAAGCTCCAGAGCAGTGACCATGAGTTCGCGGCCTTCCAGTATTTCGGGAGTCGGCGTGCCGCACTCCGCGCAGCAGAGCGATTGCACAGATTGGACGGCACGGGGCTGCTGACAACTCGGACAATTCACCAGGATGGAAATTTCCTCGATGAGCAAAGTCGAACCTTCCAGCAAAGTTTGGTGGCAAGCGACTTCGTAGGAAAAAAGGAGAGCCTCCTTTACGACGCCAGAAAGAGGACCCAATCTCAGATGAACAACATCAACACCGAGGGCTCCGCGCGATTCGGCTTCTTCACACGCCACTTCGACGATGCTCATAGCGATCGAGAGTTCATGCATTTGCGCAATTCACCATGCTTTGAAAACCAAATGCGCATGCCCAACCACAGCGCCACTTCACATTACCTCCGCGATCCGTTCCGACTCTGCTTTGATGACAGAAGCAGTTGGGCGGCTATAAGAAAAAGTGGCGATGGCCGCCTGCCCGAGGCTGATACCGCCATCGTTTGACGGAACTACGCGATTCGTCCAGACCGAAAGACCCTCAGGTTCCAGAAGATTCTTAAGGCTGTGCAAGAGCAGTTGATTTTGAAACACTCCGCCGGAAAGAACGACAGTGTCAACGTCATGAGCGCGGCTGAGCGCCATGGTAGCGTCACGAAGGCCCTTCGCTATGCCTTGATGGAAGGCCCGCGCAATTTCATTGTCCGGGCGACCGCTGATTCTGTCGCGGATCATGCCGTCGAGAAGTGGACGAAAATCCAATTCGCCGCCCAGGAATGGGAAATTGTAAGCGTCAGTCGCGAGAGCCCGGCTGGCAAGGTGTTCTAGCCAGATTGCGGCTTGGCCTTCGTAAGTCGTCTCACGCGTGAAACCAAGAAGCGCCGCAGCTGTGTCAAAGAGGCGTCCGACGGAAGTGGTGGTGAACGAGCGAGTATTTGCGTTCACAAGTTGCAGCGCGTCCCGGTAGCGCGGCGGAAAGCAAAATGGAAATGCGGCCAAATCTGGTAGCGGATTCGACTGCGATAGAAAACCAGCCGCTGCCTGAACCGGGTGCGAAGCGGCCGCATCGCCGCCGGGCAGAACGGCAGCGCGGAGATGGGCGACGCGTTCAAAACCATTGCACAGACTGCCGACGAAGATCTCGCCGCCCCAGATAGTGCCATCATCGCCGTAGCCAGTACCGTCGAACCCGACGCCAATGACGCACTTTTCCCACGCGCCTCGCTCCGCAAGCACGGAAGCGATATGTGCCTCATGATGTTGCACGGCCCGCTTTTCCGCTGCGGGGATCTCCAAGGCATGAATCGTAGATGCGTATTGGGGGTGTGCGTCGTGAACGAGCAATAAGTCATCCGAGTCGATTTCGTACATCGAAAGAAGATCTCGGAT
>Ga0209415_10005284_pt1 | contig 23252 bp, 12 predicted proteins | sample PeaSoiSIISIP2007_FD_187696 | JGI IMG/M metagenome (GOLD analysis project Ga0209415, IMG submission 187696) | Peat soil microbial communities from Weissenstadt, Germany - SII-SIP-2007 (SPAdes) (version 2) | ecosystem: Environmental > Terrestrial > Soil > Wetlands > Peat | place: Germany... | reverse complement strand
GGGGCTGGCCGCGAAAAGGGCCTTTGAGGCACACGAACAGGGAGGAGGAGTTAGTCAGGGGACGCTCCAGATGTAAATAGTGATCCAGGGCGGTGATAACATCCTGGGGCAGCGGCAGGAGACGCTGACGGCGGCCTTTGCCGAGCACGTACAGGTGCGCGTCGGCCAGGTGGAGATCGGCGAGTTGCAAGGCGAGGACTTCGCCGGAGCGCAATCCATCGAGCAACATCAGACCCACAATGGCGAGATCGCGAAACGTGCGGAAGTTGCCCCAGAAGCGGGCGACTTCCTCGACGGAGAGGGGGCGGATGAGGCGATGGGACGGTTGGAGGCGCAAGCCGCGGGCAAGGGCGCGGCGCGGCTGACCATAACCGAGGGAAGAACGCTGGGTATAGACGCGCAGGAGGTGGCACTGGCCGGAAGGAATCTCGCGGCCAAAGTGGAAGCGATACAGACAATGCACCACGACCAGACGGTGATTGACGGTCTGTGGGTTAGGGGGAGGTGGCTGGTCGAGTTGGTGGCGGACGTAATCGAGCAGGGTGGTTTGGGTGAGGTCGGCCAGAGGGTGAGGAGGCTCGGCGAGGGACCAGCGGGCGAAGTGGAGCAGATCATAGGCGTAAGTGCGCAGAGAGCGCGGGGAGAGTTGGCGCATGCACTGGGCGTCAAGGAAAGCGTCGGCCCAAGCGATCTCTTGGCCGTGCGCATCGAGCAGGCGATAGGGAGAAGCGCTGGCGGGAAGCCCCGCGCGAAAAACCACGGAGAGTTTCATAAGCGTTGAGCGGCTCCCAGGCAGGCGGCGAAATCGGCGGCGCTGGCGCCGGCGACGAAGTAGCTATTGGGATCATGGCCGTGCGGCAAGTGCATGATCGGCGCGGCCAGTCCGGCGTTTTCCAAGCGTTGGGCGAGTTGTTGAGCGGCGCGCTGGCCGGCTTGGTTTTCATCCTGATCAAAGGCAATGTAGACTACGCGGTTCGGGAAGCCGGAAAGCTGCTCCCACTGCGCAGCGGTGGGGTGGGTGCCGATGGCGGAAGTGGTATTTCGAAAACCGGCTTGCCACAACACGGCCAGGTCGAAGAGTCCTTCCACCAGGATCACGGTGGCGCAACTGCGGACGGACTCCCAGGCAAACAGGCCGCCCTTGGACGACGGCAGCAAGCGGTGGGGAAGACCAGGGAGGATGCTGCGCCCGTAAAGATTGACGACGTGACGGGCTTGGCGTAAGGGGAAGATCACGCGGCGGCAGAAGGTGTCGCGGCCCTGGAGATCGATGAGGCCGGAGGCGAGCATTTCCTCGAAGGGGAAGCCCTGGGCGGCGAGATGGCGGCGTAAGTTTCCACCGCAGGCGTAGCCGATGCCGAGGGCATCGAGGATCGCGGGATCGTGCAGTCCGCGTTGCGCGAGATAGTGCAGGGCTTCGGGATGGAGGGGGAGTTGCGATTGATAGAATTGGGCGGCCTGTTGGCGCGAGGCGCCGTGGTCGACGGCAGGGATCTGTTGTTGGAGGTACTCCACGGTCTGGCGGAAAGACAAGCCCTGCCACCATGCGACCAGACGGATGAGATCGCCGCCACGGCCACAACCGTGGCAGTAAAAGAGGTTCTTGCGCGCGTTGACATAGAAGGAAGGCTTGGTTTCGCGGTGTAAGGGACAGAGACCCACGAATTCTTCTGAAGCACCCGCACGGCGAGCCTGCCAATGGCGGCGCTGCAAGTACTCCAGCAGCGGAAGACGTCGTTTGAGTTGTTCCAAGTCCTGGTACATAAGGGTTTTGCCTCCCGCGTATGAAGGTACGGGAAAGCGGCCTCATTTCCCAGGCGAGGATGGTAGGAGCGAGCAGAAATCCCGAAAATCTTTTAGAGTCGCAGGGGCCAGGGCCAGAACTGGTGCAGGCAAAGGGCTACGGTGGGCCAGGGGAGCGGCACCGCGCCGTGACCCAGCACCGCCCCGCCAGAGATAAGTTGGCGGATGTCAGTCAGGATCTGGCGCAAGTGCAAAAACGAGGTTGCCGCAGCGTCCAGGCTGCGAAACCAGCGGCGGAGGGTGGAGGGATGGAGCACCCGATCGGGATCCTGAAGAGTGGGAGCGGAATTTTCCCACGAGAGGCCCTCGACAAAATGCAGGCACAGTGCTTCACTGCGCGCCAGGAGGCTGTAATGCGTATACGGGAGGGAGAAGGAGGGAAGGAAGGTAAAGGTCTTTTCACAGATCTTACACTGACCGCGGCGGATCCGAATCCAGTCATGATTTTGATCGTGAGCCTGTTTGCGACGGCAACCGTGGCCGACGATCGTGTCACGGTCGCAAATCGGGCAATGTCGCAGGATGAGCTTGGCGCCGACGGCAGCCCAATCCGCTTCGAGCTTGCCAACCCTGTCGGGAAGTGGGATAACGAGAATCGTGAAGAAGGGAGGTTCTGCCACGGGGTGTGCCTGGAGAGGATGCACCCGGAGCCGAACCTCCTAACCTCCTTTCAGAGAAATCTCAACTGGGAAAAGAATAGCGCTGCCACAAAGCTTTTGCCTATACTTCGCCTGATTAGCCGGTTAAGTGACGCAAATTGTAAAAAACACCCTCGATTTGCGTCACCCATTTTCGAACTAGCTCCGCAATCCACACAAACAAAAGAGCTTACAAGTCGCAAAATAAAATGCGAGATTTCCCCGATTTTTGCGTCACCTTCGTCTCCCAGGCTCCGTGTCCCGAGCCGCATCCCCCCCACGCCATTTTGTGACGCGTGGGCCCCCCAAAAACCTCCCCACGCGTCACAAGATTTCGACCCACCCGCGCAATTCGCAGAAACAAAGCAACTTGTAGCTCGCAAGAATGTGCGCAACTGCCCCGATTTTTGCGTCACGTGCGTCACAAAGCCCGCAACCCCCGCACCTAGTCCATCCCAATGCCCTTTGCTGGGCGGACCCCATGCCCATTCCTGGCACAGACTGTCGGGCAATCAGACGGCACAACCTCTTCTGTCATCCGCAAACTTCTGTCATAATGACGCCCATGGCCAAAGACCGACCGGCCGGTTGGCCCACAGGGAGCGATATTTATGAAGCGTTGGTTAGCACCGATCCTGGCAGGTGGCGTACTGGTGATTGCACGTTGGCGCGGCGTCGCGTACGCCGCTCCGCAGGCTGCATCCGCAACGCCACGCACGTCGGAACAGGCGTTCAAGAACGTGCAAGTGCTGAAGGGAATCCCCGTGGACGATTTTCTGGGAACCATGGGCATCATGTCCGCCGCTTTGGGTATGGACTGCTCGGAGTGCCATGCCAACGCGGGCACCGACAAAGTGGATTGGGCAGCCGATACGCCTAGAAAGCTGATGGCGCGCAAAATGGTCCTCATGATGACAGCTATCAATCGCGACAATTTTGAGGGGCGGCAGGTGGTGACCTGCTGGAGTTGCCACCGCGGCCGCGACCGTCCGGTCACCACGCCAGCCTTGGAGGCCGTGTATGGGCCTGGGTCCCAGGAAATGGATGACGTCCTCACCCAAATGCCCGGGCAACCATCAGCCAGCCAGATCATCGACAAATACCTTCAGGCGATCGGCGGGGCCGAGCGGCTGGCAGGCTTGAAAAGCTGGGCCGCCAAGGGTACCAGCGTGGGTTTCGGCGGCTTCGGCGGCGGAGGCAAGGTCCAGATCTTCGCGAAATTCCCGGATCAGCGCGCAACTTTGATCCAATTCCCAGACACCCCGGATCGCGGCGATAGCATCAGGACCTACAATGGCAGCCAGGGCTGGCTGCAACTTCCGCTCACTATACTAGGCAAGTACGAGCTCCACGGAGGTGAGTTGGATGGGGCCAGGCTGGACGCCCAGCTTTCCTTTCCCGGGCAGATCAAGCAGGTCCTGACCAGTTTGCATGTCAGTTTGCCGGCAACCATCAGCGACCTTCCCGGACCGTCCAGCCAAACGTCCAACCAGTCAAGCATGGTAGCCGTGGGCCAGGATCGCGTGGTCAACGTCGTGCAAGGGACGGGTCCTCGGGGAACTCTGGCAACCTTGTACTTCGATCGGGAGTCGGGCCTGCTCGTGCGCATGGTGCGCTACGGCAAGTCGCCGATCGGGCGGGTCCCGACGCAGGTGGATTACGGCGATTATCGCGACGTGAATGGGATCAAAATGCCGTTTCGCATGCTATTCGCATGGCTGGACGGACGGGATGCCATTCAACTCAGTGAGGTGCAGACCAATGTTCCGATCGATGCCTCCCATTTCGGTATCCCCGCCGCCCGGTAACGCCTGGCGGTCTTGCCGCCGGCCGCCTATGATAAAGAAAGGAAGAATATGCACCAGCCGCTCACGGCCGCGAGAGTTCCTGTTCATAGCTCCTTGGACGACTGCCTGAATATCGGAATCAGGTGGACGAAAACAAATGATCCAACAGCACTCTGGTGCGCCCGCCTCGGCGCGGAGACATGGACTGTTCGCGTGAACGATTTCCCCGAAGAGCATCTATACACCCTCTTCGTTAACGATGAGGAACTTGGCAGTTTTGATGAGTGGCCGCGCCAATGGTCAAGAGTAAAAGATGAGTCGAACGTCAGCCGCATGGAGCCGCGCCCGGCACCCTGAACGGCCCTAGCCGCCGACACCACTCCTGGGGGGTGCCCTCTTCCAATTCTCTGGGGCAGGACTTCATCCTCCCCCCACAATTTCAGTTCGAGCCCGCCAAGCTTACTCTTCTCGCAGCGCCACCATCGGGTCGGTGCGCATGGCTCGCAGCGCGGGGAAGAACGCCGCCGCCACCGTCACCATCAGCAGCACTCCGATGGCCGCCGCGATCGTCACCGGGTCGGTCGGTCCGATCCCGAAAAGCAGTGACGCCAGCACGCGCCGCATCGCCAGGCATCCCAGCGCTCCCAGCACCACTCCGGCGGCAGCCAGCGCCAGCGCGCGGCCGGTGATCATGCGGAACACGGCCGCCGGCTGCGCGCCCAGCGCCAGGCGAATGCCGATCTGCGCCCGATTGGCCGTCACCGTATACGACAGAACTCCGTAGAGCCCTACCGCCGCCAGCACCAGCGCCAGCACCGCAAACGCGCCCAGCGTTTCCATCTGGAAGCGCTGCCGCGCCAGAGACTCGGCCAGCACGGCGTCCAACGTGCGCGGCGTCGGGGCGGAATCCGGATTCACCGCGCGGATGGCGCTGCGCACCGCACCGGCCACACTCGCGGGATCGACGGCCGTGCGCACCACCAGGTTGCCGCCGGAGAGCAATCCCGCGATCTGCTGCTGGGTGTAGAGCGCGTATAGCGCTGGGAACCCGGACTTCTGTGTCAGGCTCAACTGGCGCGTGTCCCCCACCATCCCCACGATCGTCAGCCAGTTCTCCTTTGAGCCGAAACTGTCGAACCAGACGCGCTGCCCGATCGGGTCCGTGCCGGGGAAGTAGACGCGCGCCATTTCCTGGTTGATCACGGCGACGTGCTGGCTGTTCGCAGTGTCGCGGTCCGTGAAGTCGCGGCCGCGCAGCAGCGGGATGCGCATGGCCCCCAGGTAGCCCGGGCTGATCATAGTGTAATCCGCGTCGGCCGACTTGGTCTGCTCGCGCCTGCCCTCAATATAGAAGTGACCGTCGGGATGAGGCCCGGTGGTCGGCAGAGTGCTCGCCGTTCCCGCAGCCGCCACGCCCGGAATCGCGCGGACCTGGTCCAGCAGCTCGCCGTACTTGGTAACCACCACCGGCATCCCGGCGTTGGGAAATGAGGCGTCCGACACCAGCACGTGATCCGAGCGGAAGCCGGGATCGACCGAGCGGAGATGCCAGAAGCTGCGCGCCAGCAGGCTGGCGCCCGCCACCAGCACCAGCGAGAGGCAGACCTCCGAAACCACCAGGGCCGATTGCGTCCGCTTCGAGGCGTGGCCCGCGGTGGCCGAGCGCGAACCCGATTTCAGCGAGTCGTTGACGTTCATGGCGCAGGCCCGCCAGGCGGGCAGGAATCCGAACAGCAGACCGGCCGCCGCGGAGACCGCCAGCGCGAAGGCGATCACGCCCCCATCGATCTCGATGGTGCTCAATCGCGGCAATTCGGCCGGCAGCAGCACGCGCAACAGCTCCATCGACCCTGTGGCCAGCAGCAGTCCCGCCGTACCGCCCGCCACCGCGAGCAAGAGGCTTTCGGTCAGCATCTGGCGAACCAGGTGGCGGCGCCCGGCTCCCAGCGCGGTTCGCACAGCCAACTCGCGCGACCGCGCGGTCACCCGCACCAGCAGCAGGTTGGCGACGTTGACGCAAACGATCAGCAGCAGGAATCCCACCGCGCCAAACAGCATCAGCAGCGCGGGGCGTACTTCACCTACCATGTGCGCCTGCAGGGAGACCACGGCCGCGTCCTTGCCCTGGAACGGCGAAGGGTACTCCTGCTTGATGCGCCGCTCGATGGCGCCAACTTCGGACAGCGCGCGCGCGAAGGAAACGCCTGGCTGCAGCCGGCCCACCACCCGCCAGTTATGACCGGTTCGCACGCCGCGCCCCGGGTCGCCGAAGGAGGTGATCGGCAGCCAGATTTCGGTTTTCTCGGGCCAGGCAAATCCGGGCGGCATGACCCCGATGATAGTGGGAGTGACGCCGGAGATGCGAAAGGTGCGGCCGATCGCGTTCGGATTGCCGCCAAAGGCGCGCTGCCACAGTCCGTAGCCAATCACCGCGACGGGCCCCGCGCCTTCCGTCACTTCGCCCGGCGAGAAGGTGCGGCCGATGCGCGCGGGCACGCCCATGACACCGAAGAAATCCTGGTCGGCCATGGCGCCGTGCGTGCTCTGCGGCAGGTCGCCGCCGGCCACGATCACCGGGAAATCCGCGAATGCCGCCATGGAGGCAAAGCTGTGGCTCTGCTCGCGCCAGTCGAGGAAGTTCTGGTAGGCCACCTGCGTCTCGCGGCCCTTCTCGTTCACTTCCGCCAGCCAGGCGAGCCGATCAGGCTCGGCGTACGGCAGCGGATTGAGCAGGACGGCCTTGACGACGCTGAAGAGCGAAGTGCCGGCGCCCACCCCCAGCGCCACCGTCAGGATGGAGATCGCGGTCAGGCTGGGAACTCGCAGAAGAGCTCGAGCCCCGTGTCGAACCTCTTGCAGCAGCATGCTGGATAGACGTGCAATCGGCGCCCCTCGTTAGGCGATTGACTCTCCGGAAACCCTTGGACAACCCACTGATTTCTAAGCGCGCTTTTGTGGGGCAGGCTGGCAGCCTGCTGGCCGACTGGCAGTCGGCCACGCTTCGAGTCGCAAAGTTTCTGCCCTCAGAGACGCTCCGAAAGGACCGTCCCGCGCTCATCGGGACGCTTTTTTCGGGTCCGGTGGCGGATGGGCCCGGGCTCTAAAGAACTGAGTGCGGGCCGGTAAGCTCGAGATGAGGCCGGCTTCGTTGATGATGCCGCGAAGCTCGTCGAGCATCTCCGGTACGGGTATCGTTTCAGAGTACTGATCCGGGACTTCCTGAGAACCAAAGAAATAGCGAACCGAATGCTTAACGGTGTCGCAGAACTCTTCCCAACTGCTGTTGTAGCGCTCGACTCCGGTCAAGGAGTATGGATTCCGATCACACCATAGTTCATCACCCAACGATTCGACGACAGCGTTTAGGACTTCCTCGTTTTCGCTGGGCGCAGGAATCAGGTCATCGTGTACAAGGTCCCACGAATCATAAGTCGTCCCGAGATAGCCACCTTCTGCGCTGCAGTAGCCCAGGCAATTCACGGCGCGGTCAAAGTACTGCGAAACCGCGCCTCCGATTACTTCCATCACGTCATTGAAGGGGATGCTGATTGGGGTTTTCCGGCTCGACCTCCCACAGAAACTGCAATCGAGTTCGCTCGCCCGGGTCCGGACCATATCGCGAAGGTACGGATCGGAGATGCAACGATCGCACACATTGCCTTCGCGAAAGCACCATCCCTGCTCCTCCTCCTGAATCATTCGATCTTTTTCATAGCCCATGGCCTCTTCCATTATACGGACTGTCCCATGTAGGATCGGCAAAACAGAATTTGGTCCAAAGGAGGCTTCCGAAAGTCCCGCGCAGAGCTTTCGATTGGCTCCCACCCGATGGAACTTTGGCGCCTGCTGGCCTTGAGGGGCGCGGCTAGCGGGATCATGGGCACGACTTATCCCACGCGGCAAGTTTCTCTCCTCGTGATCCATGGTAGCGCCGGTATCGCCGGTATCATTATCGGAAAGCGTAGATGCCGTCTCGAACGAGGCGGTCGGATTTGCCGTGAACCAAGCCATCAGGTTCTTCGATAACGCGTCGAAAGTGCGAGGTCTGTCCCGATACGGGGTATTGTTTGAAGAAAGATAGCGGTTTGCCACATCCGAGAACGGATCTTTCAGCGCCACTGCTGTGTTTCTTCCGGTTACCGTCCGGGTAACGACGTTTGATACAGGAAATACGCATCTCCCGCGAGTTCGAGGAATTTCGAGAGCCGGTCGAAAACTGCACGCTGGGCGCGGCCCTCCGGATATCTGATCGTCAATGAGGTTGTACACAACCTTGATCATGAACTGCGCCGGCCAGTTCCTGACAACATACGTCTGCCCGCCTGGGAGGATCTTCATCTGGCGAGCCGGCCACGCGCCCGGTTCGCTCGGTTTGACTGACACCGTCTCGAAGGTCAGTGGAGTCCTTCCTTCGGTCTGCCGCTGCCCGCGAGTTTGCGAGGGGATCACGAGGCTGATGGCCGGGATCATCGCAGTGAATGTCAAAATGCGCGCGATGCGTTTCATAAAGCCCAGCTTCCGCCTGCCGACCCCGGCTATAAGTGTTCCCACCCATTCTCGCAACTTCCGGGGCGCACCTGTATGGCCCCGCCCTGCCATCAACTCCAGCTCCCAACCCCCAACCCCGGTTTTCGGGAGGCGCAAATTGTAAAAACGACCCCGAATTTGCGCCTCCCGATTTCGACCCATCGCCGCAGCCCATAGAAACAGAAGGGGTTAAAGCGTCATGAAAAATAAACTGACACAGCCGCTAAACTTGCGCCTCCCGGCCCCCTCGGAACAACACCGCCGCCCCCGGTGTCCAACGCCCATGCTCGAAGTCCGCCTCTTGACCAAGACCTACACCGGCATCCCGGTCGTCGACCGCGTGAGCTTCTCCATCCAGCCCGGCGAAATCCTCGGCTACCTCGGACCCAACGGCGCCGGCAAAAGCACCACCGTCAAAATGCTCACCGGCCTGCTCGAGCCATCCTCCGGGCACATCTACTTCCACGGCCACGACGTTTTTCACGGAAAAGCCGTCCGCGAAGACCTGCTCGCCTACCAGCGCCGCATCGGATACGTCCCCGAAGAGCCGCATCTCTATCCGCACCTCAGCGGCCGCGAGTATCTCCAACTGGTCGGCAGGCTGCGTGGACTGCGCCGCCGCGCCCTCGAACCCAAAATGGACGAGCTTCTCCGCCTGTTCGGCCTCTGGGAGGACCGCCACTCGTCGCTCGCTTCTTATTCCAAGGGAATGCGCCAAAAAATCCTGCTCTCCGCCGCCCTGCTCCACGACCCCGAACTCCTCATCCTCGACGAGCCCTTCTCCGGCCTCGACGTGAATGCCGCCATGATCCTGCGCAGCCTGCTGAAGGCGCTGGCCGAAAAGCAAAAAATGGTGCTCTACAGCTCGCATGTCCTGGAGGTGGTCGAGAAGGTCTGCAACCGCGTACTGATCCTGCGCAAAGGGCAAGTCGTGGCGCATGACTCAGTGGCTCGCTTGCGCGAGATGATGTCCGAGTCTTCGCTCGAAGGAGTCTTCTCGCAACTGACCGAGGCCGAGGACACCGACGCCGTCGCGCAGCGCATCCTCGAGGTCGTGGCCATATGAGAGACCGCATCCGAGCCTGGCTGCAGCAAACGCTCGATGAAACGCACTCCGCCGGCTTCGAGCTCGTGCGCCACTTTCTCGGCTGCTCCTTCGACAGCGAAATGTTCGCCGCCCAGGGCGAGTGGCAGGCGGTGGCGATCAGATCCTTCGCCGCCCTGGTCTCCGTCGGTACGCTGATGTTCCCATCCTACTGGCAGCGATACCGCTACCTGCTGTCGTCGCCGCATTACCACCAGGGCCTGCGCGACGATGTCGGCACATTCGTCGCCATCGCCATGTGGATCACCGCGCTGCTCACCGCCGTCGAGTGGCAGTCGCTCTTCCCCAGCCGGCGCGATTACCTCGCGCTGGCATCCCTGCCCGTCCGCCCCCGCCAGATTTTCACCGCCAAGTTCCTCGCGCTCCTCATCCTGATAGCCGGCCTGGCCCTCACACTCGCCGTCCCCACCGCCGTGCTGTTCGGCATCGTCAGCTCCGGGCAGGCAGGCCAGGCTCTACCGTTTGCGTCCAACGCGCTGGCCACCTTCTGCGCCATCGGCGGCGCGTGCCTGTCCGTGTTCTTCGCTCTGGCCGGTCTGCAGGGAATCCTGTTGAACCTCCTTCCCGCGAACTGGTTTGCGCGAATCTCCACCACCGTGCAGGGGCTCGTCTTCGTCCTCACCCTCGGGGTGCTGCCCTCTCTCGGCAAACGGTTGCTTCCGCCGGAATGGTGGCCGCCCAATTGGTTTCTCGGATTGTGGGCCGCGCTCGCGGGAGCGCCGGATGCCGCACCGCGCACCGCTCTCCTCGCCCTCGAGTGGACGCCCGCGATTGCCGTGCTCTCCTACCTGCTGAGCTACCATCGCTACCGCCGACTGCTGCTCGAATCTACGCAGAAGCCAACACAGGCAAGAATGCCTGTGCCACCAGTAGCACAGGCATTCCTGCCTGTGTCTCTTTTCGACCGCTTCATCCGCGATCCGCGTGAACAGGCCGCCTTCACCTTCATCTGGAAGTCGCTCCAGCGCAGCCGCGGCCACCGCCTGGTGCTTCTGGCGTATTTGGGAATTGCGCTGGGCTTCCTGCTGAAGGGCGCCTCCCTATCCACGCAAGGGCTGCATGCCTCCTCGGCTTCCGCCCGCTTCCTGGTGGTCCTCGGGCCCGTCTGCGCCGCCATCTTCGTCACCGTCGGGCTGCGCTACCTGTTCTCTCTGCCCCTGGAGCTTCGCGCCAACTGGATCTTTCAAATGACAGAACGCGAGGGCCGCGCCCTGTGGATGCGTGCCGTGCCGCGATTCGTCGTCTGCTGCGGAATCGCACCGGTCTTCCTCTGCACGCTGCCCCTCGCCGCCGCCGTGTTGGGACCCGTGCGCGCCGTGGCCGCCGGCGCCCTCGGATTCACCCTGGCCCTCGCCGTGTTCGAAGTGCTGTTTGTGCCCTGGAACAAGCTGCCCTTCACTTGCTCCTATCTTCCCGGCAAACGCAACCTGCTCCAGACACTGGGGCCCTACGCGTGGTCCCTCCTCGCGCTGGCGGTGATCGGCCAGTTGTACCTCTATAGCGCTGGTGAGCCGCGCGCCTTCCTCTCGGTCTTCACGTTCCAAGTAGCTGCCTGGTGGCGCCTGCGCAAGATGCGGCAAAAGGCCTGGGCCACCCGGCCGCTCACCTATGAGGAAGAGCGCGAACCCGAAGTCATCTCCCTCGGTCTGTATACAGAAGTGGGGCTGGTGGGGCAGGCGGTTTCGCCTGCCAGGCGCTCTGGCCCCGACCTTACCATCCCCGAATTCCAATCCATGTCCCCCACCTGGCTGCCCACCGAAGACCGCGGCAACGCGCTCTACTGGCTCGAAACCATCTTCGAAGACGTGCGCTACGGCCTCCGCCTCATCCGCAAGAACCTGGCCCTCTCGGCGGTCCTGGTCCTCACCCTCACCATCGGCATCGGCATGAACGTCAGCGTCTTCACCCTGATCAACGCCATCGCCCTTCGTGCCCGCGTGGACCGCGATCCCGGCAGTTTTGTCGCGATCGTGTCCAAATACCTGGGCGGCGGGCGCTCCTGGTTCGGCGAAGTCTCTCACCAGGACTATCTCGCCTATACCAGCCGCACCCACGCCCTCACCAACATTTCCGCCTGGAGCTTCGCCTCTGTCTCGCTCGAAAAGAACGACCCGGGCACTCGTGCCCTGCTGGTCTCCTGCAATTTCTTTGCGGTCTATGGTCTTGATCGCCCGCGCCGCGGCAGACTCTTTCGTCCCGACGAATGCAGTGTTCCCGGCCAGGCGCCCGTCGCGATAGTCAGCGAAGAATTGTGGCGCGACCGCCTGGGCGCCGACCCGCACCTGGTCGGCAAAGTAATCCAGCTCAACGAGCAGGCCTTCACAGTGGTCGGCATCGCACCCGCCGGATTCTACGGCCGCATCAATCGCGCCGCCCTCTGGATTCCCTACACCGCGCAACCGCTGCTGGAGCCCGAGCTGAACCGCTTCCAGACCCCGGATGCTTCCTGGCTGGTCCTGAACGGGCGCCTGGCGCCGGGTGTTTCGCGCTTCACCGCGGAGGCCGAGTTGGCCATCATCGCCCGCCAGCAGGATCGCCTCAACCCGGGACGCCGCACCACCCTCACCGTGACCAACGGCTCTATGATCTCGCAACTCGACGCGCGCGGGCGCGGAGCCGACGCCTGGTGGCTGCTGGCCTTCACCATGATCGCCATGAGCCTGGTGCTGCTCATCACCTGCGCCAACGTCACCACCCTGCTGCTCTCGCGCGCCGTGGCGCGGCAAAGAGAGATCGCCGTGCGCCTGTCGCTCGGAGCGGCCCGCGTGCGCTTGCTCCGCATGCTCCTCACCGAGAGCTTCCTCATCGCTGGCTTGGCCGGAGCGGCCAGCGTCTGGATGTCCTACCGCGTGCCCGCTGCGCTCTTCCAATACCTCGCCAAGCAGCCGCCCGATTTCCCCCTCGCTCCCGACTGGCTCATCTTCGCCTACATCGGCGGCGTGGTGCTGGTCGCCGGTCTTCTCTCCGGCGTCGCGCCTGCCGTCGAATCGCTCAAAGTGGATCTCACCGCGTGTCTCAAAGGATGCGGCAGCGTCCTCGGCAGGGCCGCCGCGGGCGCCGGGATGCACGGACTGCTGGTCGGCGCGCAGGTCGCCATGAGCCTGGTGCTGCTGGTGACTGCCGCATTTTTCGGACAGGCCCACTGGAAGATGTTTCACACCGAACACAGCTTCCCCACGCGCCGGATCCTGGTAGTCCCCCTGCGCTTCCCCGTCCGCACCACGGCTGCGTTGGCGCGGAGTCTCTACCGCCGCATCGCCGAACCGCTTGCATCCCTTCCCGGAGTCCAGTCTGTCACTTACGACGGCATCGTGCCGCTGGTGCTCCCCAATATCGTGAAAGTCACCCTGGCCGGGCAAGGCGATGACGCGGCGCATCCCGTCGACGTGCAGTTGGCCTCGCCCGCCTACTTCCGCACCATGGACATCCCACTGGTAGCCGGCCGCGAATTCCGCGACCGCGGTGCCGCCGGCGAATTCGCCACCGCCCCCACCCCCGCCCTCGTCTCCGAGAGCTTCCTCCGCGTCTTCAATCTCCGCGGAGACCCACTCGGCAAAACCCTGGCGATCGCCCAAGGCCCCACCATCGAAATCATCGGAGTGGCCCGCGATATCACCGGCGCCAGCAGTGTTTCCGGCGTCCCCATGGCCTACACCGCCGGAGGACTGGACCCCTGGGGAACCAACCTCCTCATCCGCTTCGACCGCCCCGCGGAAGCCTACGCCGACGCCGTCCGCACCCTCATCGCCAACGTAAATCCCGATCTCAAAGTCGCGCCGCGATCCCTGCAAGCCTTCATCGATGACGCTGGCGCCGACGTCTGGCGCGTGGTCGAGCTGGTCCTGATCCTCGGCGCGACCGCCTTCGTGCTGGCGGTCACCGGGATCTACGGCGCGGTGGCATTCACCGTCACGCAGCGCACCAAGGACTTGGGAATCCGCGTGGCGCTCGGCGCACAAAGGCTCGACATCATGCGCGAAATCCTGGCCTCGGGAGGAAAGCCGGTAATGCAAGGACTGGCGGTAGGCCTGTGGTTCTCGCTCGCGGCCGCCGCGGCCACGGCCGAGGCGTTTCGCTTCACTCCGGTGCACCTCGATACGGCCAACCCGTTGATGTATGCCGGGTCCGCCCTGCTGCTCGCCGTGGCAGCGCTCGCAGCGATGCTCGGGCCCGCTCGTCGTGCGGCCTCAAGCGACGCCCTCAGCGCACTGCGGTCGGAGTAACCAGATGCACCCAGTTCTGTACCAGGGTCAGCGGTGCGATGTCGGGCCGCTGCGCCAGGGTCGGCATCAGGAATCGCTGTCCGTCGGCGGACACCTCATATCCGCGGCCGGCTCCGCCGACCGGTCCGAATAGCGGCTTCACCACTCCGACCTGGAGGGAATCACCCTTGATGAACACCTCCGCAGCCATTAGAACCCCACCCGCCGAGCCGAAGAAGATCTCCTTGCCGTCCTGCCGCCACCGGGACGCGCCGCCGCCTGTCACCGAGATGCGCCACCGGCCGGCGGGATCTCCCTCGCGGCCGTTGAAGGAAGCCACCGAGACCTCGTTGCGCCCCGATTCATACGACTGGTACGCCACGAAGCGGCCGTCCGGGGAGAACTGCCCGTCGACATCGTTAACACCCTTGGGCAGGAAGCGGAACGGTTTTCGCTCGGCACCCTCGTGCTCGGGCGCCATCGGCAGCACCCAGATGGCCTCCCGCGCGTTGGGATCACGAACGTCACCCGGCGCATTGAACAGGATGAACCGCCCGTCGGGAGACCAGCTCGTGGGAGTCACGCTGCGATCGCCGCGATAGACCAGGGCTTCGGGCCCGCTTCCGTTCGCTGCTCTCTGGTTGAGGCTGCCGCTCGCGTCGAAGACCACTGTTTTGCCATCGGGTGACCAGATCGCCGCCGAGGACGCACTTGGTCCTCTGCTTCCCTCGCGTGGGGGCTGTGACAGAAAAGTGAACCGGCTGCGAATCTGTCGGTCGACGTCAAACATCCACAGGTCCCACTTGGTGGTGGCGGGGTCTTGCATGTCGACCGCCAGCGTCTTCCGGTCCGGCGACAGATGAGGCCGGCCGTAAGAACCCGGATCGCCAAGTGTGCCCACGGGCTTGCCGGAACGGTCGAACCAGGTCAGGGTCCCGGGGCCGGCCCCCGCGCCGGTCTGGTAAACCAGCAGGCCGTTGCCGGACACCGAGAACACGCCGCGGCGGTTGAGCCCGACACTGCGGATATCTTCGGCCACCGGCACAGGTTCGCCGGTCATAGTCAGGGAGGCCGTATCGAACGGCTGGGCCATCAGGTTGTCTTCCCGGAGGTAGAGCAGGTAGCCCTGCGCATACACCGCGTTGGAGTTTTCCTCGATCAACGGTTTCGAGGGACCACCCGCGCGGGGGCCGATCGATCCGACTCGAATGGACAGCCGCGTGCGCCCGCCACCGGCTTCATCCCCGGCGGTAAAGAGGAAATGCCGGCCGTCGGGGAGGAACCAGGGGAAACGTCCTTTGCTTTCGCCGTCCGCCGCGCCGTTGGGCAGCGGCGTCGAGGCGCCGCCCGAGGCGGAGACGCGATGCAATCCGATGGCGTTGGGTGTGAAGACGATGACGCCTTCGCGGCTCCAGCTTCCGCCGCGGGGTTGGAGGGCATCGCACAGGGAGAACGCAGGCCCTCCCGACGCGTCGATCTTTTTGAGCTTGCCGCCGGCGAAGAACCCGATGTAGCGGCTGTCGGGCGACCAGAAGGGGTGAATGGCGCCCTCTGTTCCGGCGAGAGGCTGGCCGCTCAAGCCATCCAGCGGGCGGACCCAAAGGGCGGTCTTGCCGTCGCCTGAGCGGGCCGCGAAAGCGATACGGCTTCCGTCCGGAGAAAGAGCGGCGACGCCCGCCCGTCCAAGCCCCGGGCCGATGTGGTAAACGGTGCCCTCGGGCGGCGGGAGGAAGCTTCGGATCACCGGGGCCGCCGGCGGAGTCTCGCGGAAGTGCACGAAAGATACCGCGAACGCGACGAGCGTTGCCACTGCGGCCGCGGCCATCCACGCGATCGGGCGTCCCGCTGACGGGGGTGGCGCCTCGGCTGCGGCACCGTCTTCGAGAGCGACCCGCGCCTCTCCGATGTCGCGGAGGCGCTTGCGGACGTCGCGGTCGAGGCAGCGTTTCACCAGCGTCCGCAGCGCGGGTGGCGTATCGCGGGGCAGCCGGCCGAGATCGATTTCGCCCTTGAGCACATCGGCCAGAGTGTGCGAGACGGTCTCGCCGCTGAACAACTGGCGGCCGGTCAGCATCTCCCACAGCACCACGCCGAACGCCCAGATGTCGGCGCGCCGGTCCACCGGCTTGCCCGCGGCCTGCTCGGGACTCATGTACGCGGCCGTGCCCAGGATCACGCCGGCCTGCGTGGCGGCCATTGTGAGGGTCGGCGAGTTGGCCGCGTCGGCAGTGGATTGGGACGACGGCGCGGTGATCGCGGCCAGTCCGAAGTCCAGCACCTTGACCACGCCCGCGGGAGTGATCATGATGTTGGCCGGCTTGAGGTCGCGGTGCACGATGCCCTTCTCGTGCGCCGCTTCCAGGGCGTCGGCGATCTGCCGCGCGTAGTGGACCGCGGTCTGGCGATCCAGCGGGCCGGCGAGGTTCGAGCCCTCGACCAGCTCCATGATGAGCGCGCCCTCTTCGAGCCCGTAGATCTGCGCGATGTTGGGATGGTTCAGCGCCGCCAGCACCTTGGCCTCGCGCTCGAAGCGCGCCAGCCGCTCGGCATCCTGCGCCAGGCGCGCGGGCAGGACCTTGATGGCGACGTCGCGGTCGAGCCGCGTGTCGCGGGCGCGGTACACTTCGCCCATGCCGCCCGCGCCCAGCGGCGCGATGATTTCGTGGTGCCCGAACTTGGTGCCTGGTGTCACGTCAGGTTCTTCTCGAACAGCGCCAGGATGCGTTTGTATTCGTCGGCCCAACTGCTGGCCTCGACGAATCCGTGGTTCTCCACAGGATACACCGCGAGCTGCCAGTTTTCCTTGCGCAGCTCGATGAGCCGCTGCACCAGCCGCACGGTGTCCTGGAACTCCACGTTGGTATCCACCATGCCGTGGCAGATCAGCAGCGCGCCCTTCAGGCCCTCCGCGAAGAAGATCGGCGAGGACTTGCGGTAGGCTTCCGCATCGCTCTGCGGAAGGTTCAGAATGTCCGAGGTGTAGCCGTGATTGTACAACGCCCAATCCGAGACCGGCCGCAGAGCCGCGCCCGCCGCGAAGACGTCCGCCTGCGTGAACATGGCCATCAGGGTGATGAACCCGCCATAGCTGCCGCCGTAGAGCCCGATCTTCTTCGGGTTCACGCCCTGGTCCGACGCCAGGTACTTGGCCGCGTCCACGATGTCGTCGAGATCCTTGCCGCCCATGTGCTCGTAGACCGCGGTGCGCCAGTCGCGGCCGTATCCCGCCGAGCCGCGGTAGTCTACGTCGATCACGGTGAAGCCGCGCTCCATCAGCACGTGCGCGAACAGGTACTCGTGATAGTAGGTGGACCACTTGCGGTCCACGTTCTGCAGGTAGCCCGAGCCGTGCACGAAGACCACCCCCGGTCCGCCGGACCGCGCGTTGGCCGGTTTGAACAGGCGCGCCGGAACCTTGGCCCCGTCGCGCGCCGTGAAGGTCACAATGGGCACGTCGAGCCACGGATACTTTTCGAAATCGGGCGAGGGCGATGCGGTCAGCTTGGTGCTCTCGGCCCGCGCACGGTTCGCCTGCACGTACAGCTCGGGCGGCTTGTTGGTGTAGGAGTAGACGTCCGCGATCCACTGGTCGTCGGGCGAGGGGATGGCCGCGTGCTTGCCCGGCGCCGCCGTCAAACGGGTGAGCGGTCCGCCGTCCGCGCTCATTTCGTAAAGCTGCTGCTCGTAAAGCGAGTCCTTGCTGGCGGTGAGGTAGAAGCGCGACTTGTCGCTCGATTGCCTGACGTTCAGCACCTCCCAGTTGCCCGAAGTCAGTGCCCGCGGCTCGCCGCCATCGAAGGGCACGGCATACAGGTGCGACCAGCCCGTGCGCTCGGATTGGAAGAAGACCTCGCGGTCGTCCTTCATCCAGCCAAGCGTGTTCGCGCCGGGGCCGGCCACCCACGCGTTGTCGTGGTCGCTGGCCAGCACCCGGGTCTTGCCTGTCGCGGGGTCGAGCGCCAGAATCCAGCGGTCTTTGTTGTCCGCGGCCCTCGCCCGGAGCACGGCCCTGGTCCCGTCTTCCGACCAGACCGGCTCGGAGAGCTGGACGTCGCGCTCCTGGGGCGCGGGGGCCCGCACGGAGGGTGCGCCGCCATCGCGGGCGACGGCCGGCGGCGAGATCCTCTGCCCGTGGTCCACCCACTTGACCTCGCCCGACGTGGCATCGATCAGGGCCAGCCGCGTGTGCGCCTGGGTGTCGCCCACGTTGGCCCGTCCCGGGATGTCTTCGGTGTAGGCCGACTCCGTGACATAGTTCGGGACCACCGTGTTCTTGGCGTTGGCCGCGGCATCGATCATGGTCGCGACGACGTACTTCTCGTCCGGCGAAAGTTGCAGCGCCGCGACCGTCTGCCGCGCCTGCAAGGTATACGGCTTGCGCGGATTGTCCTTCTTCCGTTTGGCGTCGTCCTCCTCGCGCCGGGCCACCCGTTCGCGGATGGCTTCCAGAAGGTCCTTCTGTTCCTTCTTGAGGTATTCCTGGCTGTCGGTTCCTTTGGGCGGCTCGTCGGTGGTGGGTGGCGGAGCGCCCCCGCGGCCGCCTCGTCCGCCAATCGCGGCAGCAGCGCCGGGAGCACCGGGGACGGGCGGCGTCCGGATGTCGGTCATCTGCACCAGCATGCCGGTATCGAGCGACATCGCGTAGAGGTTGTTGGCGCGCGTGAAGGCGATCCGTCTTCCGTCCGCGAGGAAGCGGGGATTCAACTCCGGGTCGGTGGTCCGGGTGACCTGCTGCGTCCCCCCCTTGCGGTTGTCGTAGACGAAGATATCGCCATCGCGCGCGTAGACGCTCAGGCCCTTGTCCCTGGAGGTATCGCCGGCCGCGGGCGGGGCCGATTTCGCCTCGTCGTCGGAGAGCCTCCGCAGGCCCGAGCCGTCGTGGCCCACGACGTAGGTGGCGAGCGGCGCGTCTTCCTTTTCAGACGCCTGCTTCCACTGGAAGTAGATCCGCTGGCTGTCGCCCGACCAGCGCACCTGCGCCGGCTCGTATCCCACGAGCCCCGGCCCGCGCATGATGTTGTCGATGGTGAGGGCGAGCCGATCCGCGGGCTGGGCCTGCAGAATCAGAAATGCCAACGCGAAGGGAACCAGTAGTTGTCGCATCCCTGGAAATCATAGCGTAGGCGGAGGCTTCGTTGCTGCCCAGCATTTCTTCAGGGTCCGAAGAAATCGTGCCGCGACGCCGCCTTGCCGATCGGCGCCAGTGCCTCGTTGGCGATATGGTAACCCAGTGCGCGGTAACTCTCGAACTGCGACTCGTCGGACCATTGGTCCGCCGTCGATTCGTGCGGGAACAGCGGCACCTGGTTGTGGTATCCCAGCACATCCGCCGGCTCGTCTCCGGTCAGGGACGACTTCAGATAAACCAGCGTGCCCGTCGTGCCCTCCGCATAGCCGATGGCGCCGATCGCATAATGGCACCCGGAGAAGTTTTCCGGCTTGTTATCCGGCTTGCGCTCGATCTGCGAAAGGTCGATCCGGATCTCCGCCCCGAAGTCGGTGCGGCACATGCGGATGGCCGTCGAAATACCACCGAAGGCCAGATCTTGATCCTGTTCCGCGTCGCACACGATGATGTAGCGGCACCGAGAGGTTGACGAAAGCGCTCTCGGAAGGTGGTGGTTCCGAACAACTCGGCCAGCGTGTAGTCGAGGCCGAAAGTGGCTCGCAGAGGCCTTGAGTCCGGCCGGGTTGCCCAGCCACCATCCCAGCCGCACGTTGAGCACGGTCATCAAGAATGCCGCCGCACGGGAATTGTAATACCCCTGGCCGGGATCCGCCCCAGCCCCGGAAATTGCCACCGTCGTTCCCAGCAGGATGCCGTCACTCCCCAATCGGGACGCCGCGCCGGGTTCGGCCGTCTCCGGCACACATTTGGTCTTAGCCACCAGGTGAGTGGGGAAGTATCCCGCCGCCCACACGCATGTGGCGGCCTGCGGAAGTGCCCGAAGCATCCCGCCCCGTGTCATAGCCGCTGTACAGCGGCGTAGAAGCCTCGCAGCTTGGGCGCCTGGAAGTAGGTGTTGGCGACGTTGCCCTCTTCGTCATGCCGCCGGGCTTCATCGAGAGGGCTTCCACCGTCATCTCGAGCGAGGGCTGCGGGCAGGCGAGCCCTTTCAGGTCGAGACTTTTCATTGCCATCGGTTACTCCTTGGCCGATTACAGTCTTGGCTGTATCAGTCACCTTACATACCGGCCGGGTGGGAGGAAGCTTTTCAGGCTGCGCGATCGGGTTAGAATCGGTGGAAGCTTCATGCCCCTTTCCACTGGCGTTCGCATCGGCGCGTACGAGATCCTGGCCCTGCTGGGGACTGGAGGGATGGGCGAAGTGTACCAGGCACGCGACACGCGCCTGAACCGGGTCGTCGCTTTGAAGGTGCTGCCGGCGGAGAAGGTCGCCGATGCCGACCGGAAGCGGCGACTCCTGCGGGAAGCCCGGGCCGCGGCCAGTCTGAACCACCCCAACATCGTCACGATCCATGAGATCTCCGAGGAGGACGGCGTCTGCTTCATCGCGATGGAGTATGTTCCCGGGAGAACGCTGGAGCAGGTGAACAGCGGCGGGGGCCTGCCGCTGAAGGACGCGATGAAGTATGCCTCGGAGATCGCGGATGCGCTGGGGGCGGCGCACTCGTCCGGCATCGTCCACCGCGATCTGAAGCCGGGCAACATTATGATCACGCAGGATGGCCGGGCCAAGCTGCTGGATTTCGGACTGGCGCAATTCATCGAGGCGGCGCCGCCCGCGGGCGAGACTGCGACCCTGCGCACGATGCCCGGGGCGATTGTGGGCACGGCCGCCTACATGTCGCCCGAGCAGGCGGAAGGGCGGACGGTGGACGCGCGGTCCGACATCTTCTCCTTCGGGCTGGTGCTGTACGAGATGCTGTCCGGGCAACGGGCATTCCGAGGCGACACGTGGATGTCGACCCTGGCCGCCATCCTGCACGCGGAACCGCGGCCATTGCGCGAGATCCAAGCGTCGATTCCGGGCTGGATGGAGCAGCACGTGGCGCGGTGTCTGCGCAAGGATCCGCTCGAACGCTTCCAGACGATGCGGGAAGTGAAGCGGGCGCTGGCGGAGGCGTTGCCGGACGCGACTTTCCCGGAGGCGACTTTTTTGGACAGCAGGGAAGATACCGGGTCGATCGCCGTGCTGCCCTTTGTCAACCTGAGCGCCGATAAGGAAAACGAGTACTTCGGCGACGGGCTGGCCGAAGAGATCATCAACGCACTGACCAAGGTGCCGGAGCTGCGAGTGATCGCCCGCACGTCGGCGTTTGCCTTTCGCGGCAGGGAGCAGGATCTGCGCACGATCGGTCAGCGGCTGAAAGTCGCAACGGTTCTGGAGGGCAGCGTACGCAGGGCGGGCAATCGCATTCGAGTCACTGCCCAGCTCATCCGGTTAGCCGATGAATCGCATCTCTGGTCGGACCGCTACGACCGCGAGATGACCGATATTTTCGCCATCCAGGACGAAATCTCGCTGGCGATTGCGAATGCCTTGCAGGTGAAACTGGCCGCCCCTCGGCGGCAGACTGGGAATGCCGAGGCGTTTCAGAGCTACTTCAAAGGACTCTACTGGTTTCAGCGCTACACGGCGGACAGCCTGGCGAGAGCGAAGGAGTCATTCGAGCAGGCGCTGCGGCACGATCCGGGCTATGCTCCGGCGCACGGCGGGCTGGCGACATTCTATTTCGGCTTGGGCGCGCTCGGCATCGATCGCATGGTGGAGATGGCGCCGCTGGCCAAGGCTGCGGCGCAGAGCGCGCTGGAGATCGACCCGACGCTGAGCGTGGCGCACAGCGTATTGGGACTGGTGGCCGGCGCGGTGGAGTTCGATTGGAAATCGGCGGAGCGTCACTTCCAGGCAGCGATGGCGGCGGAGCCGGTCCCGCCGCTGGTTCGCGTGCAACACGGACTGTATTTCCTGACACCGCTGGGGCGGTTCGATGAAGCGGTGGCGCAGTACCGGCGGGCGCTCGAAACGGATCCGTTGTCCATGATGGTCCACTTCGCCCTGGCGTTTGCTTACTATTGCAAGGGCCAGTATGACGATGCGATCGAGCACGCCGCGCGGGCGGTGGATCTCTATCCCGACTACTGGCTGGTTCATTTCGCCATGGGTCTGGCCCTATATCAGAAGGGCTGCGTGGAGCAGTCGATTGCCAGCCTGGAAACCACCCTGCGGCTTTCGCCCTCCTTTGTTCAGGGGACTGGCATGCTGGCCGCTGCATATGTACGATCCGGCAATCCGGGCCGCGCGGAAAAGCTAATGGAGGAAGTCCGGGAGCGAAGTTTGAAACGCTATGTCATACCAACGTGCTTTGGCTTCTACCATGCTGCTATCGGTCAAGGGGACCGTATGTTCGAGTATCTGGAGGCTGGCCTGGCAGAGCGCGATCCTTACTTGACGCGTATGGACGCGGAGCCTTGTTTTGCCCCTTACCGCTCCGACGCGCGTTATCGCTACTTGCTGGAGAGGATGAATTTAGGTTGAGGGCGGGCCGGACCAGGGAGTGCTCCGAGGCTCGCCAAGTTCAACTCACCGCCGAACGTCGCTGTCCTCTTGGGCGCCGGGGGATAGACGGCCGAAATTTGAACCACTCCGTACTGCTTCCAGCCTCGTGTTTTTTTGGCCCTTTCGGTGCTGATTTTGCGCTTAAGGAAATAGGCAAGGAAAAAAGCATCCTGACAATTCCCGGCAAATGGAACCGCGCCTTCGTTTCGCGGAAGGGTGCTGCGTCCGTCTATGGTGAGTGGACTACTGGGCCGTACCGTGCGCCCGGCCAGGAAGATTGCCTGGGGAGTCCTTAAACCTGACATCAGGCTAACTGAACAGATTCAAAGAGCGGATAAACATAATGCGACTGATCTGGACATTCCTTTACTTCGGTTCGCTACTTTGCGGACAGAGAGTCATCTACGACGCGGGGCTGGACAAAAAAGGCCAGGACGCGGCCGCCGCCGCGAAGCTGATCGTGAGCGATTCGGTGACGGCCAATGAGAATGCCAACTTGGCGGTCATCGAGAGGCAACAGCTCGATACGGCGCTCGAAGCGTCATTGAATACAATGCGGTTGCAGATCCACAGCTTCGACCGATGGAAGAATGTATATGACGCCCTGGGAGACGTTTCGGAAGCTATCAAAACACTTCGGCAGATTACTCCACTCAGCGAGGAGCTGAC
>Ga0209415_10005279_pt1 | contig 23270 bp, 21 predicted proteins | sample PeaSoiSIISIP2007_FD_187696 | JGI IMG/M metagenome (GOLD analysis project Ga0209415, IMG submission 187696) | Peat soil microbial communities from Weissenstadt, Germany - SII-SIP-2007 (SPAdes) (version 2) | ecosystem: Environmental > Terrestrial > Soil > Wetlands > Peat | place: Germany... | reverse complement strand
AACAGGAGCAACAGGAGCAACGGGAGGAACAGGAGCAACGGGAGCAACAGGAACAACAGGAGCAACTGGGGCAACAGGAGCAACTGGGGCGACGGGAGCAACTGGGGCAACAGGAGCAACTGGGGCAACAGGAGCAACAGGAGCAACTGGGGCGACGGGAGCAACTGGGGTGACAGGAGCAACAGGAGTTGGAATAGCAGAATATGCCTATATTTATAATTTGGGACTTCAAGTCGTACCGATAGAAGCAGATATATCATTCAGTAATAACGGAGTAATTCTAGGTAACATTACTCATGCGCTGGGAACAGCTCCAATTATCCTTGGTGATGCCGGCACCTATTCTATATGGTTCAACGCTTCATGTAATGAACCAAATCAGTTTGCTCTCTTCCAAAATGGCGCTGCCGTAGCAGGGGCAATCTACGGTTCCGGGGCAGGCACTCAACCGAACCCAGGTATGGTAATGGTTATAGCGAACGCCGGTGATGTGTTAACTTTGAGAAACCATTCTAGCGCGGCGGCGGTTACCCTGCAGACTCTAGCAGGAGGGACACAAAGCAACGCAGATGCCGCCATATTGATTCAAAAAATGACTTAAAAATAATAATAAATTAAAAGGTACACCAAAGTTTATTATCTAATAATACACGATTAGTTCAGTTCTATCTTACTTGCCAGAGCGTATTTTAAACGGTCTGGCTCTTTTATTTTCCTGTGTCAGAATGATGAGAGTTTACATTGAAGTTACATCCACGCACGTGGAAACTTTTAAAGTGGTTTTTAAATGCAGTCTCATCTGCATATTATGCAAAGGAATAATTGGGCGGATTTACTATTGAAAAAGGAATGTCCAACTTCATAAGTGAGTATTATTATACCCTATTACCGTTAATAGGGTGGTGAATTTGACGTGACTAAAAGAGCTTCTAAGTTAGTACTAATAGGCATACTTCTATTGAGTTCAGGTCTAGGGCTACATTATTTTTTGAGAACTCCCATAGAAAAACGCCCTCCCGGAAAAATAATAGATAACTATAAAAGTGTTCCTGTTTATTATAACGGACCAGATTATACAAAAGACAAAGGGGGAAGCTTTAGTCCTGATGGATATTATTACGGTCTTAAATGGCAGTGCGTAGAATATGTAAAGCGATTTTACTATGTGGTAAAACAGCATAGGATGCCTGATGGATTTGGCAATGCTAAAGATTTTTTTGACCCCTTCATTCCCCAAGGGGGATTGAACCAGCAAAGAGGATTGAAACAATACATAAACGGAGGAAATGAAAAACCGGAACTAGATGATATTTTGGTATTTACTAATCTACCCTACGGGCACGTGGCAATTGTGACTAAAGTGACAACAGACACAATTGAAGTTATCCAACAAAATGTGAAGAACTCTCGGCAAGTATTTAAGCTTAGCGTAATTAACCATCATTTCTTGGTAGGCACGAGTTGGAAGCCTGTTGGTTGGCTCAGGAAACAATAATTGCATGGATGAGCAAAGCTAAAAGAGGTTATATCGTTTACACTTTCTGGGTGGCGTAGATATGAACAGTAAAGTTGTGGTGGGGCCAGAAGACGGTACTGCCGAAAAGCCTCGCCCGATGGTTACAGAATTGCTGGGAACAAGCGAGGCTGTGGGCATTGGAACTCTATTTATCAACGAAGATCAGGTTCTAAAACTGCACTTACACTCTGCTTTTGGGCGCAATAGAGACACTGTTACTGGGTGTACACGGGAAGGCGTCATGATCTGGCATATTGGCGATAGCACTCATCGCGTGGTACCGGTGAGTGCTATATATTTATTAGGTAGTCACAGCCCTGTAAATAAATACATTTTCTTATAGTAATGTATGCGCACAAAATCATGAATAAACAGCTGTCTAAGGTCACAATCCTAAGGATTTGAATTGTTTGGTTAATAGCACTTGACAGTAAACTGAATTCAGTTATAATAAAGGTATAGACAGTCAATCAAAAAGATTCAGTTTACTAATTAACTTATTGGTCGCGTGCTAGGTAAAGTTTCGATTCATCGAAGGTTTATGCATCGCAATTACTTAAGTCGATGCTGGATTTTGAAGAATCGATAGCCACCTAGAAGGGTGGTTTTTGTTGTTAGAAAGAAAGATTTCCCGCAAAGTTCCTCTCATTATAACAAGTATGTTCGTAGTAAGTAGCTTGGTCATTTGGTGAAAATCAATTGGTAGTCGTGGTTTGTGTATGAATTGGGTAGTTTATTTTGTAGCCTGATTTCAAGTGATTAAAAATCCGAATTTTCACGTGACCGTTTTTAGATCGTTTTTTAGTTAGACCTAAAGTAATTGAAGAAATAGTGGAGGATTTGTCCAGATTAGTTTTATTACCGTTAAACTAAGTTTTTGACTGGTTTGCTTTAAGTTAGGTCAAAGTATTGAATCCCTTACTAGGTTAGATTATAGAATGTCTTCTATCTGGTTTTGTTTCCGTAGTTGTAAGGTGTATGAGCTACAAACCTATTTTACTCCGGTTAATGACGATTTGGTTCAGCTTGATTTAGATTAATCTAGAGCCGTGTATCCATTAATTCTGAAGGAACTTTGCGGGATTAAATTTAGAGGTAAAGGCCACACAATGAGTGGCCTTTTTTTTATAGGTTATGGCATCCCAAATATGAATATAAGAATATCGAATCCTTTGTAATGTGATATGTGAAGAATAAGGATGAAATTCTTACTCCCTAACCGTTACTCATCTTTATCATGCGATCCCGCTAAGGAAAGTTTACTTATAGCAAATAAGAGCCCTTTTTGATCAAAATCGCCACTCACCGTAAAATAGTGGTCTGTATGATTCCATGCAATTATCCCTTTAATCGGTTTATGGCTTACTTCTAGGTAAGATCCCTCAACTTCCTCACCAGCAAAATCAAAGCCGACAGGAGTTAAAGGTAATTGTGGCGGCAAATTAGCGTGTGCAAATTTGCTCTGGGTAACATTTAGTTTTGGCAGCGGGTCCCCAGGGACAAAATATTGAGTCAACAATCCCCCTTCCCCACTCGTCATTTTAATCCACTGGTACTTAGCCTGGTATACCCCACAAGGTTTGCTTTCTTCCGAAAGATAGGGCTGCTCACCCATTCGCTCTTGTACTTCTTGAAGAGTTATCTCCTCTATAGCTTGAACGATATCCTTATCCTTCGTCTTATCTTGCACTTCGATATCAGGCGGTAGAAGTAAATTAAAAAGCTGATCAGGCAAACCTTGATTTAATCGTAGTTCCCGAACCACTTTGCGTTGTACCAATTCATGACCGGCATTGTACAATTCCGTCACTAACGGCATCCATGTATCTTTATCCATCCACAAATGGGTTACCATATCACCCTTGCCGTCCACCTTTTGGTTGAACTGAAGGTGCAGAGCAGGGCGACCGTTTACGTATTCGGTACCCAGCGGACGGCTATCTTTATCTGCAGCCATTAACTTGAGAGAATCGGCAAAATCAAGGCCCATTTGCTCCTTTAACCCCTCACCAATTTTAGTTTTAACCGCCTGCTTAGCATCTTTCATATAGGAAAGTACTTCAATTCCTCTGACGACAATGACCGCTTCACCCAGCACTGGATGATGTGATTCTATTCGGTACATATCCGGAGTCTGAAACCAAGTATGGGTTGTCAAGGTTTGGGGAGAACCCTGTTCAAAGTAAGTGTCGTCGACGATTTGCTCATAATCCTTGATTTTTGCGGTTACGGTCTGAATCTTTTCCATAATTTCAGCTGAAGTGAGTGTCATTTTACCTGTCAATGTATGAAGCAATGTCAGAAAGTCTTTATGGTGTCGAAGTTCCTTCTCCCATTCCGGGTGTCCAACTAAATCCAGTTCAAATCTCGCCCGCTCCGCCCCGTTCATCGTTCCATCCAAATAATTATAAAAGAGGCCTGTTAAATCATGTGCTATAGTATCTTGCGTAGTTTTATCCATTGTCTTTTTCTCCTTTCGTCCTTCCCTAAATGTCTCCAGTTCATGTTGAAGCTTCTCACGAGCACGAAACAAGCGAGATTTGACGGTACCTAAGGGTATTTGGTTTCGCCCAGCTACTTCCAGCAAACTAACTCCCATTAAATCCACGTCTATCACAACCTGTTGTTGATCAAAAGGTAATAGCTGGAGAGCCCGAGCCAATTCGCAACGCAGCACGACCATCTCATCAACCGCCAGTCCTATCTGCTGAAAGATTCCTTCATCCAAGCCTTGAGTTTCCTTTTGTTTTAGGCGAAGAATCATATAGACTTCGTTCGTAACAATGCGACGCCACCAAGCAGAAAAGGCTGTAATCTCGACGAGAGAATGAAGGTGTGTATGCATTTTAATCAAGGCATTTTGCACTGCATCCTCTGCGAGATCCCCATCACGCAACAGTGCCAGTGCCTGACGCAAAGCCGGCGGATATACTGTAGCGAGCAGGGACTCCCAAGCCAAAAGGTCACCTGCTTGAGCCTTCTTAATCAACCCAGCATTTTGTTCAATCACTCTAATCAACTCCCTAATGATAAATCAATAATATAAAGGGGATCTTAGTCTTATCTCAGTCTTATCCTCCCTCGTTCCTTCGGATTACTACTATCTTCTAGATGCATGCTAAGGCTTAAAAGTTCCGCCCTTGTGCTTTTTATTCTTGTTTCCTTGAATGAATAACAACAAGGTCGCCTGTTTGATCAGGCGACCTGCTGAATCATGTTTTATTAGCAACTACGTATACCGACCGGGTGGGGAAAGTTGAAGCCAAAGAAATTAATTGGGCTTGACGTGAAGGAAGTTGGGGTATTTAAGTAGTCGTTGGCATACTTTATAAGTTCGCTACGACGAACGATGCCGATAAATATCCCGCTATCGTCTATAACAGGGACGAAATTTTGTTGAGCGGCTCGCGAGATAAGGCTTTCCATTTGGGTATCGACTGAAACCGGAGTATTTTGTGTTTGCCTCACTATTTCACTAAGAAAGAGTTTTTCAGTCTTCATCAATGTTAACCCCGGTGTGTTTTTCATTTTCCAAAGGAGATCGTCTTCGGTCAGAGTTCCGACATATTTACCGCCATCATCGATGATAGGGATAGCAGCGTAACGGTGGTATTTCATACGTTCCAAGGCCTGGCGCATCGTTGAATTGGTTTTTAAATAAACGACATCATTCTTAGGTAAAAGAAAAAAAGCAACATTCAGTACGTATCCCTCCAAAGTAGATTAAGTTACTTCTTAATTATATCGTCCATTATTTCCATAAACAACGGGCTTAATATTTCCTTTTCTGCAAGGATAGGTCGAAAGGGAGCGATGAAACCAGTAATGATTTTATTGAGATAAACGATAAACAGATATGTTCAAGCCCCAGTTCACTCGGGTTTAACATAGTAACTTGTCTAAACGAACCTTGTCACACTAGTCCACTGTCGTTCATAAGCTACTTTAAGGAAGTGAATGGCGGTGCTATTATATTGTCCGAATTGTCAGAGTATGGACCATTTAAGCAAGTGGGTTAAATGCACGGCGGAAACATTGCGGATAAAAATAATTACAGCAGCTAATCACCCTGTTTACATTTGTCCAAAATGTTTAAATGCTTCATCGAGCGTAAGCATTCCACGCATTGACCATTAGGTTCCCTATACCAGCTACAAACAGTCCAAACCAGCAAACGAATAAATTTCTTTTCCAAATCGGCATAAAAATAAGCCTGCCTTCCGTTTTTAGCTTTTTGGGGTAGTGCCAGTTTGTCAACCACGCTCATAGCGAGCGCCTCTTTGGGACAAAATCCAAAGAGGCGCTTGCTTTTGGTCCGATTTTCCTACAGAGTTTCGGAGCCTCGGTTTTAATTCAAGGTGTCGATCCAAGCGTCGACAGTAAGCACATCTGCCTGACGAGGGAACACCTTCTCGGTAAGAAGGCGGTGAACCTCAGGATCGGCATCTAGACATGCATCCGAAAGCACCTTAAGTATATAGTCTTTATCTGCCGCTTCTCGCAATGTTGATAAAACGACGCCACTTGTAGAAATTCCACTTAAAATTAACGTATCGATTTGGCGAGATCGGAGGATAACTTCGAGGTCGCTACCAGCGAACGCGCTAACGCGAAGTTTCGTAACAACTGGCTCGTTTGGTAGGGGCTGCACGGATTCGTGAATTTGCGTTGCTGTGTCTGAGACGGTTATTCCACCTAATCCAGAAATTGCTGAGAACGTCTTGTTTCGTGAGTTGATCTCGGGATAACCTTCGCGAAATGCGACTCGTACAAAAATCACCGGAATGGTGTGTCGACGTGCTGCTGCCACGGCTTTTTGGAACGGAAGCAGGACTTTCCCATCTTCTGCAAAACGCGATACAATGCCGTTTTGCATATCCATGACCAAGAGGACGGTGTTATTGTGATGATTCTGCATGTGCTGTACAACTCCTTTGCATTATGCTAATATTAAGTGGATAGTTCTCCATTTAATATAAACAGAGAACTATCCACTTGTCAAGCGTGATGTATAATTTAACTGCAGGAAGTGATAATAGAGTGAATGGTTCGGAGACAACCCAAACTCGTCCTGAACGTCGTGATGCTACTGAGAATCGTCAGCGAATATTGAGTGTGGCTCTAAGGCTATTTGAGCAAAATGGTGTTGAACAAGTAAGTATGAATCAAATTGCTAACGAAGCACAAGTCGGTTCAGGAACGCTTTATCGACGTTATAGAAACAAAGGTGAACTATGTCTTGATTTAATTAAAGACAACATTGTGCTACTTTTTGATGATATTGAAATCTACTTAAACCAAAACCGGTTTAATCCGCCAAGTCAACGATTAAAAGGAATTCTCAGCCTATTTATCCGTTTCAGAGAAAAAAAGGCACTATTGCTTACAGGAGTTGAGGAGTACTCGTCAACCAATCCACTGAGGTCACGAATGCAGAGCCCTCTGTTTAACGAATTGCATCAGCTTTTTGTCGAACAGTTTGACGAGATGAATGTGACTGAACAGAGCAATTTCAATAGTGTCTTTAGAGCGGATATGTTGCTAATGGCTTTAAGCAGAGATTTCTATTCAATTCAAAGAGATGTTCGTGGTTATGCGCCTGAGATAATTTTGGAACAACTCTGCTCATTATTTATCTCGCTTAAATGAGATCATAGCTAGGTTACAAATGAGGCTCATTGCCTATTGAACGATGCTTACTATCGTTTCGAGACGCTGTAGACAAAAAATATTATTATTGAAGGGGGAAGTTTAATGTCATATTTGCGTAATCCTCTCAAGAATGGGCGGATTAATTTGTCTAACCGATTAGTCATGCCGCCGATGGCAACATCTAAGGCGATGCCAGATGGTAAAGTGAGTCAGGGTTTACTGGATTATTATAATGAAAAATCTGCCGGGGGATATATTTCGCTCATTATCATTGAACATAGTTATGTTAGCAAATTAGGGCAAGCAAGCGCTCAACAACTCTCTGTTGCTGATGATACGACTTTAGAAGGTTTACGGATGTTAGCGTCTGTCATCCATAAGAACGGTTCCAAAACTATGATGCAAATTAACCATGCTGGAAGTATGACTATGGAAGACATCATTAAATCTAAACCCATAGGCCCTTCCAGCGTGGTTAATCCTAGAAAGGGAATTATCCCGAGAGAACTAACACGCGAGGAGATCAAGGATACCATTGTTGATTTTCGCGACGCCGCCTTACGGGTTAAAAGCGCCGGGTTTGATGGGGTAGAGATACATTCAGCCCATGGCTACTTATTAAACCAATTTTTATCACCGCTTACAAATCACCGTTCTGACGAGTACGGGGGAAGTTTACTCAACAGGATCCGTCTTCATTTAGAAATCATCCATGAAGTAAGAACTGCGGTAGGTTCTGATTTTCCAATCTTACTACGACTAGGAGCTTCGGATTTTACTGATGGTGGTACAACTATCAACGACAGTCAAACTGCTGCAGCGTTATTTGCAGAGGCAGGTATTGATGCATTAGATATTTCTGGGGGCTTTTCGGGATATATTGTGCCCGGACTAACTGATCAAGGATATTTTGCATCAATAAGCCAGGCTATTAAAGAAGTAGTATCTATCCCGGTTATTTTAACTGGCGGAATAACAGAACCAGATGCGGCAGAACGGCTTCTGGCCGAGAAAAAAGCAGACTTAATCGGAGTAGGACGTGCAATATTGGCAGATTCACTTTGGGCTAAGAGGGCTATGGAGCTTTAGAAAACAAACACTGATAAGTGCTAAAAAGAAGGCCTTAAAGGCCTTCCAAGTTTACTGTCAATCAGTTCTGTTTTTCGTCTATGTAATTAGGTTGTGGGAATCAAACGGCTGTTGATTCAGGGGTACCAGATACGGTTTCTCCCATAGCAATTGCACATTCACGACAGACGTTCTTGCCGTGAAAAAGTTGGTTATCACCAGCATTACCACAAAATACACAAGCAGGCTCATACTTTTTGAGAATAATCTTTTCTTGATCAACGTAAATTTCCAGAGCATCTTTTTCACCAATCCCTAAAGTACGGCGAAGCTCCATCGGTAATACAATACGACCAAGTTCATCTACTTTTCTCACAATCCCAGTAGATTTCATCATTAAATTTTCATCTCTTTTCACAACAACATTCGACAGGAAACTACAAACATAATCATACCAATCGTTCCATTTATAGTCAACACTTATTTTGATTGTTATTGAGTCAATTTCATAATATTTTAGACTTTCCAGCGTAGTGTAGACACCGCTGGGTGGAGTTCTTGTAAAATTTGTGCGTTTGTGGGAAAGCCGTTGGATGCCCGCCGACTGTGGCATGAAGGTAAGGGTATAAACTTTTGTGTTCCTTAGAAAAATATCACTCCCCGGTTTCGCTCTGTGCGGTATCATTCTCGTTGGTAGGATGGGATCGCAAAATGTTCGGCGAAGAAATATTAACGGTTACCTCAACTTCAATAGCGGCTTTTTTATAGTATTCTCGCCAGTTGGATTGGATTTGCTCCCAATCGTTAGGATAACGGTTCATGATATAATCACCGATACCGAAAATGTCGGCATCAAATTCTGTTTGAGAGCGGTTCAGAAGATCTTCCACATCGGACTTGATTTTCTTTTCCAGTCCCTCACCAAGTTGGCGATAGAATTCAGGGTCCTCGTTGGGATCTTCTGCCTGGCGCCCAGGCTCATTAAGCCATTGGTCGCCCAGTTTACCGTCAATCTTGATTGTGATCTTAGCCTTGGCCTGGTCATCACTGATTTTCGCTATTAATTTAGCACTATTGCCAATTACCTCAATCCCGGCCCGGTTTACAGGGTTATCGGGATGAGGGATTACGATCAGACCTGTTTTCATTTCCCCTTTCGAGAGCAGATAGGTTTGGGATTCTTCCGGCGACAGCCACCCTACTAATTTATCGCCCCGGAATAAAGCACTTCCATCTATGGCGAGCTCTGTATTTTTCATAACCTTTGACCCGGGGGGGAGTACATTTTTCTCTTCTGGATCCCATATTCCTAAAACGCTAACTACGGGGTCAAAACCCGGACTCGCTAGTTCACTCTGGAAATCATTCACTCTTATAACTCGGCTTTTACCAAGGAAACGTTGCTCTGATGTGACCAAGGAATCAATCAACTTAGCAGGGTCCTTTTCAATTTGTGGATCTATTTTAAAGATGGAATCCGTAGGACCTCTGGTGATAAACACCCAGGCGTTTTTGCGGAGGCGGACATTTCGGAACAGAAGATCTAGATCCTGTTCGACACCTTCTCGGGCTAAACCTTCACCAATGATCACTGCATGCATGTAAGAATAAAAAAGACGTTTGGGTAAATGAGAGTTTAGCTCTCTTAGAGCATCAAATAGTGTATCGCCGACTGCTGAAGAAACTATGAGAAGCTTCTCCGGCGGAGATGCTCCTGTGGGGACGGGGCTAAGTGGCGGGGTTAGTGCTACGGTAACTTGAATTTTCCCTCCGGCAACCCTGTCCAAGCCGAGCCAGGCCAGCCAAGCGTAATTTTCAGGCTCTATCAGGTTCCAGCAGCCGGTTAAACCCAGGACAACTGGTATCAAGAGTAAGGCTAATATACGTTTAAACATAATGTTTTTTCACCTTTGCAACAATAAATAGCACCCCAGGAAGGATGAGGAACGATGTGGGGAGCATAATTTGAAAACAAATCAAGTTGACTCCAAATTGAAGGGTTTCGGCTAAACTTTTAAAGGCAAGAGTTATAATGGGGATAGCAACTAGAGCAGGAAGAAGAAACCCCTTATAAGTTTTACTATGCATAGTATGAGCAGCAGACAGAGCAAAAAGGTAAGTCATCAAACTAATCTTGATAATATTCATAAGAAGCCAGGTTGAGAGGATTAAAGGTTCGAATCTCTCAAAAACATCCATTATGTGAAGTTCCTCCGTAATTTCGATGGCCGGAAAAAAATAGATTGATGCCCTGTATGCACCAAGTGCAAACAGGAGGGTCTGAGTAACTGCGATCAGAAAGAAGCTGGTAAACAGCACTCCCTTCAAAGTAGAAGACCTCAGTTCATTCTGTTTATTGAGGACAGGGGCCAACTGGAGAATAAAAAATACTTCGCCAAAGGCAATCGCGGGCGGGAAAGTACCTTTCAGTATTGCAGTGAAATTTAACTGAAACACCGGTAGGGCTTGATAGAGTTTACCATTAGGTATTACCAGTAGGAAGGCAATTACAGCCACCAGTAGATTAATGGGTAAGATCAGATCGTTGGCTCGGGCAATCGGTTCAACACCCTGCCAGGCACTGTAAACTGCTAAGAGAGTAAGACCTGTGACGAACGGCCATAAAGGAGTCTCTGGTAGAGTGTAAATTTGGATAACCTGAGAAATAAGATTTGAGCATATGGCGGCATTATATAGAAAGGCCAGCGTATAGAAAAAACCAATCAGTTTACCTAGCCAAGATCCCAGCAATACTTGAGCATACTGGGCTACTGTTTGCCCTGGAAATTCTTGGGCTAGACTTAAGTTTAGCATGACCCCAGCTAGGTTTAGAATCGTTGCCAACACGAGAGCTAACCAGGCACTTTGCTTGGCGTAAAATATAACCATCGTGGGTAAGATGATAGGACAAGTTGCAAGGCAAGCTGTAATGGTCAGCCAGGTAAATTGACGGGAAGAAATTCGTTCCACAATCATTGGTTCTAAGGCTCCTTTTCTGGCCCAGGCTGTTGGTTTCGGCCCTGGTTTGTTTTGTCTTCTGGCCTGTAATACGTTGGTCGGGAGGTAAGCAGCCACTTAGGGAGTCGAACAAACATGTCTCCCATATCTTTCAAAAACAGGGGGGCTATGGGCGCAAAATAGGGTACACCAAAAGAACGCAGACTGACCAGATGCATGAGATAGAACATCGCTCCCAGGAACAAGCCGAAAAAGCCCAAGCTGGCACTTAACAAAATCAGCGGAAACCGTAAGAGACGGATAGTAATGGCAGCATTGTAATTGGGAACCACAAACGAAGCAAGTGTTGTAAAAGCAACAAGTACAACAATTACCGGTTCAATCAAGCCTGCCGTGACTCCCGCTTCTCCGATGACAAGAGCGCCCACAATGCTCATGGTTTGACCGAAAATCCCTGGCATGCGCAGACCTGCTTCCCGTAGAACTTCCATTGTAAATTCCATAAAGAGCAATTCGATGACTGTAGGGAACGGACTTCTGATCCGAGCACCCGCAACAAGTATCGCTAAGGACTGTGGTACCATCTCGAGGTGAATCGTCATCAAAGCTATATAGGCTCCGGGGAGCAGAAGCGTTATAAGGTGGGAGATCATACGGATCAAACGGATGAAGCTGGCAAAGTAGGGATTTTCGATATAGTCATCGGGAGATTTAAGGAAATCCCAAAATACTGTCGGAACAATGATAACACTCGGGTTACCGTCTAAGATAATCCCGATTCTCCCGTCCAAGAGAGCAGATGTCAAATTATCCGGGCGCTCGGTAGATTGGTAGGTAGGAAAGGGTGACCAACTGGAATCAGCAATTAGTTCGCTAAGGGAACCCAAGGATAGGCTATCGGCGTTAATGCGATTTAGTCTACGTTTAACTTCCTCGACGATTTGACGGTTAGCTATTCCCTCTATGTATACAATGCCTAATTCATCAGAAGTCCTGGTTCCTAATGTAATTTCATCAATCCTTAAATCAGGATTTTTGATCCTTTGCCTGAGCACCCCGATGTTGGTCCAAATGGATTCAATAAAACCATCGCGTGGCCCTCGGACAACTTTCTCATTAGGAGGTTCGGTAACTACTCGTTGTTCGTATTTTTTTAAGGGAATAGCTAGGGCTGTTTTAACCCCAGCAACAAGGAGGACAACTTCTCCGTTAACTAGAATTTGAGGTATATTTTGTAAGGAGACTATTTCCTGAGTACCAGCGTAGGGTAAAACCTTAGCCAAGTTTTGCATATCAGAGGGAGAAGTCTCGAGTTGCTGTACAGGGAGCAACACAGATTTATTTAGCTGTTCAAGGTCTACAAAAGACTTAAGATAGAGAACAGCACAAGCGGTTTGGTCAGCAAAACCTGAAAACCTGTGTACTTGGAGGTCAGCGCTATTACCAAGCGCTGATTGGACTACTGTTATAGTTTGTTCAGGATCATCAGGTAGTGAAAGTATCTGAACGTTTGGAGAATCGATTTCAGGCTTACGATTTTTCGGACGGTGGGTTGTGATAAGTTTTCGAAACGTGACATCACCCACTTATGAAGGATTTTATCTATTATGTGTAGAAATGATAACTCCTACTCACTTCCTCGAAACACCACAATTAAGTTCGTTATTAAGTTGTGGGTAGCATCTAATATTTTGCCATAGTTATTACAAAATGAGTACGTGCACAGAAAAAAATTGTCCTTACATATACATATATAGTAAAATATGTAAATTAAGGAGTACTGTATGATGTACTATACAGTTCAATCAGGAGATTCTCTGCACAGTATTGCCGTGGCTTATAATACAACGGTTAGTAATTTGATGTCCTTAAATTCTCAAATCAGTAATCCTAATCAAATTTATCCTGGCGAAAGGATTAAGGTTAGTAGCAGTAGTCACTGGGCCAAAAAAACCAAATCCTGGAAAAAGAAATCCTCGAGTTCTACGTCTTCATCTCATAAGCACCATCGGTAGTAAGAAGAATAGAAATGGTTAGGTGCCAATAGGACGATTGCACCTTCTGTCCACTTCAATTTCTTCATTCCACGAAGGGAACTCTGGGAATACGTGAACGTATGAAATAGGCTCCGCAGTAAAATCTGTTGAGCCTATTTTTAGGATCTTCATCTTTAGCACCCAACTCGTTAAGCCCACACAGAGCTATCATCACTATACCCTGCAATTAACCGGCGTTGTGTAAGAACAACCCCACAGTTTCTCAGTTCTTGATGTAGTAATGATCTTTTAAAAACGACCTAGTTTAAATGTTAATTATAAGTTTTTTTTGCGCAAAATTTCTTAATTTAAGAGGACATAACAGAAAAATGTTGAATATTTATAGGGTAACTGCATTTTAGGATTAGAACACTAATCAAAATGAATAATGACATCAGGCTTTCGAGAAATTAGAGAAACAGAGGTCTTCAAAAATGGTTCCCTGAATATATAGATGGGCTTAAATGGTATTGATGAATTGCCTTGCTTGGAATCACTGGGGGGTGAAGATTTGTCGTATAAGAAACAACTATTAATTGGGCTTGTGATGGAGCTTGTTGTGTCGGAAGGAGAGTATGAAGGAAGATATAAGACTCGTATAGAAGATGTGAGAGACGGAATTCTCTTTTTAGGTGCTCCATTTGAACGTGGCGAGGTAATCTCATTGCGTGAAGGGACGAGGATACAACTAACATATTGGGACGAAACGGCAGCCTACTCGTTTGAGGGGAAAGTTCTACGACGGATTGCAACCCCAGTTCCGATGTTCGTTGTAGAGCTGCCAAATTCCGTGACCAAAGTCCAACGCCGTAGTTTTGTTCGAGTTCCTGCCCTATACCCTGTAACGTTCCAATCGGTGACCAAGGAAGGTCTTAGTGATTTTCATAAGGCAACGATGCTTGACATAAGTGGTGGCGGAATGCGTTTTTATACCGAGGAACAGGTGGAGAGTAAGGCATTACTTTATACACACATAACCCTCCCAAACGGAGACCTGCATACCCCAGTTCGTGTTTGCCGGGTTACTAAAGTAGAAGATAGCAAACGATCTATAGTGGCGGTCGAATTTCACGACCTTCAGGAACGTGAACGAGATCGAATCATTTTGTGCATATTTGAGATAGAAAGAGCCATACGAAAAAAGTATTAGCGAGAGGTGGGAATAGGTTGGAAATTTTTGTAGCAAGACAACCGATTTTTGATCGAAAAGAAAACGTCTATGCTTATGAGTTACTCTTTCGTAAAGGGACGCAAAATTATTTTGAAGGTATGGATGGAGATCGGGCTACTTCAGACGTGATCGCAAATAGTTTTCTGACCATTGGTATGGAGACATTGACAGGAGGTAGGCTAGCCTTCATTAATTTTACAACAACATTATTGAAAAATAAAACAGCTTTGATGTTACCTAAAAATATTGTAGCTATAGAAATTCTGGAAAATGTAGAGCCCGATCAAGAAATGATTTCAGCTTGTAGGGAATTGAAAGAATCGGGATATCTACTAGTCTTAGATGATTTTGTCTTTGAAGAAAAGTTCTTACCACTCATTGAATTAGCGGATATTATCAAAATTGATTTCCTTTTAACAAAGGGAGAAGAGCGTGTCAATATTGTCAAACGACTTGGCACACGTAAGATTAAGTTCCTAGCGGAAAAAGTGGAAACCAGAGAGGATTTCAATCAGGCAATTCAAGCAGGATATAGTCTCTTTCAAGGTTACTATTTTTGCAAACCGTTTATAGTAGCAGGGAGGAATATTCCACCCTTTAAGTTGAATACTTTACATTTGCTTCAAGAAATTAATAATCCTGAAGTTGATTTTGAGACAATTGAAGGCATCATTAAAGGTGATGTTTCACTGTCCTATAATTTGCTGAAGTTCATCAACTCGTCGTTCTTTGGGCTAAAGATAGAAATTAATTCCATTAAACATGCTTCGGTACTCTTGGGACTTGCTGAAATGCGCAAGTGGGCTTCAATTGTCGCTTTGCAAACATTAGGCCAGGACAAACCGGATGAACTTATTGTGAATTCTCTTGTAAGAGCAACCTTTGGTGAAGCGTTGGCACTTAAAACACCGCTAAGACAGGAAGCAGCCAATGTTTTTTTAATGGGGATGTTCTCCCTGATGGATGCTTTTTTAGATTGTCCGTTAACTGATGTGCTGGAGGAATTGCCACTAACGTCAGAAATTAAGCAGGCTTTATTGGGGAAGACAAGCCAATTTAATCCGATTTATAATCTGGTCAAAGCTTATGAAAAGGCTGATTGGGAAACCTTCAGCAGTTTTGCACAGAGAGCGGGTCTAGATGAATCGGGAATTTCCCTTCTTTATTTTCAGGCTTTGAGCAAGGCGAATCAATTATCCTATAAGAGTAGAACGGACAAAATGGCGTGAACCATCAAAAATAATTGATTTTTATCCCGACTGATCTATGTCTTGGCAGGGACTCTAAAAACAGGAGAGCATTAAGCTCTCCTTGCGTCAATCTTATACTAATACCATCCTCCATAGGGATAAGGTGCATAGGGATACGAAGATGGGTAATAGCGAGGTCTCCCTATAGAAGCTCCCAAACCGAAACCCAGAGCAAGGGGAAGAAATCCAAAACCAAACATGAGATCAACTCCTTCTAGCGGTCGTATATCAATGATGATTCTATTTTTAGAAGATTACGCCTAAAGCAATAAGAATCAAAATTGCAACTGCAATAATTCCTACACCAACTCCTGCACCGACGCCGCCATAGCCATACCCAGTACCACCTATTCCGTACATAAGAAACTCCACCTTTCAGATTTAAAATACTATTCCCATTGCGATCAAAAGAAGAATTATTACTACAACTGCAGCGATTCCTGCGCCAAAACCACGGCCTGTTCCACAAGCAACTCCATCAACAGCTCCAAATGCCATTTGCACGTCCTCCTTCGTTTTAGAGATAGTACATAATATGTATAGGTTGGGATATATGGAACAAAATGGATAAAACAATTGACTTGCTAATCGGCCCACACCGAAATAGCGCTTTCCAATTCCACAGCATCATCCTTGATAGGATACAAACAGGTTACCTCTGTGTCGTTTTCCTGGTATATATTGTATTTTGAGCATTTTATGATACTATTGTTTCATAAAATGTTGCTGGAAGGAATGATATATATCGTAGTAAACACTTATGCAGTTGACGCCTTACGGGGCATGTGATTCTATGGTAATATCGAATGCTTTACAAGTTTATGTCGGGGTGACTGCCACGGTGTACAGGTGCGTTTGGATATATAATTGGTGACTAGTACAAGAAAGGATGGAGCAAAAATGGCATTGCATCGTAACAAGAAGAATGAAGATGAGTATAAAGATATTTATACTCATTCAATATACAAAACTCAACTTCCAAAAGACGAGTTGCCTGAAGAATCTTCTGAACCTCAAGTAATTAAGCAACTGGTTCAAGACGAGCTCTTCATGGATGGAAACGCACGTCAAAACTTAGCAACATTTTGTACTACATACATTGAAGACGAAGTTCGTGATCTCATGGATTTATCAATCGACAAAAATATGATAGACAAGGATGAGTACCCACAAACTGCGGAAATTGAGCAGCGATGTGTAAACATACTGGCAGATCTTTGGCACGTACCTGATAAAAAAGATACCATTGGGTGTTCAACAACTGGATCTAGTGAAGCGGCAATGCTTGGTGGCTTGGCGCTTAAATGGCAGTGGCGCAAGCGCCGTGAAGCGGATGGAAAAGCCACAGATAAACCTAACTTTGTATGTGGACCGGTACAAATATGTTGGCATAAGTTTGCTCGTTACTTCGATGTAGAAATTAGAGAAGTTCCTATAACGTTAAATGAACTAGGACTTAATCCCGATCATCTAAAAACCTATTGTGATGAGAACACTATTGGGGTAGTGGCAACTTTGGGTAGCACATTTACGGGTATCTATGAACCAGTGCAGGCGCTGGCTAAAGCCCTAGATGTGATTCAGAATGAAACAGGTTTAGATATCCCCATTCACGTGGATGGAGCTAGTGGAGCATTTATTGCGCCATTTATACAAAGGACCCTTGAGTGGGATTTTATCATTCCTAGGGTTAAATCTATTAACGCCTCAGGTCATAAATTTGGCATGGCTCCGCTTGGTGTTGGCTGGGTGATTTGGAGGACTGTAGCTGATTTGCCTGAGGAATTAATCTTTAATGTTGACTATTTAGGAGGACAAATGCCTACTTTTGCCCTGAATTTTTCACGGCCTGCTGGTCAAATAATTGCTCAATATTACAAGTTTTTGCGATTGGGTCGCGAAGGTTATACTGCAATTCAGAACGATTGTGCCAAAACTGCCCAGTATTTAGGCGAACAGCTCAGAAAAATAGAGTCATTGGAAATATTATATGACGGTCACGGTGGCATACCAGCAGTTTGCTATACTATAAAGGATGAAAATGAAATTGGATTTTCACTTTATGATCTTTCTGATCGTTTAAGAATGCATGGTTGGCAAATCGCTTCCTATCCACTTCCAAGCAATCGCCAGAATATTACCGTACAACGTATTTTAATTCGGTACGGTGTTAGTCGTGATATGGTGTTTTTACTGCTTCGAGATTTATGTAAGGAATTTGAGCACTTAAAGAATAATCCAGTATTAAATTCTGCCAAAAAAGTTAGTTTCCACCATTAATTAATACAACGGCTGAGGGACGAGCAACCGCTTTGCTTGGCAGGAACAGATGGCAGCGCTTCAACTATCGCCCTAAAAACAACTACTCAAATATACCTGATAGGTTTTCGTTGTAGCGTAGAAAGTGGTTAATCATAAAGATAAGATCCCGAGCACTGCTCTAAGAAAATAACCTAGGACCAATTGCCCGAATAATAGTCACAGAATCTATGAACTAATGTCATTTGGAGCGGCAGGTGATTACATAATAAGAAGTAGAAGAGCAGTTTACCCATAAGTGGTAAGCTGCTCTTTCTGCTTCTTGGTACCCAATGTAATAGAATAATGTCTCCGGCTTTTAGTCCCAGGTTGCTTCGTATTCTATAATTTACCATTAATAAAATACTTCGATTAATAATAGAATTTTCCTTTATGAGGCGTCCAATTATTTTTAAAGAAAAATTATGAGAATAAAGATTTTAAAATGTCTGTTGGAAAAATGAATGGAAGAGGGAACTCGTGCCAAGAACGTGCTCGAAGAGCGTGATGTACCTTTTATGTCAGGTTCCATATAGCAATGTAATATTTTGTGCATTGATTATCTTTCTTAGCTTTACGATAATAAACTAAGCCATCTACATAAAACATCATAATTAATTTAGTTGGCCTAATAAACATGCGGAAAGGATTGAAATTAATCAATGAAGAAGAAACTCATCTTAGTAATATTCGTACTAATTTTTACACTAGCAATGCCAACAATTACACAAGCAGCTCTTGGAGATACTACATTAAAACTTGGATCAACTGGATCTGAGGTATCTACACTACAAGCAGAACTTAGTTATGTAGGATTAAACCCAGGAACAATCGATGGCGTATTCGGAATCCTAACTCAACAAGCTTTAAAAACTTTTCAAACATCTAAGAAATTAACTTCTGATGGCGTATTCGGTCCATTAACTGCAGTAGCGCTGAACACTGCCTATACGGCAGAAGAAGCTGCAGTAGCTGCGGCTCAGCGCCCTAGAAAAACAAACTCAATTATAGCGACAGCAGAAACATACCTAGGAGTTCCATACTTATGGGGTGGAACCACTCCAGCCGGATTTGATTGTTCAGGGTTCACACAATTTGTATTTGCAGCTAATGGAATAACATTACCAAGAGTTTCAGCTGATCAAGCTAAAACTGGAACAGCCATTGCTTTTGCTAATCTGCAACCCGGAGATTTAATATTTTTTGCAACTGACACTCCTGGCGTAGTAAGTCACGTAGGTATATACATAGGGAACAGTGAGTTTATAAATGCTTCATCATCGGAAGGTGTCACGATCTACCCAATAGGACCGTATTGGACATCTATATATATGGGAGCACGACGTGTTTATTAACCAGCGCCGAGCGTACAAAACCTATTGTGATGCTCCCGCTTATCAAGACTAAACTATCAGAACCAAGGTAAGCATTTCTAAACTAATATAGGAATTAAGTAATCAGCCCTCCTCAAAAGGAAGGGCTGATTATATTGTGGCAGGAGATAGAATTAAGGGCAAAGATCTGGGATTAAAATACTAAGCCCATAGAAATAAGCACAAGAATAGCAATAACTACGATACCGATACCAGCACCAAATAATAACATTGGCGTATCCTCCTTTCCAGCATATTACATGATATTCTCGGCCTTTCGACCTGACACATAATAGAAATGAAAAGGCGAATCTCTAAGAGTGGCTTCTTTAAGTAGTATTAATGGATCTTCTCAAGAAATATGGCGAGAGGTAGTTTGGCGCGATCGTTTCGTTTTTATCTTGTTCCTTGGGAAAAATTATTGAGAAGGTTGTTCCACTAGAACTAGACTCTATGTGGACCTTGGCTTTATGCGATTCAATAATTTTGTAGCATGTTGCTAGACCTAAACCGGTTCCATCATCTTTAGTAGTAAAGAAGGGCGTTCCTATTTTCTTGAGATTTTCTGGCGGAATACCACATCCCTCATCCACAATTGCCAGTACAACCGTACCATCTTGTAAATAACTTTTAATAGTTAGACAACCTCTTTCCAGCATCGCTGCAAGTCCATTAAGGGTTAAATTTAGAACAAGTTGGGAGATTTCTTTTCCATTTAGTTCTAGATTGGGAATATCCCCTGGGATGAAAGTAATTTGCTTATTTTGGGTAAAAGCGTCGGCCTCTAAAAGAGGAAATAAATGATTGATTATAGCGTTAAGGTTTTGGGATTCCAGTTTTGTCTGTTTTATTTGAGATAGGGAGAGAAATTCTGTGATAATTGAATTTGCACGATCCAGTTCCGAAATCATCAAATCGAAAGTAGGCTTCCGGGCTGCGCAATCAGGCTTTTCACCTAATAATTGGAGATAACCACGCACCGTAGTCATGGGATTCCTAATTTCATGTCCGATTCCGGCAGCCAATTGTCCGACTAGGTTGAGACGGTCAAGTCTTGCCATTTCGTTTTCTGCTAACTTACGGCTCGTAATATCCCGGAAGTAACATGTCAGTCCAGTTTCCGAAGGATAAACACTTATCTCTAACGATTTATTACCTAAAGCCTCGGAAACGCTTTCAAAAGTAACTGGCCGCTTTTCACTTAAAACTTTATGATAGTACTGCAGAGCAGTATCATTAACCTTAATCACTTCTGTAATTTTTTTGCCTAACAAATCTTCTTGCGATCTTCCGAAGGCTATTTTTCCTGCGCGATTTATATAAGTGAATTGCAGATCCCGATCCAGGGCATAAAAACAATCTGTCATACTTTCGAGTACAGAAAGCATTTCTTCTTGTGCTTTAATCAGTTTCTCATGCATTAATTTTCTTTCAGTAATATCGGTATGGTAAATTGATAAGCCAAACTCAGAGGGGTATGCCGTAACTTGATACCAAGTGTCTTTATGTAAAACGCTAAGATACTCAAAAGTCATTGTTAAACCATCATTCTTCGCTTTCAAATAATTGAGTTCGAGATTAGTTCCTCGTGTTTTCGGGATTACTTCCCATAAAACATTACCTAAAAGCTCTTCTCTTGTTTTTAACAATAACTCCGTCGCTTTATTATTGACAAACGTAAAACGCCATTGATTATCTAGAACATAGAAAACGTCTGACATATTATCTACAATATCTGCTATGAATTTATTACTATGGGATAGGTCCGCCTCTAATGCTAAGAGTTTGCTGAGTTGTTCGACCCTTTCTGCTTGCATTCGTTTCATTTCAGTCACGTCATTATACGCTAACAGAATGCATTCTTGGTCGTCAATTTGTATCGTTTCAGCGGAAAGAATTGTTGTACCTATCGAACCGAATTTCGTTACTAGTGTAGATTCAATGTTTTGTACTGATCCGTGTAGCTCAATGGTTTCTATGATTTTGTTAAATTCAATTTCAGGTACCCCCATTTCGACGGGCGTTTTGCCTATAACATCTACAAGGGTATAATTCCTTTCTTCCAAGAACCGATCATTAACATCTATATATCGATAATCAGACTTTCGAAGGATGGCCATCATAAGGGGACCTAACTGAAATATTTTTCTAAATCTTTCTTTTGCTCCCGTTAACCTCTTCTGTTCTTTTATACTATTTGTTACATCGTTAGCGGACGCATCACATGCGTATTCCCCACTAGGCATCTGAAAACCAGACAAGTTATCAACAAAATGTCTTCCATCCTCAGCAGTTTTTTCTATAGGTTGCTCTTCTGTCATAGTCAGATCGGTCATAGCTGTGTTCTGTAAATGAAACAATTCTGCATGGCTAAAGTCCAAACTATCAACCTCCGATTTTGGGAGAATATCCGTCATTAATTTTAATTGTACATCCCAAGTTAGTAAAAATCTGTCGCATTATTGTGTCGTATTATCATAATGAATAGCCCTTTAACTCATATTCAATAACTTTAGGGATAGTGAGATCGTAAATAAACTACTTTTCTATTCACTGGAAATAATCGACTTGCTAATCCGCCCGCACAGAGCTATCATCACTAATGTAACTTACACATGCGGGATTTCCAGAAAGTGAGTAATGCGTTGGTAGAGAAGATAGAAGATTTCTCGCCAACGCATTTTCGTTTTTGCGTTGAAAAGTGCGATAAAGATCGTAATTGTATTTGAATGAGAGCATGTATTACACTGTCTTAACAATATAACCTAATTTTAGGAATTATTAGTAAATTTTTTACCTTATAGAAAAATTAAATGAATTCTTGATTACTCCTTAATAGGTTGATCTTATTTTCTACAAAACTTAGGAGTAGTGTAGAAAATAAGATCAAAAAATATGGCATAAAACAACGAAAGGACATAGGTTTCTTAAATTAGTCCCCCTAAAAACTAAAGTGTCAGACGTATACACTTTTGGGACAATAATTTGTTACTTAAATAAAAAAATCAAGGAGGTCAATGATTTGAAAAAGAAGGCTAAATTAACTACGTTGGCTATGACAAGTACTCTACTCATCTTTACCTTGGCCGGAAGCGCCCAAGCTAGACCTCATTACAATCGGTATTCTGGCAATGATCGGTTCCAAACGTCTACGGCTATCGCCCAGCAAGAATACCAGGGACAACAAGTACAAAATGTAGTCCTTGCCTCGGCTACTAGTTTCCCAGATGCTTTATCAGCGAGTACGCTGGCTGCAAAACTTAAAGCATCGATCATCCTCGTAGGCTCTGGCGTGAACGATTCACAAGTCGGTTTGGACTATATCAAAAACCACATGGCAGCCGGAGGAACTGTCACGATTGTTGGTGGAGTGGGCGTAATCAACCAACAAGTTGACCAATGGTTAAATACTGCTGGTTATCATGTGAAGCGAATAGGTGGCAAGGACCGTTTTGACACAGACTCCCTCATTGTTAATAACCTCGCTGTTAGTCATGGAACGCCTGTAATCATCGCCAGCGGTAATGATTTTCCTGATGCACTAGGTGTCGCTTCGCTTGCTGCTAGTAAAGGCTGGCCTATTCTCTTGAGCGGGCCTAATCAATTATCGGAAACAGCCCAAAATTTTGTCTCTACAGATCAACCCACCAATATCTACATAGTTGGTGGTGGAGGCGTATTGCACGATTCAGTCCAAACCGCGTTGCAAAGTGCTGCTCCTAGTGCCCAAATACAACGGTTTGGTGGTCAGGATCGCTTTGAAACCTTATCGCAAATCTTGACTAAATTTTATCCTAACCCCACGCAAATTTATCTCGCCAATGGTCTTGATTTTGCCGATGCACTTTCTGGAAGTACATTAGCGGCTCAGAACAATGCACCAATTTTGTTGATTGATCCAACATCCCAGCAGTTGCCTCCATCGATTAAAGACTATCTAATCACCAT
>Ga0209415_10005278_pt1 | contig 23271 bp, 12 predicted proteins | sample PeaSoiSIISIP2007_FD_187696 | JGI IMG/M metagenome (GOLD analysis project Ga0209415, IMG submission 187696) | Peat soil microbial communities from Weissenstadt, Germany - SII-SIP-2007 (SPAdes) (version 2) | ecosystem: Environmental > Terrestrial > Soil > Wetlands > Peat | place: Germany... | reverse complement strand
CAACCTCGGCGTGCAGATCGAAACGTCGGCAGGCGGGTTCACGTTCGGTCTCTCGAACTTCCTCGGATTCATCCCCAACTACGGGGGTGGACGGTGACGCTCGGTCAAAGGGGACGGTGGCACATGGCGCGGATCGCCATGATCAGCGCCATGGCGCTCGCGCGCCCCCACCTCGCGCTCGCGCAAACCGCGCGGCTGCCCCCCCTGGCGGAGCTCGCGCCCAGGCACGCGACGTTCCTCGTCGACCAGGGGCAGGTGCTTGCGAACTTCGCGTTCGACGACGTGTTCGACGAGGCGGTGAAGCAGAAGCTCTCGAACGGCCCCTCGAGCACGATCGTCATGCGGGCGTTCGTCGTCCGCCAGGGGGAGACGACTCCGGTCGCGATCGCGCTGCAGCAGTGCGTCGTGAACTACGATCTCTGGAACGAGGTCTTCCGCGTGCGTCTCACCAACACGAAGACGGCCGACGCGACGCCGCGGTCCGTGGTGAACATCGCGGGCGTGATCCGCATCTGCGGCAAGGCCCAGGATCTCCCCATCGCGACCAGGAGCGCGCTCCGGGCGGGGGTGCCCCACCTTCTCGAGGTCTTCGTCGACGTGAACCCCGTCAGCGACGAGGTCCGCCAGCAGATGAAGCAGTGGCTCCAGAGGCCCATCGGCGCCCCCGAGGTCGGGCCCGGCGACGCGCTGTTCACCGCGTTCGTCGCCCTCCTCGTCCGCGACGTCGGCGGGAGCGACAAGACGGTGCAGTTCCGGACGCAGGAGACCTTCACTCCGTAGACCGGTTCGGGACCGCGGACTCGTCCACCCGGCCCGGGCGTTCGTACGCCGGACCTCCGTTCCCTGGTATCACCGAGGCCAACGCCCATGCGAACCCGTCCTCGCCCCCGTTCCGTCGCTGGTCTCGCCGCGCTCGCCGCGACGTTGGTGCTCTTGGCGTGTGGAGGTCCGCCGACCGCGCCAGTCGCGAGCACGCTCAGCCCGGGGAAGGGGGACAGCGCGGCGCGCGTCCGCGGCGCGTTCGCCGTCGTCTTCGCGGGACCTCGCGGCGAGGTCTCGGACACCGCCGAGCCTGCGATCACCGTGCTCTTCAACCGCGCCATGCGCGATCCCGACGCGCAGGACACCGCGGGCCTGCCGCCTTTGCGCCTGGAGGCGTCGGGCGCCGCTGCCGTCGCGGGATCGTGGCGCTGGGTCGGGACCCACGGGCTCCTGTTCACGCCGGAGCGCGCGCTGCCGGGCTCCACGCGCTTCCAGGTGACCGTCCCCGCGGGGGCGCGTTCGCTCGAGGGCGAGGTGCTCACTGCCGACTACGCGTTCGAGTTCGCGACCGCGCGACCCAAGGTCGTGGAGGCCGAGCCGCCGGACGGCGCGAGCGATCTGAAGCCGGACACGAAGTTTCGGGTCCGGTTCAACCAGCCGATGACCGCCGCGGCCCTGAATGCGGGGGCGCATCTGCGCGTGGTCACGAAGCCCGGGGAAGCACCCCGCGACGTCGCGCTCAGGGCGAGGCACCCGAAGACGGGAAAGGCTCCGGACAAGACGCTCGTCCTCACGCCCGCCGAGTCGCTCCCGAAAGACGCCGCGATCGAGCTCGTCCTCGACGCCGCACTGCACGGGGAGGGCCCGCTCACCGCGACCGCCTCGCGCACGCTCCGATTCCGGACGTACGGGCCGCTCGCGCTCGCGTCGATCGTGTGCCCACGAAACGGCGGGCCGAGGTGTGAAGCGCACCGCGACTTCACGGTGGTCCTCTCGAATGCTGTCGACCCTCAGGAGTTCAAGGCCCACCTCAGGGCTCCGGAGCTTCGGTTCGTGCCGCCGGCGAAGGTCGCGCACGCCGTGAAGAAGAAGCCGCCCCCGACCACGAACCTCCTCGTCGCGGCCGACCCGGACTTCGGCAAGCGCTACCACGTCACCCTCACGAAGGGGCTGACGGACGTCTTCGGGCAGAAGCTCGAGCACGACCTCTCGTTCGATGTCGATACGGAGGCTCCGTGGGTTGCCGGCGGAAAATCGGTCGGCGACGGTCGCGCGGCGGCCGCCCGGCCTCACGACGACGGCGATCCGCAAGGGACGGAGCGCGCGTTCGAGCCGAGCGTGAACGAGGCCGTTCCTCATCGAGCCCGGCTCGATTACCGCGTCGACCTGGGGATCTCGGGGCACGTCGTCGAGGCGCTCGCGAGGACGGGCATGAAGGCCCACCGCGTTCCGGTCGGCGCCGTGAACGTCCCCACGTACGGGCTGTTCGACCAGAAGCTGGACGAGGACGAAGCGCTGGCCTGGCTCGAGCAGCGCGGCGGCAGAGGCCCCGGCGGCGTGCCGTTTCGGTGGAGCTGGGTCTCGCCCAACGCGCCCGAGAACGTCTGGGACGTCCGGAGCATCGACCTCGACGCGCTGCTCGGCGGGCCGGGCAGACGAGGGGCCGCGCTGCTGGCGATCGATCGGCCGGGTGAGTCGTCCGACCGGTCGACGCTGCTCACCGTCACCGACCTCGCGGTGAGCGCCGACGTCAGCCGGTTCGGGAGCCTCGTGTGGATCACGCGCCTGTCCACGGGCGCGCCCGTCGGCGGGGCGGTCGTCGCGGTGCGCGGGCTCGGCAAGGCGGACGTGGCCCCCGTGACGACGGGACCCGATGGGCTCGCGAGCTTCCCGGCGGGTGACTGGTTCGAGGGGCGAGCGGACGACGGACCGGGGCGCGCCCACCGCGTCCCGTACCTCTTCGTTCGCGCCGGCGACGACTGGACGTACTCATCGCTCTCGGCCGCGCGCGCGAACTACGGCAGCGGCGTCGACCTCGACATCAAGTCGGCGGCCGAGTGGGCGGGGATGATCTACGCCGACCGCGGCGTGTACCGCCCCGGCGAGACGATGAAGGTCGCCGGGGTCTTCCGGAAGGTCGACGCCGCCGGCGTGAAGATCGTCCCGGCCGAGGACGCGCGTGTCCTCGTCGAGGACGCGCAGGGCGAGAAGGTCTTCGACGGCCGCGCCAAGCTCGGAGCATTCGGCGAGCTCGCGCTCGACGTGCCTCTGCCGAAGACGAGCCACCTCGGGAGCGCGAGCATCAAGGTGGAGCTCGGGCGGAAGGAGGCGCAGTCGTTCGCCGAGAGCGTCGTCCTCGCGGCGTACAAAGCGAGCGAGTTCAAGGTCGGCGTCGAGCCGGAGCAACCCGAGTACGTGCGCGGCGACGCGGGGTCGTTCGACCTCCACGCCGAGTACCTCTTCGGAGCGCCCATGAGCGGCGCGTCGTTCCGGACGTCCGTCCTCCGCCACGCGAGCCGCTTCGTGCCCGCCCGCTCCGAGGGGTTCGTGACGACGGACGATGCGTTCGCGCTCGACCACCCCGAGACGAGCCCCGCCGCAACGGAGCTCGCAGACTCGTCCGGGACGCTCGACGAGACCGGTCACTCGAAGGTCCCCGTCGCTTTCGCGCTCTCGAACATGCGCGGCCCCGAGGAGGTCGTCCTCGAGGCCGAAGTGACCGACCTGTCGCACGAGACGGTGGCGAAGCGCGCCTCGGTGCTCGTCCATCCCGCGGCGTTCTACCTCGGCATCGGAGCCTTGCCGTCGCGGTTCGTCGCGGTGGGCGCCAACGTCTCCGTCCAGGTCGCAGCGCTCGAACCGAAGGGCGCGCACGTCGCCGGCGTCGCGGCCAAGGTCGAGCTCGTCGAGCGCGTCTGGACGAGCGCGACCATCGACGAATCGGCCGACGTTCCGCGGCGGCAGTCGCGCGTCCACGACGAGGTCGTGGCGACCTGCGACGTGAAGACGACGACGGCCGCGGCCACGTGCTCGATCCGGGTCCCCAAGCCCGGCTACTATCTCCTGCGGGCAGGGGCGAAGGACGCGCGCGGCAACGCGACGGGGGCGAGCACGGGGCTCTACTGCCTGTCCGATCGCAGCGACGTTTCGGTGTCGTGGGCGCCGCCGGGCACCTCGCGACGCCTCAAGCTCGAGACGGACAAGAAGCTCTATCGGGCCGGCGATGTCGCGAAGGTGCTCATCCAGAACCCGTTCAAGAAGGCCGAGGCACTCGTGACCGTCGAGCGCGGTGGGGTGCTCGATCAGCACGTCGTGGCGCTCGAGGGGCCGATGCCCGTCGTCGACGTCGACGTGAAGCCGGAATACTTTCCGAACGCCTTCGTCTCGGTGCGCCTCGTGCGCGGGCGCGTGGCGGACGCACCCGCCGCGGGCGCCGACCTCGGCGCTCCCGACTTCCGGCTCGGGCTCGTCTCCATCGCCGTCGATCCCGCGACGCACCGGCTCACCCCGACCATCACGACGAGTCGCAAGGAGTACGCGCCGGGCGACGAGGTCGTGGCGGACGTCGTCGTGAGGGGGAACGACGGCAAGGCCGGGCGCGGCGAGGTGACGTTCTACGCGGTCGATGAGGGGGTCCTGATGCTCACCGGTTACGAGACGCCGGACCCTCTCCCGGCGTTCTCGCAGGACCGCAAGCTGTCCGTCTTCGCGGTCGAGAGCCGCGAAGAGCTCGCTCACTTGCTGCCGCTCAAGAACGGCGAGCGCATCCGCCCGCTCGGCTACGACTACCTCAGCCCGACGGGCGGCGACAAAGGCGGTGACGGCGGGGGCGGGGGCGAAGGCGGCCCGCGGTTCGACTTCAAGACCACCGCGTTCTTCGAGGCAGGGAAGGTAACCGACGACGAGGGGCGCGTGCGCTATCAATTCAAGCTTCCCGACAACCTGACGACGTTCCGCCTGATGGCGATCGTCGCGGGCGCCGACGATCGCTTCGGAAAGGGGGAGGCAGAGGTGGTGACGAGCAAACGCCTGATGGCGCGCCCGGTGATGCCGCGCATCGTCAGGGTGGGCGACCGATTCGAGGCCGGGGTGCTCGTGTCCTCGAAGGATCTGCCGGCGACGACGGCGCGCGTGACGGTGACCGCGAAGGGGGTCGCGACGACCGGTCCGGCGACGCGTGAGGTCGCGGTGCCGAAGGGGGGGAGCGTCGAGGTGCGGTTCCCCTTCGTTGCGATGGCGAACGGCCCGGCGAGCTTCGCGTTCACGGCCGAGGGCGGCGGCGCCAAGGACCAGGTCGCCGTGACGCGCACGATCGAGCTCCCCGTCTCCGTCGAGACGGTCTCGACGTACGGCGAGACGAAAGGTCCGGTGGCCGTGGCACTTGGCGACCTCTCGCGGGTTCGTCCCGACCAGGGCGGGCTCGAGGTGCACCTCGCTTCGACCGCCCTCGTGGGGCTCGGCACGAGCTTCGACGAGCTCGTCGAGTATCCGTACGGATGCACCGAGCAGCTCACGAGCCGTATCCTTCCGCTCCTCGTGCTCCCGGAGCTCGCGCGCGCAGTCGGAGCGCATCTGCCTGCGCGCGTGCCCGACGCGATCGACGAAGGGATCGGCCACCTGCTCGAGCACCAGGACGAGCAAGGGGGGTTCTCGTTCTGGGGCGACGGTGGCTCGGCCGAGCCGTGGCTGTCGGCCTACGCGATGCTCGCGGTCGAGGGCGCCGCGGAGAAGGGGCTCTTCGTGCCGAAGGAGGCGCGCGACCACGGCGTCGCGTACCTGCGCGAAATCCTCGACCACGCGGTCCCGGCCGAGGACGGCAAGAGCGAAGCCGACGCCACCGAGGACGCCGATAGCCCCGCCCGAGAAGGGAAGGGCACGAAGGAGAAGCGCCGGCGCGCGTACGCGCAGATGACGTTCGTCGCCGATGCGCTCGCGACGCTCGGTCAGATCGACCCGGCGACCTTGAACCGACTCTTCGAGGCCCGCGCGCACCGGCCGCTGTTCACTCAGGCGCTGCTCCTCCACGCCATGGCCATCGCCCACATGCCGGTCTCCGAGCTCGACACGGTCGCGGGCGAAATCGTCCCGCGCGTGCGCGTCGAAGCGGACGATGCGTACGCCGACGAGGTCGTCAGCGGGTACGAGGACCTCCTCGATTCCTCCACGCGCACCTCGGCGCTCGTGCTGCGCGCGCTCGTCGCCGCGCACCCGGATCATCCGCTCGCCTCGAGGCTCGCGCACGGCTTGCTCCGGAGACGCGAGGGGGGCGGTTGGCGCTCGACGCAGGAGAACGTGTGGGCGCTGCTCGCCCTCGACGACTACCGGAGGGCACAGGAGAGCGCGACGCCCGACTTCGACGCGAGGGTCTTCCTCGGCGGCAAGAAGCTCGGCGAGGCGCACTTCCACGGCGGGTCGTCGGCCGACCAGCCCGTCTCGGCCGACATGCGGCAGGTCTTCCCCGCCGCCGGGCGCATCCTGACGTTCGATGTCGTCGGCACGGGCAAGCTTTTCTACTCGGCCGAGCTTCGCACCGCGTCGGTCGTGCTGCCCGCTCGCCCCCGCGACGCCGGAATGTATGTGCAGAAGCTCCTCCGCGCCGTCGAGCCGTCGCAGCTCGCGGCGGCCCAGAAGGTGCTGCCGCAGCGCGGGGAGAGCGCGGCGGCACCCGGAAACCTGGTCCTCGTCGACCTCCTCCTCGAGTCGGCCGAGCCGCGCGAGCAGGTCGTGATCGACGACCCGCTGCCGGCCGGGCTGGAGCCGATCGATTTCGCGCTCGACACGTCGGCGGAGAGCACGCGCGTGGACGACGACGGCCCTCATCCCGGCGACAAGCACACGGCGCTCTTCCAGTACGGCGTCGCCTTCCGCTCGCCCGGCCCCGTGCACCGCGAGCAGCACGACGACCGCGTGCTCACCTTCCTCTCGCACCTGGAGCCCGGCCTCTACCACTTCCGCTACCTCGCGCGCGCGACGACGCCGGGTGACTTCGTCGTCCCCCCGACCCGCGCGACGTGCATGTACTCGCCCGAGGTGTGGGGCGCCTCGGCAGCGACGCGCTTCGTCGTGGGAGCACCCGTGAAGTCGCCGAGCCGCGCGGTCGCGGCGAACCCGTGAGAGGTGCCGAGCGCCGAGCGCTCCTCCGGCGGGTGATCTACGCCGCGGCCGGCCTGGTCATCGTACCGACGCTCGCGCTCGCGCTCGCGGCGGTGCTCACGCCGCTCCCCGCAGAGCTCCGAGGCCACGTCGGAGGAGGGTCCGTGCTCGTCGACGACCGTGAGGGGATGCTGCTTCGTGAGGTCCGCGCGGACGACGGCGCTCGCGCGCGGTGGGTGCCTCTCGGCGCCATGGGGGAGACGATGGTACACGCCGTGCTCGCGGCGGAGGACCGCCGCTTCTTCGAACACGCGGGCGTCGACCCGCTGGCGGTCGCGCGTGCGGCGCTGCTCGCCATCTGGAATCGTCGGATCGTCTCCGGTGCCTCGACGCTGACGATGCAGCTCGCGAGGACGGTTCGCCCGCACCCGCGTGACCTCTTGGGGAAGCTCGGGGAGATGGCGCTCGCGCTCCGCATCGAAATGTCGCTCTCGAAGGACCGCGTCCTCGAGGAGTACATGAATCGCGTGAGCTTTGGCCCCAACCTGCGCGGCGTCGGCGCGGCGAGCCGGGCCTTCTTCGGAAAGTCGCCGGCCAGCCTCTCCGTCGCAGAGGCGGCGTTCGTAGCGGGCATGGCGCGGGGGCCGTCGCTCTACGACCTGGGGAAGCGCGCGGCGCTCACGCGAGCCCGTCGCGACAGGGTGATCCGTCGGATGGCTCGTGACGGCTGGTTGACGCCCGACGTCGCGCGGCGGGCGACGGACGAACCGATCGTGACGGTCGCGCGCGACGCGTCGTTCGGTGCGCCGCACCTCGTCGCAAGCCTCTTGGCGGGCGAGCTCGACGCCGCGCAGCCGGGCCTCGTCGAAGCTCTCCGCGCGAGCGGACCCCTGGCACGCGTGCAGACGACGCTCGATCCGGAGCTCCAGAGGACCGCGGAAGCCGCCGTCGCGGAGACGGTTCGCGAGCTTCGCGAGAAGGGGGTGACCGCCGCGAGCGCGCTCGTCCTCGACAACGGCACCGGAGACGTCCTCGCCTACGTGGGGTCGCCCGATTTCTTCGACGTCGATCGCGGCGGGCAGAACGACGGTGTCCGCGCGCTTCGTCAGCCGGGGTCGACGTTGAAGCCGTTCCTCTACGAGCTCGCCATGGAGCGGCTCGGCTTCGACCCGGCGACCGCGCTCCCCGACGTCGAGATGCACCTGGACGTCGGCGCGGTTCACGACTACGCGCCGCGTGACTACGATGGGCGCGCGCGTGGTCCGGTCCGTCTCCGGGAGGCGCTCGGCGGCTCTCTGAACATCCCGGCGGTGTGGACGGCGCACGCTCTCGGCGCCAGCGCGCTCCTCGATCGGCTCCAAGATCTCGGCTTCGTCTCGCTCAAGGAGGACGCAGACTACTACGGACCCGCGCTCGCCCTCGGCGACGGCGAGGTCACGCTTCTCGAGCTCGCGCGCGCCTACGCGACCTTGGCGCGCGAAGGCGTCCAGAGGCCCTTGCGCTTCGTCTCGCGCGTGGTGACGGCGGCGGGCCGCTCCATCGAGCTGCCGGCCGGGAGCGAGCGGCGCATCATGCCCCGCCCGCTCGCCGACCTGATCATCGACATCCTCAAGGACCACGACGCACGCGAAGGGTCCTTCGGGGAGCGCACGGTGCTCGACTTTCCGTTCGAGGTCGCCGCGAAGACGGGCACGTCGAAGGGGTTCCGCGACAACTGGACCGCCGGCTTCACGCGCGACCTCACGGTCGCCGTCTGGGTCGGGAACTTCGGCGGTGAACCGATGACGAACGTCACCGGCATCTCCGGCGCGGGACCGCTCTTTCATGCGATCCTGGACGCGGCCGTGCACCGTCGCGGCGCCGCCGACGCGCCCGGCCCGGCGAGGCTACCGGTCGACACGCTCGACGGCGCGGGGCTCGAGCGGGTCCAGGTGTGCGCGCTGTCCGGAGAGCTCGCGACCGATGACTGCCCGCACAAGGTCTTCGAGTGGCGACCTCTCGACCGCCCGGACCGCGCCACATGCAGCATGCACGAGCGCGTCCGCATCGATCGCCGGAGCGGGCTCCGCGCCGGTCCGTCGTGCGAAGTCGCGGACGTCGACGAGCGCGTGTTCGAACGGTTTCCGGCGGCTCTCTCCGCGTGGGCCGCGCTAGCCGGTCGTCCCGTGGCGCCGAGGGAGTGGTCGCCGTTCTGCCCGGGTCAGGACGAGCTCGCGGTTGCCGGAGAGGAGGTCCGGATCGCGTACCCGCTTCCGGGTGCGCGCTTCGTCGTGGACCCCGACGCTCCGCGGGCCCTCCAGCGCCTCGACGTGCAGATCGTCGCGCCGTCGTCTGCGCGCGAGGCGACGCTCCGCGTGGACGGGCGTGACGTTGCGCACGTGCCGGCGCCGTTCACCGTTTCGTGGCCGCTCGAGGAGGGTGTCCACGAGCTCGTGGCGGTGGCGGACGGTGTCGCGAGCCCGGGCGTCCGCGTGCGGGTGAGGGACGACGGCGTTCGCTGAGCTGCGCGTTCATGTGCGGAGGCGACTGCGCTAGATTGGCAGGGTGCCCGCGATCGGAGAGAGCTTCGCCCGCTACGTAGTCGAGCGGGAGATCGGTGAAGGGGGGATGGGGCACGTCTTCCGCGCGCGCGACACCGTCCTCAACCGGCGCGTGGCGCTCAAGGTCCTGCGCGTTCCGAAGAACGACGGCGAGGCCAAGTCGCGCCTCCTGCGAGAGGCGCAGGTCGCGGCGGCGCTCGATCACCCGAATGCCGTGAAGGTCTATGACGTAGGCGAGCACAAGGGGATCCCCTTCCTTGCCATGGAGCTCGTCGAAGGGGAGACGCTCCGCGCGAAGCTCGCGCACGGCGCGCCGCCCGCGTCGTTCCTGCGTTGGCTCGCGGAGGTCGCGTCTGCTCTCGGCGCCGCCCATGACCTCGGCATCCTTCACCGGGACGTGAAACCGGAGAACGTCATCGTGCGCTCGGACGGAGTCGCGAAGGTGCTCGACTTCGGCATCGCTCGGCGGATGACGAGCGACATCGACCCGAACGGTCCGACGGTCGACTCGGACGAGTTCCGGACGCTCACCGAGGCGGGCGCTCTCGTCGGCACGCCCGCGTACATCGCGCCGGAGCAGCTCCGCGGCGAGCCGCAGGATGGTCGCGCCGACCAGTTCGCGTGGGGAGTCGTGGCCTACGAGTGCATGGTCGGTGAGTCTCCATGGGGCGAGACGGCGAACCTCGTCGCGGTGATCGCGGCCATCGCAGGCAAGGAAGTGACGGCGCTCCCAAAGCGCGTCTCCCGCGCCGTGGAGGCGGTCGTCGTGCGCGCCCTTTCCAAGGACCCGGAGAAACGCTTCCCGACGATGCACGCCCTCGAGGCCGCGCTCCGCGCCGCGGCGTCCGAGCCGGAGATCTCCGTCGCTGCGAGCCCGGACTCGACGCTCTCCACCCGACGCGTGGTGACGGGCGAGCGACTCCGTACCGTTTACCTCGCGGTGGGCACCTTGGTCCTCTCGGCGGCCGCCGTGATCACCAGCGTGAAGCTGGCGAAGACGCACCACCGACCGCCCGCGCCGGCGGCGGCGGAGCGCTCGATCGTGCCGGAGGGCGGCGTCCGAGCGCCGGAGGTCCCCCCGGGAACCGACCCCGAGGCGGCGCGCCTCTATCGAGCGGGGTGTGAGGCGCAGCGTCGAGGCACGGACACCGTCGCGGCGATGCGGTGGAAGGAAGCGCTCGACCGCGACGCCGGGCTGGCCGCGGCGAAGCTGCGCTACGCGCTCTCGTGGGCGACCGACTACGGCGACAGCGACAAGGTGCGCGCGGCCTATCGAGCCGCGCGCGACCAGCGGGAACGGCTCTCACCGCGCGACAGGGAGCTCGTCACGGCCATCGCGCCGCTGTTCGACGACCCCGCCAACCCAGCGGGAGCCGCGGCGGCGCTCGGCGCGCTCTCCGATGCACGCCCTGACGACGCAGAGGTGGCGGCGTGGAGGGGCGAGCTGCTCCTGAACATCGTCGGGGACGCCGCGAGCGCCCTGTCCGCCTTCGATGAGTCGTTGCGGCGTGACCCTGGAAACGTCTGGGCGGTCGCGACCGGCGCCCTAGCTCTCTCCCACCTCGGCCGACGCGACGAAGCGCGCGTGCGGGCGGAGCGCTGCGTCAAGGATCACCCGCAGGCAGGGATATGTCATCGGTGGCTGCTCGACGACGACGAGCGAGCGGGGCGCTGCAGCGACGAGGAGAGCCGCGCCCACGCGTGGATCCGCGCGGATCCGACCGACTACTACCCGCCGTGGTACCTCGCGGCGGTGCTCGCCTGGCGACGCGCGCCAAAGGAGGCCGTGGAAGAGGCCATCCGCCAGGCCCGCGAGGTGGCGCCCGTCGCGGACCCGATCGACTCGTTCTCGCGCATCGACGTACCGCTCGCAGTGTGGGAGGGCGACTTCGTCCGTGCGCTCGCGGCGGCTCGCGACAGCGACGCGCGCCTGACCAGGCAGAGCGCCGTCGTCGAGGAGCGCGAGGCCGCGGCGTGGCGCATCGCCGACGTCCAGCTCGAGACCGGGGATACCGCGGGCGCTCGCGCGACGGCGCGCGCGGCGCTCCACCGCGCGGAGGCCGAGTCGAGCTTCGGGGTCGCCGCGTTCAACCAGGGCGTGCCGGGACGTGCGCTGGCGTGCCTCGTGCGAGACGACGAGCGCGAACGGTGGCTCGCGGTGGAGAAGGCCACGGACGCACGCCTCGCGCAAGCGCGCGCGTTGCCGCTCGACATGCGTGAGGAGCTCTGGAACGCCGCGTTCGGCGAGTGCGTCGAGACGCGCGCCGACGCGGAGCGGGGGATCGAAGCGGCGCGCGAGCTGGGGATGCTCGACTCCAACCGCGCCCTCGACAGCGACTTCGCGCTCGGCCGTGCGCTCGCGGCCGTCGGCAATCGCGACGAGGCGACGCGCCTGCTCCGGCGGTTCCTCGCGCGCTGTGACGGGCTCACGAGGCCGAGAGACCGCATGCGCGCGCACGTCGAGCTCGGCAACCTGCGCCGCGATGCCGGCGACGTGACCGAGGCGGCATCCCTGTACTCCGTCGTCGTCGCCACGTGGGGCGACGCGAAGCCACGCTCGGTGACACTCGAAGCCGCACGTCGAGCCCTCGCGGCGCTCCGCAGGCCCGGGCGCTGAGGGCCCCCGCCGATGTCTCGCCGCGCGCCCGAGCCCGACGTCGTCCGTCTCACCGTCCTCGCGAAGCCGCGCGCGAAGAAGAGCCGCATCACGCGGGCAGTGGCCCTCGAGATCGACGTCCAGCTCGCGGCGCCGCCGGTCGACGGCGCGGCGAACGAGGAGCTCGTGTCGGTGCTCGCCGACGCCCTTTCCCTCCCCCGGCGCGGGCTGCGCGTCGCGATGGGCGCGAGCTCGAGGCGGAAAGTGGTCGAGGTCACCGGGCTCCCCGAGGCGGAGGTGCGCGCGCGGCTCCTCCTGGCCGTGTCGTAATCTTCTGACAGGAAGCCCCTCGCGGCGCTAGACGTACGGGCCATGCGACTCGTCACCTTCGGAGTGGGTTACGTCGGGCTCGTCACAGCGACCGGCCTCAGCGAGCTGGGTCACGACGTGCTCTGCGTCGACATCGACGCGGCCAAAGTCGACAAGCTGAACTCCGGCGTCATTCCGATCTACGAGCCCGGGCTCGGCGATCTCGTGAAACGCAACGAGCGGAGCGGGCGCCTCGCCTTCAAGACCGCGATCGTCCCCCCCTTCGACGACGCCGACGTCTACTTCATCGCGGTCGGGACGCCGCAGGGACCGGACGGGTCGGCCGACGTCAGCGCCGTCTTCACGGCGGCCGCCACCATCGCGAAGATCGCGAAGCGCGACGCGATCGTAGCGGTCAAGAGCACGGTGCCGGTCGGGACGTGCGCGGAGGTGCAGAAGAGCCTGGCGGGCGGGAAAGTGTCGCTCGAGGTCGTGTCGAACCCCGAGTTCCTGAAGGAGGGGGCCGCGGTGGAGGACTTCTTCCGGCCGGACCGCATCATCGTCGGGGCGAAGAGCGAGCACGCGCGCGACGTCTTGCGTGAGCTTTACGGCCCGCTGCAGCTCTCGGGCGAGCGCATCGTCGTGACCGATCCCGCGTCGAGCGAGCTCATCAAGTATGCGGCGAACACCATGCTCGCGATGCGCGTCTCCTTCATGAACGAGCTGTCGCGCCTGTGTCACGCCACCGGTGCCGACATCCACGCCGTCCGTCATGGCGTCGGCTCGGACTCGCGGATCGGCAAGCGCTTCCTCTTCGCCGGCCCTGGATACGGCGGCTCGTGCTTCCCGAAGGACGTGGTGGCGCTCGCCGCGCTCGGCAAGACTCACGGCGTTCCGATGCGGCTTGCCGAGGCCACGCACCTCGCAAACGAGGAGCAGGGTGCGTTCCTCGCGCACCTCGTCGAGCTGGCGGTCGGCACGCTCGAGGGGAAGACCGTCGCGCTGTGGGGGCTCTCCTTCAAGCCGGAGACCGACGACGTGCGCGAGTCCCCCGCGCTGAAGCTCACGCGCGTGCTGCTTGCGAAGGGCGCGAGCGTTGCGTGCCACGATCCGGAGGCGTCCGAGAACTTCGCGCGCGTGATGGCCCACGCGCCGGAGGGCCGGGTCAAGGTCGTGGCTCGCGAGTACGACGCGCTCGACGGCGCCGCGGCGCTCGTCGTGCTCACCGAGTGGCGCAGCTACCGCGCCCCGCACTTCGACGAGATGAAGAGGCGGCTGCGCCCCGGGCCGAGCGGTGCGCCGCTCGTGGTCGACGCGCGGAACATCTGGCGTCCCGCGGACGTGGCCAAGGCGGGGCTCCGGTACCAGGGTATCGGCGTGCCGGCGGCGTTGAGCGGGCGGTAGGCGGGCGCCGTGAGATACGTCGTCACGGGGGGCGCAGGGTTCATCGGCTACCACATGACGCGGGCGCTCCTCGCGCGCGGCGATTCGGTCGTCGTCGTGGACGACCTCAGCGACGCGCTCTATCCGCGCGCCGACAAGGAGCGAAACCTGAGGGACCTTCGGGCGGAGTTCGGCGCCGTGGAGCTCTACGAGAAGTGCGTCACCGACCGAAAAGCGATCGAGCCCGCGTTTGCGGCTGCCGACCGCGTCATCCATCTCGCGGGCCTCGCGGGGGTACGACCGTCGTTCAAGGATCCTGCGCGCTACGCGCGCGTGAACGTCGAGGGGACGGCCACGGTGCTCGAGCTCGCGATGGCGCACGGCGTTTCGCGCGTCGCGATCGCGTCGAGCTCGTCGGTCTACGGCAACTCCACTCCGCTCCCCGCCCACGAGGATGCGCCCGCCGTCGTTCCCGAGTCTCCCTACGCGGCGTCGAAGCGCAGCGCCGAGCTCGTCGCCCGATCCATCGGGTTGCGAGAGCCGACGCTCGCGTGCGCCGCGCTCCGGTTCTTCACGGTGTACGGCCCGCGCCAGAGACCGGAGATGGCCATCACGCTCTTCACGCGCGCGGTGCTCGAAGGGCGTCCCATCACGGTGTTCGGCGACGGCAGCATGCGCCGCGACTTCACGCACGTGAGCGACATCGTGCGGGGCTCGCTCGCGGCGCTCGAGGGGTGTCCTCCAGGGTTTCGGCCGTACAACCTGGGCTCGAGCGCACCCGTGGATCTCACGGAGCTCGTGCGCGCGATCGGCGTCGCCGCGGGGAAGGTGCCGGTCGTCCGCGGGGCGCCGGTGCCGCTGGGGGACGTCGAGGCGACCTACGCCGACCGCGGGAGAGCGAAGATGGAGCTCGGGTGGGAACCGGAGATCGCGCTGGAGAAGGGGCTCGAGAGCGTCGTGGAGTGGGTAAGAAACCCTACAGTGCCTGATCCTCGTCCCGGTCGAGGCACCGCATGACGCCCGGCTCGACCTCCTCGTAGCGCCAGCCCGACTCGGGGCAGCGACGCACCCCAGCCTCGTTCGGTTCGGGGAGCGTGTGACCGTGGCGGCTCACCCAGCCTCGCTGCGTCGCGGGGACCCCGATCATCAAAGCGTAGTCCGGGACGACGCCGCGCACGACCACCGCCCCCGCGGCGATGAGCGCATAGCGCCCGATCGTCGTCCCGCACACGATCGTCGCGTTCGCGCCGATCGACGCGCCTCGTCGCACGAGCGTCGCCTCGTATCGACCTTTGCGCACAATCTCCGAGCGCGGGCTCGCGACGTTCGTGAAGACGCACGACGGCCCGCAGAAGACGTCGTCCTCGAGCGTCACGCCTTCGTAGATCGAGACGTTGTTCTGAACCTTCACATTCGCGCCGAGGCGAACGTTGGGCGCGATGAAGACGTTCTGCCCCAGGTTGCAGCCGGGCCCGAGCTCGGCGCCGGCCGAGACATGGCAGAAGTGCCAGATCTTGGTCCCCACGCCGATCTGCGAGGGCGTGTCGATCACGGCCGTCGGGTGCGCGAAGTAGGGCTCGTCGCTCATCGCGTGGATCGTTCCGTCGCCGAAAAGAACGCGGACACCTCGTCGACCACGTATGCGATCGCGTCGGCCGTCAGCTCGGGATAGAGCGGCAAGGCCAGCGTTTCGCGTGCGGCGCGCTCGCTCTCGGGGAAGTCGCCCGCACGGTATCCCCACGCCGCGAAGGCGGGCTGGAGGTGCATCGGGACAGGATAGTAGACGGTCGTGTCGATGCTTCGCGCGGTCAAGTGTGCGCGAAGAGCGTCGCGGTGCGGCGTGCGGACGACGAGCTGGTTGTAGACGTGCCTCGACTCGGGGGCTTCATCGGGCACGGAGAGGAGCTCTGGCGCGATCCGCCTGTCCGCGAGCATCGCGCGGTAGGTCGCGACGTTCCGCTGTCGCGCGGTGGTCCACGCGTCGAGGTGTGGGAGCTTGGCGCGAAGGATGGCAGCCTGGAGCTCGTCCAGGCGGAAGTTGCCGCCCGCGACGCTGCTGACGTACTTCGGTTCCTGCCCCTGGTTGCGGAGGAGGCGGAGCCTTGCCGCGAACGCCGCGTCGTCGGTGAGGATCATCCCGCCGTCGCCCATCGCGCCGAGGTTCTTCGACGGGAAGAAGCTGAGCGTCGCGGCGACCGAGCCGCGACCCACGCGGTGGCCTCCGCGCGATGCGCCGATCGCCTGGGCTGCGTCCTCGACGACGGGGACCTTGGTCTGTGCGGCGACGGCGTGGATCGCCCGCATGTCGGCCATCTGCCCGAAGAGGTGAACGGGGACGATCGCGCGCGTGCGCGGCCCGAGGGCGGCGCGAAGCGCGTGCGCGTCGATGGCGTAAGTGGCCGCGTCGATGTCGACGAAGGCCGCGCGGGCGCCGAGGCGTGCGATCGAGGTGACGGTGGCGACGAAGGTGTAAGGCGTCGTGACGACCTCGTCGCCCGGGCCGACTCCGAGCGCCATGAGGCACTCGAGGAGGGCGTCGGTGCCCGAGGAGACGCCGACGGCGTGCCTGGAGCCCGAGAATGCGGCGACCTCGCGCTCGAGGGCCTCTCCTTCGACGCCGAGGATGAACCGCTGCGACGCGAGGACGCGGTCGATGGCCGCACGGACGTCGGTCTCGACCTCACGGAACTGCGCGTGGAGGTCGAGGGTGGGGACCTTCATGGGCGGACCGAACTTACTCGGCGACGGTCCCAGATGGCGAGCATCGTGCCCGCGACGAGGATCCCTGCGCCCATCCCGCACGCGACGAAGAACGAGACGAGCCCCCACACATAGAGCCCTCCGGCGTCGACGTAGGCGTCTGGGTTGTGGATGGCGGGCAGCGCCCGGTGCAGTCCGAGCGCAGCCCCTGCGAGCGCGAGCGCCGCCACGACCCAGACGCCGGGTCGAGAGGAAGGCGTCGCGTGCGCCGAGCGCCGCGCGATTCGAGCGAGCAGCCACGCCGAGATGGCGGCGCCGACGACCGACGCGACGAGCTGGACGATCGTCGCGGGGGCGAAGTGGAGGTGGGCGAGGCGGCGCGCGTGCCCAGGGAGCAGCGCAGGGATCACCCGGTGCGTCAAGCGATCGAGACCGAGATGCGAGAACGATCCCACGAGCGCGCTGACCGCGGCGCGGAGGAGCCCCCCCGGGAGAGTCACGTCGGTCGCCGCGCCCGCGAGCCACGCGACGCGTGCGCCTAGTCGGGCGGCGAGGACCTCCCCGAGACGGAGGTGCCCGACGAGCACGACGATCGCGAGCGTGAACGGCAGGCAGAACAGGGGCTGCCCGAGCAGCGAGTGCGGGAACCCCCCGTCGCCACGGGCCGCGAGGCGCAACGAGTCCAGATCCGGCGCGATGCTGCCGAGAACGAGCGCGGTGCCGGAGAACACCGCGGGGCGCCACAGCTTGAGGGGGAGGACGGGCGCCTGGTGGGCGAGGACGGGGAGGGGCACGGGGAGGAGGGAGCGTCGGGTACCGGTGTAGCCTACTGGCCTCTCACCCGCCCCGATGGCTCACGTGCTCCGCCGGCCCCGCGGCTCTTCAGTGCGGCGCTGCCGGTGGGGGCCGTAGGGATGGAGCATCGTTGCCGTGGTCGTCGTCGGCCGCCTCGGTCGTGTATCCCTCGCGGTGATAGTAGTACTGGTACGAGTAGTTGTACTCGCGCCGGCTGAGGTTGACGGCGTTGAGGACGACGCCGATGACCGGCGAGTCGACGTCGCGCAGAGTGCGGAGCCCCTGCCGGCTCATGTGGCGGCTGGTCGCGAACGCACGAACGACGAAGACCGTGCCGTCGACGAGCGTCGAGATGATGGCCGAATCCGTCACCGGAACGACGGGCGGGCTGTCGATCACGATGCGGTCGAATCGATCCGACAGATCGGTGAGGAACTTCTTGAATCGATCGGAGTGCAGGAGGTCCGCGGGGTTCGGAGGCGTCGGTCCGGCGGGGACCGACCACAGGTTCTGCACCATCGTCGGCTTCGCGACGTCCTCGACGGTCGCATCTCCGACGATGACGTTGGTAACCCCTGCCTCGCCGGCGCGACCGAAGATGCGGTGGAGGCGCGGCCGCCGGAGGTCGCAGTCGACCAGGCAGACGCGCTGCCCGCCCTGGGCGAGCGCGATCGCGATGCTGCACGCGACGGTCGTCTTTCCCTCCGCGGGCGCCGCGCTCGACACGAGCAAGCGCTTGTACGGGCGGTCGGGGTTCATGAACATGAGGTTGGTCCGGATGCTGCGGGCGGCCTCGGCCACGCCGCTCAGGGGCGCCTCGTGCACGATGAGCTCGGGCGGCAAAGCCGACGAGTCGGACCTGCGGCGTCGCGCCGACGGCGGCCTGCCGTACGCCACCTTCTCCTTCCCTTCCGAGAACGCCGGCAGGAGGCCGAGGAAGGTGACGCCGAGCTTCTCCTCGACGTCCTCCGGCGTCTTCAGCGATCGGTCCATCTGCTCTCGACCCCAGCTGAGCGCGATCCCCAGGAGGAGGCCCGACACGAGGCCGATGCCCAGGTTGATGAGCGGCCTCGGTCGGATAGGCCCTCCCGGCACGGCGGCGCCGTCGACGATCCGGATGTTGTTCACTTTCATCATCCGGGCCACGTCGGCCTCTTTCATCCGCGACAGCAGCAGGCCGAAGAGCTTCTCGTTCTGATCGCGCGAACGATCGAGGCGGTGGTACTCGATCTCCTTCATGTTGAGCTCGACGGCCTGCTTGCGCGCCGTCTCGAAGAGCTTGGCCTCGCCCGCCTCCTGCCGAACGACGATCGCGAGGTCACGCTCGACCGCGCCCTGAATGTTCTTCACCTCGGCCAGAAGTGCCTTCCGCGTGTCGTCGACGCGCTGGCTTGCCTCCTTGACCAGGGGGTGGTTCTCGAGCTTGCCCGACGCGAGGAGCGTGTCCCGCTCCTTGACCGCTTCCTGGTACTGCCCCCGAACGGCCTGCAGGTACGGGCTGGCGAGGAGCTCCGAGGCGGCGAGCTGGTCGGGGTTGTCGGCGGCGACCTTCGACAGCTCCGCGTTCCGCGCGGAGAGCTCTTCCTTCTTCGTTCGCGTCTGCGTGAGCGCCGTGTTGAGCTCCTGCATCTCGTTGCGGAGCATGTTCGACACCTCGTTGATCGAGGTGCTCGGGAGGTCGTTCTCCTGCTTGAACTTGTGGAGGGCGTTCTCGTTCTGATCGAGGTCCTGCTTGATGTGGTCGACCTGCCCGTTGAGCCAGGTCACGGCGTCCGACGTCGCGCTGATGGCCTCCTGCAGGTTCTGATCGATGAACGCGTTCGAAACGGCGTCGGCGAGGCGCGCGGCGCGGCGCGGGTCGACGTCGTCGACGAGCACATGAAGCAAGCGACTGGCCTTCACCGGCTCGACCGTGACGCGCCCGCGGAGCGTGGCGACGGCGGTATCCTCACCGACGGGCGTGCCCGGGCGCGACTTCAGCCCCAGGAAGTCGAGGTCTCCCGCGAGGCCGAGGTCCCTCACGACGGCGCGCATGACGCGGTCCGACGTCAGGATCTTGTACTCGGTCTCGTAGTACTCGCGCGTGTCCCAGTACATTCCCGCCCCGATGTCGAGCCCGCCCCCCTCCTTCTCGCCGAGGGGCTGGGCCGCGTGGGGATTGAGCTCGAGCAGCGCGCTGGCCTGGTAGATCTTCGGCGCGCTGTTCGAATAGAGCATCGCCGCGCCGCCGCAGAAGATGACGCAGGCGAGGAGTGTCCCCCAGTATTTCGCGAGGACCCGGAGCGCGGACGAGAGCGCGCTCGCGGTGTCCAGCAGGGAAGGGGAAGGCGGCTCGTGGTCGGCAGACATGGTCACTGGGGGCTGGGTTGCGACGGAGCCTCGAGAATTCACGCGAGGGGGACACGCACCTACATGCCGCGCCGGCGGGTGCTTAGCACGCGCTCTTCCATGGTGCGAGTACGGTGCGACCGCACGCGCCGCCATTCACACAGCGGGGCGCTTTTCCAACGGGAATGGACGCGCTACGGGGCACGGGGGGTCCATCGGCTGCTAGCATCGACCAAGATGACGGACCGCGCTTCGCGTCTCGAGTGGTCGCGATGGTTGCTGGCCGCCGCGATCTTCGGGCCGACCATGGCGATTGGCGGTGTGCACGTGACGGTGCTCGCGATCACCGCGTTCGTCCTGGCTGCGGCGGCGGGGCTTGCCTGGTTCGGAGCCGAGCCGCTTCGCGTGCGACGCTGTGCGAGCCTCGTGCTTTGGACCGCGGTGCTCCTCACCCTGTGGACCGCCCTCAGCGTCGTGCCGCTCCCTGCGGTCTGGCTGGAGCGCTTGTCGCCGCATGCGGCGGACGTGTGGTCGCGTTGCCTCGGCCCGCTCGGACGCGCCGGACCCGCATGGGCGACGCTCTCGCTCGACCCCGGCGCGAGCCGGGTTCAGATCCTTCGCGGCGTCGTCTACGCCCTCGCGTTCCTGACGGCCTCCCGGATCGCGGCGAGGCGAGAGGGTGCCGTCTTTCTCGAGCGGGCGATCCTCGTCACCGGGCTCGCTCTGGCCGTAGCGGCCTTGCTTCACCCGGCGCTCGGCCTCGAGAAGGTCTTCGGCGTCTACTCTCCGCGTACGGATCCCGGCCCCCGCCACATCGCACCCATCCTCAACGCGAATGTCCTGTCGGGTTACCTCAACATTTCGCTGGCGATCGCGGTCGGTCAGGTGATGGCGCCGCGCACGTTCTGGCCGCGTTCGGTGCTCGCGGCGCTCGCGGCCGCGCTCGTGGGCGTGCAGGTCTGGGTGGCGTCGCGCGGCGGCGTCACGGGAGCGATCGTGGGGATCGCGCTCGTCGTGTGGATGAGTCGGTCGAAGGCGGCGGCTCGGCGACGAGGGGGCCTTTCCTTGATCGTCCCCGGCGTCCTGATGTGCGCCGGGATTGCCATGGCCGTCGTCGCGTCGTCACGCGAGGCGATGGGGGAGCTCGCCGACTTCGAGCTTTCGAAGCTCGACCTCGCGCGGGAGGCGCTCCGCATGACCCGGGTATTTCCGGTGTTTGGCGTCGGCCGGGGCGCGTTCGAGAGCGTTTTCCCAGCGTTCCGGACGGACGTGGGAATCGTCACGTACACACACCCCGAGAACATCGTGGCTCAATGGGCGACGGAGTGGGGGATTCCGATGGCGGCGCTCGCGTTCGTGGCGCTCGCGGTGGCGTTACGTCCCTCGTCGGCGATGGCACGCTCTCCGCGGGCCGCGGGCGCGTGGGGGGCGCTCGTCTGCGTCGCGATTCAGAACCTGGTGGATTTCGGCTCCGAGTACCCGGCTCTCGGCATCGCTGTATGTTCGTGTGCAGCCATCGTGACCGGAGGGACGAGCGGGCTCGACGAGCCTCGCAAGCTCGACGTGTGGGCGCGCCGGCCGACCGCGCTTGCGGTCGTCGCCGGGCTCGCCGCGCTGCTCGCGCTGTGCTGCGTGCTGCCTGGGTGGAATCACGAGCTCTTCGCCGATCGGATGGCGCTCCGCGCGAGCGCGCTCGATCCGTCGGTCGGACGAGCGCAGTTCGAACGCGAGGCCGAGGCCGTGATGCTCCGCCACCCCGCCGAGCCGTTCCTCCCTTTCGTGGGCGCACTGCGCGCGGTCCGCGCAGGCGACTCGAGCCTCGTCCCGTGGGTCGCGCGGACCTTCGAGCGAGCCGCCGTGTATGGCCCCGCGCATTTGCTGCTCGCTCGTTGGCTGACGCCTCGGTCGCCGTCGCAGGCGCGCCTCGAGTATCGGTCGACGCTCGAACAGGCGCCCGAGCTCTGGACCTACGTCGCGCCTGCGGTCGCCTCGCTGATCCACGACTATGACGATGCGACGGAGCTCATCCCGAACGGACCGGGGAAGGTGAACTGGATCAACATTCTCGCGACGACGGTCGATTCGAGGCTGCCGGCGACTTCCCGTCGCCTCGATGAGCTCCTGCGACAGCTCGGTCCCGATGATCCCGAGCTCGCCGAACGCGCCGCCAATGACGCTCTTCGCGACGCGATTTCCGCGGCGGAAACGCCCTGGTGCGCCGGCGAGCGTCGCGCGTCGTGTCTGAAGGATGGGCTGGAGCGGGCCGATCGGCTGATACGGGTGGCACCGGCCCGGTGCGCGGGGCACGCGATTCGTGCGCGCCTCCTCCTGGAACAAGGGGAGCCGGCGCGCGCGCTCCGGGAATTGCGTGCGGCCGCGGACACCGTCGGCGATCGGACGGCGTGCTTGGAGCAGCTCGCGAATCTCGGCACGCTCGCCAACTCGGAGGAAGCCGTGACGTACGCACTCGATCGCGTGGCGCATGCGGGATGCGCCGACGACTCCGAGTGCGTCCGCAACCTGGAGTTCGTGGCATACCGAGAGATCGCCCGAAGAAACGAGCGGAGCGCGCTCGCGGCTCTCAAGCGAGCGCGGACGAAGGCTCCCGCGGACGACGCGCTCCTCGAGCGGATCGCTGCCTTGGCGGCGAAGCTCGACCTTCACGCCGAGTCTCTGCTCGCGTACCAGTCCCTGGCCCAACGTCACCCTGACGACCCACGATGGTCTGCCGCGGTTGCCGCCGAGAAGCTCGCTCTGGTGACCGGCGCGATCCCCCGCTGACGCATCGGCCGAGTTGCGGCGCGCGCAACCGTGGGGCAACATGTCGCCCCTCGACGCCACGACCGACGAGCGCATGATCGCAAAGGACGCTCGATGAGCACTGCACTCGAGAAACCGCAGCCACGCCTGGAACGCTTGGAGTCCCTGCGCGGCGTGGCTGCATTCTACGTCGTGCTCCACCATTTCGGGCACGAGATGCTCCCGCGGCGCTACCCATCCCTCGAGCGTTTCTTCGTCTTCGGCCAGGCGGCGGTCCTGCTCTTCTTCTTCCTCTCGGGCTTCGTCGTCTTCTACTCGACCCTCGGTGGGCGCCCCGTCCCGTCGTTCTCGACGTACTTCGGCAAGCGCTTCCGCCGAATCTACCCGCTGTTCCTGATCGTGCTGCTGTTGAGCTACCTGCTCGGCTGCCTCGACGCGCGCACGTGGCTAGCGCCCGACTTCCGCACGCTTGTCGGCAACGTGCTGATGCTGCAGGACTCCGGAAAGCCGGGGCAATGGTTCGCCCCGTACTTCGGCAACCTGCCGCTCTGGTCGCTCGGGTACGAGTGGTTCTTCTACATGGCCTTTTATCCCGTGGCCTCGCTCCTCGCGAAACACGAGCGCTGGCAGAAGTACGCCGCCGGCGCCGTCGCGATGGCGGGCGCCGCCGCGCTCCTCGTCTTCCCGAACCAACTCTCCTACTTCGCCATCTACTTTCCGATCTGGTGGGCGGGCGTCGAGATCGCGCGCGAGTACTGCGCGGCAGGTCGGGTCAGCTGGCGCGGGCAGCTCCCGAGCTTCGTCATCATCCTCGCGGGAGCCTGCTTCTGGGCCGGCGTCGCATGGGTCTGGCACCGCGCGGGTCACCCGCTGGATCGCGGCGAGCATCCGTTGCTCGAGCTCCGACACTTCGTCACGGCGCTGGCGATCTTTGGCGGCGGCATGGTCTGGCACCGATTCCGGTTCGCAGGGATCAACGCGCTCGTCGGCTGGGGAAAGTGGCTC
>Ga0209415_10005277_pt1 | contig 23275 bp, 27 predicted proteins | sample PeaSoiSIISIP2007_FD_187696 | JGI IMG/M metagenome (GOLD analysis project Ga0209415, IMG submission 187696) | Peat soil microbial communities from Weissenstadt, Germany - SII-SIP-2007 (SPAdes) (version 2) | ecosystem: Environmental > Terrestrial > Soil > Wetlands > Peat | place: Germany... | reverse complement strand
ATTGACAGTGGGGACAGCGGCGACAAATCCATCGATGTAACTCATGACGTTAGCTCCTTGGGCAAGGCCGGGCCCACGTTGGTGCCCAGCAAGTTGGTGACGCTGCGGCAAACTGTCAATGCAAAGCGCCATGATGGCGGAATGACCCGGTTCCTTGGCCGGGATGAAATCGCCCTACAGGGCGGTCTGCGCTAGAAATGCCGGCACCGGTGGGTTCAAGCTGGCTGGGACCACGGGCGAGGCAGCAAAGATCGCGGTTCATGCGCGATCGCCCGGAGCCAGCAACTTCGCCGGCCAGGGATCGGCCCAGGCCGGAATGCGCATCAGCCTGTCAATCCAGCGCACGATGTTGGGGAACGCCTCTAGTGGCATCTGCGATTCCCGCCAGTAGGTCGCCATCGAGGCCAGCTGAAAATCGGCGATGGTTAGCCTTCCGCAGGCCGCATAGCTCCGGCCGGCCAGATGGTCATCCAGCACTTTTGCGAACTTGAGCAGGGTCGGGACTTTCGGCTTCAGCGACTCCATGTCCGGCGGCCCTAGCCCGAAAGTCGCCTTGACGACGTGCTCTAAATAGAACGGTCCAACGGCGGACAACCAATGGCAGTCGTTCCAAGACAACCAGCGCAGCACTTCGACCTGCTCGGACGGGTTGTGCGCGGGCCACATGTCCGACCCGGCTTTGATGCAAAGATGCGCCATGATCGCGGACGACTCCCATAGGATCAGATCACCATCGACGAGCGTCGGCGCTTTCTTGTTGGGATTGAGCCCGACATAGTCCGCAGCCTTGAGCCCGCCGGCCAATGCATCGACCTCCACGGTCTCCGCCTGGATGCCCAGAAGCTTGACCAGTGCCAGCACTCGCCGCGGTGCCTGCGCCTTAATCCAGTAGATCTTCATTCGATGACTCCTCACGACAAAGCGAGGGTGTCGACAGGTATCCGGCGACCGTCCTCTTGCACGTGCGCCCATCAACGTCGTGATACACAGGTGCGTGCTCCTTGAAGGAGTTGCCTCGCACTTTGTGACACGTGGCCTACGCCGTCTGCGCACAGTCTTTTTGCGGTCCGCTTTGGAAGGGCAGTTGAGTGCCGGTTTCAAGCAATGTTTTAAGGCCGCTGATGACTTCGTTCCATCCGCCACCTGCGCCTTGGGACTCGAAACCGCCCGCGACCACTGCGGCCAGCCTCGGGGCGCCGGTAAGGTCGTGAGTGATGGTGAGTCGCGTGACGCCGCCTCTTGCAGCGTCGATCTCGAAGGTAAGGCGCGTGTATCCCTCAGCAGCCAACTGCGGTTCCATCAGCATGCGCCAGGTTTGCACGATTTTGTGCGGAGCATTTACCTCCAGGACCTCACCGTCGATGATGACATCCGGAATCTTCGGAAACTGCGTCATCCCCGTGTTGGGATAGGCCCGGAATTTTCCCCCGGCGCGAAGCTCGTACTCCACCAGCGGAGCATAGCCATATTTCACGGTCCATTCGGGCCTCGTGAGCGCGTCCCATATGGCTTGAGGTGTTGCCTTGATGTAGACGCGGTATTTTTGAATGGTCTGCAATCCTGTGCTGGTGCTCATGATTTTGCCTTTCGCTGAGCATGACGTCGCCGACGAAAAAGAGCGCCCAGGTAATTCCGCAGATGCTCAAGGTTCTGGCGCACAACCTCTGGGCCTTGTTTTGCCTTCGCAAAGATGAAGGAACCCTGTAAAACGGACTGAATGAAGTAGCCGACGCTCTCCGCTTGCCACGATGCCGTTGGCGCGTAGCGCTGCTTGGCGGATTCGACATCACGCGTCAACGCCGCGATGTGCGAAGACATTCCTCGATCGCAGGCCTCGCGGATGTCCGGGTGGGTCGCGTATGTTTCCTGCACTAAGGTACCAAGCAGGCACGTGTAATCAGGCAGTTCGCCAGTAAGGATGGCCGCACGAAAGTCGACATAGCCGAGCAATCGATCAAGCGGGTCTTTCGCGTTGTGGTACGGCGCTGCTGCGAAAAAGTCCTCTGTCATGCCTCCCCAATATGCGATAGCGTCCAGGGCGAGCGCATCCTTGCTCTTGAAGTGATGAAAGAAGCTGCCTTTGCTCACACCAGCTTCATCGCAGATGTCATCGACGGTGGTAGCTGCATAACCCCTTGCCCGGATAACCTTCAGAGCCGCTTCAAGAAGCTTGGTCTTGGAAGCATGTTGCATTTGCGTTGCCATGAGAACCATTCACCAAACCGATTAGTCGGTACCATACCAACTAGTAGGTCCGATGTCAAGAACCCAAGCGCTTAAGGAACGTCGAAGATCGGACAAGACATTGGTGTCGAGCAGCCACACTGGCACAGGCTCGCCTCGCGTACCGGCATGGGCGCCCGCGGCGGTTCGATGTCGATGTCACGATGCGGCGAGGCCTGCATGGCGTCGATAAGTGCTTGGCCGGTACGGCTGCCCCTGAGGCGTCGAAATTCTTCGGCGGCAACGACGACGACGTCATCGCGGCGATGAACGGTGACGGGAAGCCATTAACTGCGCCGGCCTCCATATTTATTGGCGTGACATTGTTGTGCCTTGAATTGGTTGATTCGAGGTGATTCGAGGATTGGCAAACGCCGCAAGTAATTGATTATTAAAATATTTTATTGCGCCAACACCGCCTCATACCCAGGCCGATGGTTTGGTGATTCAACGAAATACCACCGGTCTTTGCCGCACGCGTGACGAGGTTTCCGACATGGCTCGGTGCCTGCTTCCGATCCTCTGAAAAGCCGACCTTCGCCTATGTCGCTGATCGGCCAACGGCCTGCCACGATGGGCGGCTACGCTCTAAAGCCGGCATCCAAGGGGTTCGGCAGATTCAATTTCATTTGAACCGGTCAAAAACACAGTATCTCTCGAAGAGGCGAGCGTATCGCCAGCAAATCGCGTAACGCGACCGCGCAAATAACGGCCCAGTTGGTACTGCGAGACAGAAGTATTGTTGCTGGATGAGCAATCTAAACGTTCGAGCACTCCGATCCAGTCTCCTTGGCGCCATCGCCATGGCGGCACTTCTCTTCATTCCTGCGGGGACGCTGGGCTACTGGCAGGCATGGGTCTTCCTGGCCGTATTTGTGGGGGCGTCGGCCGCTATCACGGTGTACCTTGCGACAAAAGACCCGAAGCTGCTCGAACGGCGCATGAACGTGGGACCGTCGGCGGAAAAAGAGAAAACACAAAAACTCCCGATGTTTTTTGCAATGACGGGGTTTATCGCCTTGGTCGCTTTCCCCTCGCTTGATCATCGCTTTGCCTGGTCTTCCGTGCCACCCTACGTAGCACTTCTGGGAGACGTGCTCGTAGCACTCGGATTTCTTTTCATCCACTTTGTGTTGAAGGTGAATACCTTCGGCGCTTCCACGATTCAAATAGCCGAGGGTCAAACGGTCATCTCGAGAGGCCCGTACGCTTTCGTGCGGCATCCTATGTATGCCGGAGCGCTTCCTTTACTAATAGGAATTCCGCTAGCTCTTGGCTCGTGGTGGGGCCTGCTTGTGCTGTTCCTGTTCCTGCCCGCGCTGATATGGCGGCTTCTCGATGAAGAGAAGTTCCTCGCAAAAAACTTGTCAGGCTATGTGGAGTACCAGGCCAAGGTACGGGATCGCTTGATTCCGTTTATTTGGTAAGTCGGTCTATGGAGCAATCGAATCCGTTCCCAGTCCATAACGCTATTCGGGCTTATCCTGGCATACCGATACGCCGTTTGCATGCCGTGAGCGCGATGAAGTCGGGCTCCAGCGCCCATGGCGCAGTGCGCGGCGGCAAACGCGACGGGACGAATCCGAATAACTTTTTTCCTACCTCGTTGCCGATGACTGCGCCGACAACGGCGCCACCCACCGTGCCGACCCGCTGCCCCCAGTAAGGACGGCGCCCGCAACCGCGCCAGCGCCAGCGCCCACCGTCGTATCGGTGTCCCGGTGAGTCATGTCGCTACAAGCAGAGACGCAGTGCAGCAAGATTGCGGCGCCGACGCAGCTTAGGGAGATTCTTCGTCCAATTTTGGCCATTTTTGTTTGCGGTCATTTTTATTTGAAAGAGGGGAGTCTGTGCGTTTCGGCACAGATGCTGCGAGTCGCGCGGGACGTTTGTTTATGTGTGCGAACGGACAGACGGCGCGCGGCGCCAGTCATAAGCTGAGCTCATGTTCTGTCATGGCTCGACGTCTGGGGCACGGCACGGTGATCTAAACCGAGTAGAAACGAAAGAGGAAAATTTCATGCTTTATACGATTGCGGTCGTTCTTGTCCTGCTGTGGTTGCTTGGCCTGGTGACCTCCTACACCATGGGCGGTTTCATCCACATACTGCTGGTTGTCGCGCTCGTGATGATCCTGCTGCGCGTAATAAGTGGGCGAGCCGTCGTGTGATGCGTGGGGCGCTGGGCAAGACCCAGCCGGTTCACGTCGACCCATCACGACCTCGCCGACCGCCGCGACGCGCCCTGCTCAGGCGGGGGTCACCTCTTGCCGGCCACGTATTCCTTGCGCAAGACAACGCGCTTTGGCTTCTCGCCCTGCTTGCACTCATCGTGTTTTTGCGCTGGGCGCAGGCGGTGTTGATTACTCTCACGTTCGCCGTACTCTTCAGTTATGCGTTGACTCCCGTGGTCGACATGCTCAAGAAGCACGCCAGACTACCCAAAGCCGTCGGCGCTGCGCTGACCTTGGCGTTGATCCTGGGCGGGGCGGGGGCAGGGATCAGTTCCCTTTAGCCAGAGGCGCTGGACAGCTTGGGCATCGTGCCGCGCGCTTCGCAAAAGTTCAGCATCGCACTTCGCGCAGATCCACATGCTCCCTCTGGTGTACTTGCCGTCATTCATCGGGCACCGCCATGTTCCGAATGTGCACATCCTCGAGCGTGATGAGCAAACCTGGAAACAAGCCGATCCCCAGTCTGCGGTCGATTTTGACCTGCAACTCTAAGGTTCCTGAGGCCGTCGTCTCGAACCGCGCCGAAGTAGCACCGGGTCGCAATCCCCCTCGCTGACCCCAGATGAGGGTGACGCCTGCCTGACCGCTTGCCAGAAGGCGAAACCAAGAAACGCAAATAGATTACAGTTGCGGAACGATGCAGCGAGGGACTTCGCAGACACGCAGCGAGTGCGAGATTCTCGATGAGAATCGGCGCTTTTACGACTTGCTTTGGTCCGGCGCTCGGCTAGTCGAGCCACAACGGTTTAATACCTGGCCGCTTGTGCGATCGCTGCTGCCCGAGTCCGGTCGACGGCTTGAGGTTGCGCCCGGCTTGAGACCACGACTGCCGATCGCGGGCACGCAATTCGTGGACATCAGCGCGCCGGCGCTCGCGAAGCTTCGCGAGCGCGGTGCGCAAGTCGTGCTCAGCCAGGTCACATCCCTGCCCTTCGCCGATGGTGCATTCGATCTGGTGTGTGCACTCGACATCATCGAGCACGTCGACGATGAGGACGGCGCACTCTCAGAGTTATCGCGGGTTGCGAAGCCAGGTGGGGTTCTTCTGATTTCGACGCCCCTGCACCCTTCGCTTTGGACCTCGTTCGACGACTTCGTGGGCCACAAGCGACGTTACGAGCCGCCACGTCTGCTCGCAAAGCTGGCACAGCACCACCTAGTGGTGGAGCGCAGCGCGGTGTTCGGGATGCAGCCGCGGTCCTCGCGCCTGGTCGACATTGGCATGTGGTGGCTCTTGCATCATCGCGAGCGGGCGATGTGGTGGTACAACCGGGCGTTCATGCCGCTAGGATTGCGGTTCCAGAAGGAGTTGCAGCTCGCCCCCGGAATAATCGCAACGGACAATGTCGATGAAATCCTGCTCGTTTGCCGAAGGGACGCAAGTGCCGCCTCGCTCGCCGGCCAGTAACGTCGCCTCCCTATCGCGCGAGCGACTGATCTCGTGAATCGAGTGAGCGTCAGAGGCCGAACAGTCGGCGCCACACCAGGAGCGGCAGGCGGATAATGAACCCCCCCAACATGCGCAGGTGCATCCAAGTGAGAAGAGCATTGTCGCGGCCGTAGCGGAAGTGGGAGACCCCACCCTCTTCAGGACGAAAATACTGGACTGTCGCCAGAAGATTGACCGGACGCACTCCGCGCCAGCAGAGCCTGACGACGGCCTCAGCATCGAAGTCGAATCGGCGCATCCACACTTGATGGCGCATGATGTGCTCCAACGGAGCGGCCGGGTAAACGCGGAACCCGAAGAGCGAGTCGTGTACGCCAACCCAAAGCGTCTCGAGGTTTGCCCACCAATTCGAGATCCGGCGCCCGCGAATCCGCAGGCGTGGGGCGCTATCGTCAAAAACCGGCTCGCCGAGGATCATCGCGTCCGGCGCCGCCATCGATGCCCGCATGAATGAGGGAATTTGATTGGCTGGATGCTGGCCATCTGAGTCCATAGTGAGCGCGTGCGTGAATCCCGCCTTCAGCGCCTCTTGTAACCCGTGGAGTACCGCTGCGCCCTTTCCGCGGTTGCGCGGCAGCGTAAACACACGCAGGCCAGGATCCCGCTCAGCCATGGCGACGAGCGCATCGCCCGTACCGTCCGTACTGCCGTCGACAATGACCCATACCGGCGACCAGTACGTACGCGCAGCCTTTACGGTCTCGAACACCTTTGCACCTGGGTTGTAGCTTGGGATCAACACGACGTGGGTTAAGGAAGCTTGCGGCATCGGTGTAAGGTGTGGCCCTACTCGGGCCGCCGCTGAATGTTCAGTGCGTCGATCCATCCATTTTGTTGAAGCGACTCCGAAAGCTCACGCCGAAAGTAGGCCTCCAGGGCTCTATCGAACGAACGATCGTCGTCGGGCGAATCGAAGCGCTTTCCAAGGCGCACTCGGTATTTGATGGGCAGTAACGGTCGGCGGAATGGTGACCAGCCTTTGCCCAGGAATGGCGAATCCGTCTCCACGATCAGCGTCTGAACCGGTACTCTTGCGCGCTTGGCGATAAGTCCGACTCTGGCGGTAAATTTGTTCACCGGTGACTGAGTCGTGCGTGTTCCCTCTGGAAATAGTAACAGGACACTCCCGCCTCGCAGTTCCGCGACGGAATCGAGCATCATGCGAACCGGCGGACGGTCTTTGATGTAGCGGGCGAGTCGCGCTCCGGGTCCGATCAGCACGTTTTTCGTTAAATTCGATTTCATGACGCAGACGACATTCGGATGACGGGACAGGATAAGGATTGCATCGATCATCGAAGGATGATTCGGCGCGAGAATTACGGCGGGTCCGTCCCGCAATGCATCAATTGCTGTCAGGTCAAGGCGGTACGCCCCCACGAGCGTTAACCACCGCGCGTACACGTTGCACCCCCGGCTCAAAGCGAGGCGACCGATCGCGGCGCCGACGCGATACGGCAGCAGAAAGTAGAGCAGGAATGCGACCAACGACCAGGGGAGCCAGATTCCGGCGAATACGACAAGCGAAATATAAAGTATCGCGTAGTCCCGCAGCGTTCGAAGGAACTGGGTCATGACTGTCTCTCTGTCAGTCGTCGATCTTGACCCGATGGTCCGACTTCCCAATCATCCAAGCAATGCCAAATCCACCTGCCCAATAGTCCTGGCTCCGGACGAGGGGGCTCGCCAGGAAGGTGGCCCCGGAGAGCGTGTCATGGCGAACAAATGCGCCGACCCAGAAATTTGGAAAGCGCTTTGATACCGATACGAGCATTTCCGCCCCGGCGTAGCCACCAGCCGCCTGATAGGCCGGCCGGCTTGGCGTCGCGAATTGCGGGGCGACTGTGTAGAAATAGTTGTCGTACTCGCGATTGGCGTATAAGGGACCGACTAAAAAACCCGCATCCCACCCGGCATGGCCGCCAACGTCTCGAATATCGAAATTCAGTCGAGGGGAGAAGAATCCGCCAATGGAATGCGGAGAGCTTTCTATGGTGATTGCCCCCCTGACCGGTAGGCGCAGATCGAACTGCACAAGCCGATCGACGCTGCGCCAAAGGTGCAGATCGAGCGACGGTCCCACCTCAATTGTTGGCTTGAGGTCCGGCATTCCCGCCCGAGCGCTCGTGCCGTTGCTTCTCGCGGGTGTCGTTGCGCCGACGCTCAAATTGAGCTCGACGATGTCGTTGTCGAGGAACAGTTCGCGCAGTCCGTTGCGATCAGATCTCAGGAACGTGCCGCGATAGACGAAATAGGGAACCGGAATCGGATAGACGTGTGAGGTATCCGCTCCGCGGTAATCCGGAAAAACCACCGCGCCGGCACCCAGGCCAAACTCCCAGAGAGGACCTTCATCCCCCCGGCTGGGCGACGTGCATCCAAAACACATCGCTACGAAAAGAGTCAAGGTCAGCAGTCGACGACGAGTGCGGGTCGACGTCGATGGAATCGTAACGACCGCTAGCCGCTCCAAGAAATCGGCCTTCCGAACGCCTCTATCTCCACCAGAAGATCATCGCGACAGATGTCTGCCTGGAGATACGCAACCGGGAGATCGGCGCACAGCCGATTCGCGAGTTTGCTGCGAACCGCTTCGAGATCTCCGGCATGTCGCACGTACACCTTGTATCGCATTGCATCGATCGAGTATTCGCTCCTGCCAATAGCATCGTTCGCCGCATCGACAAGCGCAGAAATGTTCTCCATCGACTCACCTGTCTGTGCTGTCACGTCGCCGACATGAACTGTCCGATGTCCGACGATGCTCGCGGTCCCGGAAATAAGCAGGCATTCCCCGAGTAACCATGGTGAGATTACCGCTCGGGAGAATGTCGGGCTGGCTGGTCCGTATTCCGATGGATACCGGTACGCGCTTGTTTGCCGCGGGCTCTCGATGGCCCGGCCAGGGGTCGGGCTTGCTAGGAAGTAGATAATCAGTGGATTCCCCGACGTCGACCCGAGCGCGGATGCGGCAGGGACCTCGCCTTCGACAGCTCGCTGGCTCCGGAGAAAGGCTTCGCGCCGCGCGCTGTTGAACTGACGATATCGCTCGCCTTGGGGCGTCTTCTGGTTGATATTGGGTAAATAGTTCCAAATCCTCAATAGATGGGGATAGCCCAGGCGATCCATCGCCGCAAAGATCTCCGCATACGCCTCGGACGTCGCAGATTGGATCGTCGTTGGGCCGCCATTTCCGCTGATCGATGGATCAGACTCCGCAATCACCACACGACCAAACAATCCGCATTCTCCGGCTCGGTAATGCACGCGGCCGGTGTGTCCGGAGCTAAGCGGACCCCCCGCGCGCCACACTTCGCAGGTGGCGCGCGCCGTCCCGAGCTCCTTGAGACCGACGGGCGCAATGGGAATGTCGAAATCGCTGGACAATTCGGGCGCGGCGGCAAACGCCGCAATCCCGAGTACGGATTGCCACCATGGCGGTGGACAGTGCGTCAAGTCCTGGCGCGATACGTAGTCGACGCAAAGCTTCGTTCGAATTGCCATAAATACTTGATAGGGTTTTGGGTACGTGAGTTCAAATTAGTCCTCCGTTGATTGAGATGATTTGGCCTGTAATGTAGGCCGCCTCTTCGGAAGCGAGGTACCCCACGAGGCCGGCGACCTCTTCTGGCAACCCGGCTCGTTTCATCGGAACTAGGCGGGCGATAGTTTCGGCGTCGAAGCTCCTCTCGATCGTTCGCCCCGCGATGATGCCTGGTGCAACCGCATTGACGGTAATACCGCGACTTGCTACCTCGATGGCGAGTGACCGTGTGGCGGCGTTTAGAGCACCTTTGGCAGCCGAGTAGTTGACCTGGCCCCGACTGCCCACAAGCGCTGCGATCGACGAAATGTTGATGATCCTGCCCCAGCGACTGCGAATCATCGGCAACGTCAATGGCTGCGTAACGTTGAAGAAACCAGAAACGGTGATATCGACAACGCGGTGCCACTGACGCGCGCTCATTCCCGGGAAGGCGGCGTCTTCATGTATGCCGGCGTTGTTCACGAGTATCTGAATGGGAGAATCTGCCACCAGGGCCTCCAGGTGGGTGCGGGTGGCCTTGGCATCCGTAACGTCGAATGTCAGGACCTCGCTGCAGGGCGTCGTCGCGTTGAGCTCTCGAACCAGCGTTTCCGCAGCGCCGCGATGCTGGTTGGCGTGGACGTAGACATAGTGCCCGGCACTGGCCAGACGACGACAAATTGCGGTGCCGATCTCGCCGCTACCTCCCGTGACGAGCGCGCGCCTTTGGCTTGCGCTCATGGTTGCATCCCGCCCGCCGGCCATCCGGTGGGCGTCGGACCGAATGCGATCGTCGCTCGGCCCACTAGCAGCGCACGCGTCGCATCAGAAACGTTGAATTCGTAAAGTGTCATCGCTGCGTCATTGTGAACATGTGCGGCGCTTGCAAAGATATCGCCTTCGATGTCGTCGAGCCTGTCGACGTTCATCGTCAGGCTGCGCACGCTGGCCAGCAGACCGGTGCGAACTGCCACCTGCAGCTGCATTGATCGTAGCGCTCCATGGATTGCCATGGCTTGCACCGCGTACTCGATGCCACACGCGGCACCGAGGCGACCGTGTGCTCGGAGCGGATTATCGGTTGCGCGGTGAGATCCGCTGCGACACCGGATTTCGGTGGCGCTCCACGACACGACCTCATCCAGAAGACACATTCGTCCCTGGTGGGGGATGTGCGCGGTAATCCACTCTCGATCTAAGCGCATGGCGTCACCTCGATGCGAAGGGTCTCGGGCGTCAGGTAATCGATGCAGACCGTAGTCGGCTTCCGACGCGCGATTGCCTCGAGAAGCACGAGTCCCCGTGCCGCCGGGATCGAAGAGCGCAGCGCCTCGAGTTCCGGATCCGCGAGTCGATCCGGGGCGGCCGTGTCGATGCGAGCGGACAAGCGCGCGAACGCGAAACTCCCGGGGTTGGGTTGGAGGATTAATGCAACACCGAAAGGCGCCGGGATGGGCCGTACCGCGTAAAGCGGCGGCGGGTAGTCCAGATCGTAGGCGATGAGGGCCGTATCGACGCGCGCGATCGTTACCTGGACGAGAGTCTCGAGCAGGCCTGCGGCGAAACTGGCGTCGTAGGCACAGATGGTCGTCGACGCCACTTGGGCACCGGCGGCGATGCTCCAGTATCCCGCCGACGCATTGTGAACGGAGTTGTGAAACCGCGTCGGCGATAACTCTCTATTCGCAGACGCCAGCGTCTGGCATATCTCGTTACAGTTGTCCCCATCTCCACTGGATGAGGCAAATACAGCCGGCAAGCGCACGAGGTCGGAGCTGGCGCGCCGCACCGCCTCAAGACCGACCGCCAGCGCGAGTTTGACGACCCGGCCCGCGCGGCGACGTTCCGTCGAAGGCAAAGACTCCGGAGCAGGAAGGGCTGTGTCGGCCCGGACATAAGGGCGCACATGGGATAGCACCGCTTCGGCTTCCGGCCAGTCGGAGAAGCCGGGACCCTTGACGCCGATGCCACTCACGTAGGCTACGAGCTCTTTCATTTGGACCGGGCGATCATGCAATTTTGCCGAGAACAACACTGCAGTTTGTCCCACCGAAGCCGAACGAGTTGCTCACTGCGTGCGCGATCGGCCGTGTTTGGCTGCTAGTGATGTAGTTGAGTTTCAAGCACGGATCGACGGCGGTCGTATTCGACCCTCCCGGGATCAGTTGGTGCTGCAATGCGATCGCACAGATGACCGCCTCGAGTGCTCCGGCGGCGCCGAGCGTATGGCCCGTCGCGCCTTTTGTTGAGCTGCATGGTATGTCGGTTCCGAAGATGCCCGTGACGGCGGTGCTCTCCGCACTGTCATTGCTAATCGTTCCGGTACCGTGGAGATTAACGTAGCCGATAGCCGACGGATCGACGTCAGCGGCGGCGAGGGCCGCCTGAATAGCGAGTCGTGCACCGAGACCTTGCGGATGCGGTGCGGACAGGTGGTAGCCGTCGTTGGACTCGCCCACCCCGAGCAGTACGATGCGGTTTCCATCGCCGCGGTCCAAGGGCCGCTCCAGCAGTGCAAAGGCGGCCGCTTCACCGATCGAAATTCCATCCCGACTCACATCGAAGGGGCGACACGGCCGCGCGGACGTCAGTTGCAGCGAGTGAAATCCGTACAGTGTGGTGAGACACAGCGTGTCGACCCCACCCACCACGGCGGCATCGATTACGCCTGCGGCGATCATCCGCTGTGCCGATCCGAAGGCCTTTGCGCTCGATGAGCACGCGGTCGAGACCACCGCTGCGGGACCCGCGAGCCCGAGCACACTCCGGGCGAACGCCGCGACGGAGAACGCGTTATGGGTGGTGGCATATCGAAACGTAGCCGGCAGTGCTCCCGTCTGGGGATCACGGTGGCGATACGCCAATTCGGCCTCGAGAATGCCGGAAGTGCTGGTGCCAATGAAGAGACCCACTCGGCGCGGTCCGACGCGACCAACGCAGGCGGCGACCGTCTCCAAGAACCCGTCTTGGCCGAGCCCAAGAAATGCGAGCCGGTTGTTGCGGCATTCGTACTCCCGCCAAACGCGAGGCAATGGGGCATCTTCGATCCCGGGTACCAAACCTATCCAGGTATTGATGTCAACGTCCTCGAAGCGGCAGGGCGTGAGGCCACTTCGCGTGCTTCGCAGCGCCTCGGTCATCTCCCGGCGACCCCGACCCAGGCAGCTCGTCGCCGTGAATCCGGTTAGAACGAGAGGCGTCATCGCGGTGTTCCGATAAGCTCCTTCACAAGCTGCTGCGCAATCATGTCAGCGCTTCGTAAAGGGTAACCGGTTGCAACCCCGCGCGGGCAACAGTCGCGAGCAGCCGTGGCAAAACGTCGAAAATAACGGGGCGCAAGGTGGCCGTGTAGGCGACATGCCCGTCATGCAAAAGCAAGATGTCCCCGGCCGCAAGTCCATGCGACAGACGCTTGAATACCAGCTCGGGACGGCGTGTCACCGTGTCAAAGCCCCGGCGCGTCCAGCTGACGAGACGAAGGTCGAGTTCGGTTAGAACGGAGTCCAGAAAGGGGTTGCGCAGGCCCGCAGGCGCACGAAAAAAACGCGGCTGCTCTCCAGTCACGGTACCAATCGCCACCTGGGCACGTTCGATCTCTGCCTTCATGCGGCGGGGGCCCAGAAGTGAAAAGTAGTGCAGGTGGCGCTGGCTATGGTTCTCCAGGCGGTGTCCGCGCGCCCGGATCTCGCGACTGAGCGCCGGATGCGCGCAGACCCGTTCACCGATACAGAAAAAAGTCACGCGGGCCCCTGCGGCCTCCAGAATGTCGAGGACGTGGGGCGTTACTTCCGGGTTCGGGCCGTCGTCAATCGTGATGGCGATTTGCCCGGCACAGGCGCAGGGCGGCAGGCGCGTCCAGTTCGCTCCCAGCCAGGTGCTTCGGGGCCAAAGACCCGCCGCTGTAAGCACCGCGTGATTCGAGACGACGAGACCGGCCGCCCACGGCCAAAGAGATGGGTGCCAAGCTAGCATGCCCACGCTGGCGGCGTGAAGTGCGACCGAGGCGGGGATCAGGGGTCGGTCGCGCCAACGGCGCCGGTAGTGCACATTCTTCGACAGTAACATCCGATGTTCCTATGCACGACGCGACAGGAGATTGGAAAGCACTATTCGCGTCCTTGCTACGGCGTCAGCCATCTTGTACTCGATCCGCACACCTATGGTTTGCTTCCGTGCTCGCTCTTGCGAAGCGCCGTCTCGGCCATCAGGGCAGAGAATAACAGCGCCGCAAACGCGCCGGGCGCTACGGTCGTCCCGAGCGCCTTTAGCACCGGAACTGACGAAAAAGACAGCACGCCGAAGCCAAGAACGGTCGCCAAATTGGCAATGGCAAGCGAAGCAATCATCGTCGTTCGGTCAACCGCATCCGTCTCCACCGTGCGACGGTCGAAGAACAGCGCATAGTTTGAACCAACCGCAACGATAAGGAGCAGGCCGACAAGGTGCAGGATGGTCATGGTGTGGCCACTGGCCACCAAAAGTGCGATGACGACCAGGACGGATAATATTAGCGGGGCGACCACTCTGACGACACGTGAGATCGACTTCAGCGTAACGAGCAGTAGTAGCAAGATTGCCCCAAGACCCAGCAGCGACAGGCGGATCGCGTCCGAAAGATAGCCGGCATAGAGAGCGTTCGACTCGCGCTTTAGGTCGAACACCGTGACGGAAACACCGGGCGGCGCTTCACCCAGGGCTCCACTTACGCGCGCCGTGTCGATTTCAAAGGCGTGCGGACCGGTACTCGGTGCCCGGAGTGGAAGCAGCGCGATAGTGCGACCGCCGCGCTGCGCCAACAACGCATCCACGCCGGCCGCAAGCGATGTGCCGTTGAGGTCGGCCCGTTCGACCGGTGCGGTGGCCCGCGCGCGCGCAACGGCTTCTACGAAAGGCTCCAGTCGAGCCGCGCGGATCGGTAAGGTTGCCACGGCGCTGCGCAGCCGATCCCGCAAATCATCGGCGGCTGGCAGGGCGTCCCGTCGCTTTCGTTGCAGTTCGAGGCTAGGCAAATAATGGGCGGGGCTTTCAAAGCCGGCGAGCTCGCCGGCGCTCACAAGTGATTCAAGTCGCGCGTCGATCATTTCGGCCGTGCGGAGCGCGGACTGCACGTCCGGCGCGGATATGACGATCAGGTCGCGAACGTCCGGTGCGCCGAGACTGTCCCGGAGGCGGGCATCCAGCCGTTGATCGGCTGCTGGAATCGGGCTCAGGGACGCGAGTTCATGGTCCCACAAGCTATCGCGATGCGCGAACACCGCGGCGGCCGCAATCAACGGAACAATCCAGAGCAGTCGACGGTAACGCCGCAGGTGATCAATAGTATACGCGATGCTTTCGCCGAGCCCAGACACGGGTCGAGCGACCCATGCATCGGAGATTAAAATCGGCAGCACGTAGCGTGTCACGAGCGCGGCGGCGACCAGACCCGCGATCGAATACAGGCCCAGCTGTGCGAGACCCGGAAATCCCGACGGAAGCAGCGATGCAAAACCGCACACGGAGGTCAGAAGCCCCAGCCGGACGGTCGGCCACAGCGTGCTGATCCAAGTTTCGCTGGCTCCCGCTTCTGGAGTGCGTCGCGCCTGGATCAATAGGTAGATGGAGTAGTCGACCGATTCGCCAATCAGCGTGATACCAAATCCGAGAGTCACCCCGTGGACGACGCCGAACCACAACGCGACCGCGGCGGTGCCCGCGAGCGCCCCCGAGGCAACGGGCAAAAATCCGAGTAGCAAGGTGCGCACCGACCGATAGGCAATTACCAGCAGCGTGGCAATCAACAACGAACTCAGCACGGAAAACCGTATGGCCTCGTGCTTGATCGAGGCTCGGGCCCGCACGGCGAATACTCCGGGCCCGGTCATCTGGAGGCCAACAGATGACGCCGGAGCGCTTGCACGGCGCAGCTCCTCAAAATCCGCCCATATATTGCCGATGGCTTGCTCTTGCCCGTCCGTGTCCGAACCCGTAGTGCGCGTCTGGACCATGAGCAGCGTCTCACTCCCGTCGCGGGACGCCCACACGCCGTTTTGCCGTCGCGGCCCGGCGCTTGGCAGAAGTTGGTCGAGCACCTGCAGCGTTTCCCCCGTCGGATCCGTGACCAACAGATCCCTCGATAAGAAGCCGACTGGAGAAGCCAGGGAATCGATGCTTTCCGCAATGGCGCTGCGAAGGCCCATGACCGTGAATCGATCTGGCGTGACCTTCTCACTAAGTTGGTACCGCCGCAGATAAATGAACTGTCGATCGCGCGCCGACATTGCCTCCTCCCCATTACCGACGTACACAAACGCCGAGTCGGCACGCAGGCGGCGCGCGAGATCTTGCGAAAGTTTCACGCGAATGGCGGTGTCGCCGCCGTAGATGGAGATAAGAATAAGTCGGGACGCCACGCCGTCGCGAAGCTCGTCGATCAATTCCGTCTGAGCCGGTGACGGGTGCGTCGGAAGAAACGCCGACAAATCGGCTGTGTAATGCGCGCGCGCGACGACCAACGCTCCAGCCGCGAGCATTGCCATCCAAACAAGAACGCCAAAAGCGCGCCAGCGCATCAGGGATCGGGAGTGCCCAGCGTCATAATGGAACGGTCGCCGTTCGCGAGCTGGGTCGTCACCGTCCGGATGATGTCGCCGGTTCCAGCGATTCGGATACTCGCGAATTCGGTGGCAACTTGTGCGTTCAACGGCAAGAGAACGAGGTCCCACTCGCTGCCGGAGTTGCTGAACTCGATGCGAAAGGCGTGCTCAAGTGCCAGACGATCGCCAGCCAATACCGCGCGAATGCTATCTATGTAAGGGGCCACCTGCGGATAATCAGCCAACGCAACTTGATGCTCCCGGTGGCCGCGCTCAATGGTGAGCATTCCATGTTCGAGCACCAGGCGTTCTGGTCGCGGCTTCAACGTGCGCTTCTCCAATCGATCCGGCGCATCGTAGAAGAGCTCGCCGGACGCTTCGACCGGGCGATCGAGGACGCTGGTAATGTGGCGCTCGGTAAACGTCACATGGCCGTGCAAGCGCTGCCCCAGCCGCGCCATCAGTTGATCGAATGCGTCGTCCTCGGCTGCACCGGCACCGGGGACGGCAGCGCAAAACGCGAAAAGGCATGAGACGAGCATCGTGGTTAGGCGAGGCCACGTCGGCATCTGGGCGCCGTAGTTCATTCGCTGCCGGTTGGGATTCGCACTGCGGCTGGATCCGGTTGCCAAAAATCGAAGAAGTTGAACCAATTGTATGGATAGGCTCGACAGCAGCGTTCGACAGCGGCCGCGTACTCTTGGATCGCAGCACTCACCGCAGCTTTGCGATCGTTGGTCGTGGCGCCGGAAAAATCCGCAATTTTTTCAAATATGATGTGGTAGCGGTTTCCGCCCAGGTAAAGGCCTGCCATGAAGTAGACCGGTCGCCGGAGCATTGCCGCAATTCGCATGGGTCCGATCGGAAACGAGGCCGGTGCACCGAGAAACTTGGCCTGCTCGGTCGGTTCATTGCCGAGCGTTCGATCAGCCAATATGCCAACGAACGAACCTGCATCGAGCCGGGCATGAATCTCAAGCATGGCCGAGATATTGCCGAGCTCGACGATATCAGCTTTGAATCGCGGGTTAATCGCGGAGAGCACGGCATTGATCTTGCGGGCGTTGGCGGCGTACATTGCCATCGCGACATCGAGACCTGGCTGGCGACGACCGAGCGCATGCGTGACCTCGAAGCTTCCAAGATGGGCCCCCATGAGGAGCGCTCCTTTGCCACAAAGCCGCGCTGCCTGCATCACCTCCTCACCGTCAATCGAAATGTCGAACAGGTCGAAGCGTCCGTTCAGGAGAAATATGCGGTCGTGGATCGTTGAGGCGAAGCTAAGGATGTGTCGGAACCGATCCTTCGCAGTCGGCGCGCGCCCGAGAACGCGGCGGAGATAGTCTCGCGCATGTCGTCGCGGAGTCGGGGCGAATAGAAAAAAGTAGGCGGCGACGCTGTACAGCACGAGGCGGCTCATTCGTCGCCCGAGCCGCATCGAAAACCAAGCCATGAGCCGCAACAGCGACATCGAGCCGCGTTCTGTTTGGGAAGCCCAAACCGAGGAGGCGGATGCCTGACGTGCCACCAGATTGTCGGTGCTACTCCGCATTCGGTCGCCCGTTGGCTGCACCAACGCTGAGGAGTCCGGTCGCAACGACTCGGTCTGCAACGCGAATAGCAAAGCGGACCCGCTGAACGTCGCAAAGCTCGAATTCGAGCTGCAGCGACTCTCCGGGGCGGGCCACACTTAGAAACTTCACTGACGCGACCGAGCAATCGCAGACCGAGACGCCGTAATTTGCGGCAATCGAATACAGGGATTCGTCGAGCAGAACGGCGCCGGGCACGATCGGATTCCCAGGAAAGTGGCCGGCAAACGCTGCATGGTCGGCAGCGATGGGAAGCCTTACCGCGGTGTACATGGGGTATCGCGCGTGGAGTCGATGATGGCTCAGCGAGCCCTGAGGAGAGTCTGCAGCACGTGGCGGGGAAGCTTGCCGGTCGCATTGCGACGAATCTCGGGGACGATGAGCAAGGGTCGCGGCAGGAACGCAGGATCCAATCGTTCGCGCAAACTCTTGGTGATGGCCTTGGCATCGAGGGTCGGCGCCACGACAAGCGCGGCCAGACGTGAGACGCCGCCGGTGGGGGTAGCTTTCTTGTCGTCGGGCCAAAAAAATGCGCCGTCCAAAACACCCGGGATGCTCGTGAGCTGATGGTTAAGATAGGCCAGGGAGCTTCGCTTGCCGGCGATGATCACTAGATCCGCCTCACGGCCATGCAGCAGAAAACGGTCGGGCCCCGTAACCTCGAGGATGTCGCCCATCGGTGTCGGCTCTTCGACTTGGCTACCTAGGACCCAAGCCTGATCGCCGCGATTTTCGATTCGCACGTCCGGCCACAACCACCATTCGGCAGTCTCGGTTGTTCTCCTGCTGGCGATTTGGCCGGTTTCGGTGGCGCCATAAATCTCGAGCACCGGCGCACCGAATCGAGCCTCCAGGTCCCGTGCGAGCGATTCGGCCAACGGTGCCGTGGCCGATACGAAAAGCTCGATGGGTGGCAGTTCAACGTCAGACGCGATCAGCGTTCGAAGGTGGATTGGTGTCGACACCAGGACCCGGGGAGCCGGCGACGTGGCCAGCGAAGTAGCGATGTCCGCAGGGTAGAACGGCCGTTCCGCGCCTATTGCGTGACCGTTCTGTAGTGCGAGCAGCACGGTCGTTTCGAAGCCATACATGTGTTGCGGTGGAACGGTGGCGACGATCGCACGACAACGACCATCGTTAATCCCAAGTCGCTCGGCCTCAATCCGCACGGAGCGGACGAGTCGGCCCCACGTTTTTGCGTGAGGTACCGGCTCGCCCGTGGTTCCCGACGTAAAGACGTAGGCGACGCACTGATTGGTCGGAATCTTGGTGACGCACCAGTCGCGCGAACCTGGCGTTGCATCGTCCGGAAACGGGATCAGCGGTAGCTCGATTTCGCAGGATGGGTCGTCCGTGAGGCAGACAGCATCGGGCGCAAAACGGCTGACATGCCGAATGACGTCAGGCGTATGCGTCGATGGAAGTAGGTTTACTCGGTTTGACACCACGCCTGCGGCGAGGCCCACTGCAAAGTTATATCGATCACGACACGCGTTGAGCAAGTGCTGCGTCACAGGCAGCAACGCCGCGACGCGGCTGACGTCCGCGAGAAAACGTGCTGCCTGTATTGGCCTCCCACGCCGATACGCGACAATGTTGTCAGGCGCAGTGTGGGCAATCAGGGGAATTACGTCCATGGGTTCAGACCGACGGGTGAGACCCTTGGCCGGGAAAGCGGCGCAAGGGTCCGCCTAGCGCGGCGCACCGGATGAAACAGCTTTCAGGATGGTGAAAATACTTGCGAGCCGCGCATCCAGCAGCATGCGGCGGCGAACCAGGTACTCGCCGACGAACATCAGCGCAACGAGCGGCACCGTGCAGAAGTATGCAAATACCGACCAGACCGGGAGCGGCGCCATCACAAAGATGATCACTAGCGCCAAGGTCATCGCCGCAAAAAATAGCGTCCAGGCAAGGGTAACGGCACGCGTGTATTGCACGACCGTCGGCGACAGAGAACCCTCGATTAACGTGGCAAATCTTGTGCACATCGGCACGCGACCCTTGGCGAGGGTCCGACCGAAAGACGCGCCAAGCAACCCAAACGTGCTGGCCTCCTCCGCGAGGTACAACCATGTGAAATGGTTCTCGAGTTCGTCCCAATGAAAATAAACCAGGGCGATTATCAGTCCGCACGCAATCAAAGCCGGCACCCGATAATAGGTTCGACCCGCCAGCCCCACGGATGCGAGCAACAAGGGGCCGGCCGCAAGAATGGCTCCTAGCGCCTCATTGCCGGGTACAGAAATGCTAACGTGGGCGAATACGGCGTAGACTACCAACCCGGCGCCGATCGCAACGTTGCGTGCGATACGCGGCACCCCTCGGTTCATTTGGTCCTCATCGCGGCAACGAATTCCGCCAATGCTCTGAGGGATTGAAAAATCCGATGGTTCTCTTCGCTCTCCGACTTGATCTCGATCCCGTAGCGCTTTGACACTACGAGCGCAATTTCGAGAATGTCAATCGAGTCGAGTCCAAGTCCATCACCATACAAGGGTGCTTCCGGGTCGATCTCGGTGGCAACAACTTCGAGATTGAGGGCCTGTGTAATCAGGTCCGCGATTTCCCGCTCCAAAGCACCAGTAGCCGCAACCTTCGCGGGTTGAATCAGAGCGCTCCTTTGGTCTGGCATGATCCAATTTCTCTTTGTGCAGCAGTTCGGGTCCATTTGCCGAAGTGGCGTCGGCTATCTGCCGCGGCGTGTCCCTCCGCGTCGTGCGCTCACCGTTGCGCCGCCAGGTCCCTGTCCCCTCGAGTCGGACGTTCGTCGCCGAGAGCGGTCCAACGCCCGGCGCGTCGGCCACCCGCGGCGTCGCATCGCCAAGTCTAACGAGCGGTATCGTATATCGGCGGGCAACCCAAACGCAACCCGACATGCGTTCAACCCTGCCGGGCCGCTGCCCGTAACGTGCAAACGCTGCCACGGTGCAGTACGGTGCCGGCAGGGGCATTAAGGTGCCACACGCCAGGTCAATCCAAACGCATAGCTTTTACGAGCCTGCTTTGGACCTGTTTGTGATCGAGTGGCAGTGCGAGGTGCAAGTGCGCCGCAGCAAAAGGAATTGCCGGCAAGCTGCCGCAAGTGCTCGAGAGCGCACGCCATGGGCAGATTCTTCCAAATCCTCTTGGTCATCGCATTCGTAGTGATTCTGATTCGCCTCATTCAAGGTCGACGCCTGTAGCCTGTGATCCACAAAGCCCCGATCAAGCCCGAGTGACGTGCAATCATCCGTACTCATGATGCAAGCCGCCCCGTACCAATTTGACCTTCATCAGAAACGGGATGCCGATCCGATGGCGGGACTTTGGGGCGATAGGAAGGGCCGGGTACGGCGCTGGATCCGGTATGCCGGGTCCCAAGGCCATGTGCGGGCGGCCGCGGTTGTTGTAGCGACTGGCCCTCGATTTCAAGATTGGCCGTAGCTTGCTGGGGTCGAAAGCCGAGAGCGATCAACCCGACCCGGTCGGCACGCAACCGCAAAACGATTCGGAGGACGGCGGTCGCCAATTTATGATGCCAAACACGGATTCGTCGAAATGAACCCGTGCAATTGAATAATTGCGGACCGCAGATCTCAAAAACTGTGACGCCCTAAATTGGAGCAGGTACATGCAACGTTTTTGCAAGCATATTTCCGCGCTATTCCTGATTGTTGCCTTTATCACTTCCGTTGGTTGTGCCTCAACGCCGACTGAAGAGGGCACCGGCGAATTCGTCGATGACAGCGTCATCACCACTAAGGTCAAAACGGCAATACTGAGGGAAATCAATTTGAAAGTCGGCGAAATCAAGGTAACGACCTTTAAGGGCGACGTTCAACTGAGCGGGACAGTGAGTTCTCAGGACGAGATAGAGATCGCGATCAAGGTGGCGCAGGGGATCGGAGGCGTGAAATCCGTCAAAAGCGATTTACAGGTCAAGTGAGGGTACTAGATCCGGAAAAACAGATCTGTCGCCACCGTCTCCAGATTGAGCCAGTATCTGGGACAGGAGGAACGGCACAGGCGTGCCACCAACAGGCCGTATGTAAATATGCAATCCCAGACCCTGCGCGGTATTGAGCAAATTATTTGGCAAACGGGACGAGGCCATGTATACACTGCAGCCAGTATCTCGTCGAGGCATCACATGAAGTTGGCCTTGCAAGCCAGGGACCAAATAAGGGTGTGTTACCGGTCATTGGCGCTGCCAACGAAAGGTTTGCGCTGCATTGCATCCGGTGACGATATGCTTGACGCGGGGCTGTGGCGGGCCAGACTCACCCACTTCCAGCCGGTCGGATGCGATACAAATCTGATTTCTGTTAGTCCGCTTCCAATTGGCATGCAGTCAATCCACGGTCGGCTCCGCCAGTTTGCGTTGCTAACCCCGCCGTGCCCGTCGTCGGTCGACGGCGGCGCCAACTCGGTCAATCGGTCCGCACCTCGTCCGTCCAGACCCGGAAGCTTGTCAACGTCGTATTGCCGAACGCGTTACTGATCGCGACGTCAGCGGCGTCGCGCCCGCGCGCAATCAACACCCTGCCTATCCGCGGCGTGTTGTTGCGAGCGTCAAAGGTATACCAATGGCCGTCTAAGAACGCCTCGAACCAGGCTGCGAAGTCCATCGGGCCATAAGGCGGCGGCGTGCCAGTGTCGCCAAGATAGCCCGTGCAGTAGCGCGCGGGGATATTCATGCAACGGCAGAAGGCAACGGCGAGGTGCGTAAAGTCGCGACAGACACCGGTCCTGTCGTGGAAGGCTTCGAGCGCCGTCCGCGTCATGCGCGCATGCTCGTAGCCAAAAACGATATGTCGATGGACATAATCGCAGATCGCCTGGACGCGGCCCCAACCCATCGGCGCCTGCCCGAAAAGATTCCATGCCGTCTGAGACAACAGATCCGTTTCGCAATATCGGCTTCCGAGCAGGAAGAGCAACGTTTCCTCGGGCAGGTCCGGCACGGAAACCTGTCGCGCCTGGGGAAAGATCACGTCTGCGGCTCCGCTGTCGTTGATGAGCGCATCGGCGCAGACGCGCATGCGACCCTGGGGCGCAACGATGCGAGTACACCAGTTGCCGAAACTGTCACGGTAGGCCATCGTCGGGACTGGCGGGTCGAATACCAAGTCGTCACGGCTGACAAGATCGGACACGCGCGTGTAGTGGACGTGCGTATTGAATATCATCGGGGTTGGCTGCGGGCAGTCGTAGATCATTTCGAAGCCAACGCGAATCTGCATTCTGTGTCTCCTTATAGCAACCAGTGGAATCGCACGTGACCGGCGTCTAAGGTGGTGGACCTGGGGTCACTGCGCAATTTGGCGAGCGGCGCTCCTCGCGGAATGTTCAGGCAGCGCATGCCGTGCGCAACGAATCGCTCAGCACGGTGCGCAGCATCATCCAGCTTCGACCGGCGGCGCGTACGATGCCCTGGTTGACCTCCAGTTCAATTCCGACATAGACGCGGCCCGGAAAAACCCGGCGCAAATGCGAAGTCAGACCGTCTCCTTTGCCACTATAGGGGTAATTTCTCCGCACCCGAAACTCAGGAGCACCTGCCGCAAGCAATTTCTTCCATTTCGCGCACAGTTTCGCCTCCCCGCGCCGACTGGGGTCATAGAGCAGACCAACGTCGGCGCATCGCAGCTTGCCGCCTAATTCCGGCGTGAAACTGTGCGACGAAATGTGGAC
>Ga0209415_10005276_pt1 | contig 23278 bp, 23 predicted proteins | sample PeaSoiSIISIP2007_FD_187696 | JGI IMG/M metagenome (GOLD analysis project Ga0209415, IMG submission 187696) | Peat soil microbial communities from Weissenstadt, Germany - SII-SIP-2007 (SPAdes) (version 2) | ecosystem: Environmental > Terrestrial > Soil > Wetlands > Peat | place: Germany... | reverse complement strand
GCTAGGAAGATCATTCACCGCCACCGCTCGACCGAGCCCGGCCGGTCGCCGCGCACGTGAGCCCAGTGGGCCGCGCCCCGTCGATCACCCGGGAGGACGGTCGAGGCCTCTCAGCTGGTGATCGTCACCGGCACACCCGGCCCGATGCGCGCCACCAGCCAGGTCATGGCGCTCCCGTCGAGCCGCACGCAGCCGTGGGAAACTGCAGTGCCCAGCACTCCGCCGATGTTCTCCAGCCCGTGAAGAGCGATCTGGCCCGGACCGCCGTCGAACTCCTGGTACACCGTGGAGCGGGCGCTCAGCGCGAGCGCGTACGGTGCGCCGACGGCGCTCGGGGGGAGCTGGACCGCCTCCTCGACGAAGAACTCCCCGTCGGGGGTCGGCGTAGAGGGCTTGCCGACGATCGCCTCGAAGGCCCGCACAGCACGGCCGTCCTGATAGACGGTGACGCGGCGCGCCGTGGTGTCGACGACGATATGCCAGGGCGTGACCGCGCGCACCGTCCCCGCCTGCTCGATCCATGCCGTGCGCCCGTTTGGTCGCCCCGGGAGCATGACGCGCAGCCATTTCGCCCCGTGAGCCGCTGTCGCGTGCCCGATCACCGGGAGGGCGGTCTGCTCCCCGGTCAAGGGGCGTTCAGCGTTCACGAGCTGGATCGGGGTCGAGCGCGCGTCTGGCCCCGACATCGCCTCGTGCGGCCCGAGGAGGAGGGCCAGCTCCTGAGTGGGCGGGACGACGACCGGTGCGGCGGCGCTTGCCGATGCCGTGGCGCCAGCGCCTGCCCACAAAGAGGCGGCGAGGGTCACGGCGACAAGTGCGCCGAGGGCGGACAGCAGCGCCGCCCGCCCTCGGAAGTTACGTGCTCGCATTGAGGTCTGTGCCGGCTAGCCGGTAAAGCCGGCCGGTGTGCGAGTCGGATGGGCGAAACCATGGCCAAGATTGGTCGTCGCCGCCTTCTTCGCGGCGAGCCTCGCGGCCTTCGCCTTTGCGACCCTGGCCCTGGCAGCCTTGGCCTTGGCGACCTTTGCCCTCGCAGCCTTCGCCTTGGCGAGCTTCAGCGCAGCGGCCTTGGCTTCGGCGGCCTTGAGCGCCGCTGCGGTGCCGCCCGTCGTTGTCGTGGTCGCGGCAACGGTGCTGGGCGTCGCCGTGGTCGTCGTCGGAGAGGACGCGAGGCAGGTCGACGGCGACGTGATCGTGTCGTTGATCAACGTCACCGCGCCCGCACCTGACGCTTGCTCACCACCGAGCACGCGCCCGTACACGGTGACGCCGGCGCCGAGGGAGATGTTGTCGTGCGCCATGACGGTGCCCTGCAGCGTGGAGCCGGCGCCGAGCGTCGCAGCGCTGCCCACCTGCCAAAAGACGTTGCACGCCTGGGCGCCGTTGATCAGGCTGACGTTCGCGGCGCTCCCGGTGATCAGTGTGCTCGCGGTCTGGAAGATGAAGACCGAGCCCGGGTCGTTCTGACCGTCGAGCACGAGTGTCCCGCTCATCCCGAACGTGCCCGACGCCGAGTTGTAGACGCCGGCGGTCAAGGTCCGGCCGGCGAGCTCGGTCGCAAGTACGGTCGGCGTCTGTCCCGCCGCGGCCTTGTAGGCGGTCGTGAGGTCCACCTTCGCGTTCTGCGTCGCCGTGTCGTTCGGATCGGGATCGGTGTGGTTCGTCCCGGTCAGGGCAACGCAGTCCGCCGCCGGGCAGGGCGCGAACCCCGTCTCGGACGCGGTCGGCGACGATCCGACGTCGCCGACGATGGTGGTGATACCCGTGTTCGTGATGCCGGAGCCGGCTAGGACCGCGTAGGTGCTGGAGGTTCCGAGCAACACCGGGGTTGGCGTCGCCGCCGAGGCGCTGTCGGCGATGGTCAGCGGAACCGCCATCCCCAGCGCCAGCGCCGTCACTCCAAGCGCCACGACCGTGGAACGCGCCGAATGTATCTTCCCGAATCTCGGGAGCTTCATGATGATGGACCCTTCCCTCAGGCTGAACACTGCCGACGCCACGTCGGCCGTCCCTGCTCCGGCCTGCTCTGCTGAGGGCGGATCATCCGCGTCACCCGTCGCTTCGGGTGCCGCCTCATGCTCGACACCATTCACTAAGGTGCCGTGCTCAAACAGTATAGCGTGACTCTGCGTGGTCGGCCGACTGCATACCGTGGTGGCCGCGCCGATCCGCAGCGCGGACCGCCGTTCTGTCCGAAAGGGCCCAACTCCACGAGAACTCGCTCGGCGAAGCGGTCCGGACCGTCGAGACGCGACGCCTGAGTCGGAGGGCTAGTCCAGCTGGCCGGTCAGGTCACGCGGCTGCTCGGGTGGCGGCGCCATCGACGGCATTAGCAGCTGGTAGCTGGCGACGATCGCCGCGGCGACATCGGCGAGCTTGTCACCGTGGCGCTGGGAATGGTCGCGGAGCAGGGCGAACGCCTTGTCGGCGTCGACGCCGTGCCGGGCCATCAGGATCCCCTTCGCCTGCTCGATCACCGCTCGGCGCCCGAACGCGCCCTGCAGGTTGTGGAACTCGCCGAAGCGCTGCAGGGTGATGTCGATCGCACTCTGCAGCTCCTCTGGGGTGGTGTCGACGATGTAGGCGAAGACGCCCCGTTTCGCCGCCTCAAGCACGTACGCCGGGTCGCTGGCCGAGAGCAGGGCGATCACCGGGCAGGACGCCTCGTGCACGATCTCCGAGATCAGCTCGAGCGCGTGCTCCGACGACAGACCGAGACCGACGAGCGCCACGTCGGGCTGCTCTCGCGCCGTGACGGCTGCGACCTCGCGCACGTCGACCTCGCGAGCGATCACCTCATGGCCGAGTCCCGCGACGAGATCGGCCAGCAGCCCTAGCCGGTCGCGGCGCTCGTTAGCAATCAGGATGCGCAGGTGTTCCATCTTGTCCACAAGACTCCACCTCGAGCGCTGTCTGCACCCGCCAGAGCTCGGGAGGGGCAGCTCCCTGGCGACGGAAAGGCTACCGCCGCGAGCGAGCCCGATTTCGGAGGGTGCCGAGGGGGACACTTCCGTGCGGGGACTGCCAGTTGTCGCAGATGGTGGCGCCGGGTTCGCTGGCGGCGCGGACTGCACCCTAACCTTGAGGACGTGGGTATGCCGTGGCGGAATTGATCGCTGCGCGCCCGGGCGCCGCTTCCGACGAGGCGGGCCGCGCGCGGAAGCGGCGTTTCCTGGTGCTGTACATCTGCAGCTTGAGCCTGCTGATCGTCAACATCGACTCCACCGCGCTCAACGTGGCGTTGCCCGCGATCCAGCGGACGTTCAACGCGAGCCTCTCGAGTCTTCAGTGGGTGACGGACGCGTACGTGCTGATCATCTCGATCCTGATGCTCGCCGCAGGCTCGATGGGCGACCGGGTCGGCAGGCGCCGGGTCTTCCGTTACGGGCTGGTGATCTTCGTGGTCGGCTCCCTCGCCTGCAGCCTGGCGCCAAGCGTGGAGACGCTCATCGGGTTCCGGATGCTCCAGGCGGTCGGCGGCTCGATGCTGAACCCGAACGCGCTGTCGATCATCACGCACACCTTCGACGACCGGCGGGAGCGGGCGAGGGCGATCGGGCTGTGGAGCGCGACGTACGGGATCGCGCTCTCCGCCGGACCGGTCGTCGGCGGCCTGCTCGTCGACTCCCTCGGCTGGCGATGGGTGTTCTGGATCAACGTCCCCATCGGCGCAGCAGCGCTCATCCTCACGACGATCTTTGTTCCAGAGTCCCGGGCAGCCCGGCCGCGGCGAGTGGATGTTCCTGGGCAGACGGTCATCGTCGCCGCGCTGGGCTCCCTGACCTACGCGATCATCGAAGGCCCGACGGTCGGCTGGGCGTCCGCCGAGATCATCGGGCTGTTCGCTTTCGCCGTGGCGATGATCACCGCGTTCGTCGCGATCGAGCTTCGAGTGAGCGAGCCACTCGTCGAGGTCCGCTTCTTCAAGAGCCCGCCGTTCTCGGCAGCCGGGATTGCCGCGACTCTCTGCTTTTTCGTGATGGGCGGCTTCCTCTTCGTCAACACGCTTTACCTGCAGGAGATCCGCCGTGAATCGGCCCTACTCGCCGGGCTCGCGCTCCTTCCCGCGACAGTCTTCATCGCGCTCCTGTCCCCGGTCGCCGGCCACATCGTCGGCCACCACGGGCCGCGCATCCCCCTCGTCGTCGGTGGCCTCACCATGGCGGCAGGCACGGCGGTCCTCGTGCTCACCGAGGCGAACTCCTCCTACTCGCTCCTCATCGCGGCCTACTGTCTGATCGGAATCGGCATGGGCTTCGTGAACCCGCCGATCACCAACACCGCGGTGTCGGGGATGCCCGTCAACCAGGCCGGGGTCGCGGGCGCAGTGGCCGCCTCGTCACGACAGGTCGGCGCCGTGCTCGGGATCGCGCTGCTCGGCTCGCTGCTAGCCGACGGCTTCCGTACGGACCTGCCTGCTCGGCTCGCCGCGTTCCATCTTCCCGCCCAGACGGTGGCGGCTCTCGCTGCCGCGGGCGCCGGTGCTCCCCGACTCGCCCGCTCGCTGCACGTACGGGGGGCGAATGCCGTGGCAGGCGTCGTCCGCCAGGTCTTCACGGACGCGACGCACGCCGGGTGGTGGCTGTGCACCGCCGCGGGCATCGTCCTCGCCGCCGTGGCGTTCGTGAGCACCGGGCCGAGGGGCCGCGAGATCGCGGTGCGCGTCCTTGCGGGCGTCGACGACTGAGACGACGACGGCCCTTGACAGCGGGAGCCAGCGGCGCGCTGCGCTGCAGCCGCGGGACTCCGGGTCCACCAGATCCGCTTCCGAACGGCGAACGCCTCGTCGACTCGCACTGTGGCCGCAGTGCACGCGGTCTCGTCGAGGACTCGACCCTCGCCCGCTCCGCTCGGCGATGCGCCAGACGCGCGAGCGTGCCAGCGTTGCTCAACCCGGCGGGGCCCCGGTGGCCACCGGTCGGGTGGGATCACCCACCCACGACGACCAGGAGCCGGGGAAGAGCTCCGCGTCGATGCCCGCGACCGCAAGGGCAACGATCTCGTGCGCGGCGGTGACGCCGCTGCCGCAGTAGACGCCGACCCGGACGCCCTCGTGCGCGCCGAGAGCCTCGAACCGGCTCCGTAGCTGCGTCGGCCCGAGGAACCGACCGTCGGGCGCCAAGTTCTCGCTCGTCGGCGCGGAGATCGCTCCCGGGATGTGCCCGCCGACCGCGTCCACCGGCTCGACCTCGCCCCGGTACCGCTCGGCCGCCCGGGCGTCCAGCAAGATCCCGGACCGAGCGAGCAGCGCGGCGTCGGATGCGTCCAACGTGGCAAGGCCGCCCGGCTGGACGAGCACGTCGCCCGGCTCGGAGGCCAGAGACTCGGTCGTGGTCGCGTGACCGGCGGCGATCCATGCCGACAATCCACCGTCGAGGAGGCGGACGTCAGCGAGACGCGCCCATTTGAGCACCCACCAAGCGCGTGCGGCGCTGAGTCCTCCGACGTCGTCGTAGACGACCACGAGCCGGTCGCGATGAACGCCGAGTCGCCGCAGCGCCACCTGCAGATCGGCAGGGTCGGGAAGCGGGTGGCGCCCCCGGACACGACTGGGTGGCGCGGCCAGGTCTCGTTCGAGGTCCAGGTAGACCGCGCCCGGCAGGTGCCCCTTTTCGAACTCCTGGCGGCCGTCGGGCCCGCCGAGCCGCCATCGGACGTCGAGGAGCGCCGGAGGCGGGTCGGCCTCGAGCAACGCCGACAGCGCGTCCGCCTCGATGAGGGGGTTCTCGGGCAGGTCTTCCTCCCCTTTCACGACGTCTGGCTAGCTGACGAGAAGAGCCCTTGAGGAAAGAGCCGTGCCGGGCGCAAGCGCTTCGACCACCGACGCGCGTCTGCGACGGTCGGTGCGTCACCGAGCGTCCTCGAACCGACCATGGCGTTTCCAACGACGCCGGCGGTACGCATCAAGGATGCTCCTGGTCGGTGCGCGGTGATCGGGCGATCGGGCTACGCCGGGTTGGCCGCTCGAGCTAGCTGACCGGCCTGAGACGACCGCTCTCTACCTCGTAGACGAATCCCCGGATCTTGTCCTTCTTCGGGATGAAGGGGCTCGATTGGATCCGGGCGATCGACTGGCGCACGTCGGCGTCGGCGTCGGGGAAGGCTTCGAGGGCGAAGGGGGGCCGGATCCCCGTGTCGGCGGCGATCTGATCCTTGAGCTGGTCGTCCTTGAACGTCACCATCCCGCAGTCGGTGTGGTGGATCAGGATGATCTCTTCGGTGCCGAGCAGGCGCTGGGAGATGGTGAGCGATCGCACCGCGTCGTCGGTCACCACCCCTCCGGCGTTGCGGATCACGTGGGCGTCCCCCTCGGAGAGTCCGAGCAGGCCGTAGACGTTCAGGCGCGCGTCCATGCAGGCCAGCACCGCCACCTTCGTGCCGGGGGGCATCGGGAGATCGCCCTTGTCGAAGGACCGAGCGTACGCCTCCGCATGCTGCAACAGGTCGTCTGTGGCCGTCACGTCTCCTCCCGTTCTGCCAGATCTTCCATTGGTTCAGTCGGGTATAACCCGCAACGAGCCGTCGGTCAAGATTCTCACGTGCTCACCGGCGCCCGTCGTGCCGAGCGAACCGCCACCGGCTGTCCGGCCTGCTTCCAGGCTTCGAATCCCCCGGCGAGGTCGGTGGCGTTCACGAGACCGAGCTGGCGGAGCGACGCGGCAGCGAGGCTCGACGCGAAGCCGGCCTGACAGACGACGACGATGTGCTGCTCGGGTCCCGTGACCGCGGTGTGACAGTCGGGGCTGGTCGGGTCGAGCCGCCACTCGAGCACGTTGCGCTCGATCACGAGCGCGCCGGGTATCTCGCCGAACTCCGCCCGTTGGGCAGAGGGACGCGTGTCGACGATCAGGCCGCCCGATGCACCGATCGCTGCCGCCTCGTGCGGTCCGACCCGGCTGTAACTGGCGCGCGCCCGCTCCAATAGCTCATCGACGCGGCTGGCAGCAGTCTTCGTGGTCACGGGGCACCCTCCCAATCGGTTTCCACCCGGTCGACGACCAAGCCGGCGGGGGAATCCCGGTAGAAGGTCATGGAGGTGAGCCGGGGTGAGTAGGCGTGCACGCTCGTCGCCGGCGCCGACTCGGTGTTGACCACGCTGTGGATGTACTCCGGACCGAACGCGATCCCCTCCCAGCGACCGAGACGGTTCTGGCGGAAGAGCTGTCCTCGACGCGTGGTGCTCGTCTCCTCGAGGGCGCCCGAGACGACCTGGAACGCGCCCGCGGAGCCGCCGTGATCGTGCAGCACGAGGCCACGATCGGTCGGCCAGTGGATGAGCCACAGCTCGTAGTGATCGGTCAGCTCGAGCAGCTCGTACTGGCGCTGCGCGAGCGGCTCGTCGCACTGCTCCGCCCACGGCTTCACCTGCGCCGCAGACCACTTCGCGAGGGCGAGCAGCTGGCGCGGCGACCACTGCGAGCTGCGCCGGAACGCCTCGGGCCCGGCGAGGCGCGTCAGCTCATCGGTGGGCTGGCCGAGTGTCACAGTTGCAGCGTATACCTATCTGTCTACTAGGTTATGTGGACACGTGGGAGCGCCTAGCCGTGCCGCAGCCTCAGGGCGTGTCAGGTCCGACCCCGACGTCGACCGTCGTCCACCCGAGGCTTCCACCAGGGCCGCGCGCCTCGATTCGGTAGTAGCCGGCCTGAGGAAAGGCAACCGTGACGCTGGCCTTTCCCCCGGCGAGCTCGACGCTGCGCGGAAAGCCTGGCGGGACGCCAACGCCGGCCGGCGGCGTGACCGTCAGCGCGACCGCACCGGCCGTGTCCGGATCGGGGGCGAGCCCACGGGTGTTCGCCTGCAGGTTGAGCGTGAGCGGACGGCCAGGGGCCGGCGCGCCGATGTCCGTCAGCGTGTTCGCGCCGTAGAACCCGATCGTCTCCGATGGCACGACCGGCAGGACGGGGGGCGGAAGCGGCCGCCGCGCGAAGTCGAACGCGGCCATCAGGTCGTTCTGCCTGGCGTTCAGGGGATTCAGCGGCGCGAGGCCCCAGAGGCGCTGCATGAAGGAGAGGATCGAGATGTTGGTGGTCAAGGCACGATAGACACCGCCGCGCACCCATGGAGAGACGATCACCATCGGCGTCCGCGTGCCGTACCCGTACGCGGTCTCGACGGGTGGCGCGACATGGTCCCAGAAGCCTCCGCCCTCGTCGTAGGTGACGAAGATGGCCGTCGATCGCCAGTAGTGGCTCCGTGCGACGGCATCGACGAGCTGACCGAGCCAGGCATCGCCCTCCCCGATGTCTTCGGGGGGCTCCTCGCTGTACCCCACACCGGGGCGCACGAAGGAGAACGCGGGCAAGTCACCCCGCGCGAGATCGGTGAAGAAGGCCGACGCCGAGGTCAGGCCGGCTTCCGCATCGGGCGGGACCAGCTTTGTCCAGACGGTGCCTTGCAGCACCGAGGTCGGCACGCCCGCGTAGACTCGCCACGAGCGGTGTGCAGCGCTGAGCTCGGTGAAGATCGTCGACCAGGTTGCGCCGGTCGCCGGCACCGTGTTCGTCAGGTAGCCGTGCGAAGTCGCGCTGAGCGCATACAGCACGTTCGGCATCGTGGGCGCGATCGCCGGCTGGAAATTACGGTCCCCCAGCTCGAAGTGACTGGCCAGGTACTGCTCGTCGGGATCGACCTGCGGGGAGAAGCTCGTGACCGCCGACAGCCCCTCACCGGGGAAGGCCGTGTAACCGTCCATCCGGTAGCCCTGTCCAGGCTGGCGGTCCATCATCGTCAGCTCGGCCGACCTCGAGTTGTTGAGCGCTCCCTGGACGTCACCCTCGTTGGGCGGCGCGACCAGCGGGGCGGTGCGGCTCGTCGAACCCGCCGGCGCCAGCGGATTGGCGAACGTGGCGCCCGGCGGTATCCCGTTCACGCCCTTCACGTGGCCGAAGAGATCGTCGAGGGTGTGGTTTTCGAGCATGATCTCGATCACATGGGTGATCGGCACGCGCACCGGTCCGGCCGCCGAGTGTCGACCCCCAGCCGTCGCCAGGGGAAGCGACAGTGCGATGAGCGGGCACGCGATCGCCGCCACAAGGACGGTCGCCATGCCGGCGATGTTCGGCGTTCGCGGCACGATCACCCCTCGAGAGCGAGACGCGAACGCCTGGCACGCGCCCACGATTAGCAGACCGGGCCAGATTGCCACCTGGGCCGCTCGGTCGGGCCGCGGCCCGACCGCGCACCCTAGGAGTCGACCGCCAGGTCCATTGCCGTGGCAGCACCTCTCGTCGGCGGGGATGACGAGGTGCTGTCCAGCCACTACCAAGGGATCGACCCCGGGGATCGCTCGATCTGGTCTCTTCATCGAACCCTGAGGTCGAGCGCGAGAACCGGCGCGCCGCCGAGAGACGACGCCGGTCCCCGCAGTGCGGGAATCCGCTTTCACCTCCTGGTGGGCACGGGGGCGCGCCCGGGTCGCTCCCGCCTGCACCTCGCCGACACCTCCGGGCGGCGTGAGGCCGGGAGCTGCCCAACGGCGGGTCGTCTAAACGAGGCGAGCCGAGGAACGAGCTCGCTTTCGAGCCAGGGCGTCGTCGTGGCTGAGCCTCTGCCGGTGAGCCCGCTGCTGAGTGAGCGACCCGGGGAGGACTCCCATGACCGAGGCGAGGGCAGCGGGAGCCAGGGCGACGCGTGAGTAGGGCGAACCCGCCGGGAGCGGTGGTGATGCCATCGCCGGGCTGGCCGACGTGCTCGAAGCGACCGGAGCCGGGCCCACCGCCAACTTCACCGACGCCGAACTCACCCAGCTGGCGCTTGCTGCAAAGCCCGACCCGCGGCTCGATCCCGACGCCGTGCCGCTGTTGCTCCACGGCGGTGCCGTCCCCGGGCTGCTGCGGTCGTGGTACATGCCGCCCGCGATGGCGCGGCCGCGCCGGGGCTGGCGCCTTCCGGCGGTGATCGTGATCGTCGCGGTCCTGCTCACGCTCGAAGTCCTGGGCCTTTGCAGCGTGTTCGGCCAGGTGATCGTCGGCTGATCTCGGCCGGCGCCACTCGAGCGTGTCGGGCCGTCCGCGGCGGGCTACGCCGGCGGACGTCTCGTATCGGCGCGCGGCGTCCGGGGGCTGACCGTGCGGGGAGCTCGTCGCGGTGCAGCATCTGCTAGGCGTGTAGGCGCTGCCGCTCCACGACGGACGGCGGGGCGAGACGGCAGGAAGCGCTGCCGGGCCACGAGTGCGAAGGAGAAGCCACGATGAAGAGCGCTGATGTCCTGCTCGACGCGTTCGGACGGGTGCACGAGTCCGTGCACCACGTGGTCGAGGGCCTGACGCCCGAAGAGCTGGCGTTTCGCGTGGATGCCGAGGCGAACACGATCGCCTGGTTGGTATGGCATCTCACCCGGGTCCAGGACGACCACGTCGCGGACGTGGCAGGCGGGGAGCAGGCGTGGACGTCAGATGGCTGGGTGACCCGGTTCGGCCTACCGCTCGATCGTTCGGACACCGGGTACGGTCACGATCACAACCAGGTCGCCGTCGTCATGAGCGATGCCGAGATGCTGGGCGACTACCACGACGCCGTCTACGAGACGACGCTCCCGTTCGTCAGTAGCCTGACCGACGCCGACCTCGATCGCATCGTGGACACGCGGTGGAATCCTCCCGTCACTCTCGGCGTCCGGCTCGTCAGCGTCATCACCGACGACTTGCAGCACGTCGGCCAGGCGGCATTCGTACGCGGGGTCATCGGGCGCAGGCAACCGGGCGCCTGAGGGGTGCACGCCGCTCGGGGGCACGGCGACTGACGACGCCCATCGTCATGCCGGACCCGCACTGGACCATCTCCGAGTAGATCGGGCCGAACAGGTGGATCGGACCGGAGAGACCGTGGGTATGGCGTAGCCGTGACGACGCAGCCTCCGAGACGCCAGGCGCGCACCCGAGCGGACGGGGGCTCCAAGCTCGCCACGTACCGCTCGAAGCGGGACTCGTCAAGGACTCCTGAGCCGATGGGCGCCCGGCGCAGCTCGAAGGGTCGGGCTCGCCGACCGACCTTCGTGATCCAAGAGCATCACGCGCGGGCGCTGCACTGGGACTTCCGGCTCGAGCACGACGGCGTGCTCGTCTCCTGGGCGCTGCCGAAGGGACTCCCCGAAGATCCAGCAACGAAGCGCCTCGCCGTCCACACCGAAGACCATCCACTCGAGTACGCGGACTTCGAAGGGGACATTCCGAAGGGCGAGTACGGCGGTGGCCACGTCAGCATCTGGGATCGAGGCGACTACGAGCTCGAGAAATGGACCGACCGCGAGGTGAAGGTCGTGCTCCGCGGGTCAAAGGCGGCGGGCCGCTACGTCCTCTTCCCGACCAAAGGCAAGAACTGGATGATCCACCGTATGGATCCGCCCCCAGCAGGCTACGAGCCGATGCCGGACCGGATCCGCCCGATGCTTGCGCACGCCGCCGAGCTGCCGGCGGACGACGACGGCTGGGCGTACGAGTCGAAGTGGGACGGCGTACGCGCCATCGCCTATGTCGAGGGCGGCCGGGTCCGAGCGTTCACTCGCAACGACAAGGATGTCACCTCTACCTTCCCCGAGCTGCGGGAGCTCGGGGAATTCCTCGGCGCCCGGTCGGCCGTGCTCGACGGCGAACTGGTCGCGTTCGAGGAGGACGGTCGCCCGAGCTTCGGGCGGCTGCAGCACCGGTTGCACGTCACGAGCAGTGCCGCGGTCGCCCGGCGGGCCCGGGAGGTTCCCGTGACCTACATGCTGTTTGACCTGCTCTATCTCGACGGGCACCTGCTCGTCGGCCGTCCCTATGACGAGCGTCGAGTGCAGCTCGAATCGCTCCAGCTGGCGGGCCGCACCTTCGCCACCACCGACTCCCTCCGCGGCGTGCATGGGCCCGACGTCGTCGCGGCCGCCCGCGAGAGCGGTCTCGAAGGCATCGTCGCGAAGCGGCGCGATTCGCCGTACCGGCCTGGTAGGCGCAGCGCGGACTGGCGCAAGGTCAAGAACTTCAGGGCCCAAGAGGTCGTTGTCGGCGGATGGACCGACGGGAAGGGTGAACGCCAGGGAAGCCTCGGCGCGCTGTTGCTCGGGATTCCCGGCCCGGACGGTTTGACCTTCGTCGGCAAGGTCGGCACCGGGTTCAGCGAGGAGGACCGCCGTGAGCTGCTCGAGCTGCTCCGACAGCTCGAGGCGCGCGACACTCCGTTCTCCTCGCGGCTCAGCGCGTCGGAGCGAGCCCTCGCACATTTCGTAGATCCGACCGTGGTCGGCGAGGTGCAATACGGCGAGTGGACCTCCGACGGACGACTTCGCCACCCGTCGTGGCGGGGCCTTCGGCCGGACAAGGACCCGAGCGACGTCGTCCATGAGCCCTGAGCGCATCGAGACCGAGGTCGACGGTCGTTCGATCTCGCTCTCCAATCTCGACAAGGTGCTCTATCCGGCGACGGGATTCACAAAGGGGGCGCTGATCGACTACTACGCGCGCATCGCCCCGGCGATGCTCCCCCACGTGCGGGACCGAGCGCTCACGCTTCGCCGCTATCCGGACGGAGTGGATGGCCAGTCCTTCTTCGAGAAGCACGTGCCTCGGCACGCCCCCGACTGGGTGCGGACGGTCCGCGTGCCGTCGGCGGCGACAGGACGTTCGCGTCGCAAGGCCGGCGACGGCGTCGAGTACGCGGTCGTCTGCGACTTGCCGACCCTCATCTGGGCGGCGAACCTCGCGACGATCGAGTTCCATGTCCCGTTGTGGCGGGTAGGAGCCGGAGACCCGCTGCCCGGCCCACCCGATCACCTCGTCTTCGACCTCGATCCGGGCCCCGGCACCTCGATCGTCGAGTGCTGCCGGGTCGCGTCGTGGATCCGGCGGCGTCTAGCGGCTGAGCACCTTCAGCCCCTGCCGAAGACGAGTGGCTCAAAGGGGCTCCAGCTCTATGTGCCGCTGGACGACCGGGTCGAATGGGACACCCTTCGCGACAGGTCGCGCGACTTCGCACAGGCGGTCGAGCGTGACCATCCCGACCTCGTCGTGATGAACATGCGCAGGGAGCTCCGCAAGTCCAAGGTGCTTATCGACTGGAGCCAGAACAGCCCGTCCAAGACGACCGTCGCCGCGTACTCGCTGCGCGCCAGACCGGAGCCCACCGCCTCGACGCCCCTCACGTGGGACGAGGTGGAGGAGTGCGAACGGCGGGGTGATCCGGATCGCTTGCGGTTTCTCTCCAGCGATGTGCTCGAGCGTGTTGAACGCCACGGCGACCTGTTCTCGCCGCTCAATCGCTGATCGACGAACGCCCGACGCCAGCACAAACCGCCTCGTCCGGAAACGGAGCTTCTCGCCCGTGGGGATCGTCGCCCCTTCCGATGCCGGCCATACGCCAGCGGACCTCGCCCGACGTAAGCACAGCGCTCCCCCACTGGATCCACAGGAGGGCCTCACCACCGAGGGTTACCATTCGAAGGGAGGGGTAATCAGGGTGAGCTGCCGAGGGCTTCGGAGCGAGCGGTGTTCTTTCCCAACTGGGGCTTCCTGTCCCATCTGGGGCCGGAGCTGGGCAAACGAGAGGGATAGAAGATGATCATATTGTTAGCTTTTCTACTGGTCCTGCTCTTTGCGGGTCTTGGATTCGCCTTGCATTTCCTATGGATCGTCGCCGTAGTGTTCTTCGTCCTGTGGCTTCTCGGCTTCGCGCTCGGTCGCGGCGAGAGCGCTGGACGGCACCGTTTTTATCGATGGTGACCAGCTTTTGCCGATGGTGACCAGCGCGTCGTCGCACCGAGTGGACGACCGAACGCCCCGGGCAGCGTCGACGCCCGGCGCTTGACCCTGGAGACGACAGAAGGCACGTTCCCCTAGGCGTGACCCCGGTGCCTTTGCCACACGAGGCCGAGTCGGCTCCCGCCGGCCGACTCGGCCTCGCGTCGTTCCGCCCCGCTGCGCCCCGTTCCGCCGAACCCCGGCCCGAGGGAGCGCGACAGGGCCTCCTCGCGCGCATGCCGGCAGCTACCCATGGAGCCGCTGGCCCGGCAAGCGGAGCAACCGGACCGCTGGACGGTGATGCGGGTGCACACTGATGCGGGCCGACGCTCAGAGCGCGTGAGCGCAACCGTCCCAGTACGCCGTCAGCTTCCTGCGGCGCCTACCGCGCAGTTCGATCGAGAGCTCGAGAGGAGCTGCACCGATGCACGACGGGAACATCACGGTTACGCCGTCAGCCTCGAAGCGCTCGTAGCTACCCAGCCCGTCAGGCCCAGCGGTCGACACCTCGAGCAGTGTGAGACCCCGGTTGCAGTGTCGAGATCCTCGTGTGCGCACGTAGAGCACCGCACCTCGCTCCAACGCGAACGACCGGGCCTCCGACGTGATGCCGACACGCATGCCTCCACCGTATCTGTGCCGGTGAAGAGCCACCGCTCGGACTCGTGGACGGACGGATGTCGATCCTGGCGAGGCCGACGAGACCGCTGCATGTCGAAGCAACGAGAAGCTGCGCCCGGTGGCGAGCAGCGGGAGCACTCCTTCACCGAACGCCTACGGCTCCTCCGGGTGCGGGTAGGCAGACAGGATGAGCTCACCGAGTCCGCTGGCCTCGTACTCAGGTGGGCGTCGACGCGCTTGGCAGCGACATCCTCCGGCGGCGATGAGGCCCCACCAAAGTGCAGCCCCCGTCGGGACCGCCCTGTGCCGGCTCGGGTGACGCCGGGTCGGCGCCCTTCATCCTTGGCCCGGTCGTGTCGTTAGCAGCAGGGCAAGAGAACGGCACCGCCGGGAGCTGTCGCGAACATCCATACGAGGAAGGAGGGCGATCCGATGGCTGTCACCTCGCGCAACCTCGGAACGTCGCGCGATCCTCAGACCGGCCTCCTGAACGAGGAGGTGTTCCGCGCCGTCGCGGAGCACGTCGTCCGCCAAGCGCTGCGCTACCAGGAATGCCTCACCCTGATCTGCTACGAGCTCCAGCACCTGCGTGAGATCAACCAGGCATTCGGGCGTCGAGGGTACGACGAGGCGCTCCTCGAGTTCGCTGAGATCCTGCGTGGTGCGCTGCGCAAGAGCGACGTCGTCGCCCGCGTCGGTGAGGATCTATACGCGGTGCTGCTCCCGAGAACAAGCTCGGCCCAGGCCGACGTCGTCGTCAAGCACGTCTCGACCGCGCTCTCCGAGCGCAACGACCAGAAGACCGACACGTTCCGGTTGGTGATCCGCACCGGCCGCACCACCATGGACCCGTCGGTGGAACGGGCCAGTATCACGCAGCTGCTCGACGAAGCGGAGCCGGGACAGCCAGCGCCCCGAGCCCGACTGTTCGGCTGAGCGGAGCTGGCGGCGTGCGGAGCCCGGTCACATAAGGAACAAGGCTGACCGGGCCGGGCATGCAGGTCGGCGAGGCCGGAGCGGATCCCGCCCCGGCTAGACGGGAGTACGAGCATGGGAATCTGCTCGCGGCGGCACACCCTCCCGTTCGTGCTGTCGTGAGGGCCACAGCAGCGCGACAGCCAGCAGCCCCGCCGATCCGGGAGCGCCGAGATCGGTCCCGCGAGTGAGACGGGAAGGATGAACGCCAGCAGCAGCGATGTGCTGGCCCCCGCGAGCACGGAGCTGACCACCCCGACGAAGAGCACACCGAAGCCCACGAGCGCCATCGCCGCGGCCGCGCGCCAGGTCGCTCGAGAGGCGAGCGTTCCGATACACACGAATATGCCGCCCACGGCGGCGAGCGCCGCCTGCGCCTGCAGCCGCACGCGCATCGGACCGCTGAAATCGACGAGCAGCAGCATTGCGAACGAGCCGAATGCGGCGAAGGTCGCGATTGTCGGATTGCCGATGACCTTGTCGCTGAGAGCGAACATCGCCGGCATGACGAGGGTGGTTCAACCGGCGCGGCGCAGCGCCGAAAGGCCGCGATCCCGGGTCCCGAGCCACTGCACAGGATGTATACGCGATCGTCCTGTCCGTCCAGTCGCTCAGCACCAGGTGCCGACCGCGCGGCAGATCGTATGTCCACGCGCCCATCTGTTCACCGGCGCCATGGCGCTGCCACGAAGTCGGCCCGGGCCGTGGATGCTCCGGACGGGACGGACCGGCGACGGCCCCTCACCCCAACGCGCCAGGCGGCCTTCGGCTGAGCGACGAGGGAGCGGCGACGCATCAGCGACGCAAGAGTTCATCTCACGATCGCGCGCCGGTCGCAGTCCGTGCATCTTCCGCTCGTACAGTCCGTCGCCGGGCTCGACGAGTTCGCGTGCTGGTCGGTCCCGCGTGCGGGCGGGGCCCGCTCCGGCGCCGTCGACCCACGAGGTCGAGGAGGTGCATCCTGTGGTGAAAGGCGTCCGACCCGACGACTCGGACTCCCCCGTCGGTCCGGGACCGGCCGGCTCCGAGGACCGGGCAGCCGACGACGGTCGTGCCGGGGCCCCGAACGGGTTCGACGCGAGACTGCACCCCGACTCGGGCCGGGACGATCACCTGGCAGGGAGTCTGGTCTCGTCGCGCACCGCGACCTTCCGCACCGCCGCCACCGGCACTGGGCCCACGGACGGGCCGGACGCGGCCGCTCTCGCCACCACACCGTCACCCACACCATTGCACCGCGGCCTTGGATCCGGCCGGCGGGAACCGGCGCAGAGCGAACTGGAGCAGCGGCCCGGCCGGCGGGCGGCGTTCCGCCTGACGTTGCTCTGTCTCATTGGTGCCGCGTTGCTCGTTGCGGCAAGCGCGGCGTTGCTGAGGACCGGCATCAACGCCCGAGGGGACGGCAGCGAGGTCGCGGCGACGGTGGTCGGCGTCTGGGTCGCCGGGGCCGCGAGCGCGCTGTTCCTCGCCGGCATCGGTCGCCTGGGACGCCGGGAGGGCCCCGGCGGTGGCGACCGGGGTAGGCAACCCAGCGCTCCCCTGGCGGCCAGCAACGTCGTCAACCCCCGGGCGGTGGCCAACTCCCGCGCGCACAGGACGACCAGCCCCGCGCCGGGGTCCCGTCCCGCCGCCCGGCGCCTCAGGAGTGGCACCGGCACCGACGGGCGGCCCGATCAGCACCCGCGTGCCAGGGTCGCGCCCGAGAGCCTCCGCCGGCCTTCAGCAGGACTCTGGAGTTGACGTTCCTCCAAGCCATCGTCATCGGGATCGTCCAGGGCGTGACCGAGCTGTTTCCCGTCTCCAGCCTCGGCCACACCGTCCTCGTCCCGGCGCTCATCGGCGGCTCGTGGGCAAAGCTCGTCGCTCAGGAGGCCTCGCCCGAATCGCCGTACCTGGCGTTCGTCGTGGGGCTGCACGTTGCGACCGCGGCAGCCCTCATCCTGTTCTTCTGGAGGGAGTGGCTGCGCCTCCTCCGAGGATTGTGCGTAAGCGCGATCCACCGGCGCATCGACACCGACGACCAACGCCTGGCCTGGTTGATCCTCATCGCGTCCGTCCCGGTGGGCCTCCTCGGTCTCGTCTTGGAGCATCCCTTGCGGGTGCTCTTCGCCAAGCCGGTGGCCGCTGCAGCGTTTCTCACGGCGAATGGCGTCCTCCTCGGCGTCGGGCAGGCGGCGGCGCGAGGCCGTCGGCGACGGCGCCCGACCGTCGACGGCGCCCACGCAGCTCCGCTGGTGGCGGTCGGTGCCGAGCCTCGCTCGGCCGGCGCCACCGGCGTCGGCGTCGTCCCCGACACCGATCCGTGCCCGGGTGGCGTGGCCGAATCGGGCGAGGGGGACAGGCGCAAGCCCGCCGGTCTCAGCGTCGCGGACGCGCTCGGCATTGGCGTCGCACAGACGGCGGCACTTTGCGCCGGCATCAGCAGGGACGGCATCTGCATGGTGGCAGGGCTGTGGCGCGGGCTATCACGTGAGGATGCCGCCGGATTCGCCTTTCTCCTGTCGGCCCCGCCGATCTTCGCCGCCGGGCTGCTCAAGCTCCCCGACCTTCTCGGACCGCTCGGCACGGGGATCCGTCCACAGATCCTCGCCGGCAGCGGTGCCGCCTTCGTCGTCGCTTTCGTCTCGGTGTGGTTCCTCACCCGGTACTTCAGAACGCGTTCGCTTCTCCCGATGGCCGTCTACTGTCTGCTGTTCGGGGTCGCATGCCTCCTGCGCTTCGGCTTGTAGCAGCACCCCAGCGCCGTACGCCGTCTCCAGTCAGCACGCCCAGAGTTCCCGACATGGCGGAACGGAGTGTCCGTCGAGCGGCAGGTCGCCGGCCAAGGGCGCTCGCGCTCGGAGCTTCCCCCGGCACCGCCGGCGCGAAAGCGCGCTCGAACGGCCCAGGCCAAGAACGTGGTCGCATCCAGCGCGTAGGGACTCCTCGTGTTCGATTGAACTCCGCTCCATCGTCCAGCACGAACGACTCGTGATCGCACCTTGGTTCGGTTACTTCGCCGCTCAAGCAGGCGTGTCCGCTGCGCTGACCGGCTCGGTGTTCGTTGCCCTGGAAGGTCACTTGGCCCGTCGGTCGCCGAGCGCGTCGAGGACCGAGCTGAGCGTGGTGGCGTCCGCCGCGGCCCGCTCGTCGCGCGCGGGCCGCGCATAGACCTCCGCGGCTGCGCGGTGGAAGCCGTCGGGCAGCCCGACCGCTCGAAACGTCGCGGCGATCTGATCCATCTCGCCCACCCAACGCCATCCCTTGCTTGCAGCCTGCTGGGCCGCCTTCAGGCTCTGGGCACCGAGATCGGGCATCGACGACCGCCACTCGGCAAGGAGGGGCCCCTCCACCCCTACGGCGATCGCGAGCGCCCGAATGTCGAGGAGCAAGGCGGTCGTGCCTTTCGACCACGCGGCGAAGCACATCTTCAGTGCGGACGCCGCCGACGGGTCCTCTGAGATCACCCGGGCGTCGACCGCGGTCCGGGAGAACACCTCGCTCGCCTCCGGCGCCGACGGCCCCGAGAGGTACAGGCGGGTGACGCTCCCTCCGCCTGGGGGCGGCCCGATGATGCCGCCGTCGACGTAACGGCCACCACCTGACTCGATGACGGCGGCGACCTGGCGTGCCGTGCTGGGCGCGATGGCATTGGCATCGAGGTACAGGCCACCAAAACCGGCGACTTCCTTCGCCACGTCGAGCGCGGCACTCGGTGGGCAGACCGAGAGGATGAGATCGCAGCTCGCGATGATCGTCTGGATCGAACCCGCGTCGACGAAGTGAGAAGCTTCTGCCCGCCGGCGAGAGGCCGGGCTGCGACCCGACGACGCCCACTTCACCGTGTGCCCGACTTCGACAAGGCCCGCACCGATTCCAGCACCCATTTCGCCCGGATGCAGCACCCCGATCGAGGTGATGGCCATTCGCACTCCCCTTTCCGGCTATTCGTTCCACGAATCGGCTCGCGGGTTCCCAACGTAGTGGGCACGTCGGGCGTCGAGAGCGCGCCTCGACCGGGACACTGGGCGTTCTGGAACGAGCCGTCGGGTGCGCACCAGTTGACGCAGCGTCGGCGTCGAAGCACTGCTGTCCGCGACCCGGGGCGGCGTTCACCACATTGGGGCGATGTTCGCCCGAAGCGCTATCTTCAGGGCATGGACCATACGCGCCTCGGACGGACGGGTCTGCCCGTGTCGAAGCTCTGTCTCGGAACGATGACCTTCGGGCTGCAGTGCGACGAGCCGACCTCGGTCGCGATCCTCGATCGGGCGGCCGAGGGGGGCATCGACTTCATCGACACCTCGGACGTCTATCCGCTCGGAGGCGATCTCACGACCCAGGGTCGCACCGAGGAGATCCTCGGTCGATGGCTTCAGGGCAAGAGGAGCCGGTTCATCGTGGCGACGAAGTGCTTCGGGCGCACCGGGCCGTCGCCCTTCGACGCCGGCAATTCCCGAAAGCACGTGCTCGACGCCATCGAGGGTTCCCTCCGACGCCTGCAGACCGACTACATCGACCTCTACCAGCTCCACGGCTTCGATGCGGCGACGCCGATCGACGAGACGCTCGGCGTGCTCGACGACCTCGTCCGTCAGGGCAAGGTCCGTTACATCGGCTGCTCGAACTTCCTCACCTACCAGCTCGTTCGGGCCATCGGCCGGAGCGAGACACTCGGTCTGGCGCGCTTCGACTCGGTGCAGCCTCGCTACAACCTGCTGTTTCGCCAAATCGAGCGAGAGATGCTTCCGTTCTGTGGCGAGGAGGGCGTCGGCGTGATCCCCTACAACCCGATTGCGGGCGGCCTCCTCTCGGGCAAACACACCCGCAGCGCCCCGCCGCCGGAAGGAACCCGCTTCACCCTCGGCAACGCGGCGCAGAGCTACCAGAGCCGCTACTGGCACGACCGTGAGTTCGACACCGTCGAGCAGCTCCGTTCCCTCGCTGACGAGGCCGGGGGCAGCCTCGTGACGCTCGCGGTCGCCTGGGTCCTCGCGAACCGCGCGATCACGGCGCCCATCATCGGCGCGAGCTGCCCCGAGCAGCTCGATGCCAGCCTCGCGGGAGCCGAGTTCGTCCTCGACGTCGACCTGAAGCGCCGGCTCGACGAGCTCACCCGCGAGTACCGCATGGGCGATGCCCCGCGCTGAGGCCGACCGTCGCCGGGCGTGAAGCACCGCGAGCTGCCGGCGCACGCGGCGCCGAGGCAGGCGATCTGCGCGCTGATCCTATATCATATGCTATCTACTCGTTCGGTCTGAACCCACACCGCACCGCGCCGGCCAGGCCGGACGGTCGTGGGCGGCGAGGACGGGGGTCGGGCCGCAACGGGGAACTACCGGGGCTGCGGCTCATGCAGTCGATCGTGATGGCGAGCGTGCTCCTTCCGTACCTTCCCCACCGGAGTGAATGTTCGGCGTTGTGTTCGATGGCGAACCCAACAGAACCACGCCAGAAGAGGTCAAATGGCGGGGGTCGACTACCTGCGACTAGAGCGACCCCGGACAGACGTTGTTCTTGATCTCGTAGATGGGCGACGTCGACGAGGGGTTTGCGTGCGCGCCGGTGTAGAACGCGAATACGATCCCGTTGGACAGGCGCCAAAAGTCGGTGCCGCTCCGTCGAAGGGACGGATAGGCGCGCGTTGCTTCGGCCATGGTGCTTCTAAGGGAGATCCCGGCAGAGGTAGCGAGTTTGGGTGTCACGGTGGCATGCAGCGTCTTGGAGGACGGGCTGATCCCGTTCCATCCACCGGCGACGTACCGGTAACCAGTGAAGCGGCCGGCCTTGAATTGGATAATCAAGTCGTGCCATGCGGTCTGGTTATAGGCAGAGGTGCAGCCCGCAGAAGGGTGTCCCGTCGGTGCACCGAGCCTGGCGGTGAGGACTTTGGTGGCTGTGGAGACGGTTGCTCCAAAACCCACGACGCCCAGACCGTTCCCATCAAGCCGGATCGGAGCTGACTTGGTTGCGCTCGCTCCACGCGATTGAGGTCGATCCACCGCGTTTGCGGTACCGCCCCCCACAAGCGAGCAGCAAGCTACCGCAGAGAGGAACAGCTGCACCTTTGCTCTCACGACCGCCCCTCCCGCTGGTTGTGGCGCGCTGCCGCGTAGGCGTGGGCGACCACGACGGTACTGGAGGCGCTAGCGAGGCGGGCCTCAGTTTGGGTTCACCAACGGACACATCGCCGAATTTTCGAGCGACAGCGCCCCTTCGATAGGTTGAGGATCGGTGACCGCACGCTCCGGCCTTGAGACGAGCGCGTCGTCCGATCCTCGTCCGGACCGGAACGCGTGACCTGCGCGCCGCGAAACGAAGCAACCGAGCACGTCGTCCCCATTGATGATCCCGCGCTCGATTCGACCTGGGACGCAGGCGAGCCCGAGGAGCACGTTGAAGGCATCCCGGCGGACATCTCGCACCTCGTGCAGCCCGCGAAGCCCAAGCGCACTCCCCCTGCGCCTGACGGCGAGGCGTCGTCACGCCCTGAGTCGCTCCCTCGCCGGCGCCTGATTTTCTTCATCTGCGCGATCGCGCTCTTCATGGCATCGGTCGACTCGACGATCGTCGCGACGGCGCTACCCAGGATCGGTGGCGCGTTGCACGCCCGGATCAACTGGCTCGGCTGGACGATCACGATCTACAGCCTCGGCCAGATCATCATGCTCCCGCTCGCCGGGCGGATCAGCGACCAGTTCGGGCGAAAAAGGCTTTTCCTCGTCTGTGCCGTGTGCTTCACCGCCGCGTCCGTCGCCTGCGGGCTGTCGACCAGCATCTACATGCTCATCCCGCTCCGGCTGATCCAGTCGCTCGGCGGCGGTGGGTTCTTGCCCTCGGCGAGCGGGATCGTCGCCGACCACTTCGGACACGAGCGCGACCGGGCGCTCGGGATGTTCTCCTCGATCTTCCCGATCGGCGGTGTCGCCGGCCCCATATTCGGCGGCCTCATCGCGCAGTACTGGGACTGGCGCGGCATCTTCTTCGTCAACTTACCCATCGGGATCGTCCTGATCGTGCTCGTCGCGCGCTTCGTCCCGAAGGCGGAGCGCCACGGCACCGGCCGCCTGGACGTCGCCGGCATCGCCCTTCTCGCCTGCACCATCGTGGCCGGCATGCTCTCGATCACCACTCTCGGCGAAGCCAGCGCGTCCGTCGTCAGCCCGGAGGTGCTCCTCCCCGCAGCCGCTGCGTTGGCTCTTGGCTTCGTCTTCGTGCGCCACGTCCGCCGGAGTGAGGCACCGATCATTCCGCTCGTCTTGCTGAAGGGGAAGGGGTTCGCGGTGATGAACGTCGTGAACGTCCTCTTCGGCGGCGCTGGCTTCGGCTTCGGCGTGCTGATCCCGCTCTATGCGGAGAACCGCTACCGCATCGCGATCTCGAGCGCCGGCACGGTGCTCTCGGCCCAGGCCGTCGGGATGACGATCTTTGCCGCGGCAGCGTCGATGCTGCTCCGTCGTACGGGCTATCGGCGACCGATGGCGATCGGCTTTACGATCGTCGCCCTCAGTCTGGTGATGCTCTCGATCGCCCCGCGAGGCCTCAGCCCGTACTGGTGGCTCGGCCTGTTCTCGATGTTCACCGGCGTCGGCCTCGGCTGCGTGGCGCCCGCCGCGAACAACGCGACCTTGAAGCTTGCGCCCGACCGGGTAGCCGCGATCTCAGGACTGCGCGCCACCTTCCGCCAGACCGGTTCGATCCTCTGCGTCTCGGTCGTGACCGCGGTGCTCGCGAGGAGCCGACACCCCGGCATCGCCCAGGCCCACGCGTTCTGGGTCCTGGCGCTCCTACTCGTCGTGGCGACGGTGTTGACGGCGGCGGTCCCCGACCATCGCGGAAGCTGGTAACGGCGGGATCGCGACAAGACCCGGTCGCCCGGAGGCGGGCACCGCGTCGCTCAGCACGCGCTGGCCAGCCCGATCGCTCAGTGCCCGATCGCTCAGTGCCCGATCGCTCAGTGCCCGATCGCTCAGTGCCCGATCGCTCAGTGC
>Ga0209415_10005275_pt1 | contig 23280 bp, 15 predicted proteins | sample PeaSoiSIISIP2007_FD_187696 | JGI IMG/M metagenome (GOLD analysis project Ga0209415, IMG submission 187696) | Peat soil microbial communities from Weissenstadt, Germany - SII-SIP-2007 (SPAdes) (version 2) | ecosystem: Environmental > Terrestrial > Soil > Wetlands > Peat | place: Germany... | reverse complement strand
CCCGCCACGGATTCCGGCGTCGGCTTGCGGATGGCGCCGAAGGGACATTCGCCTTCGCACAGGCTGCACACGACGCAGTGGTCGGGCGTGATGGTCGCGTGCCGCCATGCGATGCGCGAGCACAGGCCGAGCAACACGCGGTACGGACACGCGAACCGGCAGTACGGCCGCCCGACGAACAGGGACACGAGCAGAAGGATTCCGCCCGCGACCAGCATGTAGAACTGCCCGCCGAGCCGGAAGAAGGCGACGAAGGGGTCGTAACGACAAATGAGATACACCGTGTCGAGCCACGCGAAGAGCACCGCGGCGCCGAGGTAGACGAAGGGGAACACGGCCAGCGCCTTCTGCAGCGGCATCGGGACGTTCACCGGCCGGATGAGGACGAGGTCCTGGATGGCGCCGAGCGGGCAGACTCCGGCGCAGAAGACGCGCCCGAAGACCAGCGCGAAGGCGAGCGGCAGGATGAAGAACAGCACCGCCGAGGCCGGCACCGCGTACCGGCTGCTCGCCAGCGCCAGCGTCACGTTCTGGATCGCGCCGATCGGGCAGATGCAGCCGGCGCGATAGAATCCGAAGTAGGCCAGCGAGAAGATCGAGAGCGCGATCATTCCGTTGCGGCTTCGCTTCTTGAGCGCCAGCCACGCGGCGACGGACAGCGCCGCGGCCAGGACCGCGACGTCCGCGGCGTCCCGCCAGAACGCGCGCGCGTCCGGATAGGCCGCCTTCGGCAGTTGATATCCCGATTCGAAGTCCGGCGGCGGAAAGCGCGGAGCGGCGATGGCGGCGGCGCCGGCGAGCAGCCAGGCGGCGAAGACGAGGAATATTGCTATGGACCGCATTCTCATGTGCTCTTCCAGTTTTCGTAATCGTAATCCTAATCCTAATCGTAATCGCCGTTCGCCGTCCGGAACCGAAAACGGCGATTACGATTACGAGTAAGATTACGATTACGAGGTCCTAAATCACGTCCTTCAATTGCTCCGGCCCCAGTTGCTTGATGACGTACGGCCTGTCAATCGGCAGGCGGATGAACGCGTCGGCCGGGCAGGCGGCGGCGATCGAGCACTCGTTGCAGTTCAGGCACCGGTCGTGCCGCACCTGCAGGCACAGCGAGCCGTTGCCGAACGTGCCGCATCCCTTGACGCATTTGCCGCAGGCGTTGCAGAGCGGCTCCTCGATCGTGTATTGGTGATACGGATCCTGTACGAACGTCCGGTGGATGGCGCCGGTCGGGCACATCTGGTTCTCGGCGCCGGTGTCGAGCGCGAGCGGATTGGTCTGGAAGAACCCGAAGCACAGTTTGCAGTAGCCGCACATCGGGAAGTTGTGGACGCACTTCGCCGCGGAAAGGTCGAGCACGCAGCTTGTCTGGCATAGGCCGCACGCCGTGCACTTCCACGGGTCAATCTGCCAGACGGTCCTCTTGCGGCGGGCGCGTCCGCTGAGCGCGCCGAGGACGCCGCCGAACGCCACGAGCGCCGCGGCGCGGCCGACGCCGGCCAGGAACGCGCGCCGCGTCGTCTTGAATTGCGGCCGATAGATCGGGTCGTTCGGGTCCATCGCTCGTCAACTCCCCTTTTGCGCGGGCGCCTTCAGCAGTCCGCTCTCTATGCAGAGCCTGCGAGGCGGAACGTCGCACGGCGCTGTTTCGATCCGCGCGCGGGGGCCGAGTGCGTCGCGCGCCTGGAGGCTGTCCGGCAGCGAGCACGACGGAAGCGCCGGGCAACGCTCGCATGGGAAGCGCGGCCTCGCCTCATCCGGCCCGCCGCGGCGCGATTTGGACATCGCCGTCCATGAAATGATGCCCAGGCCGAACAGCGCGGCCGCGCGGAGGAATTCGCGTCTCGTTCTTTCCTCTCCCATGGTTCGCATTTCTCCCATTTCTCTCATTTCTTCTGCTGAAAGACGCGGATTTTGTCGTCGCCGGGGTCCGAGACGAACAACCGTCCCGCCGAGTCAATCGCCAGGCTGAGTCCGGCGGCTTCCTTCGTGAAATGCTCCGGGCCGATGAACGCCAGCATTTCACCCTTCGCGTCATAGACTTTGACGCGCGGGGTGATTTTCTCCGCGGTCACAATGCGCCCCTCGCCGAGCAGCGCCACGGCCGTCGGGTTGCAGCAGCCGGAGAATTGCTGCGCCTGCACGCCGCCTTCGCCCCAGAAGCCTAGCAGCCTGCCGTCGAGACCGTAGCGTTCCACGCGCGTCAGTCCGGGGTTCGTGACGTAAATCACGCCGGCCTTGTCCACCGTTAGACCGCAATAGGGACTCGGGCAGATGAGCCCGTCCAGCTTGGCCTCGGGATCGCGCTTGCCGATGTCCGAAATGAAGTCGCCGGTCGTGTCGAACCGGTGAATGCACCGATTGCCCGCGTCGGCGACTAGGACATTTGCTTCGAAAACGGCGATGCCCGTGACCCAGTTCAGTTCGCCGATCCCGCGTCCTTCTTTTCCCCAGGAGCGCAGCGGCTTGCCCTCGCGATCGAACACCTCGACCCTGGTTTGCTGCCCGAGATAGACGTTGCCGTCGCCATCGAGCGCGACGCAGGTCGCCGGACCGGAGGTCGGCCATCCGCGCAGGAGCTTGCCGTCGGCGGTCCAGACCTTGACGCCGTCCGCGCCGGCGACGTAGAGGTTGTCCTGCGCGTCGAGCGCGATGCCCTCCAACTTCTTCACCTGGACATCCACGGTCCTGACGACGTTGTATTCCTCGACCGGCTTGATCGGCGTATTCGAGGTCAGCGAGACAGAAGGAGCGGGCGGCTGCCGCTTACTGCAGCCTGCAAAGAGCGCCGGCAAGGCACAAATGAGCGCGATGCTGAGAACGACGCGACGGCGCGAGTTCAGCCTCTTCATGACGCCTCCCTCGGCAACTCGACGCAGACCATCGTCGTCAGGTCGCGCAGGATCAGGCGGCCCGCGGCGATGGCGATGGGACCCCACGCGTCGTTGCCTTCCAGCAGTTTTGCGGAGGCGAGTTCCCGGTAGCCGGAAGGGCTCGCCTCGGCGAGATGCAGCGTGCCGTCCTCGTCGCTCAGCGCGAACAGCAGGCCGTCCGCCAGGATGAACGGCCCCAGTCCGAACCGCCTCGGCGCGCTCGTCCAGAGACGGTGGCCGTCGAGGTCGAGGCAGGCGAGTTCTCCGGGCGGCGTGATGCCGTAGATGTGCCCGTCGTAGAGGATAGGCGTATGCTGGTCGGCGCCGAAGACGGCGACCTTCAGGCGGAAAAGCTCCTCGGTCTCGAACCGGTCGCCGTCGCCCTTGATCCGCACCATGACGCTGCCGTTGTTGTAGCCGCCGGAGAAGAACACGCGTTCGCCGTCAATCACCAGCGGCGACGGCACCATCGCCAGGGCGATCTTCCAGTCCGGCTTGCGCCAGAGCAGCTTGCCGTCGCTGGCGGAGACGCCGACCACGCCGCCGGTCGTGCAGTAAATGTATTGCCGCTGCCCGTGGTAATCCATCGGCATGATGGAGGAATGCGTCATGCCCCAGCCGCTGACGTTCGGCGTCCGCCAAAGGATGCGGCCGGTGGCGAGTTCCACCGCCATCATCAGCGGGTCGCCGCCCGGCGCCAGGATCGCGGCGTCGCCGTCAATCAACGGGCACTGCCCGGCGTACCACGGCGGCACGGTCGTGCCGAACTGCTTGACGAGATCGAATTTCCAGACCAGCTTTCCGGTTCGGGCTTCGAGGCAGGTCACATTGCACATGGGGCCGAGGCTGACCACGAAGCGGTCGTTGACGGCGGGCACGGTGCGCGACACGCCGTGGTTGCGCAGGGCCTTGACCGAGTAGGTGTAGCGCCAGACTTCGCGCGCGTCGTCGAGCGACAGGCAGCGGATGGCGTCCTCCTTCTTTTCGTAATCGTAGTCCGCGAGATAGACGCAGCCGTTGGCGATTGCGGCGCCCGCGTGTCCTTCCCCGACGGGCAATTTCCACAGCACCTTCGGTCCGCCATCCGGCCATGCGCGGGCCAGGCGCAGCGGCTCGTGGACGATGTTCGTCCGGTCCGCGCCTCGAAACCCCGGCCAGCTTCCGGTCAGGAGCGACGGAGCGCCCGGCCCCGCGATCGTCGTGCCGGCGTTGATCGGGCCGGCGGGGACGACCTTCGTCGCGAACCCGAGCGTTTCCTCCTGGCCGGGGAGCCGCGGATTGACGTTCTCCGCGCGCGTGGCGTAGAGCCATATGCCGACCGCCGCCGCGCCGGCCACCGCGATGCAGGCCGGCAGAATGAAGTCCAGCCGACGCCCGCTCATCCGCCGCCTCCAGCCGGGCCGAAGCAGTAGACCGCTCCGTCGCGGGCGCCGATCACGAGCCGCTCCTCGCCGACGGCGGGCGATGCCTCGATCTGCGCGCCGGCCGCGAAGCTCCACACTTTCGCGCCGTCGGCGACCTTCAGCGCGTAAAGCGTTCCGTCGTCGCTCCCGAAGAAGACGCGATCCCCGGCGATGACCGGCGACGAGTTGATCGCGTCGCGCGCCCGGAACTTCCACAGCTCGCGGCCGTCGGCCTTGGCCATGCAGCGGACGACGCCGTCCTGCCCGGCGAAAATCACTTGGTCACCGGAGAGGGCGGGCGAAGCGCGGAAATGCATGTCCTCGGCGACCTTGACGTCCCAGACTTTTCGCACGGCATGGCTCTCGTCAGGCCCGAGGACGCCGGAAGGATCTGCGCAGAACATGTGGTTGTCGTAGGCCGAGACGAAGATGAGCTTGCCGTCGAAGGCGGGAGACGATGCGACGTTAAAGCTGAGTTCCAGGATGCCGCGCTGGGTCCCATTGGCCGCGTCAATCACGCGCAATTGGGCGTCGCATCCGGCGATGACCACCGCGCCGTCGGCGATGCACGGGCTGGCGTGCAGTTCGGCGTCTGTCTGGAACTTCCAAACGACCTTGCCTGTATCCTCGGAGAGGCAATAGAGGAAGTGGTCGTAGGAACCAAAGAACACATTTTTGCCGCTGAAGTTCGCGGAGCTGATGATCTGGCCGGCGGCCTCGAAGGTCCAGAGCTTCTCGCCGGTCGCGGCGCTGACGGCGTGGAAGACGCCCGTGCTGGTGCCGAAGAACAGCTTCCCGTCGCGAATCCCCGGCGCCGCCTCGATCGAGCCTTGCGCTTTGTAGCGCCACTTCAGCTTGCCGGTCGCCAGTTCAATCGCCAGCAGGTCGCCCTTCATCGTGCCGAGATAGGCGACGCCGTCCTGGATCGCGGCGGTGGATGCGATGGGCGCGCCGGCTTCGAAGGTCCACAGGAGTTTCAACGGGTCTGCGAGCGTGCATGCCGCGACGCCGGTCTGAGCGGAATTCCCGCGAAACGTCGGCCACGGCGCGGGCGTTGCATTGTCCGCGGCCAGGCAGATCAACGCCGTCGCGCAGGTCAAGGCGATTCGCGAGGCAGGAATTCGGGCCGACGTTCTGACCAATGTGCGTCCCTTAACGACGATTCGCCCGGCGAGGCCGTCATTCCGAGCGCAGGGATGGCAGCAGCTCGCCTCGGACGGAGGTCGCCGCCGCGAACGCACAACTGAGTAAACCGGCAATCAGGCAGGCGGCAAGCATTCCGCCCAGCGACAGCCAATTCACGTCGGCGAGCGCCGAAACGGCGTGCGGCACGACGGCCACCAGCGCCGCTGAACTCCCCACCGCCAAACCCAGAAGCAGAAGGATGCCGTGCTCAATTACTATCATAGCAACGACTTGCCGCCGCCGCAAACCCAGCGCCAGGAGCATCGCCAGCTCGCCGCGCCGCTCGACCACGCTCCGCAGCAGCACCGTCACGATGCCGAACGTGCCCAGCAACAGCCCCAGCCCGCCGAGGGTCTCGAACGTCGCCAGATAGGTGTTCTGGACCCGCGCGTAACCGGCCAGCACGTCCGCCGTCCGCCGCACGTCGAAACCCAGTTCGCCCAGGTTCTCTCGCAGCGCTTTGGCCACCGCCGCCTCGCGGCCGGGCGGCGTCTCGATCAGGAAGAACCGGTAACCCGGGCTGTCCCCGAAATGGCGGCGGAACTGCGCGTCGCTGATCAGCAATTCGCCTTGGAAGACGCTCTCCGCCAGCAGCCCGACGATCTTCAGCCGGACCGGTTTCCCCGACGCATCCGTGAGGCGGACTTCGTCGCCGAGTCCGACGTGCAGCACCCACTCCGCGCTCGTGGCGTCCGCGAAGGCCGGGATCGGCGCGTCGCCTCCTTCCTCACTTTCCAGCAGCGGCCACGGGTTCTCCGAGTCTCGCTGCGCCGCCGTGAAAGTGAAGCCGCCACGCGCGATCAGTTCGCGCGGCACGCCCAGCACTCGCGGCTGGACCGGCCGCTGCATGTTCAGGCAACTTGCGTCATCGCCGGAGGTCATGCGGAAGGAAATGAATTTCACCTCGGCGAATTCCGCGGCGGCCTCGGGCGACAGGCCGAGCGCCTCGCGGCCGGCGGCCGTGTTCAGGTCGGACATGATCGGGACATCGCTCCGAGCGAGAAGCGAAAATCCGCCTGCGCCGGAGCGACGTTCCGCAGTGTTCGCGCGGGACAAGTCCTTTCGGTTCGCCGCGACCACGACGATGATGAAGCTCGCGCACGCGATGAGGCCGGCCGTGAGCAGGCTCCGCAGCCAGTCACGCGACGCGCCGCGCCAGCCCAGCCGCCAGAGCGAAACTTCCTCAGAGGGTGCGCGTTCGGCCCGTTGAAATCCCGCGCAAGCCAGCGCCAGGAACCCGACGAGCAGGGATGCGCCGCCGCCCAGGAACGCGCCTTCGGCCGTGCCGGTCACCAGGATTCCGCACGCGAGCAGCCCCGCGGCCAGGAGCAGTGCGACAATGCCGACCTCGAACGCGCGCCGGCGCGTGCGCTTCTGCGGCCGCGCGGCCATCGCGCGCCAGCCGGACAGTAGCCTTAAGGTCGGCGTCCGGCGCAGCAATCTCGCGGCCCAAATGACGGCGACCGCGGATACGAGGAATCCCGCGACCGAGCCGATGACCAGGCTGAGCGCAGTCACGTGCAGGGCAAGGCTCAAATCTCCGACCGCGCCCGACCACCATGTTCGGAGCGCACGGATGATCAGCCACGCGTAGCCGATGCCCGCGGGCACGCCGACCAGCACGCCGGCCGCGCCGAGAAAGAATCCTTCGCCGATGAGGACGCGCGCGGCGGTTCGAGCCGGGAAGCCGGTGGCCGACATGATCCCGAACTGGCTCGCGCGCCGCTCGACGGCCAGCCGCAACAGCAGCCCGACCATGCCCGCCGCGGCCGCCACGAGGAAGAAGCTCATCGAGAGAAAGATCACGCCGAAATCCGTCGTTCCGTTCGCGGTCGCCAGCGCCTGCGCGCGCACCGGCTGAACGGTCAGGCCGAAATCGGACGCGGGCCCTCGGCGGAAGGCGTTGTCGAAACGTTCCGCCGCCGACTGCAACGGCATCCCGTTCGGCGGCACGAGCGCCACAGTCGTGATGCCTTCGCCCGGGCTCGCTTGCCCGAGATCGTGGTTTCCGAGCGGCGCCCAGAGTCTTCGGGCGAAGTCCAGCGCGAGGAACGCCTTCGGCGCGGTGCGGTACTGCTTCCAGTAGGCCTCATCTTTCGGGCGTATACGCTTCAAATCCATCGGGAAGGGCGGATTCCAGTCCGCCATCGTTGTGGAATCGGTAATCCCCTTGAACTGCGGCACAAGCTCCTGATCCAGCGCCTCGCCTTGCATCGCGACGATTCCGCGAAGCGTAAAGGGAAACGAAGACTCTTCCAGGCGGCCCTGATCGTCCGGCACGTAGAAACCGATCGAGAGCCGATCGCCCACGCGCGCGCCGAGGTCGTCCGCGGCCCACTCGTTGAGAAGGACGTCGCCCGTGCCGAGCGCAGGAGGCGCATCGCCGCCGACCATGGGAAGCGGTCCGCCGGCCGCCTCGCGCGGGTCCAATCCGACGACCACCGAGTACGGAATTTCCTTGCCCGATTCCCGGCCGGCAATGGCTCTGGCGAGGTTGACCGAGGACAGGCGGCAGGCCATTCCCAGTTCTTTCGCGACGCTTTGCACCCGGGCGACGGCAGCGCGCGGCACCTCGACTTGGCTGCTCTGCAAAGCCAAGTATCCAAACGTCGGATTCGGCGTCAGGTTCAACCCGTAGTCGGCCAGTTGGGCGGCTGCGGCCAGCGCCTCCTCGAGCGGCTTCGACCGATCATCAGCCGCGTCCGCTTTCTGAGGACCGATGAGGATCGTGCTCGCCCGGCCCGGCTGCTCCAACTGCGCCTGCAGCCAGTCGAGCGCGACGTAGAGGTTCCTCGGCGGCGACTGTGCCTGCTTCAGGCTGAACACGCCGATGCCGCGTGATGGAATGATGCGCTGGACGATCAACCTGAGCGTACGCGTCGTCTGCGCACGGCTTCTGTACGCGAAGGCGGAATCCGATGGCAGATCCTGCCGTCGCCCGATCGTCAACAGGATTGCGTCGCCCTCGGAAATGCCGAGGTCCGCAGCGAGCGTGGAGTTGACGACGATCCGGCGTTCCTGCGGCGGCTCGAAAGGCTCGTCGGCGATGTTCGAGAATTCCGGCGGGACGCCGATCACGTTGACCCGGTTGACGACCGCGCCGCCCTCGGCGGGCTTCGCTGCGCCCGTTGCCAGAATCGCGGGCACAGCGAAATCGGCGGCGCCTTTCGCCTGCGGTTGCGCCATGAGGTCTGCCGCCAACTGCTCGCGGAAGAACGAAGGCGACTCGACCGCGTATTCGACGCGCCCGAGCCGCTCGATCGCCAGGTCGTGCAGGCTGCCGCGGACGGAATCTCCGACGAGGAGCGACCCGACGAGCGCCGCGACGGCGATCGCGCAGCCCAGCGCCACGGCCAGGTTCGTCCGCCAGTAGTGGCGGAGGTTCCGCCGGACCAGGCCGCCTATGGTGAAGTCTTGTTTCATGATGAAGGTCATCTTCAACACGGAGGCACGGAGGACACAGAGAAGCACTGAGGTATTTCTCCAGGATTCCAAAATCCTGATCTTTCTCCGTGATTCTCCGTGTTCTCCTCCGTCCCGCTACGCGGTTCGGAGCGGGGCGTGTCTCCGTGTTGCATTTGGACTACCGCTCGCGCAGGACCCCGGCGCGCAGTTCCAGGCAGCGCCCGAAGAGCCGGGCGAATTCCAGGTTGTGCGTGACGACGATCAGCATCGTGCCGCGCTCGCGGGCGAGTCCCAGGAACAGCGCGCCGACCTCGGCGGAGGTCTCCGGGTCGAGATTGCCGGTCGGCTCGTCGCAGAGCAGCAGCGGCGGCCCGTTGACGAGAGCGCGCGCGATGGCCACGCGCTGCCGCTCGCCGCCGGAGAGTTCCGCCGGGAACGAGTGCAGGCGGTCTTTCAGGCCGACACGCTCCAGCAGCTCGCGCGCACGATTCGAGCCGTTCCGCGACGAAGGCGGCAGGGCCAGCGTCGGCAGGAGCACGTTCTCGATCGCGCTGCACTGCGGCAGCAAATGATGGTCCTGGAAGACGAAGCCGACGCGTCGGCTCCGGAAATCCGCCAGCGCGGTCCCCTCGAGCGCAGTCACTTCGGTCTCGCCCAACGCGACGCTGCCGCCCGCCGGCTTGTCGAGCGAGCCGACGATGTTGAGCAGCGTGCTCTTGCCCGACCCGGATGGGCCGATGATGGAGAGCGTCTCGCCCGCGCCGAGGTCGAACGAGACGTCCTTGAGCACCACCAGCGGCGCGGCGGACTCGAACTCCTTCCGGATGTGCCGGACCGCCAGTTGCAGACGATCTGGTTTTTCCGCGCGATCAGCCATGGCGTTCGGCCTGTCCTGCCGCGTCTGCGAGCAGCGCGAGGGTACCGAGACCGTAGTACGTGTATTCCACATCCGGCGCATCATCGCCGGCGCAGCCGCGGAATCCGCCTCCGCACGCCTCAAGAGCCTGTGCGAATCGCGCCATGGGCGCGAGCTTCACGCGGCCAAGCGCGCCGATTCCGGCCAGCGCGACCGAGGCCGTGAAGGTGGAGAGCAGATCCGGCTCCTGGGCGCCGGCGCCGGCTGCGAAACCGCCTTCCGAGTGCTGCATGGAGGCGAGGAATCCGGCTGCACGCGCTGCGATTGCAGGCGTTTCCCCGTGGGATCCCGCGTTCGAAATTACCTCCGGCGCGCCGAAGAGGGTGAGCAGCGCCAGCGCGGCGGCCGTTGGATTCGTCGCGCCCTCGCCGCCGTCCCTGGCGCTGTCGGCATAGCCGCCATCGGTGCAGCGGCGCGAGCCGACGAACGTCGCCGCCTCGCCACCACCGGAAAAATCCGACTCGTTCAGCTCGGCGCATAGCGCGGCCAGGAATGTGTGATACACCGTCGCTTCGCCGCCGGGGAACCGCGCATAGCCGCCGTCGGCCGCGCGCGAACGTGCGACGACTTCCATGATTTCGACGTGCCCCTCATCGTTGCGCCCGGTTCCGGCGCGCTCGCCTACGAGTCGCCGGATATACAGCAGGCAGAAGCAGGAGATGATGTCCCTCGGCGGTGTGGAAAGGCTGCGAGCGTATTGCGCGGCGCCGCGCCACAGGGCCTCGTCGGCCAGGCCAAGCAATGCAGCGGAGCGCAGCGCGAACATCGTGTAGTATATGTCCGATCCGCCTTGCCGTCCGGCGAAGCCGCCGTTCGGGTGTTGTGCCGCAAGGAGATACGCCGAATGCCTGGATCGGAAGCTGCCCGGCAGGAATTTCAGCCCGGCGACGAGCCGGGACGTGAGGCCTGAGAGATAGCCTGTCGTGGGTTCGCCCGGGCGAAGAGAACGAGCCGTCAGCGCCGCCTTCACAGCGCGGCCTCCAGGAGGAAATGCATCAGGTCGCGCAGCGCCTCGGCGCGCACCGCATCGGCTTCCGCGCGGGCGCGGTCGCGGTACTTCTCGACGAGTTTCCGCGCCTGGTCGAACGCGCCGCGCTCCTCGTAGAGCTTCCGCAGGCTCTCGAGCTTGAGATCGCGCGCCACGTCGGGCTCGGTCACCGAAGCGAGCTTGCGGATCGTGGCCGCGTCGCCGGTCTCCAGCGCGAGCGCCAGCAGCATCGTCGGCCGCCGGGCCAGCGAATCCTGGCCGGCCACGAGCTTGTCGCGCCGGTCGGCGCTCCAGTCCTTCAGGTCGTTCAGGAGTTGATACGCCACGCCGACGAGCCGGCAGAACCGCCGCAAGCTCTCCGTCTGCGCCGGATCCAGGCTCTCGCGCTGCGCCGTCCGCACGCCCGCATACAGCGCCGCCTCGAACGCCGGCGCCGTCTTCAGAGCATAAATCCGCTGGACGGCTTCCGGCCGCACGGCCATCGGGTCGCCACGCGTCCACAGAAGCTCCTCGCCCTGGCCGCGGCAGAGTTGCGTGTGCGCCTCGGAGAGGTGGGCGAGGATGTCCGCGACGCACTCCGCGCCGAGCTCGAGGCGGCCCGAGGCGACGAGCCGGTAGCCCAGCCCGATCAGGTAATCGCCGACGTTGAGCGCCGTCGCGACGCCATGCCGGCGGTGCAGCGTCTCGCGCCCGTAGCGGAACTCGTCGTCGTCCTCGATGTCGTCATGGATCAGCGAGGCCTTGTGCAACGCCTCGATGGCGAGGGCGACGCGCCGGACGGCCCGCGGGAAATTCCCGGCCTCGGCGGCGTCCGAATCGGGCGCGCCGGCGTCGCGCGACGCGGCCGCGTGGCCCGCCAGCGTGATGAACGGCCGAAGCCGCTTGCCGCCTTCGCGCAGCCATTCGAGCGCCAGCATTTCCGTGCCCTGCGCGGGAGACATCTCGCAAGGGCCGTTCATCGTCGCCGAGACGACGAGGTCGGCGACCAGCTCGTCGAGCGCGCGGTCCTCGAAGAGCCGATCGGCGGCGCGAAGCAGCGGGACGTAGCTCCGCGTGCCGGTCCCGGCGGGCCCGTTCTGCTGCCGAAGCCAGCCCCGCAGGACGGCGATCTCGGCGGTGGTGGCGACGCAGCCGTCGGTGAGGAGCGGCACGGCGACGTGCGGAATGCCCAGCGCGGCGACCCGCGCGAAGACTTTCTCGAGCGAATCGAGGCACGCCATGCCCAGGATCGCGTCCGCCTGCCCGCGCAGGACGACCTCGACGACCGCCGGCGAACCTTCCGCGATGAGCACGGTGTATCCGAGCGACTCCGCCTCGGCCTTGACCGCCGCCAGCGTACAGGCGCCGCATCCCGCGCACGAGAGGCCTCGCACATCGTACGAGCCTTTGCATTCCTTGACGTGGCGGAGGCAATGCGGGAGCAGCAGCAGCCTTCGCGACGACGGCACGGCGGCGAACTGGTCGCGCCAGAATTCGTTGTTGACCGACACCATCGCGAAGCCGAGAGAGGCAGGGACGACCTGAAGCCGGCCGATCAAGTCGTGCGCCGCTTTCTCGATCTGGGCGGGCGTGGGCGGCTTGCGGCGGTCGAGCATCGCGGCGGCGTCGGCGGCCGCCCCGCGGATGCGCTCGCGCTCGGCGCGTTCCGCAGGGACGATCTTGATATTCAGCGGCGCGGATCGTTTATGGCTGGTCGCGGTGTCGCTCATGTGCTTTGAACCATCTTAACTGATCCAGAGGGAATTTGCGCGCCTCGTCCTCGTACTCGTCCTCGTCGTCGTCCTCGAACTGTCGTTCAGAACGGCCGAGGACGAGGACGACGACGAGGACGATTTTCGCCTGCTATGCCCTTTCTCTTCCTTCTGCGTTCTCAGCGGCTAGTATTCGACCCAGCGCGGACACCGTCCAAAGGGCCGGGTACACTCTCTCAGCATACCACAACTTGGCGAAATACAAACCTATCGGCGCAGGCTTGTCCAGCCCGCCGTCGCGAATTCGCGCGAGAAGCCAGGCGCAGGCGCGGTCGCGGGCGATCCGGGCGGGCTCGCTCCTGGGCGCGCTCGCCAGCGCGTCCAGCGCGAGAGAGGTCTCCTCGATACTGCTCGGCACATTTTCGTCGCCGCCCCAGCCGCCGTCGGGATTCTGCGTGCGGAGGAGCCGGGTTACGCCGCGCTGCGCCTCGACGGAGTTGCCCAGGCCCAAGTCGCGCCAGGCGGCGATCACTCGCGCGGTGCCATAGAGCGGGTTCTCGTCGCGCGGCGCCTGCTGGTTCCCGAACCAGAGCGGGACCCACGCGCCGTCGGCGCGCTGCGTGCGGCGGAGATATTCCACGCCGCGCCGCAGGGCGCGCTGCTCCTTCGCCTCGGAGGTGAGGCCGCGCCACGCCGAGATCGCCGTCAGCGCGTGCGCGGTCAGGTCCGGCGCGCTGCGATCAAACGGAAGCCGTCCCCAGCCGCGACAGAATGTCGGCCATCCGCCGTCGCGGTTCTGAAGGCCGAGGAGCCACTCGACGCCTTGTCGCGCCGCATCCGTCGCCTCGCCGCCGAGATGCTTCAAGGCAAGTAGCGCCGCGGAGGTGTCATCGGCGTCGGGGACGCCTCCGGAAAGGTCCGTCCAAGCCCAGCCGCCCGGCGCGGCGCCGGTGTAGAGATGTCCGCGGCGGTGTTGGCAACCGAGGATCCATTGGCGCGTGCGGGCGCCATCGGCCCCAAAGAGATTTCCGCCCGCCGTCAGCGCGGCCACCGCAAGGCTCGTGAGCCAATGCGAAAGGTTCGTGTCAATGGCCCAGCTTCCGTCCGCGCGGAGGGACCGGGAAAGGAATTCCAGTCCGCGGCGAGCGGCGGGGTGATCGCTCCGCCCGGCGCCGGCGAGGCTCATCACGACGAAACTGGTCAGCGGCACGGCCTCCAGGAACCCGCCGCTCTCCGGCTGGATCGCCTGGAGCCGCCGGAGCGTCGGGGCGACCGTCGCCGCCCGGAGCGCGCGGAGAAGCGGATTGCGGCTGGGCGCCGCATGGTGGCGAAGCTGGCCCACGGCGATCAGGGCCGGCAGCGCGTAACTGACCACTTCGAGATTGAGCAGCCGGAAGCTCGCGCGCGGCAGGCAGGCCAATTCGAAAGGCAGCGCGGGCACATGACGCCATTCCGGCCGCGTCTCGCGCGAAGGCGCCAGCGCGCAGTTCGTCAGGATCGGAGCGGCGAAGGTCCGGTCCTCGCCGTAGACCGCCGCAAGCGCCCGCACGCGCGACTCGGCGGTCGCGCCGGCGTGGACGTGTAGATATTGATCGGCTCTGCGCAGCGCCGATGCGGCGGGCTCCGAACCTTCACGATCCGAAAGAAGCAATGCGGCCTCAGCGAGCATCGTCGTCGAAACGTTGCTGTGGCTCTCGGGCGTATCGCCCCAGCCGCCGTCGGAGTTCTGGTGAGCCGCCAGCCACGCCACGCCGCGCTCGATGAAATCGGCGAACCGCTCGCGCGAGACGACGCAGAAAGCGCTCACCGCCGTCGCGGTCGCGAGGGCGGAAGGCGATAGCTCCCCGTTCCAACATCCCTCGGGCGTCCGCCACACGAGAAGGGCGTCGCGGGCGGATTCGTAGGCTTCCCGAAGCTCTTTCACACCAGGCCGGGGCGCGGCGCTGGCCAGGGATGTGGTCATGATCGGATTCTCCCCGACTTCGCCGCGAAGAGGCATTTCCAGGCAAGCGTCTGCGCGCGGCCGAGCGCCTGCAGCGTGCTGCGTCGCCAGAGCGGCACGCCGGCGGCGGATTGATTATCCCACATGAGGCGCGGCACCCATCGGAAATTCAGGTCGTAGCATGCGCGGAAGACCCGCCAGTGCGCGGCCGACATGTCCCTGAGGCCGAACGGCGCCGCCGCGTCGCTCAGCGGCGCGTTGAAGAGCGGAAAGATCGCCAGCCGCTCATTCGACAGTCGCTGGACCCAGCGGAGCGTCCGCTCAACGTCGGCCGGCGTCTCGCCGGGCAGGCCGAACAGGATGCTGATGAGCGGGAAGTAGCCGAGCCGGACGAGGCGTCGCACCTGATCTTCGCAGAATTCGCCCCACGCTTCCGGTTCGACTCCGCCCATCTTGGCCCGGCCGCCGTTCGCGGCGAGCAAGGCGCCGGAGGCGGTTTCGACGCCGAGGTTCAGCCAGATATATTCGTGTCGGCCGTCACCGACGATCCCCCGGTGAACGGCGGCGAGTTCCTCGTCGCTGAACTGCGCCACCGAGGTTACGTTGGCGTGATCGGTCTGGATCAGTCGCGTCGCCGGCAGGGAGCGGAGGCGCATGACGAGTTCGATCAGCGCCGCCGGCCGCGCGCGCGTCCCTTGCGCCCCGTAGCGGAAAACGTCCTCGGTAACGAGAACGAGGTCCGTGACGCCCGCGGCGAGGTTCGTCTCGGCGTCGGCCAGGACGGCGTCCATCGGCAGGTGCTCCATCGGCACGCGCGAGAGCGTGCAGAAGACGCAACCGAGCCCGCAGCCGCGGCTGATTTCCACGCCGCCCATGAGCGTTGGGCCGAGGATGCGGGGGATCTTCTCCGCGGCGGCGACGCGCTCACCGGCGAGCGCGGCTGGAAGTTCCTCGCCATCCAGAATCCGCGCGAAAAGCCCGCCGATATTGCCTTCGCAATAGCCGGAGACCACGTGGTCAATCCCGAGTTTCTCCTGCGCGCCGCGGTTGCCGGCGAGCTGCCACGCACCGGCGCCGCCGAGCACGACCTTCGCCTCGGGAGCGGACCGGCGAAGGCGAAGGATGGTTCCGGCGAGACGCCGGAACCAGCGGCCCGTATAGATCTCTCCGCCGAGGATGGCCGACATCGTCGTGCTGTTCATGCCGAGCCCGAGCGGATCGCCGGAGGAGATGCCGATGATCCGCGTGCCCGGCCCGATCGCGCGCTTGAGCGAGGCCGGGTCCACGATCGCCACGTCCGCCGGTTGAAAGCCCGTGCGCACGAGGGCGGACTCGATTCGACGAAGCCCGAGCGGCGCCTGGAACGCTCGAAGGCCATCGCGGCGCGCGGCCGGGGCGAGGAGCGTTTTCATCACGAGCGACGGCGTGCGTGTGGTCTGGCTCGCACTGACCATGCCTTCGAACAGGACGCGGTAGCCGGCGAAGAGCGTGCGGTCGGCGGTCAGGACGATCGGGAATCCGTGCCGCGCGGCAACTCGCGCCTTCGGTCGGGCAAAGGCGGACGCGTCGGCGACCGGCGCAAGGGCGGTAGTTGACGCGGCGGCGGGTGTCAGCAGGCGGTCGGCGTCACTCATCCAACTTCTCGAGGGCGGTGATCAGGTGATCGAGGTCATCCGGCGGCGCGCTTTCGCCGCGAGCATCGCGTGGCGGCGCCGGGCGCGAAGCCTCCGGACCGCTCGGCGTCTCTGCGCCCGCGATGACGGCATCCGCGAAGTAGTGCGGGAAGAGGATGGCGCGCCGCGGGCAGGTCCGCGCGCAGGCGGGGCAGCCGTTCTTGCAGTTGTCGGGATTGCTGACGGCGACGCGGCCGTCGGAGAGCGCGTACACGCCGAAGAGGCAGAAGTCCACGCATTTCCGGCAGTTCGTGCAGCGCGAGTAATCTATCACCGGATACCATCGCGGGCTCGCCGCGCCGGCGATCTCCAGAACCGGGGCGGCGCCATCTCCTAAGGATTTGGGCGCGAGCGCTAGTGCGCAATCCGCCACCGACGCGAAGTCCGCCAGGTTCAGGCAGCGGATCGCGCGTGCGTGAGAAGCCTCTGCCGCCGAGTCCATGACGCCGCCGACGCCCAGCGCCCGTAACGTCCAGAACGCGGCGCGAGGATACAGCCATGAGGCGACCGCGAGGCCGCCGGTCGCGTCCCTCAAGACCGCCGTCGCGGGATGTGCGGCGCGCAGGTGATACAGATGCGGCACCACGAGCACCTGCGTTCCTGCCGCTTGGCTCAGGGTCTCCACGAGCGCGTCCTCGAAGCCGGCGTGGTCGCCGGGAAGCCCTCGTCCGTCGCGCGAAATGACGATTGTGACGGCTTGAGATTGAGGCATGGACGAAGAATCTCCGCGCGAAAGGAACCCGGGCACTTCGATATTATAGACTGAATCGGCCAGGAGTGTAAACGCGGACACGCGCGCTTACGCAGGCAAGTAGGAGTCCTGGAGGCGTTCCGGCAGCGGCTTGCCGGTAAACAGGCGCGCCTTGCGGAGGCGGACGGATTTGGGCGTAACCTCGACGAGTTCGTCATCCCGGATGAATTCCAGCGCACGCTCGAGCGTGAGCGGGGTGACCGGCGTGAGGACGACGGTGATCTCTTTGCCCTTCGCGCGGACGTTGGTGAGCTTCTTGGTTTTGCACGGGTTAACGATCAGGTCGTTCTCGCGGCAGTGCTCGCCGATGATCATACCCTCGTACAGTTTCTCTCCGGGCACCACGAAGAGCTTGCCGCGCCCTTCGAGGTTCTCGAGCGCGTAGCTCACCGCGTCGCCCTGCGCGTTCGACACCAGCGAGCCGGTCGTGCGCGTGGGGAAATCGCCGCGGTAGGGCTCATATCCGTCGAGATAAGAACTCATGATGCCGGTGCCCTTGGTATCGGTGAGGAACTCGTTGCGATAGCCGATCAGCCCGCGCGTGGGGATGGAAATCTCGAGCCGGACGCGCCCGCTGCCATGGTTGACCAGGTTGACCATGCGCCCCTTGCGGCGCGAGAGCTTCTCGATCACCACGCCCATGTGCTGCTCGTCGCAGTCAACGTACAGGCGCTCGATCGGCTCGAGCCGCTTGGCGCCTTCGCCCTTGAAGATCACGTGCGGGCGGCCGACGCTGAACTCGTATCCCTCGCGCCGGAGCGTCTCGGCGAGGATGACCATCTGGAACTCGCCGCGCCCCTCGACGATGAACTCGTCGGTCTCCTCGGTCATCTTGATGCGGAGCGAGACGTTGCGCAGGGCCTCTTTCAGCAGGCGCTCGCGGATCTTGCTGGCCTGGACGAACTTGCCCTCGCGGCCGGTGAAGGGCGAGCTGTTGATGGTGATCATCACGGAGACGGTCGGCTCGTCCACGCTCACGCGCGGCAGGGCGCGCGGCGCCTCGCGCGTGCTGATCGTGTCGCCGATGTTCACGTCCTCAATGCCCGCCAGAATGATCACGTCGCCGGGCGCGGCCTCATCCACTTCCTCGATCTTGACGCCGCGATACGTCTGCAGGCACGTGACTTTCAGCGGCACCGCGACGCCGTCGGCATTGATCCGGACGAGCGGGTCGTTGCGCTTCGCGGAACCGTGGGCGATCTTGCCGATCGCCAGCCGGCCGAGATAGTCGGAGTAGCCCAGGTCGGTCACGAGCATCTGGAACGGCTCGTCGGTGTCGTACGAGGGCGGCGGGATTTCCTTGAGGATCATCTCGAAGAGCGGCGTGAGGTCCTTGCCCTCTTCCTCGATGGTCGGCTTGGCGATGCCCTCGCGGCCGATCGCGTAGAGCAGCGGGAACTCGGCCTGGAACTCCGTGGCGTCGAGGTCAATGAAGAGGTCGAAGATCTCGTTGAGGACCTCCTGCGGGCGCGCGTCCTTCCGGTCGAGCTTGTTGATGACGACGATCAGGCGCAGCCCGCGTTCGAGCGCCTTGCGCAGGACGAAGCGCGTCTGCGGCAGGGGGCCTTCGGCGGCGTCCACGAGCAGCACGGCGCCGTCCACCATCATCAGCGCGCGCTCGACCTCGCCGCCGAAATCGGCGTGGCCGGGCGTGTCCACGACGTTGATCTTCACGCCCTTCCAAACCATCGAGCAGTTCTTCGCGGCGATGGTGATGCCGCGCTCGCGTTCGAGGTCCATATTGTCCATCACGCGCTCGACGACCTCCTCGTTCTCGCGGAACGTGCCGCTCTGGCGGAAGAGGTAGTCCACGAGCGTGGTTTTGCCGTGGTCCACGTGCGCGATGATGGCGATGTTGCGGATCTTATCGTTGAACTGCTTCATCGTACCGAATCGGCTTTCCAGAGAAAATTGCGGGCGAGCGTGCAACCGCTCGCGGTCAACAGGAGTTCACCGAGCGCCGGCAGGGAGAACTGCGTCAGTCCGGATGCGCTTCATGCTCCCGTTACATTATACGGCTTGCAGCGGCGATTGACAAGCGAGGCCAAGCGCAGCGCGATTGTCGGTGTCACCGCTGAGAGGCGCAGGAGGCACAGGAAACGGTGGCGACCGCGGTCATTCCCGCGAAAGCGGGAATCCAGGGTTTGACCTGTCCGTCCCCGCGCCGCAGCCCTTCAACGCTTCTTCTGCAGCGCGGCGATGGCTTTGCGGGCGGCGAGGTAGCCGCTGCCGGCGGCGCCCTCGAACGTCGGGTAGACCATGTAATCTCCCGCAAGCAGCAGACGGCCGGCGGTGATCGCGTGGAGCCGCATCAGCCGCTTGTGCGCCCCGAGGGTCATGACCGGGAACGCGTACGGGAACCGCTCGACGCGCGACTCGCCGATCTTCGCGCCCGCGCCGGGCAGCACGCGCTCCAGGTCCGCCCGCACGGCCGCGAGGATCTCCTCGTCGGTCATCTGCATGAGCTTCAGATTGGAATAGCTGTCCGGCGGAATGTAGACGGTCGTGACGTAGCCGGTCAGCTTCTTCGGATCGGGATCGCAAAAACGCTGCACCCAGGTCGCATCGTAAATGTCCGTGAAGAAGAGTCCGTCGGGCACGGCCAGGTCGAAGGCGCGATCGAAGATCGGCGTCCTGCTGGTGAAAGAGACGGTCGCGTAGGACGTGTACGGAATCTTCGCGAGGAGTTCCCTCTGCTCCTTCCCAAGCTCGTCGCCCGCTATTCTCAGCGCGACGGGCGCCGGGACGGCGAGGATGACCACGCGCGCGCTGATCGTCCGTTCGCCGGCCTTCGCATCTTTGTACGTCACCTCGCAACGGCCGTCCGCGGTTCGGACGCTCAGGACGGCGGCGTTCAGCCGGAGCCGGTCGCCGAGGTCCGCGGCGAGCGCGTCGGTCAGTTCGGTCAAGCCGGTTCTGAAGGTGTACGCCTCGGTGGCGCGCTTGCCCTGGCCGGTTTCGTTCGCGAGTTTCTCGTTCTCCTTGATGAGAGGCGCGTTCTCGTAGTCGAACGCGATTTCCGGCAGGGCGCAGAGCGCGGAAATTTCGCCCAGGTTCGCGCCGAAAATGCCCCGCGCGGTGACATTGTAGCGCTGGAGGAAGATTTCCGGGAACTTCATCTGTTTGAGCCAGTCTTTCGCGCTGATATCGTCGAGCGCGGCTAGGTCGGAATCGGGATCGAAGTGGGGAATCTCATCGTACTGCAGCGTGAAATCCTGCATGGCCGAGATGAAGCGGTTGTATTCTCTGACGCCGATTCGGCGGACGTAAAGCGATGCCATCCCGGTCTCGCCGAGGTAAAGTTCTCCGTCTTGCCAGGCCGCGTCCATGGGAGAAGGGATCTGCACGGGCGCGAGCTTCAGCGCGCGGACGATCCTGCCGATCTCGTCGGTCGGCTTGCCGATGTATTCTGCGCCCATCGCGTAATAAAAGTCGCCCATTTTGTATGAGATCGCCTTGCCGCCCGGCCGGCCCTCTTTCTCCAGGATGACGACGTCATAATTCTTCAGGTGAAAAGCCGCGGTGAGCCCGGCCATTCCGGCGCCGACGATGATGACGTCGTGCGGCTTCTCGGCAGGTTCACGATCGGGCGTCGCGCCCGGCGCCGACGCCGCGGCAAGGAGCAGCAGGGCGCTCAGGATGCCGCTTAGCGCGATAGAATTTCTTGACATGCTTTTGCAGCCTTCTCGGTCAAATGTTCCCCGGCAACCGGTCCTCGATGCAAAGCGCTGAGATTACTCCGGTGTCAGAACGACGAACGCCGGCGGGTCGGCCGAGTCGCGGAACGCGACGCGCCAGGGCGCCGGCAGTGTCGCCAGGCGCACGGAATCGTCGGCCACGTCTGCCCACTCGCGGAGGCCGGGGCGGTCGCGCAGCAGGCTGTAGTCCAATACGGCGTAGCGCGCGCCCGCGGCGCGCATGGCCGGCCACAAGGCATCCGTCGTCGTCCACGGCACCGGCACGGTGCAACCGTCCAGGTTGGCGTCCCAGAAATAGGAGTACGCGTGCGAGGGACCGATCATCACGGGAGCGTCCTTCGTGGCGTGCGCGTGCAACCATACGCGGAGCGCTTCATACCCAGCCGGCAGGCGGTAGCCGGCGCGGGGATCATGTCGGAGGCCTTCCCCGGGCGCGGCGAACGCGATGGTCGCGCACATCAAGAGCAGGGCGGCTCCCAGCGCGACCCATCGCGCGTGGAGGGTTCGCCGGCGCAGCGCCTTCCCAGCCCAGCGGAACGCGGGGAGCAACCCGCGCGCGGCCAGGATGAGCAGGATCGGCACGAGCGGGAAGATGAAGCGGATGTCCTGCGCTGGATACCACGCGAAGAAGAGGAAAAAAATAGAGAAAATGGACCATCCCAAAAGGGCGGTGTGCCGCGCCGACCGCGAGCAGAAAGGCGTCATGGCCAAAAGCAGCAGCGCCAGCCCCACCGGCCAGGCTTTCAACCGCAGGCGCTCATTCAGCGGATACGTCTGCCCGACGGCGACCACCGAGTAGATTCCCTGCTGGAACAGCCCCGTTGCCGCCCGATGAGCCATCTGCCCGAACGTATGCGTGCGCCAGAACTGGCCCGCCGTCGGCGCGTGCGCGCGGGTTCCGAGCGCGAACATCTCGTCGGGATGATTCACCCAGATGAAGCCCTGGTTCAGGCTGTAGGACGGCGATAGCGGCGCGCCGTAGAGCCGGACGTTGCGAACTACCTCCGGCGAGATCACCACGACCAGCGCCAGGAGCGCGGCCCATGCCTCGCGCGAGCGCCAGATTCGCCGCCGCTCGCGCCACGCGAAGCCGCCCAGCGCCACCGGCAGCAGGAAAAGGCCGTTCGCCTTGGTCATGTACGCCAGGCCGATGAGGAGGCCGATCCATACCCCGCCGCGCCCGATGCGCACGTAGCGCACCATGAATGCCCACGCCAGAAGCACCCAGAGCGCGAAGAGCGGCTCGCAGCAGACCATGGTTCCCTGGGTCAGCCAGGCCGTGTTGCAGGCCAGGAGCGCCGCCGCCAGAACGCCCGCTGCGGCCCCGAATAGCCTCCGGCCGACGAGGCCGCAGACGATGACGCCGGCCGCGCCGATTCCCAGCATCAGCAGCTTCGCCCATCCCAGACCTTGCAGCCGGTCCACGGGCAGCGCCGAGAGCAGGGCGATGCACAGCGGCATGGGGTTGGATATCGCGTACGTCCCGGCGTAGCAGTCGGCCAGCATCCGCACGGGGCCGCCGTTCTGCCGCACGTCGCGGGCGCCGGCCATGTACGCCGCCGTGTCATAGGGGCTGAATTCCGCCCCCTCGTGCAGCTTGTTCAGGCCGGCGAGCAGGAACCCGAGCAGCGCCAGGACGAACAGACCTCCGGCGGCCCGGCGCAGCATCCGGGTGCGCGGAATGCCCGGCGCGCGCGTGAGCGGATGAGAAAACCCTGTGCCCATGATCTGCAAGCCTGATAGGAGCTGGATCCGCCGCGCCGCCGATCACGACGGAGTTACCGCACGAACAGGAACATCGCGACGTAGAGGACCGGCAATCCCACGAAGACGATGACTTCCGTGAAGTGGTGCAGCTTGAGCGCGCGCGCCTGCTTGTCCGGCTTGCCCTGCATGATGTAGACGCCGAGGCTCAGGCAGAAGCTCATGAGCAGGACCAGGTACGTTAGAACCATGAATTTGTCCGCGAAAGTCAGGTAGCCGACCGGCGGAATCTGGCCGGAGATCGAAACGTGGAACATCGCCGAGGCGACCAGCGCCGAGCTGATGGCGCCCAGTCGAGTGGTCACCTTGTCCGGGTCGAGGATGAAGCTGGCCATCACGATCAGCATCAGGAAAAGCACCGGCAGGAACGTCTTGAGGAAGGAGTTCATCGGAATCCGGGCGATGCCCACGCTGTAGACGTACTGCGAGTAAACTTCGTTCTTCCCTTCCGGCGTCTTGTAGACCGGGTACTCGTGCCCGCCGGCGGTCGCCTGCCAGCCTTTGATGTCCCAGCCCGGAAAGACAATGGCCTGATCCAAGCCGCTCTCGGCCGTCAGCGGGATATATTTCACCTTATCGAGCGCGTTCGTCTTGTTCTCCAGAATGATCTGCATCCGTTGCGCGTCGAACGGGTAACGACGCAGGTCAATGGGCGTATTCAGGGTCGCCAGCACGCGGTAGAATTTCTCGTTCCCCTTGTCCTCGATCTTGTCGAAAGTGCCGCGGCCGTTCATGAACTCGAGCGCGGCGGCTTCCTCCATGATCTGTGCCTTCGGGTCCTTGGACTTGAGGTCCAGATAGAAATCCACGGTGAACGAGCCGGTGCTGATGTCCAGTTTGCCGATGTCGAGGACGTAAATTCCGACGAGGATTTCCTGCTGCGCCGCCGGCGCTTCGGGCGCGGCTGCAGGAGCTGGCGGTTGCGCCTCGGGCGGTTTGGCGGGTTGAGCGGCCGTCGTGGCCGGCGCGCTCGCCGAGGCCTCCTGAG
>Ga0209415_10005274_pt1 | contig 23282 bp, 22 predicted proteins | sample PeaSoiSIISIP2007_FD_187696 | JGI IMG/M metagenome (GOLD analysis project Ga0209415, IMG submission 187696) | Peat soil microbial communities from Weissenstadt, Germany - SII-SIP-2007 (SPAdes) (version 2) | ecosystem: Environmental > Terrestrial > Soil > Wetlands > Peat | place: Germany... | reverse complement strand
TGAGATCGACGACGCGGAGACCGGCCTAGCAAAGCCGGCGCCAGTTCCGCAGAAACCTCGTGCGGCGTGGCAAGGAACGCGGTGCCGGCGTTGCTGGAAGTGATGGCGTCAGCCGACAGCGGACGCAGCGGCGCTTCGCCCCAGCCGCGAAACTGGAGAAAAAGTTCGGCCAGGCATTTCGCGCCGTTGGGATCGCGAACGTAGAAGACCGGCGCCTGCAGCGCGGGGTGGCGCAGAAGAATGCGCGCCAGCTCGAGACCGGTGTAACCGGTGACGCCCACAACCGCGACTTGGCGGGGATTTCTCATTTCACCAGGGCTTCGATTTTTTCCTGCAAGGATTTCCGCGCTTTCTTGTTGGGCGTAATGATCAGGACGGTGTCATCACCAGCGATGGTTCCCGCAATTTCTGAAAACTTGGCGCCGTCGACAGCGGCGGCCAGTGGCTGCGCGCCGCTGGGAGGCGTTTTCAAAACGAGAAGATTTTCCGCGGGGCGAATATCGAGAAGAAATTCGCCGAGTGCGCGGGCAAGCGGAGGCAATGGTGCGGATTCTTCGGGCAAGACATTGGCTGGTTTATAGCCTTCTTGAGTTTTAATGAGCCGAAGCTCCTGGAGATCGCGTGAAAGGGTGGCCTGCGTGACGCGGAGTTTTTGCGCAGCCAGCCCGCGGCGCAACTCTTCCTGATTGGCGATGCGGCGATCCGAGACCAGCCGGAGGATCTGCCCGTGGCGAAATGTCTTATGCGTATTCATGGTTTAGCGCAAACTTCCCACTGTATTTTTATACATGCGTCTGCATACTCCTGTCAATACTTATTGCAAATTTCCCGCCGGCGGGGCGCCCGGTAAAAACGCGAGACGCCAAAGATGCAAGTCATGTAAGATTCGCGACACTCGCGCGAAGCGCACTGGATTTTCCGCGCGGGAGATGTAACCTAGCCTTTAGCGCTAATCGGCTCATGGGAACTACCTGCCAAATTTCGGGATGCAAGAACGATGCGCCACCGGCGCTCGCCGATCAGCGGCTGTGCGTGTTGCACTTTACCCTGGCGCTGGAGACCAGCTGCTCGGAAATGCGGCGCGAGACAGCGCTGGGCAACGCACCGCAGGACCGCCAGCGCGAGATCATGAGATTCATCACGGATCATGGGGAAATTCTGGCGCGCGTGGCGACGAGCGGTCTGCACCTGACGGATGACCTGAAGGCGCGAATCCTGAGCACCTTCCTGACGCTGATGAATTTGCGTGAAAACCTCGACCGGTCGAACATGCGGAGCTCGTTTGGACGCTCCGGGCATTTGCCTCACTGAATCACAAACTCCGAAGTGCAAGAGAAGTGAGAGGTCAGGCGCCGATGTACCTGGCGTAGAGTGAGCGCGCCACGGCAGGATCCTTGGTGCCCTTGAGGATGGCGCGGCCGTCGGCGAAGACGGTCATTTCATAAGGTGCGATGCGGAAGCGCAGCAGAAAATCGTTCTGACGGACGTCGTCGACGAGCGGCTTCAAGCGGGCCTGGAGAACGCCGAGGTCCAGCGCGCGGGCGCGTTCGTGAATCTGGACGGAATCACGGCCACACATGGTGATGCGGGGCTGCACTTCTCCTGCAAGATAGGTGAACTCGCGGCGGGCGCAAGCGCGGCATTGCGGATGGCGCGCCACGCCGATGGACTGCATGCGGCCGGTCCAGACGTCGCAAGAGAGCAAGCGCCCGTGAAGAGCTTCAGGGTGACCGGAGAGAAGTTTCAAGGCTTCGGCCACTTCCAATGAGGCGATGAGATTGACGATGGGGCCGAGAACACCGATGGTGTCGCAAGTTTCCTCGAGGCCCTGGGCGGCAGTGCCGGATTCGAGAAGGCAGGCCAGGCAGGCCGTCACGCCGGGACGAATGGCCATGGTCAGGCCATAACTGGCCACGCCGGCCGCATAAATCCAAGGGCGGCTGAATTTCACGGCGACATCGTTGATCAAGAAGCGAGTTTCAAAATTGTCGGTGCCATCGAGGAGCAGATCGACGCCGTCGAGAAGCGCTTCCGCATTGCGCAGGCTAAGATCGGCGACGACGCCTTCGACGGCCACGGACGAATTGATGGCGCGCAGTTTGCGTTCCGCGGCGACCGCCTTAGGGAGGACGCTCAGGGCGTCAGACTCGTCAAATAGGGTTTGCCGCTGCAAGTTCGAGGGCTCAACGAAATCGCGGTCGATGATTCTGAGGTAGCCAACGCCGGCGCGAACGAGAAGATTGGCGGCCGCAGCTCCGATGGCGCCGCAGCCAACGATGGCCGCGCGGGAGGCGAGCAGCCGCTGTTGGCCTTCCGGGCCGATCCCGGCGAAAAGCAGCTGGCGCGAGTATTTTTCCTGGAGAGAATCGCTCACGAAAGGTACGGTCCCGGCAGGTGCAGCCGACGCACCTGTTAAGCTACATGATAGCGCCAAAGAGGACAGGGCAGGCAACGCCGCCGTGCTACCCTTCGTCTGAGCGAATGGAATCATGAAATCGGGCTGGGCCAATGGGTTGCGAGGAATTGTCGCGCTCGCGCTCCTGATGGGAGCCGCGCGGACGCGCGGACAAGCGCCGCAAGGCGGCGGCACGGCCGATGTCGCGAAGGAAGAACCGAAGGTTGTGGCGATCCGCGTCGTCAAAGAGGATGGCCGGGTTTTGTCCGATGCACCCTCCGGAATCGCGGTGGAAACCGGAAAAGCTCTGGAGCGGGGAAAAATCGCGGAGAGCTTGCGAACGCTTTACCGAACGGGAGATTACGCGGACCTGCGAGCGGTGGTGACTCCCGTGGCGGAGGGAGTGCGATTGGATTTCGTGGTGCGCGAGAATTTGTTTTTTAACCAGGTGCGCATCGAGGGTCTGGCCGCGCCGCCCAGCGATGCGTCGGCGGCGGCGGCGATGCAGCTGACTCTGGGGCAAACGTACCGGCGGCCCGTTGTCGACGAGGCATTGGAACGGCTGCGGGAGACGCTGCGCGAGGAAGGCTTGTACCAGGCGGAAGTCTCCGCGGAAACGGTGCCGCATGCCGAGACGCATCAGATGGACATCGTGGTCCACGTGAAGCCGGGCCCGCGAGCTCGCGTTGGCGTCATCCATTTGACGAATGGCACGGAATATCGCGAACCGGAAATCCTCTCGCGGCTGAAAATGAAAGCGGGAAGCCCAATTACATCCGCGAAGCTGCAGCGCGGAACGGACCGCATCCGCAAGTACCTGGTCAAGAAAGGCCACCTGAGCGGGCGGGCGGGGGTGCACCGGGGCGACTACGATGCCGCGAAGAATACGATTCCTCTCGACCTGGATGTAACGGAAGGACCGCTCGTGAAGATGATGATAACGGGCGCGAAGTTTTCCGAAGGCGAACTAAAAAGGCTGATTCCCATCTACCAAGAGGGCGCCGTTGACACCGACCTGCTGGAAGAAGGAAAGCGCAATGTTCGCGAACGGCTGGAGCGGCAAGGATACTTTGACGCCGACGTGGAGTATAAGACCGAGACACACGAAGTGAAATCCAGCCGTAGCGCGGCGCAGAGCACGGAAGAGACCATTACCTACACCGTGGAGCGGGGCGTCCGGCACAAACTGGTCGGGATAGAAATCACGGGAAACAAGTACTTCGACACGGAATTGCTGCGGAGCCGATTGCAAATCTTTGGCGGCGCCTTCGGTTCGGCAGGGCGATTCAGCCGGAGGCTGGTGGATTCCGACGCGCAATCGATGCGCACTCTCTATCAGGCGAACGGATTTCTTGAAGCCAAAGTCGAGCAACAAACGGAGGACGACTACAAAGGCAAAGAAGGCGATTTGTTTATCCGCTTCGTGGTTCAGGAAGGAAAGCAGACGCGTGTAGCTTCGCTGGCGGTCGAGGGAAATCATGCGTTCAAGGAAGAAGAGCTGCTCTCCGTCATTGCCTCAACTTCGGGGCAGCCCTATTCCGACTTCAACGTGACCACCGATCGCGACAATATTCTGGCGCTTTATTTTAACGAAGGCTTCCCGGAGGCGAGCTTTGCGGCGACGGCAGAGCGGGTTTCGGCTGGTCCCTCGGCGCAAAAAACGGACTCAGCCGCGAGCGCGGCTTCTTCGCAGGAAAATGAAAAGAAGGAGCCGAAAGAAAAAAAATCCAAGGCGGAGATTGAGCAGGCCGATGCGATTCGGCTGGTGTACCGCATCCAGGAAGGACCTCAAACGCGGGTGCGGCGGATTCTGATCGGCGGCTACGAGCACACGCGGCCGAGTGTGATCCACCGAGAGGTGCGTATCAAGGTGAAGGAGCCGCTGCGCGAAGGGGACGTCGTGGAATCGCAAAGGCATCTGTACAACCTCGGGATCTTCAACCGGGTCACCATCGAACCGCAGAATCCCAACGGAACGAATCCCGAGAAGGACATCGCGGTACTAGTGGAGGAAGCAAAGCGCTACACGATGGCCTACGGCGGTGGATTCGAGGTGCAGCGGCTGGCGAGCACTACGAACCCTACCGGGGGAGAAGTACAAGCAGCACCACGCGGAATTCTGGAATTCAGCAAGGTGAATCTAACGGGGCGCGCGGACTCGCTGTCGCTCAAGCTGCGTGGGAGTACAATCGAGGACCGGGCACTGCTTGCGTATTCGATTCCGAATACGTTTGGGAATCCGCGCTTCAGTTCGCAGGCGACCGCGTATACGGAAAAAACGCAAGACATCAACACGTTCACAGAAATGCGCTATCAAGGTTCGGTGCAGCTTACCGAGCAGGTGACGCCGCGCACGACAGTTCTATTCGGCTATACCTTCAGAAAAGTACTGGTGTCGGACCTGAATAGCCACATTGCGCCGGAGGAAATTCCGCTCTTCGAACAGCCGACGCTGGTCTCTGAGTTTGGAGTAACGTGGTTCCGCGACACGCGGGACAACCCGGCCGATGCCAGCAAGGGCAGTTTCAACAGCGCAGATTTCAGCGATGCCGATACGCGCTTTGGCTCAAGCGCCAGCTTCCTGCGGTTCTTTTTTCAAAACTCCACTTATTATCCAATCAAAAGGCGATTCAGCTTTGCGCGTTCTACCCGTTTTGGAATTCTTGTTCCGTACCGCGACACTTTATCCCTAAATTTCCCGCCACCCGTGCTGGGAGAGTGCACCCCGGGTGCGGTAGCCTCCGGGCCGCTCCCGACCATCATTCCGCTGCCCGAGCGATTCTTTGCAGGAGGCGGCACATCGCTGCGAGGTTTCGCACTCAATCAAGCGGGACCACGCGATCCCTGCACAGGTTTCCCGGTCGGTGGCCAGGCGATGCTGATACTCAACCAGGAGTTCCGCTTCCCGATGCGATTGCCGTTCGTGGGGACAGCGCTCGGCGGCGCCATTTTCTACGACGGCGGCAATGTGTACAGCCGGCTGAGCCGGATCACCTTTCGCGGGATGCTGCCGGCTCCCACATTCGCACTGCAAAATCCGACGCTGCCTGTGGGCCCAACGAATTTGCCGATGTGCGTCACGAATTGCACAAACGAGCTCAACTACTTTGCTCACACCGTCGGCTTTGGAGTGAGATATAAGACCCCGGTGGGTCCGATTCGCATCGATCTCGGCTATCAGCTCAATCGACCTTCATTTGTGATTCCAATTCCCTGTCCGAGCAATGCCACGACCTGCCAGGTTGGCTCGCTCGGCCAGCAAAGTGCAAAACTCCCTGGATTTCAAATCTTTTTCAATTTGGGGTCTACATTCTAGTGCGCAGGCCGGCCACTCGCGGTTTTCTGGCCTTGCTGCTCCTGGCGACGGGAGCGGCAATGGCGGCAGCACAGGAGATTGTGGACCGCATTGCCGCGCGAATCGAAAACGACATCATATTAATGAGCGACATCCGAGCCCTCAGTCGTTACCAGCAATTTCTGGACGGAAAATCGGAAACAGATAGCCAGATCCTCGGCCGGCTGATCGACCAGTGGATCGTACGAACGGAAGCCACTATTTCGCGTTTCCCTCAGCCATCCGCCGCCGAGATTGCGCGCAGCATGGAAGCGGTGCGCAAATCATTCGCATCGACAGAGGAGTATGAGGCCAAGAAAAAACAATTTGGCCTGAGCGAAGCGGAAGTGCGGGAAATGGCGGCGGCGCAGCTGTACTTGAGCAGTTACCTGGATTCGCGTTTTCGGCCCGGAGTGCAGATCGATCCCAAGACCGTTGAGGATTTCTACCAGAAGTCGGTTGTGCCGCTGGCCAAAGCCCGGGGGCAGGAGCCGCCGCCGCTGGACACGGCGCGCGACCTCATCCAGGAAGCGCTCGTGCAGCGCGGAATCAACGACCAGGCCGATCAATGGCTGATCGAGAGCAAGGCCCGGCTGCACATTGAAAAATTTCTCGAGGAGGCGGCGAAATGAAGCCCAAAAGCCGCCATCCGATTTGGAATTGGATCATTCACACGCCGTGGGTGCTGGCGGTAATCGGGCTTGTAGCAATCGTGGTGTTTTTTGGCAGCGGTGCGGGCAACCCGTTGTTAACTCGCTTGCTGGTGAGCCGGCTGGAGAGGATGACGGGCGGGAAGGTGGAATTGCACTCTTTGTCCATCCGCTGGCTGGCCATGCAAGCGACCGTAAAGGGCCTGGTGATCCACGGGAGGGAGCCCGCAGGCACGGAACCGTTTTTTACCGCGGAGGAAGTACAGGCCGGCCTGCGCATTGATTCCTTTTGGGGCCGGCGTATTTCCCTGAATGAGCTGGTCGTTCAGCAACCGCACGTTCACATCCGCGTCGAGAAAAACGGTACCACCAACGTGCCCGAACCTGTACGGCCCGCCACGGTAAATAAACCGCTGCACGATACGCTGTTCGCATTGCATCTCCGGCGCGTGGTGCTCGCGGACGGTTGGTTTCTCTACAACGATGTAAAGACGCCGGTCACCTTACATGGAGGCGATCTGCAATTCGGGCTGGATGCCGGGGGCACGCTGGAGAACCCTTTGTATCTGGGCCACGTTGAATGGCAGAACATGCAGTTCAGTTCGAAGCGCTACAAGCCGTTGCCGGTAGGTCTCTCGGCCAAGTTCACAGCGTGGCGCGAAGGCCTCACGCTCGAGCAGGGAGTATTCACCGCGGGGCACTCGCATCTCGATGCCCAAGCGGAAGTGAATGGGTTTGCGAATCCGAAGTGGAGCTTCCGGTACCGCGGCTGGGTCGATCTTCTGGACTTCCGGGAAACGCTGCGCGAACCGATGGTACCGACGGGGCGGGTTGATGTTCGTGGAGAGGGCCAGTTTGCCGGCGGCCAGTACACGGGCAGCGGGGGCTATTCCGGGCAGAATATCGCGCTGCCTTATGAGGTCTTTCATGCGACCGGACTGACCAGCCGGGGCAGCTATCGAATCGACAACCGCGGCCTCGAGGTACCCGATTTTTTTGCAGGTGCTTTCGGCGGGAGCGTAACAGGCCGCGTGACCCTGCAGTTCGACGGGCTGAAATTCAGGGCTGACACCCAGGTGCAAAATGTGAAGTTGGCAGGCGTTCTGCCGTCAATTGAACACAAGGATTTCCCCATCGACGAGTTGCACTGGGACGCGCGGATGACCGCGGACACCGTGGAAACCTGGAGCGGTAACTTCCAGCATTTCGAAATTTCCGTGAATACCGTGTGGGAGACTCCCGAACAACTGGCGGCGCACCATCAACCCGTGAGCGCTGCCTGGAAGTTCCGCTATCGGTACGATGCGAACAGTCTGGCGATCGATTCCGGCGAGTTTGAAACGCCGTCGTCGCGTGGCACCATCGATGGCGTTCTTTCTCCACGCAACTCGGCGATAAATTTGCGGTTTGAAATCGGAGCCCTGGAAACCTACAAAGATTTCATCGACGGTTTGCGAGGAGCCGCTCCCGGCTCCGCGGAAGCTGCGAAACAAATCTCAGGAAGCGTGCGATGGGATGGCAAGATCGTGGGTCCTTCCGGCGGACCTGCCTTTCAGGGCCACCTGCGTGGAGAACACGCGCGTTACGACGGCGTGCTCCTGGACTTTCTCGAGGGTGATTTGACCTACTCCCCCTCGGAGCTGACGCTGGGACAGGGACACGCACGCAGCAGCAACATGGAAGCGGACATCGAAGGCGGACTTTCCCTGACGAAATGGAATTTTCTGCCCGACAACGACTGGACCGCCGAGGCAAATTTGGAAAAAGTTCCAGCCGAAAGCCTGGAACAGCTGCTGGGAATTCCGTTTCCGGTAAAGGGTTCATTGACGGGGCAATTTCACGGGCGGGGCACGCGGGAGCAGCCCAACGTTACCGGCCTCTTCGATCTGGCCGAAGGCAAAGTGTATGGACTTTCGTTCAATCGCTTGCGCGGACAACTAAACGTCTCGTCGGATGAAATACGCATCGCCGATGCGGAGCTGCGATTCTTTCCGCCGGGAAAAGAAAGCGGGCGCGGCGCGGGAATTATCACCGGATCGGCGGGCTACCGCTACCAGGATCAGGCCATTTCCGCGGAACTCGTTGGTGCGGCTCTGCCCCTCGAGAATTTTGAAAAATTACAGTCGGCGCACCTGCCCGTGGGAGGGCAGGTGACCTTTCGGCTGAAAGCCAACGGACCGTTGAGAAACCCTCTGGGCGACGGCTCCTTCCGAGTGGTGGACCTCCGCATTGGACAGGTAGTAGTGGGTAGTTTCGACGGGAAGCTGACCTCGGACGGGAAGTCAGCCCATCTGGAATTAGGCTCCGCCATGACCACGGGAGAGATCTCCGGCGGCTATACGCTCGGACTTGCCAATCCTTACCCCTTGAGCGGAAAGGTTTCGATCAAAAACATCGACCTGGACCCCTTCCTGCTCACGGCGTTGCACGTGACAGATTTCAGCGGCCATGCGAACGCCGATGGCGATATTTCTGTAAATGGTTCGCTGAAGCAGCCTGAAGATATTATTGTTGATGCGAATCTCTCACGCCTGGCAATGAACTACGTCAACGTGCGGCTCGAAAACGCCGGCCCGGTGCACCTGCGTTCGACGAAGAACAGTCTGGAGATCGACCCGGTCACTCTGCAGGGAGCGGACACCAATTTGCAGATTGCGGGTTCGGTGCAGTTTGCGGGGCACCGCTCCGTGGGCTTGCGCCTAAATGGCGCTCTGGACTTACGGCTCATCACCGGATTCGTACCTAGCCTCGACGCACGGGGTCCCGCGCAAATCAATGCCGCGTTTGAAGGCACCCTGGACCGCCCCAGGATTACCGGCCGGGTGCATATCGAAAACGCCTCCGCGCGGGTTGCGGATTTTCCGACCGGACTCAGCACCATCACCGGAGATGTGGTGTTTGATGCGACGCGATTGTACTTTGAAAATGTGAGCGCGGAATCCGGCGGCGGCACTCTGCAACTTACGGGGAGCGTCAATTACGCGGAGAGCCCGCTGCGCTACGACGTTACCGTGCGCACCGATCGCGTTCGCATTCGTTATCCCGAAGGGATGAGCTGGCTGGTGGGCGGTTCGCTAAGGCTGACCGGCACTCCAGCGGCGGGACTGCTTTCCGGGCGCGTGACCATTGAGCGGGTCACACTCACGCAAGGAATCGAAGTCGCGGGGATGCTGGTGTCTGCAAAGGAGGGCATTACCAGCCCCACCACAAGTTCACCCTACCTACGCAACCTGCAATTCGACGTGGAAGCGCTCTCGGCGCCGGATGCGCGCATGGAATGGCCGGGCGCGCAATTACAGGCGGATGCGAATCTCCGCGTGCGGGGAACCTGGGAGCATCCGATTCTTCTTGGACACATCCACATCCTGTCGGGTGATTTGTATTTTGCGGGCAACCGGTACCGGGTTAGCCGGGGAGATTTGAACTTTGCCAATCCGTTCCGGTTGGACCCGGTTTTGAACGTGGAAGCAACCACGACGATTCAGCAGTATGAGATCACGCTGAATTTCAACGGGCCGGCCAGCAAGCTCACGCTGGCGTATCGCTCCGATCCCCCGCTTCCGGCGAACGACATCATCACGTTGCTGGCTTTGGGGCAAACCAGCTCCGAAGCGACAGCGCGCAGCGGCGGCACGTCTCAAAGCGGAACGGCGGGAGCCTCAGCGATCCTTTCAGAAGCGATTTCCAGCCAACTCGGCGGGCGGCTCGAGCGGTTGTTCGGCATCACGCGCTTGCGCGTAGATCCCGGTCTAACAGGAGTTGGCTCGACGGGCTCGGAGCAGAACGCCGCGGCGCGCGTGACCGTCGAGCAACAGATCGCGCGCAACCTGACAATCACCTATGTTTCGAATGTGAGCTCAACCCAGCAGCAGGTCATTCAAGTGGAATACAACGTGGACCGCAACGTTTCCATTGTCGGGTTGCGCGATCAGAACGGAACCTTTGGTATCGATATAAAAATCAAAAAGCGCTTTCCGTAAATGGAAAGCGCCTCCTGAATTGCAATTCGAATTATTGTGGATCTTGTTGTTGGGCGGCCTGCTGCTGAGGCTGTTGCGCCTGTCCACTCTGTTGCCCCCGGCGCGGCTGCCAGCGGCCCTGGCCTGGATTGTTCCCCAGATGGGCAGCCTGTCCGAACCCCGGGTTCTCCTGCTTTACCTCGGCCAGGGATTCCTTGGCGGCTTTGGCGCTTGCGGCGCGAACCGCGGCCTGCGTTTCACGGCCGATCTTGGGCATCTCCGTGGCGACTTTCTGTCCGAGCGGCGAACCGTAAAATTGCAGCAGCCCCTTGATTTCATCGTCCGTGAAGTGCTTGTCGTAAATCGCCACGAGTTGACCTGTTACCTGGTCGACGTCGAATTTCTTCTGGTAGCTGGCCGCAAAAGCATTCACAAAAGCCTGGCCCCTGTCGTTGTTGGGAATGGTGGCGAGCAGTTTTTCCCGGGATTGTTCGACGGCGGTGTTCTCGCCGTCCTGCACCAAGTCGCGGGCGCCGACCAGCTCCATCAGCGAGCGAATGTCGGCTTCCTTTACCGGGTCAATGGGGGAACTTGCTTGGGGAGTGGCAGGAGCGTTTTGTACTGAGGCGGCGCTTTGCGGCGCCGCTTGCACGGCGTTTTGAGAGGCTCCCTGAATAACCAGGAAAAAAGTGCCGATATAAATAGTGACCAGTGCAAGGACCGCTTTCATGACTGCCTCCGTGGCGGTTTTTCTGTGGTTCGCGCCACGACCTAGATTTTAGGAAGAGCCTTGTAGCGGCGCGACTGTCTTGGGGGACAGTCGTGCCGCGTCGTTTACTGGCCCAAGGTTCAGGCCCGAGAACAGGTAGTGAAACTCTGATACGATGCCTCGCCATGACCAATGAGGAAATCAAAGGTGGCGCGCCGGTGGAAGCGCCTTCATCTGCTGTCGAGCGCGAAGCTGGGCTACATCGCAACCTGACGCCGGGGCAGCTTGCGATGATCGGCCTGGGCAGCACGATCGGAACGGGCCTGTTTCTGGGAAGCGCCATCTCTGTGAAACTGGCGGGGCCGGCGGTCATTCTGAGCTTCGTTGGCGGAGCGTGTATCGCTTTGACGATGATGTGGGCGCTGGCGGAGATGGCCGCGGCACACCCCGCGGCAGGATCGTTCGGACTCTACGCGGAGATGTACTTGCACCCTTGGTCGGGATTTGCGGTTCGCCTCACCTATTGGCTGTGCATGATGGTGGTGGTGGGAAGCGAAGTCGTTGCCGCTTCCATTTACGTCAACTTCTGGTTTCCTTCGACACCCTCGTGGATTTGGATCGGCTTGTTCTCGCTGGTGATTCTTTATGTCAATACCATCAGCATCGGAAACCTGGGAACTTTTGAATATGTCCTCTCGCTGTTCAAAGTGATCACGATTGTGCTTTTTTTGATTCTAGGGACGGCCCTGATCACCGGCGCGGGCTTTCCCAAGATAGGTTTTGTGAACTACACGGCGCACGGCGGTTTTCTTCCCAACGGATGGAAAGGCGTCGGCCTTGGCGTGATTCTGGGGCTGTTCAGTTTTTTCGGAATCGAAGTAGTGGGAAGCACGGCCGGAGAAGCGGCAGATCCGAAAGCCGCGGTGCCGAAAGCTCTGCGGAGAACCCTGTTCGCTCTTGTTCTCTTTTACGTGGCAGGACTGGCGCTGGTGGTCGGCATTGTCCCCTGGCAGGAGATTGGGCTGGGAGAGAGCCCTTTTGTTCGCGTTTTCAAAACGGTTGGCATTCCCGGCGCCAGCCACATCATGAATCTCGCCGTGCTGACGGCAGCACTTTCCAGCGCGGTGGCTAACCTGTACTTCGGGGCCCGGCTGGCGTTCTCACTGGCGCGCGGCGGCTATCTTCCGGCAATTCTTGGACGATTGAGCAAGAAAGGCATGCCGGTGGTTGCGGTACTGGCTTCGGCGGGGGGAATGGCCGCGGCGCTCGTTTTGTCGAATAGATTCAAGGATTCACTTTTCGTTTTCATGATCGGGCTCAGCACGTTTGGAGCGCTGTTCGCCTGGATCATTACCTTGCTGACGCATCTGGCGTTCCGCCGCTTTCACAAAAAGCAGGGAAGACCGTATCTGCAACTGGGGCCGCCAGGACCTTGGGCCTCGCTCATTGGATTAGGAGGCGTGCTGGCGGTCCTGGCATCCACCTGGTGGGTTCCGGGATTTCGCATTACTTTGCAAGCCGGCGCACCCTGGCTGGCATTCATCACGGTGGGTTATTGGGTGTGGTCACGGGCGAACCGAAAAAAGACAGCTGATGGCGCAACCGGGGGAGTTATTACAATCGATCCCACTCAGCCAGAGAGACTTGGCGGCCCAGAATAGTCTCTGCTTCATGAAGCATCATGCGGAGTTGAGGCACGGAGTACTTTTCCTTTGAGGGAATAGTCAGGCGATTTTCGTTTTGAATCAAGAACTGATGGCGGGCTCCTGAAAATGGTCCATCGAAACCCAGAGCGCGGAGGCGAGGGATGAGTTCGCGACGCTCTACAAGGAGTCCACCGGCTCACGCGCAGGTTCCTTGTTCAAGTCTATGTTCCGATGACGGGCAGGCGATGGCAGAGCTTGAGGCCGACGAGGACCCAATCCTCAAGCGTGGAGCGGAGCTCTTCTTCGCATTCTTTCAGCATCGGTGCGAAAGAGAGTACACCGGGGCAGGACGGGATGCGGCCTGAAAAGGAATTGTCTTCAAGCTTATCGTAGAGTGCCTGACCCATCGCGAGGTCCACATACTCGCTCAAGACATATGGTTTGCTCACAAGCAACCTCTAGCGGCATTATACAAGCTAAACATGGTTTCGCAGCATCTGGGGTGGTGCAAGTGGGAACACAAATGGATGCGCTTCTGAAGTGGCGCGGGGAATTTCCGATCCTGGATCGCACCACTTATATGATCAGCAATTCGCTGGGCGCGATGCCTCGCGGCGTGTATGACGGCTTGCGCTCGTATGCCGATTCCTGGGCCGAACGCGGAGTGCGCGCCTGGGAAGAGGGCTGGTGGGAGATGGCCGTGGGCGTGGGCGACCAGATCGCGCCGCTCATCGGGGCGGGCCCAGGCGAGATTTCGTTGCATCAGAATGTGACGCTTACTCAAGCCGTGATTTCGTCGTGTTTTGATTTTCGCGGGCCGCGCAATAAAATCGTGATGGTCGAGCTGGAATTTCCTTCGATTCAATATTTCTACTACGAGCAACGCCGGCTCGGCGCGCGCGTGGAAGTCGTCCCCACTCCGGACTACATTCGCATTGATCTGGAGAAGTTGCTCGCGGCCATCGACGAGACGACCCTGCTGGTGCCGATTTCTCAGGTTCTCTTCCGCAGCTCTTGCATCGTTGCGGCGCGTGCCATTGTGGAGCGGGCGCACCGCGTCGGCGCGCACGTGATACTGGATGTGTTTCAGGCTACCGGAACAATTCCTCTCGATGTGCGCGGGCTGGGCGTTGATTTTGCGGTGGGCGGAGTTCTCAAGTGGCTCTGCGGCGGACCGGGCGTCGCCTACCTTTACGTGCGCGAGGATTTGCGCGCCAAGCTACAGCCGGCGCTCACGGGTTGGAGCGCGCACCGCCGCCCGTTTGCCTTTGAAACCGGCGCCATCGACCCTCGCGAAGACTCTTACCGCTACCTGAACGGCACGCCACACATTCCCGCGCTCCATGCGTGCCAACCCGGACTGGAAATTCTCAACAAGGTCGGCGTCGCTGCCATACGCGAGAAATCCATGCGGTTGACCGCGCGGCTCATCGAGGGCGCCCGTGCTCGCGGCTGGCGCGTGAACACGCCCGAAAATCCAGCGGAGCGCGCGGGGACGGTTTCAATTGAATGCCCGCATGCCTACGAGGTATGCCGCGAACTCCTCGCGCGAGAAATCCTGGTGGACTATCGCCCCAAGGCCGGCGTGCGTGTTTCGCCGCACTTTTATAATCGGGATGAGGAATGCGATTTTACCCTCGCGCAAATGGAAGAGATCCTGAAAACGGGCGCGTGGGAAAAGCATGCGGCGGCGGTTACCCATGCCTGAAAACAGGGATTACGCTGCACTGCGCCTGCAAATGATCGAAAAGCAGCTGCGGCGTCGCGGTATTACCGATGCTGCCGTGCTCGCTGCGATGGCCGCGGTGCCGCGCCACGAATTCGTGCCGGAGGAACTTCGTTCGAGCGCGTATGAGGACGTGCCCCTGCCCATCGGCGGCGGTCAAACGATCTCCCAGCCTTATATCGTTGCGGCTATGACTGCGGCCCTGCATTTGCAACCAGGCGACCGGGTTTTGGAAATAGGCGCGGGCTGTGGCTACCAAGCCGCCGTGCTGTCTTGTTTGGCGAAAGAAGTTTTCACGATCGAGCGAAGGCCGGAGCTGGCTTCCAGTGCTTCCGCCAAGCTGGCTCGGCTTGGCTACGCCAGCGCGCACGTTCATTGCGGCGACGGAACACTGGGACTGCCGGAACTTGCGCCTTTCGATGCCATCCTCGTTGCCGCTGCAGCGCCGGCGGTCCCGAAGCCGCTCCTTGCTCAACTTGCCGAAGGCGGGCGGATGATTCTTCCCGTCGGAGATACGCAACATCAGGAATTGCGGCTGATCGAAAAACGTGGTGATGCTTTCCCCACCAGGATGCTGGAAGGATGCCGATTTGTGCCGCTGGTCGGATACCATGGCTGGCAGGAACCATCCTGACGATGAACTCGACGGCCCCCGACCTGTCCATCATCATCCCCTCGTACAACGAGGAATTGCGCCTTCCGGCAACGCTGGAGCGGATCGCGGCATATCTATCAACTTGGGGGCGCAAAGCGGAAGTTTTAGTGGTGGACGACGGCTCGAAAGATGGCACCGCAGCGGTGGCGGAATATTTTCGCGTCAAGATCCCTGCGCTGCGCGTGGTTTCGAATGGGGTCAACCGCGGCAAGGGCTACAGCGTGCGCCATGGCATGCGGGAAGCGCGAGGACGGATCGCGCTTTTCACCGATGCGGATCTCTCCGCCCCGATTGAGGAAGCCGGAAAACTGATTGATGCGCTGGAGACCTATGATGTGGCAATTGGATCACGAGCGATGGACCGCAGCCTGATCACCGTGCACGAGTCGCGCTTCCGTGAATTCGCAGGAATCATTTTTAACAAAATTGTGCGCAGTATTTTGTGGCTGCCGTTTGTTGACACGCAGTGCGGGTTTAAGGCGTTCCGGCGGGAACGCTGCGGCATCATCTTCGAGCAGCAGACCGTTGAGCGCTTTGGATTCGATCCTGAACTGCTATTCCTGGCGCGGCGCCATGGATTGAAAGCGGTGGAGATTCCCGTGCGCTGGGGCCATTCACCAGCCACGAAAGTGAGCATGCTGCACGACAGCATTCAAATGTTCACCGACGTGTTTACGATCCGCTGGAATTCGCTGAAAGGCCGCTATCCCCGGAAGGCGTAATTTGCAGGCCATCCACTTTACAGCACAAAGTACTTGACAAACCTGAGTCCGTACGGTAGGCTTTCTTCTATGGCAACTTCCGGTCCGCTTCGCTCTCCGCAACGCGAGCCCATCCCCATCGACGCTCGCGCCGCCGACCATCTCCGCTACATTCGCGAAACCATGGAGAGTGCCGCTGAATTTACGGCCGTGCCTGGCTGGGGCGGCGTGGCCATGGGCGTTACGGCGCTGGTGGCTGCGTTCGCCGCCTCGCGGCAGACTACGCCGCGTGCCTGGCTGGCCGTCTGGCTGATTGAAGCCTTCGTGGCTGTGGCCATTGCGGCTCCTGCTGCGGCCACTAAAGCACACCGCGCGAATTCAGCACTTTTCTCCGGACCTGGCCGCAAATTCGTTCTTAGTTTTGCGCCGCCGATTGTTGTCGGCGGCCTTTTGACTTTCGCGCTCTATTACGCGGGCAGCCTCGCCCTCTTGCCGGGTGTTTGGCTGTTGTTGTACGGGACCGCCATTGTTACCGGCGGAGCGTTTTCGGTGCGTATTGTGCCGGTGATGGGTTTGTGCTTAATGTTGCTTGGCGGAACTGCGCTTTTCACGCCGGCGGCTTGGGCCGATGCTTTCATGGCTGCGGGATTCGGCGTCGTGCAGATCGGCTTCGGCTGGTGGATTGCCCGGCATCATGGAGGCTAGCGGGAAATTGCATGGCTAAATCGTCTACAGCGCATCAGGAACGCGTGCAGCGGTCGCGCGAACGCGGTGCCTCTCTGGAAGCTATCCGCAATCCAGCGCGGGAAGCTGTGCCTGCTGATCTGGACCGGCTCATTCACGAGCACATCCGATTGGGGATTGTGAGCGCGCTGGCGGTGAACCGTTCGCTGACTTTCAATGAACTGAAGGCACTGCTGAAAACGACCGACGGCAACCTGAGCGTTCACGCGCGCAAGCTGGAAGAGGCCAACTACATCGTGTGCACAAAATCTTTCGACGGGCGATTGCCGAAGACGGAGTACCGCCTGGTAGCAGCAGGGCGGCGGGCGCTGGAACGCTACCTGAATCACATGGAAGCGCTGATTCGCGCGACGCGCGAAGGGTAAAAGCGCAACTTTTTTTTGCTTCAGCACTTTATTTTGTAGAGTAGTTTGTATCACTTCCTCCGCGGCGGAGAAAGAGCAAGCTCATGCATCAGCAAACGGTAAGGCAGATTCCCATCGCCCCGCCGGCCATCGCCGAGGCGGCGCGCCTCCACGTCGCCATCATCTCGGACGGCAATGGCCGGTGGGCCTCTGCGAGGGGATTGCCGCGCTCCGCCGGTCACCGCGCGGGAGCGGAATCTGCCCGACGCGTCATCGCCGCCGCGCCGCGCATCGGTATTCACACGCTGACGCTATTCGCGCTTTCCTCCGCGAATTGGAAGCGTCCCGCCGCGGAGGTCCAAGCAATTTTGCGGCTGCTTCACGAATACCTGCTTACGGAGACGACGCACTGCATCGATGAAGGCGTGCGGCTCAGCATCATCGGACGCCGGGACCGTTTGCCCGCCACCCTGCGCCAGGCCATCACGGATTCCGAAGCGGCCACGGCAAACGGCACGCGTTTGCACCTTCGGCTCGCGGTGGATTATTCCGCGCGCGAAGCCATCTATCACGCGGCTTGCCGCTTTTACAAAGTCACCGAGCTGTCGCCGGAATCCTTCAGCGCTGTGCTTGCGGAAGTCCACCGCGGCGGATCGACGGAAGTCGATTTGCTGATTCGCACCGGCGGGGAGCAGCGGCTTTCCGATTTTCTTTTGTGGGAATGCGCGTTCGCGGAATTCGTGTTTCTGCAGAAACGCTGGCCAGACTTTACCGCCGCCGATCTGGAGTCGGCCGTGAACGAGTTCAGCCGCCGCGAGCGCACCCGCGGGGCCTTGCCGGACGCCATTGCCGGCTAGTCTAATTTGGGCCAGCGAAGAAAGGGAACGTATGTCGGAAGCTACGCCGCACTTTGCCCCGGTCGTCGTCCTTTTTTTCCTTGGCACTATTTTTATGATGGGCATCTGTCTCCTTGTTTTGCTCTACGCCGCCGTTCGTCGCTCTGCATTTCTCGCCAAGCTCGGCGGTGGAGCAATCCTCGCGATCGCCGCCGTGTATTCTCTTTTACTGACCGGCGTTTCCTTCGCGAGCAGCGAAGAGGTGCTGCCTGCCGGCGGCTGGAAATATTTTTGTGAGATCGATTGCCACATCGCGTACTCAATGATCGGCGCGCAAACAACCGCGGCGCTAGGTCCGGAGATGCAGCAAGTTTCCGCGCGCGGGAAATTTGTGATCGTGCGCGTGAAAACCTGGTTTGACGAGCGCTCCATCTCTTCTCATCGTGGCAATGGGCCGCTCACGCCGAACGGCCGCAAGATTTTTCTGGTCGATGAAGCTGGGCAAAGATTCGCTCCATCGCCCGAGGGTCAAGCGGTCCTGGCCCGTCGAATGAACAATTCCACGCCGCTCACCCAGCCGCTCCGGCCCGGCGAGACTTACCTGACAGATTTTGTGTTCGATGTTCCCGGGGATGCCCACAAGCTCCGGCTCTTGATCAGCGAAGATGATCCTGAAACGCGGCTGGTCATCGGCCACGAAAACAGCCTTTTGCACAAGAAGATTTACTTCGCTGTGGATTCCGCGCCGCCGATTGCCAAAGCGACCCTCTAAGCCACTCACAATACGCAGGTTGCAGGAGCGCGAGTCTTCCCCTGCTCGCCCTGACATTTGGCCCGGCCCCGTCGTCTATACCTCAGGAGCCAGGGATGGGAACTATGGGACTTGCGCTGCCTTGGAAGGCTAGAATCTCTTCCACGCCGCGCGAACCTGCCGCGGCAGGCAGGTGGGGGAGGCGAGTGGAACCTTCCGAGCAAATTGCTGGCGGCCCGAGTGCGGCTGCCGTGGATGCCACTAGCGAGGACGCTGCGCTGGCGGCAGCCTGCCGCTCCGGCGATCTGCGCGCCTACGAGCGTCTCTACGCCATGCACGGCGTTCGAATGAAGAACCTGGCGCGAAATGTTCTTGGCAATCCCATCGACGCCGAAGATGCCGTGCAAGAAACATTCCTGAAGGTGCAGCGCAGCATCGCCAGCTTTCGCGGACAATCGAGTTTTGTCACTTGGACTTACCGGATCCTGATTAACACCTGCTACGACGCGCGGCGCAGCCGGTTGCGCAAGAAAGAAGTGGCGAACGACGATTCCGAGGAGACGCCACGAATGGAGCCGCGCGCGCCAGGAGCACATCCCACGCTGCGCATGGCGCTGGAGCGTGCGCTGGAGAAGCTGACGCGGCACCAGCGCGATGTGTTTCTTTTGTACGAGGTTGAAGGTTTCCGTCACGCGGAAATTGCCGGAATGTTGGAGATGACCGAGACGGCTTCGAAGAACACGCTTTTTCAGGCGAAGAAAAATCTTCGCCTGATGCTGGAACCGCCGCGCAGCAGCGCCGCGGAAACACGGTGAGCGACGATGAATGTGACTTGTAGCGATCGAGACCGGATTTTTGAAGACGGCACGGCGGCCGAATGGGCGGCGATGGAAGCGCATGCGGCGTCCTGCCCGGTGTGCGAGGAAGAAGTTCGCGCCTGGAAATCGCTGAGCGTGGCGGCGAAAGAGTTGCGCGACTACTCGGACAGTCCTTCGTTCTGGCCGCGAATCGAGCGTGCGCTTGCGGAAGAGGCGGCGCGAAATGCGCAACGCGCCGAGCACAGGAAATGGTCCCCGTTTCTCCCGAGCTTCTCGCCGGCGTGGCAGACAGCTTTCGCAGGGGCCCTCGTTCTGGTGCTGACGATTTCCGGCTGGCTCATTTTTCATCCAACGGGTCCCAGGGTAGAGAACGACAAATCCTTGCTCCAGAGCAGCGCCTTGAAGGAAGTGGAAAGCGCAGAGACGGCGTACGAGCTGGCGATCGACAAGCTCGCCGCGGAGGCTAAACCGCAACTCGAGAATCCGGCGACGCCGCTGTTCGCGAACTATTACGAGAAATTGCTGGTACTGGATAGCGCGATCGCCGATCTGCGCGCACAGGCCGGAATGAATCCGTCGAATGCTCAACTGCGCCACGAGTTGCTGGCGATGTACCAGGAAAAGCAGCAAACGCTGCAGGAAGTTTTGGAGGCGAGACAGCAATGATTTGCAATTCATCTATTTTCGGGAGAGAGCCAGTGCGCTTTGCGGCGGTTGTGGGATTGCTCTCCGCGGCGCTGTTTTTCGCGGCCAAACCCGCGCCGGCCGCAAACGCCGGCCAGGAACAAGTGTCCCGGGATTTTCATCAAACGCTACCGCTGGGGGCGGGCCAGTCCGTGCGGGTCGAGCACAAGTTTGGGAGCATCAGCCTGCACGGTGAGTCCGGCCGAGACGTCAAAATTTCAGCCACTATCCGCGCGCAAGCCAGTTCGCATGAGGAAGCAGAATCTTTCGCGCAAAAAGTTAAAATCGAAGTGCAACAAACGAGCGAAGGAGTGCGCATCAAGACCATCTATCCCGATGAGGAGAAAGGCTGGTTTCATTCCAGCAAGCATTCTTCCTGGTCCGTCAGTTATGACATCGGGATGCCCTCCGATGCGCCGATTACGGTGCGCAACAGTTTCGGTGGCGTGGAGATTGCGGGCGTTCACGGCACCGCGGACGTTGAGAACGGCTACGGGACGCTCACCGTTCGAGACGCCGGCGCCGGCCGCTGGACCAATGCGTTTGGCAGCATTGAAGTGACAGGGGCGGCAGGCAATGCCTCAGTCAGTGACAACAACGGCTCCGTACAGGTTTCTGATGTGAAAGGCACTCTGGAGGTTCGGAATCGCTTCGGGAGCATCACGACACGAAATATTCAGGGAGCGGCGACCATCACGGGCGGTAACGGCACGGTTACTTTGACGGATGCGGCCGCGGCGAATATCACCACTTCGTTTGGGAATGTGGAGGCGCGGAATATCCGCGGTGATTTGTCGGTGCGCGACAACAACGGAAACGTCGAAGTGTCGGAGATCGGCGGCGCTGCCGACGTCTCGAGCAGCTTCGGCAACATCGTTTTTGGCGATGTGCGTGGCCGCGTGAACTGCACCACGAATAATGGACGGGTCAAAGGCAGCTCGGTTACTGGCAGCTCCGTGACCATTCGCGATTCCTTCGGCAACATCGAGCTGGACACCATCAGCGGCGCGCTGGACGCGGAAACCTCCAATGGAAAAGTTTCTGTGCGTGACGCCCGCGGGAGCGTCACACTGAAGTCCTCCTTTGGGGCCGTGGAAGCCACGAACATCCCGAAGGGAATTCGCGCGATCACCGGGAATGGGGCTATCACGCTCACGGACATCGGCGGAGATGCTTTTGCTAAGACCAGTTTCGGAAGCGTCTCGATAGAACGGATTAACGGCAATCTGACGGTGGAGAACACCAACGGCTCGGTCACGGCAAGAAACGTAAAAGGCGATGCCGGCGTGAAGACGTCTTTCGCGGGAGTCACGCTGGACACGATTGGTGGAAAGATTACGGTAGACAATCAAAATGGAGCGATTTCGGTAACGGCGATGCGGCCGGCCAGCGGTTGCCGCGACATTTCGCTGAAGACCTCGTTCTCCTCCATCCGAGTGCACGTTCCGGAAGGTTTGGGATACAACCTCACGGCGAGAACCTCCTTCGGGCGGATTTCCTCGGAATTGCCGGTCACTTCGACGGGCAGTATCGGAGGCGATTCACTGAATGGCACCATTGGTTCGGGCGGCTGCCAGCTTCAGCTTACGGATTCGAACGGAAGCATTGAAATCGCCAAAGCTCCCTGATCGGACGGCGCCCTATTTTGCGGCCTGCCGGGCGCGATCCATGGCAAAAGCTTTCTTCAGGACGCGCGTCGCGGTCTCCGTGAGATGAAATCGGGCAAGTTCGTCTTCGCGGGCGAAGGCGACGTCGGTGACGTCGCTGCCGGCGCGCGGTTCGCCGCTCAGGCGTTCGCAGAGATAGTCCACAATGACGAAATGGAATCGCGGCCTTCCTTCCACTTCGACGCGGGAAGACCCATCGCCGAGGTAAATTCGGTCAAACACTTCGATCAGATCGAGCACGCGAACTTCAAGTCCTGTTTCTTCCAGCAATTCCCGTGCGACACCTTCTTGCAAACTCTCGCCGAGTTCCAAGGAGCCGCCGGGGATGGACCATTGCCCGAGCAACGGCTCGCTGCCGCGGCGGATTAACAGCGTGCGGCCCTGATCGATAAGCACGCCCCCGATGCCAACCACTGGTCGTTCGGGGTATTCTCTGGAAGAAGCCATGCGAATGATCCTTCTGCTCACGGTACAATGGCAAGCAAAGCAGCGCGGCCATAGACGGGAGTTGACTTGGTACGCTGCGGTATATAATACGCTGCACAGTGGTGGGCGCGGTCATCGTACCACCACTTCGAAAACAACTGTTCGGAGGGTGGAGCCGTGATCCGTTGCCCTGAATGTTCCGCCGAAATCGATGTCGATGAAGACGAAGTCGAAGAAGGCGAGATCCTGAGTTGTCCGGAGTGCGAATCCGAGCTCGAGGTGTCGCAGACTCATCCGGTCCACCTGAACCTCATCGCCGATGATGCGGATGAAGAAGACGACGAGGAAGATGAGGAAAAGACCGGGGAAAATGGCGACCTCATCGACGAGGATGACGAGGAAGACGAAGAAGAAGATGAGGAGTAATAGGCAGGCCCCGTGCCGCCTGGCATCCCCTTGTGCTTTTGCGGCCATCTAAACTGACAATGAACAAGAGCATGTATGGTGCGCAGTGGATCATGATTCTCTGCACGGCAGGGGTGGTGATCATTTTTCCCGCGGCATTTACACCGGCCCAGGAACCTCCTCCACCTCCGCCTGCGTCTGCCCCTGATGCCACACCGCCGACGGCCGCGCCGGGTAAACCGGCCGAGAAAAAATACAGCCATGTAAACGATTATCTGATTCGCGGAACGGTCTTTACGGAGAAAGCCCTCTCATTCCCAGGAGTGCAGCTACGCATTCGGAAAGCGGGGGAGAAAAAATTCCGCTGGGAGAGCTACACCAATTCGCGGGGTGAGTTTGCAGTGCGTGTGCCGCAAGGTTCAGAGTATGAAATGGTGGTGCGCGTGAAGGGTTTCACCCAGCAAACGCGAACCATCGATGCGAAAAGCGGCGCGCACGAGGAGAACATGGTATTCCGAATGCAGCCGAGCGCAGGAGGCAAGGGATGAGCGTGCGGCGGCGGATTTGTGGTCTGGCGGTAATTGTCGCGCTCTTTGCCGCTGTGGGGGTGGCGCAAGACAAGAAGCGTGAAGCACAGCTCCGTACGGTGCGCGGCGTGGTGGCGGACAAGTCCGATGACCCGATTTCCGGCAGCGTGGTTTTCCTGAAGAACCTGCGCACCAATTCGGTTCGCAGCAGTTACACCGATGACACCGGAAGCTACCGCTTCAGCGGCCTAGATCCCAATGCCGATTACGAATTGCACGCGGAAAAAGAAGGAGCCAAATCCGCT
>Ga0209415_10005273_pt1 | contig 23282 bp, 18 predicted proteins | sample PeaSoiSIISIP2007_FD_187696 | JGI IMG/M metagenome (GOLD analysis project Ga0209415, IMG submission 187696) | Peat soil microbial communities from Weissenstadt, Germany - SII-SIP-2007 (SPAdes) (version 2) | ecosystem: Environmental > Terrestrial > Soil > Wetlands > Peat | place: Germany... | reverse complement strand
GTATTTCGTAGCCCTGGGGGCGGGATTCATGCTGGCCACCGCGATCGTGGAGGTGGTTCCGGCCAGCCTGCAACTCGGTGGGAACCATGCCGCTTTTCTTATCCTGGTCGGCTATCTCATCATCCACTTTTTCGAACACGCCGTGACCCCCCATTTTCACTTCGGGGAAGAGACGCATAAGGACGCATTCGTCCACCGCCACAAGGGATATTCCGTTCTGGTGGGCCTCCTCATCCACACCTTTTTCGACGGCATTGCGATCGCCTCCGGCTTTCTTGTTTCCAACTGGCTGGGCTGGGTCATCTTCCTGGCGGTCTTCCTGCACAAGATTCCTGAGGGCTTCACCGTGGCTTCGGTGATGCTGGCGAGCGGAGAGAGCCGCCGTGTGGCCTGGGGAGCTTCCATGTTGCTGGGGGCGGCCACCCTGGCGGGGGTCCTCGCCATGGCGCTGTTCCGGCATCAAGTGAGTTTCGGGCTGCCGCTGGCGGCTGGGGTTACCATTTACGTCGCGGCGTCAGACCTGATTCCGGAAGTCAACCAGGAGCCGGGGGTCGGCATGGCGCTGGTGGTTTTTCTCGGAGTGGGCTTCCTGTTTCTGCTGGATCACGTCGCCCACGTGCATTAGCAGGGCTACTCCACGGTATGCTTGGCGGTGTAGCCGTCGCGTGCGATCACGATGTACTTCAGGTCTTTGCCCTTCTGATCGCGCACCTTCAACGCTTCCCCGTTTGGACCAATGACTTCGACTTTCAGTTTACGGTAGCTGCCATCGAGCTTGGGATTGGTAGGACGATACGCAATGTCGTACTGATTTCGAATGTCGCCAATGATGTCGTGGAAGATCCCCGGCAGCTCGGCTTCGAACCGCGGCTGGTAGAACCGTCCACCGGTCAGGCGGCCGAAGGTCTGCATTTCATTGTCGGCCTGCAAGTAATCCATTTCGGAAATTGGAATTCCCATCCCGTGGGGAGCGGCCATTCCGTGGGATTCGAAATACTCGCGCCACGCCCACCCTACGCTGATGGGAAAGATGGTTACGTCGTGCGTGTCCTTGACCTTCTTCAAAATCTGGTCGAGCCGCAGCTTGCTGAAGCTGTCGAAACCAGTGCTTATCAGAACAACATATTTGTGTCCCTCGATGCGATCGATCCGGTCGAGCGTGTCGTAGAGGGCGTCGAACAGATTGGTCTCGGAAAAGCCAGGCATGCGAAGCCCGTTCAACGCGCCAAAGGCCGCCTGCTTGTTCTGGGTGAAGTCGACCAGGATGTGCGGCGTCATGTCGTAGGAAATCACGGCCACGTAATCGTTCTTTTTCAGTTCGCTGACGAAGGTGTAAGAAGCATTCAGAGCATCGATCATGAAACCGTAATTGGTGGAGGCAAACTCGACCAGCAGCACCGCGGTAATGGGCGCTTCCGAAATACCAAAGTTGCTGACGTTCTGTTGCACCCCGTCCTCATATACGCGGAAATTGTCTTTCTTCAAGCCGGGGATGAACTGCCCATCCTTGGTGGTCACCAGGACGTTTACGTTCACCAGGGGAACGTCCACGCGGATGGAGTAGTCCGGCATGCCTTCGATCTTCTTGGGCTTCTCGGGCGGGGGAGGCGGCGGTTCGTCCTTTTTCTTGGGAATGACATACGGTCCCACGTCGTTCTGCGGACCGCCGGCCGCCGGGGGCGCTTCGGTGCCCTGCTGCTGACTGCCGTTGGCCGGTGCGGAAGACTGGTCCTGCGCGAAGAGGGGAAGCGATGGCCCGGCAACCGTCCCCAAAGTGAAAGCCAGCAATGGGATAGAGACGAAATACCCGCGGAACCGGCGGTTGGGAAGGAGAGAATGCTTGAGAAACATGGGATCCCTCACGAAAAGCCTGTGCTAGTATAGACGCAGAGCTTCGCGAATGGGATGTTTTGCTCGGCTCTGGCCGCTCCCTCCCTGGCAAACCGAACGTGAAACGCGGAGTCTGATGTGGCGGACTGGTTGCTGGTCCCCGGGGGAAAGTTCATGAGATCTGCAGTTCTCACGCGCGCCGTGGTATGCCTTGCAGCCAGTCTTTTGCTTGCTCCTGTAATTCAATCTCAGGTTCCCAAATCCACTGCGATTATTCCACTTAGCCAGGTTCATGCCGGCATGCGGGGGGTTGCTTACACGGTATTTCAAGGCACGCAACCGGAACCCATGAATGTGGAAGTGCTGGGAGTCCTGAACAACGTAAATGGTCCCAAGGGGGATGTAATTCTTGTCCGGCTGAGCGGCGCCAAGGTCGAATACACCGGCGTGGTCGCGGGCATGAGCGGCAGTCCGGTTTATTTCGACGGCAAACTGGCGGGCGCAATCGCCTTCCGCATCGGAGAATTTTCCAAGGAAGCGATCGCCGGGGTCACGCCGATCGAGGAGATGCTCGAGATCAATGCGCTGGACCAAAGTCCTGAGAACAACCCGGCCGAGGCCAAAGCCGGGGTGAACGCCCCGAGCAAGACCGCGGGGCCGGGTGCTTCCAGCAGCCTGGCGCCCGATTTTGCGAATTACCTGAAACCCATTGAGACGCCACTAGTGTTCAATGGCTTTTCCGAGGACACGATTCAACGCTTCAGTCCGCGATTCGCCGCCGCTGGAATTGTGCCGGTGATGGGCGCGGGTTCGGTCAGCGACGCCAAGCAACCGGAGCCGCTCGAGCCCGGCTCTGCCATCAGCGCCATTCTGGTGCGCGGCGACATGGATATTTCGGCCACCTGCACCGTCACCTACATGGACGCAAACCACTTGTTGGCCTGCGGACATCCCTTGTTGCAGTTCGGCAAGGTGGATCTGCCCATGACCAAGGCTGATGTGGTAGCCACGCTCGCATCCCCGCTGAACGCTTTCAAGATTGTGAACGCCACCGAGCCGGTCGGCTCATTTGTGCAGGATCGGCATACCGGCATCCTGGGAGAATTCGGCAAGAAGCCGGACATGATTCCGGTGACCCTGACCATCCACGGTGGCCCCGTTCCCCGGCAATTCCACTACGAGGTGCTCAACAACGCGCGCCTCAGCCCTGTGGCCATGATGGCCACCGTGTTCAATGCCCTGCACGAGGTCAATGAATACGGAGAAGAAACCACCTATCACCTGCGTGGCCATATCCGAGTCGACGGCTATCCGGATGTTACTCTTCAGAATATGTTTGCTCCCATGGATGGTGGACAACCGGCGGCGATTCTAGCCGCGCTTTCCCTGGGCGATGACTTCGGCCGCATTTACGATAACCCCTACAATACGCCGGGCATACGCGGGGTGGAACTCGATTTCGATACGGTGCACGAGCGCCGCTGGGCTCTGCTACAGAGCGTTCGCACGGATGTCACCGAAGCCCGGCCGGGCAGCGAGATCACTATCGAAGTTATGCTGCGCCCCTATCGTGGCGATCCCGTGGTACGCCAGATTCCGATTCACATTCCCACTTCCACTTCAAAGGGCCCCCTGCGCATCCTGGTCAGCGACGGCGAGACTCTCGACCGTCTGCGCCATAGCTCGCTGATATTTGGCCGCCAGTTCGACCTTGCGTCCACGATTGCGCTGCTGAACAAGGAGCACGTCAACAACCGCGTCTACATCTCATTGCTCGAGGCCGATCCGGAGGCCGTGGTGGCCGACAAAGTCATGCCGGCCTTGCCGCTCTCCATCATGAATGTGATGGAGGGAATGCGCGGCACGCAGGAAATGGTCGTGCAGTCCGAGTCCGCGGTCAACGAGTCGGCGACGCCTCCGCTCGACTATGTAGTTTCAGGCGCGCAAGTCCTGACCATCACAATCAAATGATTGCCTGAGCGGCGTGGGCTGTCGCCTCCCGCGTGCGGGCAGCGGCAGGAGGAGGGCGATCCTCCGTGTCGACCGTGATACCCTGAATTCTCCACTAAGACTGAAATTTGAGGTACAAAATTGTATCGTCTGCGAAAAATCTCCGCCCTCCTCTGTGTCCTTCTCGTCAGCACCATGGCCTTTGCGGAAGGCACCCGCACTTGGGAACAATCGAAGTTTGATGAGTTGGAAAAAGGCACCGCCCACGGCGTGGCCATTCGCAGCGATGGCGGTCTGGAACTTGCTCCCGCCTTCAAGCCTCTATCCACCACGCCCTCGGCTTACATCTGGTCGATCGCGGCTGATTCTCAGGGCAACGCCTATGCCGCAGCCGGGAGTCCCGCCCGGGTCTACCGCATAACTCCGGATGGCCAGTCGGCCGCCATTTTCGAGCCGCAGGAGTTGCAGGTGCAAGCCCTGGTGGTCGACAAAAACGGCGTGATCTACGCCGCCACCAATCCCGATGGCAAGGTATACAAAATTGAACGGCGTGCTCACGAGGACGCGGCAAAGAATTCGCCCGGCAAAACGAGCGGCGACGCGGCCTGGACTTCCTCAGTCTATTTCGATCCCGCCACCAAATATATTTGGGACCTCGCCCTGGACGACGCCGGCAATCTCTACGTCGCCACCGGCGATCACGGCGAAATTTTTCGCGTGACACCCAAGGGTGAGCACTCCATTTTTTTCACCAGCGAGGAAGCTCACATCCGAGTGCTGGCCCTAGATTCCAAAGGAAACTTGATCGCGGGCTCGGACGGCAGCGGCCTGGTGTATCGGATATCACCCGACGGCAAAGCTTTCGTCCTCTACAGCGCGCCCAAAAAGGAAATCACCGCTCTGGCGATCGATGACGCGGGAAACATCTATGCCGCGGGGGCAGGCGAAAAGCGGCCTTCCGCTCCTGCCACTCCTTTCCCCATCGCTCCTAATCCCGTTCCTTCCCCACCCCACGCTGCCGGGCAGCAATCCGGAATTGTGATTACGGGCGTGACTTCCGCCACGCCGATTGTGCTGGGTAATTTCCCTGCTCCCGGCAGCGGGCTTTCGGGGGGCTCGGAAATCTACCGCATCGCCCCCGATGGCTCCCCCGCTGAGATTTGGAGTTCGCATGACGATCTGGTCTATGCGTTGACGTTCGATCCGCGCGGACACCTGCTGGCGGGAACCGGGAATCGAGGTCATGTTTTCGCCGTCCGCGGCGAAGATGAATTCACCGATCTGCTCCAGGCCAGCGCCTCGCAAGTGACCGCCTTCGCCAAAGCCCCCGGCGGCGGGCTGTATGCCTCGACCAGCAACCTGGGAAAAGTGTTTCTGCTGGGCGCGGCGCCGGAAGCCGAGGGCAGTTACGAGAGCGATGTTTTCGATGCCCACATCTTCTCCCGCTGGGGCCGAGCGGAATTTCGCGGCGAAGGCAACGTGGAACTTTTCTCCCGCAGCGGCAACGTCGACAATCCCGACCGGAACTGGAGTTCCTGGGAGCCGGTCAACCTGCTGAAAGATGCCGCGATCACGGTCCCGCAGGCTCGCTTTATCCAATGGAAGACGGTACTGCGCTCCGGCAGTCCTGCGCCTCGGGTAGAGAGCGTCACGCTCAATTATCTTCCGAAAAATGTGGCGCCCGACTTTGACGATGTCACGGTGCAGGAGGGTACGCGTTACCAGCCTCTCCCCAAGCAGGCTATTCCAGACGCAACCGGGAGCGGGAGCGGTAACCAGCCACTGCCTCACTATGAGATGCCCGTTCCCGCGGTTCGTGATCGTGACTCCATTGGCGTGAAATGGTCAGTCCACGATGATAACGACGACCAGATGGTCTATTCGGTCTATTACCGCGGCGATGGTGAAGCCCGTTGGCTCCTGCTCAAGGACAACCTCACCGACAAGTTTTACTCCTTCGACGCTTCGCTTCTGCCCGACGGTGGTTACACCATTAAAGTTGTGGCCTCGGACGCGCCGTCGCACTCCCCCGGCGAAGCCCTCACCTCCGAAAAAGAAAGCGACCGCTTTGAAGTGGATACGACCCCGCCCCAGATCGAGAACCTCAGCGCGTCGGTCGAAGCCGGCCAAATCCATGTGAGCTTCCGCGCCGCCGACAGTTTCTCACCCATCCGGCGCGCCCAGTATTCGATTGACGCGGGTGACTGGCAGTTCGTCGCCCCCGTCGACCAGCTTTCCGATTCCAAGGTGGAGAACTATGATTTCCGTATTCCTGTACCCGCCGACCCGGGCGCGAAAAACGGAAGCACCGGCGGGCTTGAGCACGTCGTCGTGGTTCGCGCCTATGACCGCTATGACAACATGGGATCCGCCAAGACCATGATCAACAAGACCATGATCAAAGCGAAGTAGCCCGCGTGACGGCTCTCCTGCAAACTCTCGGCTGGACCGCCTGCATCGTCTACGCGACCATTCCCTCATTCTGGCTGCTGATCCATCCCCGCGCCGGCTACTGGCGCTCCCGTGTACGGTCTCCATATCGGGTTCTCTTGCCTCTCTGGATCACGATGTGGATTGCTCTCGGACTCGCCACCGCACCCTGGCGGCGAGTGGTTTTCTATTCCACGCCCTGGACGTGGATTCCAGCGATCGCGCTCTTTGCCATTGGGATTTTGATCTATTCGCAGGCTCACAAGGGTTTTAGCGCCAGGCAACTGGGAGGCCTGCCGGAAGTTTCAGCCGGCTACGAAGAGCAGCGCCTAGTCACATCGGGCATTCGGGCGAGCGTCCGGCATCCCGTGTACCTTGGCCATCTCTGCGAGATGCTCGCCTGGAGCCTTGGCACAGGCCTCGCGGTTGCCTATGCACTGACGGCGTTTGCGGTGACGACTGGCGCCATCATGATTCCTTTGGAAGACAAAGAACTCGAGCGGCGTTTCGGCGACGACTACCGGAATTATCGCTTGAAGGTGCCTGCCGTACTGCCCAAGATTTGCGGCGGGAGTCAGTTGTGAATTTCGTCTGGCTACTGCGTGAACTCCGCCGGTCGGCCCGTCAGCCGTTCAATGCGCTTCGCGATCGGCGGATGGGTGGAGAACAGGCTTCCAAAACTTATCCCCAGCAGCGGCTGGATGATGAACAAGTGCGCCGTCGAGGGCGTGGCCGCCATGGGAACCCGGCGCGAATAGGCGTCCAGCTTGGCCAAGGCGCTGGCCAAGGCATACGGATTCCCGGTAAAGTGCGCGCCCGTGGCGTCGGCCTGGTATTCGCGGGAGCGCGAAACCGCAAGTTGAATCAGGCTGGCTGCGATAGGCGCCAGGATCAGCATGAACAGGGCGGCGATTCCGCCACCCCGGTCACGGTCATCCCGTTGCCCGCCGCCAAAAATCATGGCCCAGCGGCCCATGCTGGCTAGCATGGTGATGGCGCCGGCGATGGTAGCCGCCACCGAACTAATCAGGATGTCTCGATTATTCACGTGCCCGAGTTCGTGGGCCAGCACGCCTTCCAGTTCTTCGTCGTTGAGCAGGTTCAGGATGCCCTGGGTTACGGCGACCGAGGCGTGCGCCGGGTTGCGGCCGGTGGCAAAAGCATTCGGTGAATCCAGGGGAATCACGTAGATTTTCGGCATGGGGATGCCGATCTTCTGGGTGAGCCGTTCGACTGCCTGGTAAGCCCGCGGCAGTTCTTCGCGCGTCACCGGCTTAGCGCGGTACATGGCCAGAGCAATTTTGTCGGAGAAAAAATACGAAACAAAGTTCATCACCGCGGCAAGGATGAGGGCGAGAAGCATACCCTGCTCTCCGCCGAACGCCCGCCCGATGAACATCAGCAGCAGGGTCAGCGCGGTGAGCAAAAACGCGGTCTTAAAAGTGTTTCCCATAAGAGTGCCTACGCATATAGATGTTATGCCGGCTGGAGGGATTCAACCCTGGCAATGATCGACCATGACCTCTGTGTCCCTCTGTGGTTAGGCGGGTGCAGAATTACCACAGAGGCACGGGGAGCATGGAAGAAGGTCCCACATCTACTGCTGCGCTCCTCGCTTCACCGCTCGTTCCAGCGTCTGATCGAGCGCGGCTTTGGCCTTTTCATACTCCTGCTGGGTGATCTTTCCTTGTTTATGCTCGACTTCGAGTTCGAAAAGCTCTTCTTTCAATGCGTCGAGCAGCCGGGCAGAACGTCCCGCGCTTGAGGGCTTCGCAGCTTGTGGAGTGTCAGGTACTTCGACGTCGGAATCCACGAAGTCCGGCACCGACGCGATGGGCGGACGCTTGGCAATGTAGATTGCTCCCGCCCCCAGCACTAGGCCGAAGCCGCCTAAGAGGTACCAGCGGTATTTTTCCAACGGATCGGGAGCATCGATGGGTGGTCCGAGCCCACCGCCCGGACGGTTGTCGTTAGCCTCAGCCGTTGAGCCGGCACCCGCGGTTCCGGCTTCGTTCCCGGCTGCCGAGTTCTCATCCTGCAGCGTGCCGGTGCCGGAAATGGAAAACGACAGTCCCTGCCCGGGCTGGACATTGACCGCCACTTCGGCGATGGCTTTGGGCTGGTCCGGCGGCTGTTTGTCCTGGTACAGTCCGGCCTGAGCGGGAGCAAACTGGATGGTCCGGGGCATGATGATTACCAGGTGCTGTAGCGCATAGAGCGGCTTGGGATCAATCTGAGCGCTGCCGTTGTAGGGTAGGTGATAGCTCACCTGAAACTGCGTGGTTCCCGGGCGCAAGGGAAAAATAAACGCATAGCGCCCTTTTTCAGCCTGCGGAACGGGGGCGGAATCCACCCACTGGCCTCCCGCAGTCTGTGCCTGCGCCTGGTCGATCTGCGCGCCCTCGGGCAGATAGAACTCGAAGTTCTGATCGTTCATCTGGGTGCGAGGCGGCTTCGAGGTGTTGTCCACGGCAAACAGGCGGCTGATGCCAAGCTGCCCCTGTCCAGCCTGCACGTACATCAGGTCAGCCACCGGACTCACACCGCCGACCTTCTTGGTGACATCAAACACCTCGACTTCCACCGACGTGGTTCCCGGCGGCGCCATGCGGTGATAGGTCACACCCTGATGGATGACGCGAATCAGATGCGGTCCGCCGGCATCCTCAATATTGAAACTGAATTTGCCCCGCGCATCGGTTTTCGTGCGGCCAGATTCTTCCATGCCCTGTGCCAGCTTGATGAGGACGACGTCATCTCCGGCAGAGGGTTTGTTCGTCGTGCCATTCGACACCGTTCCGGTAAGAGTTTCCGCCAAGGCAAGCGCGCCGGCAAGCAGAAGCAAGAGCACTGTCAGGGAAGCAAACCTGGCCCGCCGCGAAAAGGGTCTGGCTGGGAATTTCAACCCCGTGCTCCTTTTTTGCCATTCTTGCCACTGCGGCGGATTCCGGAGCTTGCGGATCTGGCAGCTTCTTCCAAATGAGCCATCTCAGCGAGCACGCCGGCGGCCTCGGCTTCCATCGAGGCTTTCATCCCCTCATAGTCGGATTCCGGAAACTTGCCGGCTTTGTATTCAAAGTTGAGGTCTCGCAAGTTCTCATAAACAACTTCTTTGCGTTCTCGCAAATAAGCCAGCCGGGTCTTTTCCGGCCCCAGGTGGAGCTCGCCGGGCAGGTAGAAAACGTAAAACAAGACGGCCAGCGTTATCAGCAAGCAAGCCAGCAAGGGGATGGTCATAGTTCCGTATCCTTCCTGGCTTGTTCGCGGAAGTGCGTCAGTTCCGCGCCGGAAAGCGGGGCGATCGCCCCTTCCGGCAGCACCAGCGGACGCAGTCTCCACGCCCGCACAATCAAAATCACCGTGGTGAGTCCGAGCACCAGGGCCAGGTAGGGCATGATCCAGGCAACGCGGTCAAAACCCGCGGCCGTGGGGGCCAGCAACACGGTGGGCCCATATTTCTGAACAAAGCTTTGCAGCGTGAGATCGTCATTGTCGCCGCGGGTCAGGCTGGCCGCCAGCTCTCCACGCATGCGATCGGACAGTGGGCATCCCACGTGGTTGCACTCCAGCAATACCTGGTTGCAACTGCAAACGCACATCAGCTTGTGGCCGAGATCTTCAAAACGCGCTTCGTCGCCGGCGCCGAGAAACGCAAATACAGCTAGGGACAACAGCAGCAACCGCACACTGCGTTTGAGATGGGGATTCTTAAATCGCATCTTAAACCGCGTTGTAGATCGCTTCGTAGATCGCTTCGTAAATCGCATCAATCCCCCGCGCCCACGGGAGCGGCCTCCACTCGCGCCGGCACAGCAACCCGCACCGGGACCGCGCTCGGAACCAGGGCGATGATCGTTCCCACAATCATGATCAACACTCCGACCCAGACCCACATGACCAAGGGATTGACATGCGCTTTGATAATAGGCCGGCCCGTATCCTGGTTCTGCCCCTCATACACCAGGTAGAGGTCTTCTTTCATGGTGGAGCGGTCGGCGACCATGGTGGCGGTCTGCTGGTTGGCCTTGTAAAAGCGCCGCTCCGGATACATGGTCGTGATCTGCTTGCCGCCCTGGAATACATCGAGGATCGCCCATTCGCTGCCGTAGTTCGCCTTGTCCTCCTGGGTGTAGGAGCGGCAAACCAGAGTGTAGGACCCGATGTTCATCTTGTCGCCGAATCCCATTTCCTGCTCTTTGTCCTGGTTGAAAGCAGAGCCGGCAAAGCCGATCATGACCACAATCACGCCGAAATGGACGATGTAGCCGCCATAGCGGCGAGTGTTGCGGTGCGCCAGGTGCGCCATCGAGGCTGCCATGTTCTGCCCGGTGTGCCGGCTGATCACTCGCCCGCCGCGGACGAACTCCGAGATTACCGTCAGTCCGACCAGCGCCGACAGCATGATCGCCATGAGCGAGTAGAAATAAGACATGTCCTGCCAGGGCTTCATGCCGAATACCGATCCCCAGCTCTGAGGGGTCGCTAGCAGAAATAGTCCAATCAGCACCGCGCCCACCGCCGGCCACAGGAAGTTGCGTTTGATGCTTTCGAGAGAGGTCCGGCGCCAGGCCAGCAGCGGACCCACGGCCGTCAGCAGCAGCAGCAGCAAAGCCACTGGAACGTTCACGCGATTGAAGAACGGCGGGCCAACCGTGACTTTGTGGCCTTCCACCCACTCCGAGAGAATGGGAAACAGGGTTCCCCACAGGATGGTGAAGCAGGCCAGCAACAGCAGAAGGTTATTGAATAAGAAGCTCGACTCGCGAGAGACCAGCGACTCCAACTTATGTTCACTGCGCAGGTGAGAGCGATTCTTGAGAAAGAAGAACAGGCAAACCGCGAAAATAACCAGCAGGAACCCGTGGAACCACGTGCCGATCGAAGACTGCGCAAAAGCATGCACCGAACTGATCATGCCGCTGCGGGTGAGGTCCGTGCCAAAGATGGTGAGCATGAAAGTGGCGAAGATCAGCCACACGTTCCACACCTTCAGCATGCCGCGCTTTTCCTGCATCATCACCGAATGCAGGAAAGCCGTGCCCGTCAGCCAGGGCATGAGTGAGGCATTTTCCACCGGATCCCATCCCCAATAGCCGCCCCAACCCAGCACCCGGTAAGCCCAATGCGCGCCCAAGAAAACTCCGCAGGTGAGGAAGCCCCAAGTCACCATGGTCCAGCGCCGGGTGATGTGAATCCACTTTTCACCCGGGTACCGCATCGCCAGCGCGCCCAGCGCGAAAGCAAAAGGCACGGTAAATCCCACATAGCCCAAGTACAGAATGGGCGGGTGGATCACCATCTCCGGATATTGCAGTAGCACGTTCAGCCCGGCGCCGTCGGCCGGAAGCGAACCTTGCATCAGGGCGAAAGGATGCGCCGCGAAGTTCAGCAGCAGCAGGAAGAAGACCTGCACCCCGGCAATGACCACGGAAGCATGAGCAAATAGACGGCTGTCAACCCGGAAGCGCAACCGGAGCACCAGCCCGTAGGCGGCCAGCAAGAACGACCAGAGCAGCAGCGAGCCCTCCTGGCCCGACCACAAAACCGCAAACTTGTAGGGGCCCGGCAGGTCGCGATTGCTGTGGTGAAAAATATAGGCAATCGAGAAGTCGTCCTGGAAGGCGGATACCACCAGCACGACCGCCGCCAGCAGCACGATGGCGAAGGTGGCAATGCCGGCCCGGCGAGCAGTTTCTCCCAGTCGATCAGAACCGCGGTTCTTAAGAATGAGAGCTAATAATCCCGCCAGGAACGAATAGACGCTCAGCGCCAGTGCGAGGAGGAGCGCAAAACTGCCGATCTGGGCCATTGGGGAACTCTGCGGTATTTTTTCAGAAACCACCCCTGGAGGCAACCCTTAAACGATACCAAAGGTGCTGATGATTCGAGGTTTACCGCGTCTCTCAGTTTACCCGACAGCTCTCTCATCAAAGCCGCAAAAACCCTGAAGGCCTAGCCACTTTGAGGCACTCACCACAGCGGCCAGGTCAGCGGACTCCCGCAATCTCTTGAACCCTACGCCCCTTGGTGCTCGTAGCGGGCGGCCACCTCGCGTTCGGCAACCAGCCAATCCTCACTCTCATGACCGGGAGTCCGTCCCCGCTGTTCATACAGTTCGTAGGCGCGGCGGCGAATCTCAGGCTCCAGATCGGTCGAAGGGTGGTGATTGTTGCTCTTTTTCTCCAGGGTGATTCCAGATACGTTTGCTGCTGATTTGCTGAGCGAACTTCCGTTGCGGGGCGTTTTTGCTCTCGGCATACTCGGATACTCCTTACAGATACTAAGGTTCAACAATGAATCGAATTGATGAACGAGCCACATTGATGGGCCGCTAGCACGACCAAACGGCACACACACTTTGTGAAGAGTGATATGCAGTAATGATAAACCGGAAAGGGCTGTGAATGTACGGGGATGCCAATAAAAAAATTTGTTTATCGGAACGCTTTTTTGGCGATACCCACTTCGGGTTGCGTAAAATCCATGTGCTCATGAATTTCCCCGGGTGGAGGTCGTTTTAGAGTGATCGGACGCCTTGTCTTCATCGTGTTTCTTGCACTTTGTCTCTCCCTTTGCGCCTTGGCGGGAACACCGCCGGCCGATTGTCCCCAGGATAGCCGCGAGCCCTCCGCCAATTGCCAGAAACAGAACACAGCACCGCAGCCGAAAATCCCAGTCCGGCAGGAATCCGTCGTAGTGACGGGTACATTCGAACCCGTGCCGGTTGACAGCATCGACCGGTCAGTCTCCGTCATCGACACCCGGGAAGCTCCTTTGCTTTTCAACCACTGGGTGGACTATCTGCAACTCGACCCATCCGTCGATCTGCAAGAACGGGCACCCGACGGGGTCCAGGCCGACCTGACCATCCGCGGATCCACTTTCGGGCAGACGCTGGTACTTCTCAACGGCTTGCGAATGAACGATGTGCAAACTGGCCACCACAACATGGACCTGCCGGTGCCGGACGATTCCATCGAGCGGATCGAGATCTTGCGGGGCGCCGGGTCAACCTTTTATGGGTCCGACGCAACCGGTGGGTCGATCAACGTGATTACCGGTCCGCCCAAGTATTCCGAGTTCCGGGCCGGCGCTGGGGTAGGGAATTTTGGCATCAACCAGCAGTCGGGGTCGGTAGCCCTGCTCTCTGGCAGGTGGGATGAGCAGATCAGCGCGGCCCGGGATTTCTCCAGCGGATTCATGCCCGATCGGGACTACCGCAGCGTGACCATCTTTTCCAACGGTGGAGTTGAGACCGGACTGGGGCGCACGCTCGTTATGCTGGGCTACGGCGATAAGCCCTTCGGCGCCAATCAGTTCTACGGAAACTTCGACTCCTGGGAGCGTACCAAATCATGGTTCGCCGGGCTGAAGCAGGACTTGGGCGACCGCATGGAATTCGACTTCGGCTATCGTCGCCATACCGATGAATTCATCCTGTTGCGCGAAGACCCATCAGTTTACGAAAACAACCACGCCGATGACAGTTGGCAGGTCGCCCTCCGGCGCAAACAGCCGCTGGGACAGAATTCGACTTTGTTCTACGGCGGAGAGGGCTTTTATGACTCGATCAACAGCAACAACCTGGGAGTGCACCAGCGCAGCCGGGGCGCCTTTTATGTCGACTACGACATGCGAGCCTGGGGACGATTTTCCTTTTCCGCCGCGGCTCGTGAGGAATTTTACGATTCCACCCCCAGCCAGTTCACTCCCACGGTTTCCGCTGGCATGTGGCTGAAGGCGGGTTGGAAGCTCAAAGGCAGCGCCAGCCGCGCGTTCCGGCTGCCCACGTACACGGATCTCTACTACAGCGATCCTGCCAACCAGGGAGACCCAAACCTGAAGCCGGAAACCGCCTGGAGCTACGAGGGTGGTTTGCTTTGGGACCACGGTGGCCGCTACAAAGCGGAGATTACGGTTTTCGACCGCCGGGAGAAGAACGACATCGACTACGTGCGCAGTTCGCCCACGCAAAAATGGCAAGCCGCCAACATCCAGAGCCTGAATTTCACCGGTGTGGAAACATCATTGCAGGTGCGATTGCCGCGCCGCCAGTTGCTGGAGTTCGCCTACACCGGACTGCATGGAGCGCAAAACGCGCTGAACGGCCTGCAATCAGAATATGTATTCAATTATCCCATCGACGATGGAATGATTTCCTGGCAGGGTACGCTGCCGGGGCAGTTCGTGGCCCGCAGCCGGGTCGGCGTGATCTATCGTTTTGCCCGCGATCCATACGCGCTTTGGGATCTAGCCGTGGCGCGCGAGTTCAATCATGTGTCGGCGCACCTGGGACTCTCCAACCTCACCGACACGCAGTATCAGGAAATCGAAGGCGTGGCCATGCCAGGGCGCAGCGTGGTTTTCGGGTTGGAGTTCTTCATGACCAAAAAGGGACGTTGAGCACTCGGCAGATCGGTTTTTCCTGCGCTGAAGAGTGCCTTAGCCGCTGGTTGCAGTACACTGGGCGCGCTTTCTCAAAATCGGGCGCGTCCGGATGTCTTGGGCGGATTCGCAATTCTGGGATGGGAGCCCTGCGATGTCTTTTCGATCGGTCTTTGTGGCTGTAGTGATTTCCTTTGGGCTGATTGTCGGCGCATTTCTCCTGAACCGCGCCCGGCCAAGAGTTGAAACCGAGCAGCCCTCGGGAAGCTTTGTCCGTGCCACTGGAAAGTGCGCCGAGTGCCACTCGCGCACGCAATACTCAATCGTCCATGAATACGAAATGAGCAAGCACGCGCAGAAAGGTGTGAATTGCCTGGACTGCCACCAGCCCGCCGCGGCGCAAGAAAAAGAAGATCATCACGATTTCGTAATTGCCAAGGGGCATCTGACCGCGGCGAATTGCCGCAGTTGTCACGAGCAGATCTACCAGCAGTTCTTGCGCAGCCGCCACGCCGCTCCTTCCTGGGCGGCAATCTATGGCGAGAAGGGCTTACTCCCGAGCAGGTGAGCTTCTCGGAAACCTACCAGCCCGGCGGTACTCGGCGTCCCGCGCACCCGTTCGTGCAAGCCGAGGGCAGTTCCGCGATGACCAGCGGCTGCGAGCAATGCCACAGTATCGGCAAGCCCAACCCGGATGGCACAATTGGGACATGCACCAATTGTCATACCCGCCACACCAGTTCGGTGGCGATTGCGCGAATGCCGCGCACTTGCGGGCAGTGTCATCTGGGCCCTGACCACTCACAAATGGAAATCTACGAAGAGTCCAAGCACGGCCTGATGTTCGCCGCGCAAGAGAAGCTGTTGAATCTGGATGCCGAGCCGGACAAGCTGACGACTCGCGACATGTTTGTTCCGACCTGCGCGACTTGCCATATGAGCGGCCTCAATGGGCTGGGCGTGACCCACGATCCTTCCGAGCGTTTGTCGTACTACCTGGCGAATGCCATCAGCACCAAGCGCCCCAATTATGCCCAGGCGCAGGCCAAGATGAAGCAGGTGTGCACGCAATGTCACACGGCGGATATTCCCAATCGCGTCTATGAGCAGGCGGAGAAGGTGGTGGAGACCACAAACCAACGGGTCTCTGAAGCGAAAACTCTGGTGGACGGCCTGCGCAGCCAGGGGCTCATCAGCGGGCCGCCTTTTTCGCAACCTGCCGACTTCGTGTATTTCGATTTGTGGCACTACGATGGCCGCACCGCCAAGCATGGAGCATTCATGGGCGGAGCCGATTTTGTGCAGTGGCACGGGAACTATCCGATGCTGCGCAAGACGGTGGAATTGAAAGCCATGGCCGAGGAACTGAGGAGAGAACATGGCGGCAAGAAGTGAAAGCTGGTGGCTACAGCCATGGTTCTCGGTCGAAGCATTCGCCATTCTGAATTTGAGCTTCTTGACCTTCGATATTTATCTTGCTCACTCGGTGAATAATTTTCGCCGGGGGGCAGAGTACATCCCGCTGTATTTTTCCGCGATTGCCCCAGTCGTTTTGCTTGGCGCACTCGCTCTGCGCAGCCGGTGGATTTCGGTTTGGAGAGATATTGGCTACCTCGTCGGCTGGATGGCGATCCTGATTGGGCTGAGTGGAGTCATCCTTCATCTGGACAGCTCATTCTTTTACGAGCGCACCGTCCGCAGCCTGACGTATTCCGCGCCTTTTGCGGCGCCTCTAGCGTACACCGGCCTGGGGTTCCTGCTGGTGCTCAACCGCATGGCGGATTCGAACACAGAGGAGTGGGCGCGCTGGGTATTGTTTCTCACCATTGGCGGCTTTGCGGGGAACTTTGTCTTCAGTCTTAGCGATCACGCTGAAAACGGATTTTTTTACCCGGTGGAATGGGTGGCGGTCGTGGCGAGCGCGGTAGCAGTCGGCTTTCTGGCAACTCCGTTATGCATGCGGGTATCGCGAAGGTTTCTGTCGCTGTGCGGCGTTGTGCTCTTTGGTGAAGCTGTCGTGGGCGTGTGGGGATTTGTTCTGCATGCAGAACACAATCTGCGAGGTCCCTCGGTCCGCCCGTTTGACAATTTTATCTATGGAGCTCCTCCCCTGGCGCCTCTTTTGTTTCCCAATCTGGTGGCTCTGGGATTGATCGCGCTCTGGCGATTGCGAAGGTTAGCTTCCGATTTGAATGATGGAGCTAGATCCGGCGGCTCTGGAAACGTCGAATCAATAGAAATCATGTGAGCTGGTCTCCGCCCGAGTAATGGAGAGCGGCAATACTCGCTCCGCCTTCACCGAGATGACGTTGTCTTGATTCTGCAGAATTCCTTCCACCATCAGAAATTGCTCGGAAGATAGAAGCAGCCGGTTTTTCTGGAACAGATCCGGCGTGACGATGGCGTTGGCCACACCGGTTTCGTCTTCCAGGCTCAGAAAAACGAAACCCTTGGCGGTGCCGGGCCGCTGGCGGGCGATCACACCGCCTGCAATACGCAGGCGCCGGCCGTCAGGAATACGGCGGAGGTCGCTGGCCTTGCAAATTCCCATGGCCTCCATGCGGGCACGGTGATAGGCCATGGGATGCGGCCCGATGGTAAGCCCGGTACCGCGAAAATCCGCCACCAGCCGCTCTTCCGCGTTCATAGGATGCAGTGGAGACTTCGCATCCGGCTCCGGCAATTCATCGAGCAGCGGGCCGGAACGGCGCACGGCGCGCTCCACTTGCCATAGAGCGTCGCGACGATGAAGCTGGGCATTGTCAATAGAATTAAGCGCTCCAATCTCCGCCAGGGTATTCAATTCCTCTTTCCGCAATGCAGGCACGCGATGGGCGAGGTCACGAATGGATGCAAAGGGAACGAGGCTGCGTTGCCGCACCAATTCCTGGGCAGCTTCCTCGCGCAATCCGCGCGCATAGCGCAGACCCAAGCGTAGCGCCGGCGTCTCGCCGGCAGTGCACTGGGCATCCCGCCCAACTATTCCCTTCGCGGGCGAGGGCGCCCGCGCCACATCTTTTGCAGCATCTTTGCCACCGGCCAACGACGAACGGCCAACGACTGGTTCCAAAGTGCACATCCACTGCGACTGCGTCACATCCATTGGCAATATCTTCAATCCATGACGCTGCGCGTCTTTCACAATGGTGGCCGGACGATAAAACCCCATGGGCTGATTATTGAGCAGGGCGGCAGTGAAAGCCGCCAGGTAATGGCACTTCAAATAGGCGCTGGCGTAGGCGATCAGCGCGAAGCTGGCGGCGTGAGACTCGGGGAATCCATAGAGAGCAAAAGAAGTAATCGAAAGGATGATCTGCTCCTGCGCGTGATGCGAGATGCCATTGCGCTCCATGCCGGAGCGGAGCTTGGCCTCGATTTCTTTCATGCGCGCCTGCGAGCGTTTGAATCCCATGGCGCGGCGTAACTCTTCGGCTTCACCGCCGCTGAATCCAGCGGCGATCATGGCCATGCGCAGCAACTGCTCCTGGAAAAGTGGCACCCCCAAAGTCCGTGCCAGCACCGGCTCCAGCGAAGGATGCAAGTAGTCGACCGGCTCACGCCCCATGCGGCGCTGCAAATAAGGATTCACCATCTTGCCCACGATGGGGCCGGGGCGGATGATGGCAACTTGCACCACAATGTCGTAAAAACATTTTGGCCGCAGACGCGGCAGGCATGACATCTGCGCCCGGCTTTCGATCTGAAACATGCCGATCGTATCCGCCTTCTGCAGCGCGGAATAGACCGTGGCATCATCGGGTGGCAGATGGGCGAGGTCCACTTGCTCGCCATAATGATCGCGGATTAGCGCGATGGAATCTTCCAGAACCGCCATCATGCCCAGGCCGAGCAAGTCCACTTTGATGATGCCCAGGTCGGCGCAATCTTCTTTGTCCCACTGCACCACCACGCGTCCCGGCATGGAAGCCGGCTCGAGCGGCACCACCGAATCAAGCTGGCCCTGGCAAATCACCATGCCACCGGAGTGCTGTCCCAGGTGGCGGGGCAAATCCTGGGCCGCGAGGCAAAGTTCAAAATATTTGCGCAGGCGAGGATGATTTAAATCCAATCCGGCATCATGGAAGCGGTGATCGAGCGAGTCATTGGCATCCCGATATTCCCAAGTGGAAACGGCGGAGGAAACTTTATCCAGCGTCTCCGGGTCGAAACCCAGAGCCTTCCCCATTTCACGCGAGGCCATGCGGCTGCGGTAAGTGATGACGTTGGCGGTCATGGCGGCGCCACGCTCGCCATAGCGTTTGTATAAATATTGGATAACGCGCTCCCGTTGATCTCCACTGGGGAGGTCGAGGTCGATGTCCGGCCACTCGCCGCGCTCTTCGGAAAGAAAGCGCTCGAACAGCAGTTCCATGCGTATGGGATCGACCGCCGTGATGCCGAGCGAATAGCAGACGGCACTGTTGGCAGCGGAGCCACGGCCCTGCGCCAGGATATTTTGTTCGCGGCAAAAGCGAACCAGATCCCAGACAATAAGGAAGTAGCCGGGAAGATGCAGTTTGTCGATGAGCTGCAATTCACGCTCGATCTGGCGCCGGGCTCGACTTTGTAATTCATTGGTGGCCCGCCCATAGCGTTGCTGAAAGCCTTCCCAGGCGCGCTGCCGCAAAAAAGACATCATGGTCTCGCCTTCCGGCACCGGATACTTGGGAAATTCGTAGCCTAGATCTTCCAGTGTGAACGCAAGCCGCGATGAGAGTTCCGCCGTGTTTGCAATCGCCGCAGGCAAATCGGCGAAGAGTTGTTGCATCTCCTGTTGGGATTTCAGATGGCGTTCAGAATTGCGCGCTAGAAGACGTCCCGCGGTGGCCAGCGTGCGATGGTGACGGATGGAGGTGAGCACATCGCAGAGCTCGCGCTCGCGAGTTGTGGCATAGCACACGCCGTTGGTCGCGAGCAACGGAAGCTGGAATGATCGCGCAATTTCAATGGCCGCTCGATTCCTCGCTTCCTGGGGACGCTGGAAGTGCCGTTGCAGTTCCACATAGACATTGCCGTGGCCAAAGATTTCGCTGAGGCGCTCTACGCAGCGGCGAGCATCCTGCATGCCGCCATTGGCCAGGGCCATGGCCAGCGGACCCTCCTCGCCGCCGGTGAGGCAGATGAGTCCGGCGGCGTGTTCTTGCAGTTCGTCTGGACAAGCCGAGCCTTCGCCTTTCTTCGCTCGCAGTTTCATTTTCGTGATCAGGCGGCAAAGGTTCTGGTAGCCGAGGCGGGAGGAGACCAGCAGCGGCAGGCGAAAGGATCCGTCATTCCCCACGGAGCGAGAAATCCCCACTCTCAATACATTTTGCTGGGGATAGGGATCCTTCGACGCTTTCTCATCGCGCCCGCGCGATTCGGGGTCGCACTGGATGACATTCTGCAAGCACGTGACTTCCGCCCCAATATGCGCTCTGATGCCTGCTTTCTTCGCTGCCATGTAGAAGCGCGGCGAGCCAAAGACGCCATCCCGGTCGAGCAGTGCCATGGCCGGCATATGCAGGTTCGCGCCGGTTGCCACCAGAGCCTCGGGCAGGGAAGCGCCTTCGAGAAAACTGAAGGCGGAGCGGGCGTGAAGCTCGATGTACATGGCATGCAGCGGTCAGGATTCAGCACTTAGCATTTGGCATTTAGCCGTTCAGTGCAGTGGAGAAGTTCAAATTGGAAGCTGTCGGCCAAGTGCTAATTGCTAAATGCCAAATGCTGGATTTGCTGAGTGCTGAAAGCTCTCAAAGCTAGTCATACGTTCCTTCCATCCACCATCGCCCGCTAAGCAGATCGCGGACCAAGCGATACAGGGTCACCCCGGCTTCCCCCCATACCGCGATGTCCCACTCGTCGCGCGCCCATCCCTCGTGTTCCCACCAGTCGCCGGATGCGCGCCACGGACCGGCTGCCCACAGGACTTCGCCATCCTGCACCTGCTTGCGCTTGGAGCAGGCGATGCGTGAGGGCTTGCCGTCCCGCATGGTCACGGTGGCGGGCACGGAGGGGCGGAACATGCGTAGCGCGGTGACGGCTGCATCGCTGCTGCCTGGCCGTGGAGAACCGGCATCGCTCATGCTCTGCGGCCCGCCGGGCGCGAAGCGCTGCATGCGGAATCCTTCCGGACGATGGGTATCCAGCAATTCCACCGATCCGGTTTTACCTTCCCCAACAATTCCCGCGATTCTCGCCAGGGTGAGCTCAAGTTGTTCCGGTTCCGGCGAAGGAGGCAGAAAAAGCCCGCCCTGCGCCGCGCGCGGCGGTGCCGGTTCCGCTGCCAGATGAATTTTGACGATAGGAGCGCCGGGAGGATGAGCCTGCAAATCCAACTGCAACAACTTCAGAAAGATTTTGGGATCCAGAAGTGGAATCGGCAACCGTAAAGTTCGCTGGAATATTTTTGCCGGGTTGCGCCCATTCGCCAATCCCAATTGCAGCCGCAGTTCTTGCGTGGCCAGAGTACGCGCCCCCAAACGGGCGCACAATTGCTCCAACAACCGGGCCAGCAGAAACGCCAACGGCTCCAGAAGCAACACGGGATATTCCAGCTCAATGGCTTCTTCGAAAACCAGCGGCGCTTCCACTGGGGCCAGAGTGCGAGAAGCCGCGCCACGAGCCAGTTGCTGAAGGAAAACGCCTTTTTGTCCGAGGCGCTCGCTGAGGGGGACATCGGGCAATGCAGCCAAACCGTGGAGATTGCGCACCCCCCAACGATGGAATGTTTCCAGAAGCTGTCCGATTTCCTGCTCACCCTCCAAATCAAAAGATCCCGCAAACAGCACTTCTAGCGGCAAACTGCCCAACTGCTCGGCATCTTTTCCCTCGGGGATTACAGTCACTCCGGTAAAGCCGCGGGCGGCGAGCACGGCTGTATCGGGATTCGATGCCACGGCCACATGGGCCTCGAGTCCGAGATCCAAAGCTTGGCGCGCCACGGCGCGAGCAATTTTCGGCAACGGACCAAAGAGCGGTTCCATGCCGGCAAGATCAAGTACAACGGTGCCGTATCCTCCGTCTTCCACGCACGGCGAAAACGACTGCGCGCAATCGAGCAACGCGGCATGGGCGGCGGCTTCCTGCACGGGAGAACGATTACGCAGCGCCAAACCGGAGCAAGCTTCTACTTGCGGCTTGGTCATGCCCGGCTCGACTCCGGCATGGCGTGCCTTTTCATTTCTCGCGAAAACTTTTTGCAATGGCGTTTTGCCCTCGAGCACGGCGACCGGCAGCGAGCGCAACTCCGGTTCGGCGCGGAGCAGCGCTTCCAGGGGGAAATCCGGAACGAAGATACAGGCAAAAGGCATTGTTGATTTATGAAGGTTGCTTGATGAAGATTGATTTTTGAATTAAAAACATTGCCCGAAAAATCCGTTACCCAGTCCACGCTGCTTTCGTGGTGAATGCTGCGGTAACCGAAGCGGCCGGTTTGCGCTCCACCCGCGATCGCAACAGCTCTCCTTTCACATGGAGTCCCTCAAAAAGCTGGGCGTGAGCCGGGAATGCCCCATTCTTGACTGACAATTGAGAACTGAAAGCTGACAGCTTATTCCCGGGTTGCAGCCGCAGCAGCAGCGCCGCACAGGTTTGCGCGCACGGAATCTGTCCGATGACGAACAGCACGGTGGGCGTTCTCTCCACCACGCGCTGAAAACGGAACCAGGTGGTCAGCGGGATGCGGCGGGCGGTTTGCAGCGGAACATCGCCCAGATCGATGGCGACCATGCCGAAGCCGCCGCTTTGCAACAGCAGGTCGGTGACGCGCAGGGCCTGCTCAACTTTTTCCGGATTGTCATTCCGCGAATTATCATTCCGCGCGGAGCGAACCCCCCCGGCTTTTTCTACGGACCGTGGTGATAGGGATGCTTCGACTCCGCAGGAGCTTCGCTTGGCGAAGCTCCTGCGGCGCTCAGCATGACAACACCGTATCCATAGCAGTCTTTCGAAGTTCACTCCCAATGCCGAGAGCGGATCGAAAGCGTCGGTGGTATCCACCAGGGCGCAGGTTTCCTGGCGTTGCGTGGCGGCCGCGAGGGCGGCCAGCAGCACACTGGTGCGTCCCGAAGAAGCCGGCCCGCAGACTTCGGTGAGGCATCCACGCGGCAATCCGCCGGCCAGGGCGTCTATCTCAGCAATTCCGCTCGGAACCATCTCCGGCGTGGGCCGCACCTCCAGCCGCGAAGCCGAGGTCACTCCCGCGAGCTTTGGCATCGCGGAGAAGCGTTTGAAAACAAACACGGGCTGCTCCTGGGGAGCGGAAACGACCGGGCGGCGCAGCATTGGCGCGGCGGTAACAAAGGAAGACATGCGAAACCTCGGAATCTCAGGCGGACATGAGGCGGGATGCCCTGTGCAAAGCAATTTACTTTCGCTTTTTATTCGCTAACCAAGGAGATTCTGCTCCGGCGGGAAAGCTTTGTCAAGAGGATTGGCTCCGGGCGGGCTTATGATGCATTTTCGTCTGGTCTTTGGGGGAGTTTATCCCATCGTGGGCGTAAGCTGCTGTGCAAGCATCGAGGAACTGCGGCAAGGAAAGTGTGTCTTCGGCGCCGGTGTTGCAAGACAGTTTGGATCGTGGATGGGGGAAGGCGACCGGCCGCGGCGCTTTGTTATAATCGGATTTCATCGCAGCGGCGCTATCGTCTAGGGGTTAGGACGGAAGATTCTCAATCTTCAAACCCGGGTTCGATTCCCGGTAGCGCTAC
>Ga0209415_10005271_pt1 | contig 23295 bp, 21 predicted proteins | sample PeaSoiSIISIP2007_FD_187696 | JGI IMG/M metagenome (GOLD analysis project Ga0209415, IMG submission 187696) | Peat soil microbial communities from Weissenstadt, Germany - SII-SIP-2007 (SPAdes) (version 2) | ecosystem: Environmental > Terrestrial > Soil > Wetlands > Peat | place: Germany... | reverse complement strand
GGAGTCGTAGAAGAAGTGCAGCGAGTGGCGTCCGCTCCCGAGCAGCTTGGCGGTAAGATAATGCGCGAACTCGTGACAGAACGTGGTCGAGACCGCGATCGGAGCGTGAGAGGTGTTGACGAAGATCAGCGGGTGCCGGAGCGTCCGCGAATTCTTGTCCACGTAGAAGCCGCGCAGCGCCAAGCCTTCGTCACCGCCGTAGGGCTCGGCCTTGAAGTGCAGGGCAAGGCTTCCCGCCGCCATGCGCATCGCCTCGAGCGAGCCCCAGGCGTACCGGCCACCGTCCAGCCGCGCGACGGTGTCCTCCAGGGCCGCCGTCACGGTTTTCAGCTCGCGGTAACCGATATTGCGCCGTAGCGCCCGCACGTAGTCGCGCTTCGCCAGACGGCGGAGATCCCGTTCCGGCTTCTTCCAGGCCTCCAGCTGGTCGGCGCCACTGGCCCTTGCCGAGGCGAGAATCCGTCGGAAAACCGCCTCTATCTTCGGGTCCAGTTTATCGGTCTCGTACACCGTCTCGGACGCTCTCTTGCGCTTGCGCTAGATTATACGTGACAACGCATCCCTTGCTTCGCTTATTCTTACCTGGCCTGCGCTCGCAGATCAAACTGCCCGCCCCGGCCCCGAAAAATTCGCTCCATCGCGCTTGACGGCAACTATAAGACGCTGTTAAGTAACAGGGCGTTAGCGATTAGCCTCGGGCGGAGAATACAGCATAAGGGGGGCCTTCGCCCAGCCCCGAGCCATCCCCTCGCAAGTCCCGTGATTGCCCAGTTTGGCGACTGTTGGTTACCCCGCGTCGGGCGGTTTCACTTCCGGTCGGTGGCAGCTTCCCTCCGCAACGCAATTGATTCCCGCGCCCGCCCAGGTGAGCGCGAACTTCAGCGGATAGAATAGATAATTGAGCGGAGTCTGGATCGGGTCGAAGGAGCTCTGAATCGGCGCCGATGCGGAATCGGCGGCAGCTCCGCCGGTATTCGCGGAAGCAGGGCTGGAATTCGGGGCACTCGTACCGGCAGGCAGGTCCGCGACCTGCGCCAGACGATCGTCGGGGCCGAAGGTGGCGACCTTGCCGCGCGCTACCCACGCGTAACGCAAGACCCCGGCACCGCTGCCGCGCGGATCGGGCACGGTATCTTTCAGGTCCGGCTGGCCCATCGCCGCTATCGCCTGATCCGGCCTCATCCCGACTTCGAGGTTTCCGCCCGAGGTTGCACACGACATCAGTGTAAACGCCAGCGCCCAGATAACCAAACGCAGGTGACGGCGATCCCGCAGCATGATTCCCATCTGTAAACTGATGGTGTCGAGCTAACACACCGCCGTCCTTCAAGCAATCGAGCCCGGATTCAATCAAGCCGGCATCGCGGGCCTGCGATCAGTTCGCGCGCAAGATCATGGTACATTTCGACCTCGGGCCAGCGAAGCCGGGAGGGACTTCAGACGGAGGTTGATATACACGAAGACTCGTCGCTGTTCGTTTACGGGAGCTTGCTCGAGGCCTCGTTCAGAGAGCGGCTGCTGGGGCGTTCCGTGCGGACGCTCCCCGCGCGCCTGCCGGATTACGAGCGCCGTCGCGGCAGGTACCATTACGTCGTGAAACGAGCGGAGCGGGAGGTGGAAGGGCTGCTGTTATTGGGCCTCGATCGTTCCGACTTCGAGAGCCTGGATCGCTACGAGGAAGTGCCGGTCCTGTACACGCGCGAGCGCGCCCTGGTGATCGCCGGCGACGGCGAACGCCTGCGATGCTGGTTGTACGTGTCGGCGCCGGGGCTGCTGGCAGAAAGCGGGCGTTGAGCGACGGAGGAAAGCACCGGCACGGAGGCCGGCGCTACGGAAGAGCCTGTTCCCGTAGCGCCGGCCTCCGTGCCGGTGATTTTGAGATCGCCCGTGCGCTACGCTTCCACGTCGGCCGGGGGGGGCTTGGCTTCGGGCTTGCGGATGCCGAATTTCTCCAGCCGGTACTGGAGCGTGCGATAGCTCATCCCTAACAACTTGGCGGCTTTAGCGATCACCCAGTCGGCCTTCTCCATCGCCTGCATGATGAGCTCGCGCTCGAACTTCTCGAAGTCGATTCCCTCGGCCGGAATCTCGAACTTTTCCGCCCGCAAGCGCTCTGCGGCGCGGGTCATCGCCTTGCGCGCGAGCACCTCCTGCGGGAGGTCGCGCGGCACGATCCGGTCGCCCTCGCACAGCAGGATCGCGCGCTCGATCGCCGATTCGAGCTGGCGCACGTTGCCGGGCCAGGCGTAATCGAGCAGCACCTCCATCGCCTCGCGGCTGATCTCCTTCACCCTTCCGCTCGCCAGATGCGAAAACTTGTCGAGCGCGTGATTGGCCAGCGCCGGGATATCCGAACGCCGATCGCGCAACGGCGGCAGCGTAATCGTGACCACGTTGATCCGATAGTAGAGGTCCTCGCGAAATCTCTCCTCGGCCACTTCCTCCGCGATATTGCGGTTGGTGGCGGCGACCAGGCGCATATCGACCCGGATCGATTCGTTGCCGCCGACCCGGCGGAGCTCCTTTTCCTGCAGCACGCGCAGGATTTTCGCCTGCAATCCGATCCCGAGGTCCGCGATCTCGTCGAGAAAGAGCGTGGTCTTGTCGGCGGTCTCGATCAGCCCGATCTTGCGCTCGGTGGCGCCCGTGAAGGCGCCCCGTTCGTGGCCGAACAGTTCGTTCTCGATCAGGTTGTCCGGAATCGCCGAGCAATTGATCGCGATAAACGGGCGCGCCGCGCGCGGCGAGAGCTTGTGGATCGCGCGCGCGACGATCTCCTTGCCGGTGCCGCTCTCGCCCAGGATCAACACGGTCGAGCTCGACGGCGCCACCTTGTGGACGATTCGCATGACCTCCTGGAAAGCGGGATCCTGGCCGATGATTCCCTCGATTCCCAGCTTGCCGGCCAGCCGCGTGCGCAGCAGCAGATTCTCCTGTTTCTCGTTGGCCAGCTCGCCGGCCTTGGCGACCGCCATCACCAGCGTTTCGCGATCGGTCGGCTTGGTCAGGTAGTAGAAGGCGCCGGTCTTCATCGCTTTGACCGCGCTGTCGATAGTCCCATGCGCGGTGAGCATCACGACCTGGGTGGCGGGGTAGGCGGCCCGCACCTTGGCGAGTAATTCGTCGCCCGACATCCCCGGCATCAGGAGATCGGTCAGCACCACGTCGAACTGGCCGAGCGCGAGCAGCTCCATCGCGCGCTTGCCGACCGCCGCCTCCTCGACCGCGAAGCCCTCCTCGCGCAGCGTGTCGGCCGTGATCTGCCGTTCGAGGTCGTTGTCCTCGACTACCAGTACGGAGGCCTGCTTCATGGCTGTTTGCCCATCGCGCCCAACGGAAAGGTGAAACTGACCGTGGTGCCCGGCGGCGGATCGTTGGGGCCGATCGTGATCGTGCCGCCATGGCCTTCCATGATCGCCCGGGAGAGGAACAGGCCCAGGCCGATACCCTCGCGCTTGGTGGTGAAGAACGGCTCGAAGACGTGCGCGACCACCTCGGGATCGATTCCGGCGCCGCTGTCGGAGAAGGTCATCACGAAGGTTTGCGGGCCGCGGTGATATCCGATCCGCAGCCGGCCCCCGTCGGGCATTGCCTGCACGGCATTGGCGACCACGTTGATAAAGCAGGTGCGCAGTTTCTCGGCGTCGACGTTGAGGATCGTCGGGACCTCATGGCCTTCCTCGATTGCCTCGATACCCTGGCTGCGCATCCTGGATTCGGAAAGCGCCAGCACGTCCCGCACCAGCATCCTGACGTCGGTGGGAGCGGTGCGCACCTCGATCGGCTTGCCGTAATGGAGAAAGCTCTGGATCAGCTCGGAGAGCCGATGAATCTCGTCCTTCATCATGCCGAGCTGGCGCAGAAAGTTCTCGCGGTCGTTGGTGAGTTCCGGCGCGTAGCGCGCGCGGAGCTGGTCGACCGCGAGGCTGATGAAGTTGAGCGGGTTCTTGATTTCGTGGGCGAGGCCGCCGGCAAGCTGGCCGAGCGCGGTGAAGCGCTCCAGCCGGTTCAGGTCCGCCTCGCGTTCGCGCGCGCGGCGCAACTGCGTGACCATCTCGTTGAAGCTCCGCGTGAGCAGGCCGATCTCGTCGCGCCGGTGCGCCTCGGGAACCGGTTCGAGGCCCCGCGCCGCGATATTCTGCGCGGCCGCTGCGACGGTGTGAATCGGCTTCACGTAGCGTTCCGCCAAAACGTAGGAAAAGGCCAACGCGATGGCGAAAATCAGCATCCCGAACGCGATCAGATGGAACCGGCTGGCGCGCAGCGGCTCGGTGTAGTTGCCGAAGTTGGCCCGTACCCGGACGTAGCCGAAGGTATAGTCTTCGACCTTGATCGGAATCTGGTAGATCGTGGTCGGCTCGTCGGGCGGGCCCACGGTGAATACCTTCACGTCGTCGCGCTGAGTGCCGTCGTGACCGTCATGCGCCGCAGGCCCGGCCAGCGTATAGACTTTGGACGGCGAGCCCAGCAGTTTGCCGATCAGGCTCGGGTTGGAGCTGTTGATGATCAGGTTCTCGTTCGAGGCGATCGTCACTTCGTCGAGGCTTTTACCCGGCAGGTTGCGCTGAAAATCCTGCAGGCTGTCGCGATCGGTGTAGCGCACCGAGGTCAGCTCCTGCACGCTCATCTGGATCGCCGCGGCGAGGTCTTTGACCTTCTCCTGCGTCGCTTCGACTATCGCCTCCTGGGTGCCGAGGCTGACGATCACTTCCGCGCCCAGCGTCAGCGCGAGCAATACGACCATCAAGGCCATCAACTTGGCCTTGAGATTCAAGGGCGGAAAATAGGATTCCATATCGCTATACCCGGGTCGCTCAGGGCAGTGACGGCGGTTGAGATGCCCGTCAGCCTCCGGAGGGCGCGTAACGCTCGCGCAGGGCCTCGCGAATCTGCTCGACCGGAGTTTTCTGGTTCGCCAGCGTGTTGGCTTGAAGCGCCTCGCCCACGCAGATCTCGCATCTGGCGCCGTGCCCGTCGCGATAACAGTCGAGCAGGCTCTTGTGGCCGTAGAGTCGGTCGCATCCGCAGTAGCAATGAAGTTGCGAGAAGAGCGCAGGGTTCTTGCCGGCGAGCTGGTAGGCCTGGCGCGCGGGTCCGGTGAACAGCGCGGGGTCAAGCGTGCCGGCTGCGTTCGATTTCGCGAACTTGCAGCATGAAACTGCCGCCGCGGCGCGCGTCCGATCGGCCCGGAAGCTCGCATAGGCCAAGCCCGCGAACACCGCCGCGCCGACCATCAGCGCACAGAGCGATTTCGATTTGGCAAACATCCAGTGTTACCGGCGACTATAGCATTTCCACTATCCGGGGGCTGCGGCTGACAAAGCTGTAGAGCGCGGCCGGGCGATGAGCGCCGCGGCGCTTGGCGGGCAGGCGCCTGAGCAGGCCCATCGCGAGAATCCGGCGGCGAAAGTTTCGGCGATCGATCGGCCGGTTCAGGATCGACCCGTAGAGCGCCTCGAACTGCGCAAAGGTAAAGCTGCGCGGCAGCAGGTTGCAGGCGATATTGGTGTATTCCAGCTTCGACTTGAGCCGCCCCGCCGCGTGCCGCGCCATCACCGAATGATCGTAGGCGAGCGCGGGCAGCGCCGAAACCTCGAACCATCGGCCGCCGTTATACTTGCGCGACGACGTCCTGACCGCGCCCGGATTCGCAGTAAGGGCCATGTACGCCACCGAAACCACGTGGGCTCTGGGATCGCGCGAAGGGTCGCCGAAGGTGAACAATTGCTCGAGGTAGGCGTTTCGTACGCCCGTGGCGGCGAACAGCTCGCGCCGCGCCGCGCCCTCCAACGCTTCTCCGACCCGCACTAGGCCGCCGGCGAAGGCCCATCTTCCCTTGAGCGGCCCGCCGCGGAGCTGGACGAGGTAAGCCGTAAGACGCTCGCCGCCGGCCGCGAACAGCACGGTATCGACCGCGACTTTTGGACGTGCGTCGGGCGGACGCGCGTGCCGACTGGCGCGCGCCGCGCGCGCGCCGGCCGCGCGCTCGCGCGTCGCCGGCACCATCTCGTGGGCCTGATTCTCCACCGCTTTGGAATCGCTGCAAGGCTCGGCGAACTGCGCTACGCGCTCAGCTCGAGCATCCGCTCCAGCGCGCGCCGCGCGCCTTCGCGGACGTCGTCGTCGAGCGTGATCTCGTAGCGAAGGTGCCGCAACGAATCGAGCGTGCCGGCCAGCGTGATCATCTTCATATAGCGGCAGAGCTTGCACGCCTTGTAGAAATGCTTCTCGGGAATCTCCATCAGCAGGCGGTCGGAGAGTCCGCACTCGGTCACGACCAGGAATTTGTCGGCTTCGCTCTCGGTCGCGTACTTGACCATCGCGCTGGTCGAAAGCACGGCGTCGGCGAGCGCCAGGACATCCTGGCGGCACTCAGGATGCGCCAGCACCTTGATTGTTGGAATCGCGCGTTGGACCTTCGCTACTTCCTCGGGGGTTATCTGCTGATGCACGTAGCAGTTGCCGTCCCACGAAATGATCTGTTTGCGGGTCTGGCTCTGCACGTAGTTGGCGAGGTTCTGATCGGGCACGAACAGAACATGCTCGGAGTCGATCGCTTCGACGATCTGCACGGCGTTGGCCGACGTGCAGCACGCGTCGGAAAGCGCCTTCACGTCGGCGGTGCAGTTGACGTACGAAACGACCTTGAGGTCGGGGTAGATCTCCTGAAGCTCGCGCTTGCGATCGGCGAGCGCCTCGGCGGTGACGCTGTCGGCCAGCGAGCAGCCGGCCCTCAGGTCGGGCAGCAGGACCATCCGGCCGGGATTGAAGACCTTGGCGGTCTCGGCCATGAAATTAACGCCGCAGAACACGATAATATCGGCGTCGCGGACGTCCCTGGCCTTGCGCGCCAGCTCCAGCGAATCGCCGATAAAGTCGGCGACCTCGAAGATTTCGGGGCGCTGGTAATTGTGGGCCAGAATTATCGCGTGGCGCTGGGCCTTGAGCCGGCGGACTTCGGCGATCTCGTCGGCGTAGCGTTCGCAGGCCTCGGGGGTGTAGGCGTCGGGATCGAGCACGCGCAACTTCTCGTGCAGATCGGCGGCGATGGTCGAAGGTTGAATTGAGGTGTCCATTTTCAGGTCTCGCGGTTCTCGCTGCTACTTTGCGTCATTTTGACACTTACCTTACCAAGTTCTGGCGCCGGAAGGCAAGGGCAAAACCCCTACGCTCCACGGACTGATGCGCAAGTTGGCATCGCGTAAAACCAGCGGACACCCATCCGAAGTAGGGCCGGCGTCTCGCCGGCCATTCGCATCGCAACATCGGGAACCTTGAAGCGCTACGCTAACTCCAACACAATAGGCGCCAACGCCGAACCGGGAGCCGCATCCCAAGGAGCCAGCCAGATGCTTCACGACGCGCAATTGACGCGGACGCTCGATCGGATGGTCGAAGAACGCGCACTGCTCAAGCATCCGTTCTACCTCGAATGGACGCGCGGCACGCTGGAGCGCTCGCGGCTGTGCGACTACGCGATCCAGTACTATCGGCATGTCGAAGCCTTTCCGCGCTATCTGAGCGCGATTCATTCGCGATGCGCCGATATCGCGACCCGGCAGGCGCTGCTCGAGAATCTAATCGAAGAGGAGCGCGGCCCGGAAAACCATCCCGAGCTCTGGCTGCGCTTCGCCGAGGGTCTGGGCGTCGCGCGCGATCGGGTGACGGGCGCCACGCCGACCGCAGCCGCGGCGAAACTGGTCGACACGTTCACCCATCTCACGCGCGATCTGCCGATCGAAGCGGGACTCGCCGCGCTGTACGTCTACGAGTCGCAGATTCCCGTGGTCGCGAACGCCAAGATCGACGGCCTCAGGCGTTTCTACGGGGTCGAGGAGGATCGCACGCTGAGCTTCTTCAAGGTGCACGAAGAGGCTGACGTCTGGCACGCCCGCACCGGTGCGCGGTTGATCGAGGATCACGCCGGGCGCAACGAAAGCGCCTCGGTGGTGATGGAAGCGGGCCGCGATGCGCTCGACGCGCTATGGGCGATGCTCGACAGCGTGTAGACGCTGAGCCTACGATCAGTGCTGATGCATACGCTGACGGCAAGAGTCCGAAACGGCCGACTGGTCATGGATGAGCCGACCGGCCTGCCGGAGGGCGCGACGATCGAACTCGCCGTCGCCGGGGATGCGGACGACCTGGACGATGAGGAACGGGCGCGCTTGCATTCCGCTCTTCGGCGGTCTTGGGCCAGCGCCAAAGCGGGTAAAGCGCGGCCGATAGACTCGATCAAAAGTTGATCGTCCTGGCGGTTTGGAGCGCCGTTCGCGGACGCGGCCCGTCATTCCGCGCCTGAGGAGAGCGGGCCGCGATGCGCTCGACGCGCTGTGGGCGATGCTCGACGGCGTGTAGTCTCGCACCCGGTCTTGCGCGCGGCTCGCGCTCAGGCTCCGAAGGCGGCCTTCTCCTTGTCGATCACGGCCTTGAACGACGGGCGGCCGTGGACTTTGGCTAGATAGGCGGTCAGCTTCGGCCAGCGCTTGGTGTCGACGCTGTATCCGGCCAGATTCAGGTTCACGAATTGGGTCGCCACGCCGATATCGGCGATCGAGAAGCGATTTCCCACCAGCCATTCCTTGCCGGCGATCTCGCCCTCCAGGTAGTCGAACATCGGCGGAAGCTCCTCGTCCACTACCTTCTGAATCGCCGCCAGGTCGGGCTGGCGATTGAGGAATCGCGGCGCGACGATTTTGGGAAAGAAGATCTTGGCGCCCATTATCGGCGCGAGGCCGCTGTCGCCGTACTCCTCGAACCAAAGCGCGCGCGCGTAGTCGTATGCGTCGGCAGGGTAGAGCGGCGGCTCGGGCTTGATCTTTTCCAGATACGCGATGATCACCGAGGAATCGCACAACGACCGATCGCCGTCGCGGTAGGCGGGAATCTTGCCGAGCGGGCTGATCTTCTTGTACTCCGCCGAGACGTTGATCGGGATCACTTGCTCGTGGTCGAAAGCGATACCCTTCTCCGCGAGCGCAACCAATGCCTTGCGGACGAAAGGTGAGCCGAAAGCTCCGTAGAGTGTTGGCATGATCTGTTCCTCCTCCAGTTCCGGGTTGCTACACCGATACGCCGATCAAATGCGCGAGGAAAGCGACCGGCGCTCCAGCGGTTGGTTTACAATCAGCGATTCGTTGACACGGGCTGATTCATCCGGCTAGGCTGTTGCTTAACAGTGTTAACTCACGCGGTCAAGCGAAACGCTACGGGCCCGCGAAGCGGTACGGGTCAGCCCGACCTCCGCGCCAAAATCCTGAAAGCGGCGCGCCGTCTGTTTCTCAAACGCGGCGCCGACGGCGTCACGGCTCGCAAGATCGCGGCGGCGGTCGGATGCAGCGCGACCGCGATCTACCTCTACTACCGGAACCTCGACGAGGTGCTGCACGAGCTGCGCATGGAAGGTCATACGCTCCTGGCCCGTTACCTCACGTCGCGAGCGCCAGCTGCGCCGATCGTCAGCCGGCTCGAATCGATGGGCCGCGGTTATTTCCGTTTTGGGCTGGAGAATCCGGAGTTTTACGACCTGATGTTCCTGGCGCGCGCCAGCCGGACGGCCCGGCGCGAGGAAATTCGCCGGGAGATGTTTCCCCTCCTTCTGCTCAGGGACGCGATCAAGGAGGGAATCGACGCCGGCGAGTTGAGGCCCGAACTCGATCCGATGCTGACCGCGAACGTGCTCTGGGCCCAGATTCACGGGCTCACGTCGCTGGCCGTCCAGGGGCTGCTGTTCGAGACTGCGCCGGCCGCTTATGCGCAAGTCCTCGAACAAGTGCTCTCGACCGCCAGAGGGCTTGCCAAACGATCGGGTGAGGGAGTTAACGCTGTCAAGTAGGGGCAAGTAGAAGATTGTCCGATGGCGTTCAACCCGCATAGCGAAGGCGACTGGAAATTTCCCTTTCCGGCGCCGGGACGGCCGACCCGCGATGACGCGGCGAGCGTGCCGCCGCTGACCACGCGGGTTTGGCCCTTCAAGGACTTGCCCGATCCGACGCTTCCAAATCGCGGTGTCCAGTCGGCCGTCAGCCTGGATGAATTCAAGCGGCAGGTAGCGACCTGGAGCGACGACGTGGGCGTGATCTCGATCGACGATCCGGCGATCGCTCACGAGCGCAACGAGATTCTCTACGTCTATCCGCACACCCGTTCGCTGGTCTGCCTGATCGGCGAAGAGAACAAGCCCTCGATGCAATCGCGTTATCTGCCGAGCGCCAACGGGGAGCTCTATCGATGCGAAGAGCGGCTGTGGGAGATGGACCGGCGAACGTTCGCTTACATCCGATCGCTCGGCGGCGAGGGCATGACGACCACAATCGGATGGCCGATGGAGGTCGGCCAGCGATGGGCCGACAAGATCTGGCCGCTCAGCCATAAGCTGGTCGCGCAGGCGGCCGGGCTTGGCGTGATCGGCTTGAGCCGCAACTTTTTGCATCGGAAGTTCGGCGCCTATTGCCTGATCGATACGGTGCTGACGAACCTGGAATTCTCAAGCCTCGATCGGCCGATCGACTGGAACCCCTGTCTGGAGTGCAACCTCTGCGTCGCCTCGTGTCCGACCGACGCGATCAAGGCCGACGGCAACTTCGACTTCTTCGGCTGCTACAACCATACCTATCGCGACTCGATTCCCGGCTTTCTCGACCTGGTTCGCGACCTTGCGCAGAGCAAGCCGAAGCGATTCCGCGATCGATGGACCGACAGCGAAATCGCGGCGCTGTGGCAGGCGATGGCATTCAAGGTCGAATACCGATGCTTCAACTGCGTCGCGACCTGTCCGGCTGAAATCCATGCGGCGTTCCATTCGGACAAGCGCACGCGGCGCGAATACGTCGAGGAGGTGCTGAAGCCACTCACTCACGCTCGCGGCGTCGAAGACGAACAGTTCGTGATCGACACGCCGGGCGCGCGCGCCAGATACGAGATCGCTCCAGGCCAGTGGCGGACGCCGATCGATGGATCCCGCGGGCCCAATCGCAACGTCCGGCTCGTCAGCCTCCGCCGCCTGCGCACGCAGAGCGTCGAGGCGATGATGCGCTGGATGCCGCAGTATTTCCGCAGCGACGAAGCAGCCGGCCTCGACTTCACCACTCAGTTCGAGTTGAGCGGGAAGGGCGGCGGACAGTGGTCGATGAGGATCGCCAATCAGCGCTGCGAAGTCCGCCCCGGAACGATCGAAAATCCCGACCTGACGATCTCGATGCCCGCGAGTCTGTTCCTGCGAATTCACCAGGGCGAGGCGAGTCCGGTCTGGGCGCTTCTCACGCGCCGGATCAAGCTCGGCGGCCGGCGAAAACTCTTCCGCATTTTCCCGCGGCTGTTCCCGACCGAGCCAGGAAGCACGATCTTCCATCGAATCGCGTTCAGGCTCTCCCGAATCCGCGCCGGCGCTTCGACCAGAGTGCCGCGCCGCAACTCACGACGATAGCAAACTGCGGCGGCGTGCGTTCGCTTTGGATGACCAGCGGCACGCCAGGATGCTAGAATCAAACACCGGTCGAGTTCCGGAAGCTCGCTCGAAGAGGTCGAAGGCCATGAGTCTGCGGGAACGTATGCGACAGATTAACAGCGACACGGAGGAGACGCAGCGACTCAACGCTCACAGCCTTTCCGATTGGCTGACCGATCTGAAGGGGCTCTACGGGTTCGTCGAAAAGTTCATCGAGAAGCGACTCTCGGAAGAGCTGAGGAAGGGGTTGGTGAAGGTGAGTCGCACGCCGGTACAACGCTATGAGGAAAGCCTCGGGCAGTACCAGACCGAGGAATTGAATTTTTCGCTGGCAGGACGCGTTGTCGTTTTTAGCCCGGTGGCCCTCCGCGTGATCGGCTCCTTCGGGCGCGTGGACGTTTTTCTGCGCGGCCGAATTGATCAAGGGTTCATGATTCTGCGTGCCGAGCGGATGCCGGCGCGGTGGGCAATACTTCAGAAGTCGGAACGGCGGAAACTTGGTCACACCCCAAAGCCGCAACCGTTGAGCGAGGACTCTCTTGATCACGCGATTGAGAGCCTCTTGCAATGAGGCGGGGCAAACGGCCCGATGGCCTCTCTTGCTGAAGCTTTTCAACGCTACCAGCTGATCAAGACGATAGCCCGAGAGGAGCGCGATCGGGCGCTGAAGTCACCGGAGTCTCCGAGGAACATTCAGCACGGGCTGGTGCAAATCGGTGAGCTGCCGGGCGACGCGCTTCTCAAGTTGACGACTTTCTTCGACCTGCTGTTGAACCGGATTGAGCACTTGGGGTTTCTCGATGTCGTCTCAAGCTTTGAGGACGAATTTCGCGTCCGAATCAGGAAGCGCTCCAGTCCTGGCATTGCGAGCGCGAAAGTGAGAGCGAGAATCTCGTCGTTTCTCCGCAGACCTTCCAAGCAGCAAACCTTGGGGGCGATGATTCCGGTATTGAAGCTGGCTGTCGACAGAATGTCCGGCACCAAGCTTGAGCTAATCAGAGACGAACGCAACGGAATTGCCCACGGAAGACCGCCGTCCCAACTCCTCGCCATAAACGTGGCCGATGCCGTCCAGACTCTCGACGACGCCTTACTCAAGCTTCCATGAATCCGGTGCGCCCGCGCGCTGATGTTCTTCGCGTTCTCTGCATAGCGCCGGGGTTTCCCCGCATTACAACGACGTTTGCCCACTTACGGCAGCGCGATATGATGCTCTATGGGAGCGTGAGCCCGGCGCGGGAGAGAAGGGCATGAACGGGAGCGTCAATCGGCGCGAGTTGATCCTGAAGTCGATGGCGGGGCTGGCCGGCGGCGGGCTCGGATGGCTGCCGGTCGAGATCACGAGCCACGGCCATAACCTGACCGATGTGCAGACCACCGCCAGCGTGGTGGCGAACTTCGTCGCGATGGCTCTACTCTCGGGCCTGATTGGAGGGCTGATTCTGGCCGCCGAGGGACAGAGCATCGAGCTCTCCGATCAGACCAAGCGGCGATTCGGGCGCGGGTTCATTATCTGCGCGCTGCTGTCGATTCCTGCGACGTACTATTCCAACCTTGCTTTCAGCTACATCCTCAACTTCGGCGGATGGGGTATCAATCAACAGGGATCGCCGTTTTATCTCTTCCTGGGGCGGACCGCCGGTTGGGGCCTGATGGGCCTGATGCTCGGCGCGGGCGTGGGACTGGCGAGCTTCTCGATCCCCAACGTCATCAAGGGCGCGGCCGGCGGATGGGTCGGAGGATTCCTGGGCGGGTTGGTCTTCGACGCGATCGGACAGAGCTCGGGCGGCCTGATGTCGCGTCTGGTCGGCTTCTGCGCGGTCGGGCTCGCGATCGGGCTTCTGATCGGTTTGGTGCAGGAATTGACCAAGGCGGCCTGGCTCACCGTCGAAGCCGGCAGGCTGCGCGGACGTCAATACAGGTTGGAGCGCGGGGTTGCTACCGTGGGACGGGCCGAGGAAAACGCAGTGGGATTGTTCGGCGATCCGAGCGTGCTTCCGCGCCATGCCGAGATCACCAGGCGGGCCGACAGCTATATCCTGAAAAGTCTCAGCCCGCAGCAGGGAGTGTTGTTAAACGGCGGACGGATCGAAAGCGCCGAGCTCCACGACGGCGACCGGATCAAGATCGGGAACTACGAGATGGCGTTTCATCTGCGCAACGCGCCGCCTGGGGCATCGTGGTCCGCGCCCGCGAGTCGGCCGCCGATTCCCGCGCCGGCCCGCGCAGCAGCCGCATCGGCCCGCGTAGCCGCATCGGCCTATGGGGCAGCGGCCTCGCCCAACGGCGTGCCGTATCTGGTTGGCTCGGGCGGCCATCGCTTCGATCTTCGCGGCGGAGTGACGCGCCTGGGACGCGCGCTCGACAACGATGTCGTGGTGGACGACTCGTCCGTATCGCGCTATCACGCCAATATCAGGAGCCATGATGGCGCCTTTGAGTTGGTCGATTTGAACAGCAGAAACGGAACTTTCGTAGCCGACCGCCGAATCACGGAGGCGCGGCTCTCCAACGGCGACTCGATCAGGCTGGGCGACGCTCAGTTCACCTTCCGTGCCTGAAGCGCGACCAGAGAGCGAGTTGTTTTGCTCGCGATGCGGCCAGGCCGTGATCGTATCGGGAGCAAGCTTCTGCAAGGAATGCGGTGCGCCGCTGGTCGAGGAGCAACTGCGGCGCGCGCGCGACTTCGGATGGAAGCCGCTGATCGCCGCGGCACTCAGCGTCGTGCCCGGCCTCGGTCACTTTTATCGCCACCGCCCGTTTCGTGGTATCTTCTGGTTCTTCGGAGTCCTGATCGCTTACACCGCGCCGCCGCTGGGCTACGTCATGCATATGATCTGCGCGGCCAGCGCCGCGTCGATTGGAACTGCCGCGGCGAGAGCGCTGCCACCGGCCGAGCCTCCCCGCCGCTCGCGCGCATGGTCGTAGCCGAAGCCTCGAAAAACAAGTCTTCGGAAGACAAGCATCCGGGAGATAAGATAGAAGGAGCAGGTTCGATTTCTCCATTGAGCCTGCCAGCAGATGCTGAACGCGAACGAGATAGTCGGCGGGCGGTACAAAGTCGTCAAGCCGCTGGGCGGCGGCGGGATGAAGCTCGTCTATCTGGCCGAGGACCTGCGGCTGGCGTCGCGGCAATGCGCGCTGGCCGAGATGGTCGACAGCTTCACCAGCCCGGACATGCAGCAACAGGCGGTCGCGGCTTTCCAGCGCGAGGCCGACATGCTCGCGCAGTTGAGCAACGATCACATCCCGCGGGTCTTCGATCGTTTCAGCGAGCAGAACCATCACTACCTCGTGATGGAATATATCGCCGGCAACACGCTCGAAGAGACCCTCAGAAGCTCCAGCGGCAAGCTCGACGAAGCGCGCGTGATCGACATCGCGTTGCAAGTCCTCGACACGCTTAGCTACCTCCACGGCCTGGTTCCGGCGGTCGTCTATCGCGACTTGAAACCGTCGAACGTGATGCTGACGCCGGCCGGCCAGGCGAAGCTGATCGACTTCGGTATTGCGCGCTTCTTCCAGCCGCACAGCGCCGCGACCATGATCGGAACGCAGGGTTACGCGCCGCCCGAGCAGTATCGCGGCAAGCCCGAGACCCGCTCCGACATCTATGCGCTCGGTGCGACGATGCATCACGCGCTCTCGGGGCGCGATCCCACCAGCGAGCCGCCGTTCAGCTTCCCGCCGCTGCTCAAGGTCGCTCCGGGTGTAGACCCCAGGTTGGCGGCACTGGTGGATTCGGCGCTCGCGTATGACCTCGAGCGCAGAATGCCCAACGCCGAGGAGTTCAAACGCCGGCTGCTTGAAATCAGGACCGGAGTCGCCGGCGATGGCGCGGCCTACGCTACCGCCAGAGGCGCGACACCGCCGGGCGTTGCCGCCGTGGATACCGCTTCGGCGGAAGCGCAATCGACCTTTGGTCCGACGATTCTGAGCAACCCGATCGAGATTCTGTGTCCGCGATGTGCCCGGTACGTTCCAGCCGATTCCAGATTCTGCTCGTTCTGCGCCTCCGATCTGCGTCGCGCGCCCGGCGAGCTGGCTGGCGCATCGCAGGCCGAGACCGCGAGCCTGCCCGATCGTCTGACTGCCGATCCCGGTGCGAACCGTCACAGTCGCCACGAGCGGCGTCGCAGGCGCCGCCGTCCGCTCCGCACCGCGATTATCGTCGCTGCGGTGCTGGCGTTGCTGTTCGGCCTGCGGGTGCTCTCAGCGCTCCGCAACGCGAACACCCCGCCCGAGGAAGGGATCGTGCCGCCGGATAGTCCCGAGGCCGCCGAACCGCAGCATCTCACGACCCGCGAAGCCGCGCTCCGCCAATTCCTCGATTTGCAGGGTTATCATTCGGTGCACTTTCGGATCGTCGATGGCACCACGGTCGAGCTATGGGGCACGGTGCCGACGCGGTTTGACCGCGTCGCGGTTCAGAGCATGGCTGCGACGGTCACCGGCCTGTTTTCGCTCGAGGACCATATGAAAGTGGAGCACGACGACTTCTTCGGCGATCCCGGCTAGCGATCCCGGATAAACAGGCGCCTTTGACGAAGCGAGCCGGAACCGCGCTGGTCGATCTGCACGTTCACACCAGGCTCTCGGCCGATTCCAACGTCGATCCCGAGGCCTATATGCAGGCGCTCGCGCGCGCCGGCAATCCGCTCACCGCGATCTGCTTCACGGAGCATCGCCTCTACCCCACCGATGAGGAGACCGACCGGCTCTACCGTCAGCTCGAGTCGGATTTTGGCGTCGCGATTTTCAAGGGCATCGAAGCCGACACCGATCTCGGGCACTTGCTGCTGTTCGGCGTGACGCCGGCGCTGACGAGGCGGTTCGACCTCGGGCAACGGATGCTTCGAGTCGAGAGCGTTGTCGAGGTAATCGACGGCGAAGGCGGCATCGCGATTCCGTCGCATCCGTTCCGCGACTCCGGCTTCGGGGCGCGGCTCGAGGAGTTGCTGGCCGGGCTCGGGTCGGCTCTGCGCGCGGTCGAGGCGGTCAACGGGCAGAACACGGCCGACCAGAACGGGAGAGCAATCGCCGCGGCGGCGAAACTCGGACTGGCCGCGGTCGGCGGCAGCGACGCCCACTTCGCCAGTGACGATTGGTTCCTCACCTCCGCGACCGAGCTGGAGCGCGAGGTGAGAACGGTCGAGGAACTGTGCGCGGAGCTTCGTGCCGGCCGCGCCCGCCCGCACGTGTTCGCGCGGCGACAGGGGTAAGCGTCAGGAAATCTCAGCCAACCCTCACCCGCGCTCGCGATGCTCGCGCGACCTCTCCCTGGTCAGGTAGAGGTGAAGAGACGCGCTGCCGTGCGCGCTTCTCTCTCCGAATTGAGAAGACATTGCGCCACGGAGATACAAATTGCGCCGCAAAGATATAGCGAGCGAGCGCACGATCTGCACCTCTCCCTGACCAGGGAGAGGTCGGCGCGAAGCGAGCGAAGCTCGCTACGCGCCGGGTGAGGGTAAGTCCCCTCGCGTCGCCTCCAGCTCGCGCTCGAATCTGCGCAAGTCGGCCGGGCGGCCTGCGACGACCATCAGATCGCCGGACTTGAGGCGCCGGCCCGGATCGACGGTCACGAAGCCGGCGTCGGAGTCGCCGCTGTCCTGCAAGGCGAGCACGGTGACGCCGAACCTGGCCCGCGGGTCGAGCGTGCGTAGCGTGCTCCCGACCGCGCCAGCGGGGACCCTGACCCGCGCGACGCGGTAGCCCGTCGCCCAGAAGATGTTGTTGTCCGGCATCGCGAGCGTCGATAATGAAACCGCCACCCGATTGGCGGCCTGCGCGATATTCCGCCGCGCAACCAGGCCGAGAAATCTCGGATGGCCGGGCGCTTCGACCACCGGGAGTTCGTCGAGCGCCTCGTGTTCCATCAATTGAGTTGCATCGTAGAGACTTGATTCGGGCATCACTACCGGCGGATTGCGGCGGCAGAGATCGTAGGCGTTGACCAGCGGACCGAGCTCGGCGCCACCGGCCAGGATTCCCACCAGATCCCGAGTCACGATCAATCCCGAAAGCTTGCCCTCGCCATCGACGACCGGGATAACGGTCTGCGGCGTTTCGCCCGCGACTCGCAGGATGTCCGGCAGAGAGGCTCCCTCGGTCACCATATTGACGTCCTTGACCATCACCGAGTCGACCGGAATCTGGCTGAGCAGCCTGCGCTCGCGTCCGATATGCAGGGTCTTGCCTTCGCGGGCGAGCCGGTAGGTGTCGATCGACTCGCTCTCGATCGCGCGCGCGACCAGCAGCGCTATGATGGCGCTGATCATGGCGGGCAGCGTCACGGTGTAATCCTGCGTCATCTCGGTTAGCAACAGGATTGCGGTCAGCGGCGCGTGCGTGGTTCCTGCCAGCAGCGCTCCCATTCCGACCAGGGAGTACGAGCCGCGCGGGCCGGTCAACCCCGGCAGCAGGATGCTGCTGAGCAATCGGAAGCTCCCGCCAGTCATCGTGCCGATGAAGAAAATCGGTCCGAACACGCCGCCCGGCGCGCCGCATCCGAGCGAGATACTGCTCGCGACGATTTTGGCTATCGCCAGGATCGCCATCCGCGGCGCGCCTAGCTGTCCGGCTAGGCCCAGATCGATCACGGGATAGCCGTCGGAAAGATTTTCGGGCAGCACGATCGCGATCAGACCGACCAGCGCGAGCCCGGCCGCGAGCTTGACCCAATTCGGAATTCCGAGCCGGCGGAAAGCGCGCGCCGTCGCATGGAAGAAACGGATATAACCGGCAGCGACCAGGCCGATCATCGCTCCCATCAGCGTGTAGGTCATAATCTCCCAGTAGCTGCGCAGGACGAACGGTTGCACGTGAAAGACTGCGGCGTCGCCCAGAATCGAGCGCGAGGTCACCACGCCGCTGAAGGTCGCGATTACGAGCAGGCTCAAGTTGGCAAGCTCGGTCTGGCCGAGCAGCACGATTTCCTGGGCGAACAGCAGTCCGCCGATCGGAGCGTTGAAGGTGGTCGCGATTCCGGCCCCGGCGCCGGCGGCGATCAGCACGCGGCTGCGATCCGCCGACAGCTTTCCGATCTGGCCCACCGCCGCTCCGATCGCGCCGCCGATCTGCGCGATCGGCCCTTCGCGGCCCACCGACGCTCCCGAGCCGAGCGACAATGCCGCGCCGGCCGCCTTGACGAAGATCCATGTCCGCTTGATACGTCCGCCGCCGAGATTGACCATCTCGAGGAAATTCGGGAATCCGTAGCCCATCACGTCGCCTGGAAAGAAGTAGTCGAGAATCAGGATCGCGGCGCCGCCGCTCAACAGCACGATCGGGATCAGAAGCACGAACGCGCGGCCGCGCGGGATTCCCAGCACGCGCCACTCCACCGAGCGAAAGAGCCAGGAGCTGAACTCGATCAACTCGCGGAAGCCGAGATTGCCCAGCGCCGCAAACACGCCGACCAGGACTGCGAGCACGATCAACCGGACGTACTCGAACTGATCCTCGCGCATCGAAAGCGCTCGGCCGGGGATCGACGAAATTGGCGAAGGTGGGATCGAGGGCGGCGGCGAGGACATCAGGATAGCGGCGCGCGCAGTCTCAGGGGCCGAGAAATTCGTGAGCGACCTTGAGAAATTCCTCGAGCTGATCGTGATGAACCCAGTGGCCGGCCGGGCGAATCGTCACGGATTCGGCGCTGCGAAAGACCTTTATCCTGCCGTCGCGTACCCAGTCGCCCGCCCATGACTCGTTGCCGCGAATCAGCAGGCATCGCGACGTGATTCGCCCCCAGATCTCGGCCGCATCCTTGGTGTTGAAAAGGTACGGAGAAGTCGCGTGGACATAGTTGTCGAATTTCCACGAGTAGGTTCCGTTTTCGTTGCGGCGCACGCCATGGATAGTCAAATGGCGCGCCTGCTCGACGCTGAGACGCGGGTTGGCCTGGCGCATCCGCGCCAGCGCCTCGTCGATAGTCGGGTACTCGTGAACCTTGCGTCGCGAGAGATCCTGCATCTGGCCGATCCAGCCTTGCATCCGCTGATGCGCCAGCGTTTCTTTCATCATCGCGGGCGGCGGACCCAGCCCCTCGATCGAGACCACTTTCTGCGCACGGTCGGGAAACACGCCGGTGTATTGCAGGACGATTCCGCCGCCAAGCGAATGGCCGATCAGAGTAGCGGGCTGGCGCCCGACCGCATCCATGAGCTGGGTCAGGTCGAGTACGTAATCCACCATCGAGTAGTTGCCGCCGATCGCCCAGTCCGAATCCCCATGGCCGCGCAGATCGGGAGCGATCACATGGAAATCACGGCGCAGATCCAGCGCGACCCAATCCCAGTTGCGGCAATGGTCACGGCCGCCGTGAACCAATACCGCCAGCGGCTTGTCCGGATTGCCCCAATCGACGTAGTGGAGCTTCAAGCGCTGCGAATAGAAATAATGAGAGGTCGGTCCGATGATGCTTTCGGTCATTCGCTATCCTGCCGAGTGGCGCAGATTCGATCTCCTCAGCCAACTTAAACAAAATGGCGGCGTTGCGATAGTGACGCATCGCTTGGGTAGTGGCCTAATTCTGTCACCCTCGCGCGTGGCATGCGCCGGGGGCGATGCCGCGCGAAGGGCCCCGGAGTCCGGAACCGGGATTCCTCGCGCGCCAGACAATGCAGACGCGCGGGAATGACAGCAGGGCAGGGCGGTGTCCTATTCTGATTTCGAATCGGTACCGCAACACCGTATGCACCGTCTTCACCAAGAGCACCAATTGGTGCTAGACTCTCATACTGATGAAACGAGCCACCATTACGATTCCCGATGATCTGGAAGATGCGGTCGAGAGATACTGTCGGGCGCATGAGGCCGCGCCCGCGTTCACGACCGTAGTCCAGGCGGCGTTGCGCCAGTTTCTCAGCGATCGCGGCTACCTGCGCCCATCGGGCCCGCTGAAGATCACTCCCGCGCGCAAGGGCAGCGGCCGCCGCGATGTCAGACGATCGCATGACAGATCATGATGCGCGCCGCAGTTTGGCGCTGACCGCCGCACACGAACGGGCTACAAACCGGGGGCGATGTCGTCGAGCGCGGCGCGTACGGTGCGCACGATGAAGTCTACTTCGCCGTCGCCGATCACGAACGGTGGCGCGATCATGATTGCGTCGCCGCCGTGCTCGCCCGCCATCCCGGTGGCGGGATAGAAGAACAGTCCGCGCCGCACCGCCGCACCGAGCACGCGGGCCGTGACGTGGGCCTCAGCCGGGTAGGGCATCCGCGAGGCGCGATCGCGCACCAGCTCGATTCCCCAGAACAGGCCGCTGCCGCGAATATCGCCGACCAGCGGATGGCCCGATAACTCCTCGCGCAACTGGCCGCCGAGCCGCGCTCCGATCTCGGCCGCGTGCTCGACCAGCTTTTCGCGCTCCATTATCGCGAGCACCCGCTCCGCGATCGCGCATGCGAGCGGATGGGCGCTGTAGGTGTAGAACATGAAGTCGCCGTTGCGCGCCTCGCATTCTTCGACCAGATGCTCGTCGGCCGCGATCATGCCCATCGGCATGTAGCCGCCCGTGAGTCCCTTGCCGCCCACCAGAATGTCGGGTTTGACGTCCCAATGTTCCACGGCGAAGCGCTTGCCGGTGCGGCCGAAGCCGGTCATCACCTCGTCGGCGATCAGCAGGATGTCGTTGCGGCGGCAGATCTCGGCGATCCGCGGCCAGTATTCCTTGACCGGCGGGATCACGCCGCCGCTCGCGCCGACCATCGGCTCGGCGATAAAGGCCGCGATCGTGCCGGCGCCGGCGCGCTGAATTTCCTTCTCCAGCGCCGTCGCGCAGTCGAGATCGCAGCCCGGATAGGTCTTGTCCCAGGGACATCGGTAGCAGTACGAAGGCGGAATCTTGGGCCAATCGAACAGCGCGTGCTCGAACCCGGCCCGGCGCGAAAGGTTCCCGCTGACCGACAGGGCCGCAAACGTGTTGCCGTGGTAGGAGAACCATCGCGAGATGAAGCGCTTCTTTTCCGGGCGGCCCTTGAGCGAATAGTAGTAGACCGCGAACTTGAGCGCAGCCTCGACCGATTCCGAGCCGCCGCTGGTGAAGAAGAAGCGATTCAGCCCCGGCGGTGTCCATCGCGCCAGCCGTTCCACCAGCCGCTCGCGCGCCGGCGAGATCCAGATCGGGAGGATGTAATTGAGCTGGCGGACCTGCTCGGCGGCGAGCTGGGCGATCTCCTCGCGCCCCTGTCCGACATTTACCACCACCGCGCCGCTGGCGGCGTCGAGGATCTTCTGGCCGTCGTCGGTGAACAGGTACGGACCCTCGGCACGCTCGACGCGAAGCGGCCGGTAGACCGACTTCATGAACAGTGCCTGTTGGTCGTTCATTTGAGAGGGCATCTGATTCGGTGATCCGATCGATTATCTGGGCGCGCGTTACTTGATCGAGCCGTCTGCGCGCCAGCGATCGATATCGGCCTGGCCGTAGCCCAGCTCGCCGAGCAGCTCGTTGGTGTGCTGGCCCAGCTCGGGCGCCAGCGAGCGGACCGAGCCCGGTGTGTCCGACAGTTTGACTGAAATTCCTACTTGCTTGACCTTGCGGCCGCCCGACTCGACCTCGACGATCATCTTGCGCGCCTTTACCTGCGGGTCGTCCGCGACCTCGTCCAGCGTCAGCATCCGGCCCACGCAGATGTCGGTCTTCGACAGAACCTCGAACCATTCGTCGCGGGTTTTGGTCTTGAAGCTCTGCTCGAAGAAAGCCTGAATCTCGGCGCGCTTTTCAGGATTGAACTCGTGCGGCATCAGGTCTTCGCGCTTGAGCTCGCGGCACAGATTGGCGAAGAACCACGGCTCGAGCGCGCCGATCGTGATGTACTTGCCGTCTTTGGTCAGATACGCGTTGTAGTTCGGGATGCCGCCGTCGAGCATGGTCTCGCCGCGCCTGGGAATCTGGCCGGTCGCGAAGAAGGTCGAGAAGCTCTGCGCCATCAGCGACAGGGCGCCATCCATCATCGAGATGTCCACATACTGCCCGCGGCCGGTCTGCTGGCGGGCCATTAGCGCCGCCAGGACTCCGATCGCGCCGTGCATCCCGCCGCCTGCGTAATCGGCGATGATATTGTGCGGGATCGTGGGCGGCTCGCCCTTGCGGCCCAGGATCGAGAGCATCCCGGCGGTGGCGATATAGTTCAGATCGTGACCGACGAGGTTGCGGTAAGGGCCGTCCTGTCCGTAGCCGGTGATCGCGCAATAGATCAGTCGCGGATTTCGTGCCGCGAGTTTCTCATAGTCGATCCCGAGGCGCTGAGCGACACCGGGACGATACTCCTCGACCACCACGTCGGCGCGCTGGGCGAGCCGAAGATAGATTTCCTTGCCGGGGCCGCTCTTCAAGTTGAGTCCGATCGATTTCTTGTTGCGATTGAGCGCGTTGAACGGCGAAGCGCTGAAGCCGCCGGCAATGTTCTGCGCCGGAGCGCCCCCGGCCTGCTGGGCACGGCGGCCGGTCGGCGGTCCCGGCTCCTCGATCTTGATCACTTCGGCGCCCAGGTCGCCCAGGATCATCGTGCAGAACGGGCCGGGCGCGAGCTTGGTCAAATCGAGCACCTTGATACCAGTAAGCGGTGCGGCAGCCGGCATGCTTGGTTCTCTCCTTACGAGTTTCGCGCCGGCGAGCCGCGCCGGTCGCTCACAACTGACGGGAGATTCTTAATCGTTTAGGGGTCGCAAGCAAACGGCGCGTGGCAATGCCCGCCCGTGCGAAGAGCGGCGAGGACATTAGCTGAACCTGCTCGCGCCTGCCGCCTAGCGCTGCAACGATACGGAGGTCGCTCTTGTGGAAGTGAGAGAACGGGGCCGATAGCCGGGGGGGGCGCGGTCGGAACTGCTCCCGCCGCTGACT
>Ga0209415_10005270_pt1 | contig 23297 bp, 20 predicted proteins | sample PeaSoiSIISIP2007_FD_187696 | JGI IMG/M metagenome (GOLD analysis project Ga0209415, IMG submission 187696) | Peat soil microbial communities from Weissenstadt, Germany - SII-SIP-2007 (SPAdes) (version 2) | ecosystem: Environmental > Terrestrial > Soil > Wetlands > Peat | place: Germany... | reverse complement strand
CGGGCCGATCTGCGGCCCAAGCTCCCGCCCGGGAATCCACGCCTCGCCCCGCTTGTCAACCCCAGGTCGAAAGTCCTTCGTTACGAGCCTCGCGAGGGAGCGTCATTGCCGTTCGGTCGCGACCTTCATGCACTATGCTTGCGGGTCCGTTCCGACACGGACTAATGTCGTCGTGTATAGCTGAAACTCGGCTGTGGGAGATTGACAAACATGGCGCGGACCGCGCTGTTCTTTCTTTTCATGACGAGTCTTCCCGCCTCGCTGCTGGGAGCCCTCCTGATGGGCGTCGCGAGTTTCGCCGCCACGAATGTCGATGATCTCTTGATCTTAACATTCTTTTTTGGCCACCACTCCAGGCAGAGCGGGCGCTGGCGAATCGTGATCGGGCAGTGCCTCGCCCTCGGGGCGATCGTGCTGTTGAGCTTGGCCGGCGGGACTGCGACCCATTTCCTCTCGCCCCGCCACGTCGGTCTGCTGGGCTTTCTGCCGATCCTCATCGGAGTGCGCCACTTTTTGATCGCCGGGCGCCGTGCGCCGGAAACGTCCGTTCCGGCGCAAGCGATCTCTGTCACCCAGGTCGCCGCGGTGATTTTTGCCAGTGGAGCTGACAGCATCGGCGTTTACCTACCCTGGTTTGCCACCAGCAGCCGCGGACAAATGCTCACTTTCATCGCAACTCTTGCCGGGATGGCCGCGTTTTGGTGCGGTTTGGCCGCTTATCTGGGCGGCCGGGCCCGGCTGCAACATTCTCTCCGCCGCTTCGGCCCCCGCCTCATGGCGATCGTTCTCATGGGATTGGGCGTTTACATCCTACTTTCGAGCGGCGCTGTTCGGCTCCCGACCCAGGGAGTGTCCTGACGATGCCGACCAGGCGATCCGTCTTCCTCCCGCAAAGCGGGACTACGCCGCGACAAGCCGGCCGAGGAAAAGCTCGATTGCGTATTTCCGCCGAAACGGCCGCCTTCGGTACCGAACGGCTTTTATCGTCCGCCCCCCAAAAAGTCCCCCCAAAACAATCTCTTCGTCAGATCGCTTCATAGGAAAGCGTCATCAGGCTCATAACCTGAAGGCCAGATCTCTCTGAATCGTGGCAAACACCCTCCTTGAAGCGGGGCAAAACCGGGGCAAACTCGAACCAGACTCGAACCGCCTTTCATTCTCATAGGGATACGGTAGACCCCAGTAGGGTCCACCACCTAAATTGATTTGGGGAGGGGCGTGCATGGACGGGTTGGGGTTGCGGGTGGCCGCGCTGAATTTCCAACGCAGGGTGGGGCTGGCAGGTTGCAGGGCGGAGCCACCTCCCGAGCCCCTTCCCATTGGACTTCAACATATTGAAGCAAGTCGCACGCGGCCCAAAGGCTCATCCTCATGTTTGTCTGCTGGCGTGACACATCATTGGTTTTAGTCGCCTTATTCAAAGTATTGATTAACAATATGATAAGAAACATGACAGCAAGTCGGCTTCAACCGACACAATTTGTGTCGGGAAAATTTACATCCTTCCGGCCCACCCGCGAGGGGTTTGCGATTATCGCCAGAAAATCCATCGTCATAACATACTGAATATAAGTATCAAACGATGCCACACTCCCATGGCGAGCGGCCCCGGGATATTCTTGGCATCCTAAATGCAACTCTGGCGGCAATCGGGCGCCGCGTGCCCGCTATGACCTCAACGGTGAATAGTGAACCAAGGAACGGCGATTGGCCTAAACTAGTATTTCAAATGAAAAACATCATCCATTACACCGCCCAAAATCTGTTTAGGGCGAGCATCGCTGCACTGCTCATGGCCGGCACTGCCGGAATTGCCCGCGCAGGCGGACCAATACCGTACCCGAGTGTCGGCACGCCCAATCCGGTGACCTATACGTTCACCGCGTCGGCCACCGGCGACGTGATCGGTTACTTCGCCGGCTCCGGTGCCGCATACGACGAACAGGTGGGAATGCTCGACAACGGAGTTCTCACCGCGGCGGGCTTTGGGCTCGACGACCATTCCTCGTCTCTTGGCCAGGCATTTGACTTTGGAACGGTCACGGCCGGAGACACGCTGGTCTTTGTCGATCAAATAGAAGCCGGTGGCGATGGTACTCCTGTTACCGGATATGTCTATTCGGACCCGGCGGACAACGTCTCGTACGATTACTCCGGCGTCACCAACCACAACCACATTTACTCGACCTCTGCATCGGCGGGTGAGGTGTATGGCGGAAGCCCGGCGGGAACGTACGTCGCCTTCGAGGATCTGCGGTTCCCGTATTCCGACTACAACTATTTTGACGACACCTTCGTTTTCACCGATGTGTCGACCGTCGAGGGTCGCGTGCCCGATGGGGCGTCCACTTTGGCTCTCCTCGGTGCCAGCATTGCGGCCCTCCTAGTGCTGCGTCGCCGGACGCAGGGCTTAGGCGCCCGCGGATAACCTGCCTCGAGTCATGCAGCGGGCAGGGATTTGCCCGACCTACCTCGGGCTGACATCCTTGGCTTGGCAGAGGAACGGCCCGCAAGAAGCCGCGGGCCATTTCTGTTATTAAGTGTTCCGCCCACCGGATCGGGTCAGTCTGGACTTGCGCTCGGCCCGCATCGGGCAAGCTGGAGGCGCTGTTCCAAACAGCCTCGGCTGAAGCCGCCCTATTGGGTAAGACGACCCATCCTTGTTGGATTGACCAAGTGGCGCCGCTGCCCTAGGTTAACTGCTTACCCCATGGCCCAATCATCGACGCCCCAGGAAGAGCACAGCTATCCGGCATTCTCACTGCCGCTCTTCATTGCTACGGTCTTCATATCGCTCGGCGTCCTCTTGGCCGCCCTGAAATTCATCGCCCCCGGGGTCTGGGAGGCACAGATACTGGCCCCGATTTGGAAGGGGATAGCGGCCTTCTTTGCGCTGAGCCTCCTCAACTGCTTCATAGAGTACGTCTTTCATCGCTACGTGCTCCACAAGCCGGCGGTTCCCTTTTTCGCCAGGTTCTATCGCCAGCACACCAAGCACCACGCCCTCACGCGCATCGCGCGGAAGACCACCCGGGACGGTCGGGGTATCATATTCATCGAGAACAAGTACCCAATCCTCGATTCCGAGCAGCATGAGGCATCGTTCTTCCCCTGGTACACGCTCTTGGCCTTCGGCTGCATCCTGGTGCCGCTCTACTCCCTGCTGCAATGGCTCCTTCCCAGTTTTCCATGGTTTTTCTCCGGCTTTGGGGCCCTGGCTTCATCGCTTGCCCTCTATGAGCTTGTCCACGCCATCGAGCACTGGTCGCTCGATAGATGGGAGCCGCTCATCAGGCATCGGCATTGGGGAGCGTTCTGGCGCGCGGCCTACAGCTTCCACCTGCGCCACCATGCGGTGATCGACTGCAACGAGTCGATTTCAGGCTTCTTCTGCCTTCCACTTGCGGACCTGGCATTCGGCACGTTGTTGATGCCGCGGAGCATTTATGCGGACGGCGCGGAGTGGACCCCCGACGAGTTCAGGAGCCCCAGGCCAATATGGCCCGTCCGCATTCTCGACGAGGCGGCCGAGCGGGTCGTGCAGCGCCACCGCGAGGAAGCCAGGGCCGGGACCCAGGCCATTGCACGCGACCAGGGCACTAGCCCGGGCGAGCGGATCGCAGCCTGGGTGACCAACGGGCTCGGCGTCGCGCTGGGCATCCTGGCGCTTGCGGTGCTCACCGTGTCCGCCGGCCTGTACGGTAACGCCTGGCATATCGTGAGCTTCAGCGTGTTCGGGCTGACGCTGCTCCTGCTCTATTCCGTCTATACGCTCTACCATGCGTGGCGCACCGAGCGCGGAAGACAGGTGCTTCTCAAGCTCGCCCGCGCGTCGGTCTTCCTGCTGATTGCCGGAACGTACACGCCCTTCCTTCTTGTGAGCCTGCGGGGGCCCTGGGGCTGGAGCCTGTTCGGCGCCGTCTGGGGGCTTTGCGGAGCCGGCGCCGTGATTCAATTCTTCATCGGGAACCGTTACCGCGTGACCTCCACGCTGGCGACCCTGTTCGTCGGCTGGATGGTCGTCGTGGCGATCAAGCCCCTGTTCGCGGCGGTGCCGCACGGCGGATTCTGGCTCCTTCTGGCGGGCGGGCTGTGCTACACGGCAGGGACCTTTCTGGCCGCCTTGCGGCGCCTGCGGTATCACCAAGCGTTCCGCAGCGCATTCGTGCTGTGCGGGAGCACCTGCCATTTTCTGGCGGTGCTTCTGTTTGTCTTGCCACAGCACGTCTAGCGCGCGCAAGCCGGTCGAGATGAGATTCCGGTCCAACAACTGCGTCGCAATTCACCTAAGGAGCCTGGCGAAGGCGGAGCGTTTCTTCGGGCACGTTCTCGGGTTCAAGCTAAAGAGCAGGAGAAAGGACAGCCTCGAGTTCGACACGGGGGCCCTCCGCCTTTACGTGAACAGGTCCCCAAAGGCCCAGCCGCCGACGCCTTCCTTTAGCGTGAAGAACATCGCCAAGGCAAAGCGCCTTCTCAAGGGAGCTGGATGCAGGATCGTCGTCGACTTCGGCGGGGCGTTCTACTTCCGCGATCCGTTTGGCAACGTCTTCGACGTTATCGAGGACTGACGTGGCGCCCGGCCGCGGGGAGCATGATGCGGCAGCTGCTACCCGCTGAATCCCCGCGCGCGACAACGCCTCATGCCTTCCATTTGCCGGCTCCGCCTCGTCCCGCTCGCCGGTTGCCTTCTTCTCGCGCTTCCGGGATGCGCCCGGCGGGAAACCCCGGCCGAAGCCGGGATTCGGACGCAGACCCTGCTCGTTGGAAATGCCGCCGAGCCGGCCGACCTCGATCCCGAGGTCATCAACGCGTTCACGGATTCCAACATCGTCTACACGCTCTTCGAGGCGCTGACGAAGCTCGACGCGAAGACCTCCCTCGCCGTCCCGGCGGCGGCCGATCGGTGGGACGTGTCGCCCGATGGCCTGGTTTACACGTTTCACATCCGACCGACGGCCCGCTGGTCAAACGGCGATCCGCTGACCTCCGACGATTTCGCCTATTCGTTCCGCCGCATCCTGACTCCGGCGTTCGCCGCGTCCTACTCCTACATGCTCTGGCCGATCAAGAACGCGGAGGCGTTCAATTCGGGAAAGCTTGCCGATTTTTCGAAGGTGGGCGTCGACGCCCCCGACGCCGCCACCCTCCGAATCACTCTGGAGAGGCCGACCCCGTACCTTCCCGCCCTTGCGGCGCACAACACCTGGCTGCCCGTGCATCGCCCCGTCATCGAGAAATTTGGCCGCATGGACGAAAAGGGCACGAAGTGGACGCGCCCAGGGAACCTGGTCGGAAACGGGGCGTTCACGCTGGCAGAATGGGTTCCCAACGCGCGTGTCGCCGTCGTCAGGAACCCGTTGTATTGGAATGCCGCCGAGACGCGCCTGAACCGGATCGAATTCTTTCCGTTCGAGCAGCCGGCGACCGAGGAGCTCAATTTCCGGTCCGGCCAGCTTCACACAACGTACACCCTGCCGACCTCGAAGATCGCGGCCTTTCGCGCCCACAAGCCGGCCGACCTCCGGGTCGACCCGATCCTCACCTCTTACTACCTCTTCATCAACGTCACCCGGCCGCCCTTTGACAACCCGAAGGTGAGGCTCGCCCTCGCGCACGCGGTGGACCGCGCCGCCCTCTCCCGCGACGTGACGAGCGGCGAGTATCCGCCGGCCCGCAGCCTGACGCCTCCCGACTGCGGCGGCTACACGGCCCGGGCCCAGGTCTCGGACGATTTTGCCGAGGCGCGCCGTCTCCTCGCCGAGGCCGGGTTTCCCGGGGGCCGCGGGCTTCCCGTCGTCGAGGTGCAATGCTACAGCGACGAGGTGAAGCTTCGCATGCTGGAGGCAATCCAGTCGATGTGGCTCAGGGAGCTAGGCTTTCACATCACGATCGCCCAGCTGGAGCAAAAGACGCTGTTCCAGAACCAGCAGAGCTTCAATTACACGATCGCCTTTTCCGGGTGGATCGCCGACATCCCGGACCCGGTCACTTTCCTGGGAACGATGGTGACAGGCGGGGGGAACAACTGGGCGCATTGGAGCAATCGCGAGTTCGACCGCCTTATCGCAGAGGCTGCCAGCACGGGCGACAACGGGAGGCGGTTCGAGTTCTTCCAGGAGGCCGAATCCATCCTGCTCCGCGAGGCTCCGATTATTCCGCTCTACTTCCAATACCAGGTCTACGCCATAAATCCGGCCGTGCGCGGATGGACGACGAATCTCGTCGGGTTCCACGAGTTTGAAAAGGTCTGGCTGGAAAAGTAGGGTGCCGGATTCGGGGTGGGGCGGCGCCAGCCCGTCTGTCCGGGGCGATCGGCCTATCGCGCGATGCGCGCGCCCGCTCCCGCGATCTGCCTCTCAACCTCGGCCCGAGTTGCCATCGACGTGTCGCCCGGGGTCGTGGAGGCGAGCGCGCCGTGGGCAGCACCGTAGTCGACGGCCTTCTGAGGGTCGTTGAATTCGAGGAAGCCGAACTGCAACCCCGAGGCGAAGCTGTCGCCGCCGCCGACTCGGTCCAGTATCTCCAGGCCCGGGTATTGGCGGCTCTCGTAGAATCTCGAGTCGTGCCAGAGGATTGCGCGCCAGTCGTTCCTTGTTGCGGTATAGACGCGGCGCAGCGTTGTCGCGGCGACCTTGAAGTTCCTGAACTCCTTCACGGCGACCTCTATCATCGCCTTGAAGGCCTCGGTGTCTACCGCGCTGGCGTTGGGGTCGGCGCCCTTCACCGCGAAGCCGAGCGAGGCGGTGAAGTCCTCCTCGTTGCCGATCATCACGTCGACATGCCGGGCGATCTCCCGGTTGACCTCCTGCGCCTTTTTCAGTCCGCCGATCGACTTCCAGAGCGACGGGCGGTAGTTGAGGTCGTACGAGACAATGGAGCCGTGCCGCCTGGCGGCCTTGACCGCCTCGATGGTGAGCTCGGCGGTCGAGGCGGAGAGAGCGGCAAAGATACCCCCGGTGTGGAACCATCTCGCGCCGAGCTTCCCGAAGATATTGTCCCAGTCAAAGTCACCCGGCTTCAGCTGGGATGCGGCTGAGTTGCCGCGGTCAGGTACGCCCACCGCGCCTCGGATGCCAAAGCCTCGCTCGGTGAAATTCAGGCCGTTTCGGACGGTGCGGCCTATGCCGTCGTCCTCGCGCCACCTTATGAAGTCGGTGGCGACCCCGCCCTGCATGATGCAGTCCTCGGCGAGGTGGCCGACCTCGTTGTCCACCAGCGCCGTGCAGACCGCGGTCCTCAGCCCGAAGCACTTACGCAGGCCGCGCGACGTGTTGTATTCGCCTCCGCCCTCCCAGACTGCGAACGAGCGGGCCGCGCGAATCCGGCCCTCGCCGGGGTCGAAACGCAGCATGACCTCGCCCAATGAGATCTGCTGAAAGGCACATCCTGCGGCTGCTTTGACGCTTAATGGCATAGGATTGTCCCCGAGGCGTCGAGTTACTGCGCGGCCCTTGTGGCGGCGACAAACTGGCGGGCGCGGGCGGTGATCGCCGCCCAGTCGCGCGCCTTGAGCGCGGCGGCGGAAACCAGCGCGCTTCCGGCGGCGGTTGCGAAGGCGCCGGCCCTGAGGAAATCCCCGACGGTCTCGGGCGTGACGCCTCCCGTGGGCAGCAGTTCGACCTGAGGAAAGGGCGCCTTGATCGATTTTATGTAGGCCGGGCCGAAGAATTCAGCGGGAAAGATCTTGACCACGTCGGCGCCTTGTTCCCATGCCGCATAGATCTCGGTCGGAGTGAGCGCCCCGCACAGGACGGGCGCCCCGGTATCCCGGCACACCTTGATGACCTCGGGCCGGACGATCGGCGTGACGATGAACTGGGCGCCCGCCGCGATTCCCGCGCTGGCTGTGTCCGCGTCGAGCACGGTGCCCAGGCCAAGCATGATCTGGGGCAGCTCCCGGCTCACCTCGGCCAACATGTCGATGGCCCCGGGCGTCGTCATGGTCAGCTCGATGCAATTGAGGCCGCCGGCTGAAAGCGCCTTTGCGCACCCGAGCAGGTTGGCGGGGCCGTCGGCCCGGATCAGCGCGATGACCGCCTGAGCGCGTATTGCCGCTAGTACCGCGGATGCCGATTTGGCCATGCGCTATTTATCGCGGAAGACGGTCGCAGGGGTCGAGTATGTTTTGGCGGGTCTTGCCAAATAGGGCGGCGGCGGGCTCCGGGGATTTCAGCTTGGACGCCGGGATTGCCAAATAGCGGGCCAACGGCCGAGATCGACTCCCGGCCCCGCCGCGAAAGCATGGGTCGAGTTCAATGCGACGATTCCGTTCACTGCTGATCAACAAGGCCGGCATAGGGATGCCCGGCCTGCGCGTGCTCACCGTTGCCGTGCACCGGCACCTGCCGGAGCACGCCTCGATCGCGCGCCACAGGCACCGCTGGCATCAGATTATCCTTTATTTGGGCGGGCGGGGGCGGCAGGTGTTCGCGACCGGCGACGCCCGGGTTGAGCCGGGAACTCTCGTGGTGATGCCTCCGGGCGTGCCGCATTCCTTTGAGCGGGCGACCGACCGCGCGCCCCTCTGCCTGATGATAGATTTCCGCCTGGCCAATGCGCCGCAGGGCCCGGCGGTCGTGTGCAGCCTCAGCCGTTCGGAGATAATGCAGGTGCGCCAAAACCTGGCGCATCTGATCAGGCTTCAGGCCGGAAGCGGCGGCGTTCTGCGCTGGGAGGGCGCCGCGGTGATTCTGCAGGTGCTCGCGACGCTTCTGCGGGCGGCGGGATGGCTGGAGCGGGTGCCGCAGCCGTCGGCAGCAGGACGCGGCTCGGTCCTCGGCAGGCTGCTCTCGGCGGTCGGGCCGGCGACCCAGCTGGGGCAGGTCGTGCAGCGCAGCGGCTACCAGCGCGACCACCTGAACAGGCTCGTGAAGAGGGAGACGGGCCTCACGCTGGGGCAGTTTCGGGCGCAGCGCAGGCTCGCCAAGGCGAAGGAGCTTCTGCTGCAGGGCCTGCGGGTGTCTGACGTCGCGGAGACGGTGGGGATGCTGGATCAGAGCTATTTTGCCCGGTGGTTTCGGCGCCAGACGGGCCAGTCGCCGTCGCGCTGGGGCCGTCGAATCCTGGGATGACTTGCGGGGGTCCCGTGATTCCCGCGCCCCCGGCGAGGGGAGAGACAGAGGGACACGGGCCCTCGGGGGCCGCTGCGTTGCCCCGAATCCGGGCGGCGTGCACATAATCGATGCCGAAAAAGTGCTAGTCACGGGCGGGAAAATCCTCACACTCGGGATGCGGTTTCCCCTATGCTGGCATCGTGACGCCGACTCCCGCCCCGGTGATCCTGGTCACAGGCGCAAGTCGCGGCCTTGGCCGCGGCATCGCGGTGCAGTTGGCCGCCGAAGGCTGCTCGGTTGCGATCAACTTTTTGGGCAACCGTGCGGCGGCCGAGGAGACGGCGGACCTGTGCGGGAAGGCCTCGAAATCGGGGAAGCAGGGGTTCCCCATCATTCAGGCCGACATCGGCTCCGGGCCCGACCGGGCCCGGCTGGTGGCCGACACGATTTCGAAGCTCGGCCGCATCGATGCCCTTGTGAACAACGCCGGCATCGCCCCCAAGGTGCGCGCCGACCTCACCGACGCGGCCGAGGAATCCTTCGGCGAGCTGATCCGCGTTAACCTGCAGGGGCCGTACTTCCTCACTCAGGCGGTGGCGCGCCACTGGCTCCGTGAGAGACCCGAGCCGGCCCTGCCGACCGGGCACAAGATCATCTTCATAACCTCGATCTCTGCCGAAACGGCGTCCGTCGACCGCGGCGACTATTGTGTCTCAAAGGCGGGCCTCGCCATGGCGGTCCAGCTCTGGGCCGCGCGGCTGGCGGCGCACAACATTCAGGTCGTCGAGGTGCGGCCCGGCATCATGGCCACCGACATGACGGCGGGCGCCAAGGCGAAATACGACGGGCTACTGGCGGGCGGCCTCGTCCCGCAGGGGCGCTGGGGAACCCCCGAGGACGTCGGATTGGCCGTGCGCTCGATCATCGCGGGCCAGCTCCCTTTCTCGACGGGATCGGTGATTGCCGTCGACGGCGGCTTCCATATCCGGCGCCTGTGAGCCCACGCCTGCCGCGCCTATGATCCAAATCGACACCACCCTGGAGCCGGCGTCCCTTAGAGGCGACATCGACCGCCTGTTCGAGGCCTCGGCCGGGAAGATTCTCGCTCTCGAAAGGCATTGGAATCCCCTGCTCGGCTCCCCCGTCATCACGGTGGGCGGCCGATACACGTCGCGGGGATGGACCGAATGGACCCAGGGTTTCCAGTTTGGCTCGGCGATCCTCCAGTTTGCGGCGACGGGCAGCCGCGAGGCCCTGGCCATTGGGCGAGGCGGCACCCTACGGCACATGTCGAGGCACGTAAGCCACGTCGGCGTCCACGACCACGGATTCAACAACGTCTCGACCTACGGCAACCTCTACAATCTCGCGCGGTCGGGCGAGATGCGCGCGGACGAGGGCGAGATCCGGTTCTACAAGCTTGCCCTCAAGGTTTCCGGTGCGGTGCAGGCCTCGCGCTGGACAAGCCTTCCCGCGGGGCTCGGCTTCATCTATTCCTTCAACGGCCCCCATTCGCTTTTCGCGGACACGATCCGGTCGCTGCGTGTCCTCGCTCTCGCCCACAAGCTCGGGCACACCCTCATGGGGGAGAACGACCGCCAATACTCCCTGCTTGGCCGCCTCCTTCAGCACGCCGAGACAACGGCCCATTTCAACGTGTACTTTGGCAAGGGGCGCGACCGCTACGACGTGCGGGGGCGCGTCGCGCACGAGTCGATATTCAACCCGAACGACGGCTCGTACCGCTGCCCGAGCTCCCAGCAGGGTTACTCGCCGTTCACGACCTGGACGCGCGGCCTCGCTTGGATTCTCTGCGGCTACGCCGAGCAGCTCGAGTTCCTCGACGCGCTGCCGGAACAGGAACTGAGGGCGTTCGGGGGGAGGGCCGGAATCCTGAGCCGTTTCATGGGCGTCGCCCGAGCAACGGCCGACTTCTACATCGAGCAGACGCCGTCCGACGGAGTGCCCTATTGGGACACCGGCGCGCCCGGCCTCGCCGGACTCGGAAGCTACCTCGACCGCCCGGCGGATCCCTTCAACGACTGCGAGCCGGTCGACAGCTCCGCGGCGGCGATAGCGGCGCAGGGCCTCGTCCGGCTCGGCCATTTTCTCGCGAGCAGGAAACAGGCCCGGGCAGGCTCCAGGTATCTCGCGGCCGGCCTCACCATCGCCCGGACGATCTTTGGAGAGCCGTACCTCTCGACCTCGCACAGGCACCAGGGGCTCCTGCTCCATTCGGTCTATCACCGCCCCAACGGCTGGGACCACGTGCCCCGGGGGCGAAGGGTCCCCTGCGGCGAATCGAGCATGTGGGGCGACTATCACGCCCGCGAGCTCGCGTTGCTCCTAAAGCGGATGATAGAGCGAAAATCCTACTATACGTTCTTCGGCCTTTGAGCCGCCGACCCCGATGATCCCCCCTCCTGCGGACTTTTCCCGGCTGTGCCTCCACACGATGACGACGCGGCCGTGGGCGCTCGAGGAGGCCGTGAGGCGCTACGCCGCCGCCGGCGTAGGGGGAATCACCGTCTGGCGGTCCGCGTTCGCGGATCGCAGCCCAGCGGCCGCCGGGGAGCTGATCCGAAGCCACGGTCTTACCGTGGTCTCGCTCTGCCGCGGCGGGTTCTTCCCGGCGGATTCTCCCGCGGGCCGGGCGAGGGCGGTCGACGAGAACCGCCGGTGCGTCGACGAGGCCGCCGCCCTTGGCGCCCCGCACGTCGTGCTCGTCTGCGGATCGGCGCCCGGCCTACCGCTTGCCGAGTCGCGCAAGCAGATCGCCGACGGCATCGCCGACGTGCTGCCGCACGCGGCCGCCTCGCAAGTGAGGCTCGCCATTGAGCCGCTGCACCCAATGTACGCGGCCGATCGCTCGGCGGTGAACACCATGAGCCAGGCCCGCGCGATCTGCGGGCAGCTCAGGTCCCCGTGGCTTGGAATTGCGCTCGACGTGTACCACACGTGGTGGGACGACCGCCTCGAGGATGAGATCAGAATCAGCGGCCGGGAGGGAACGCTCTTTGCGTTTCACATCTCCGACTGGCGCACGCCCACGGCCGACCTTCTGGAGGACAGGGGTGTCATGGGAGAGGGATGCATCCCGATCCGCCGGATCCGGGGCTGGGTCGAGGAGGCTGGATTCAGCGGATTCAACGAGGTGGAGATCTTCTCGCGCCGCCTATGGGCGTCCGACCAGGCGAAATACCTCGAGGACATCAAGGCCGCCTATCTTGCCCACGCCTGATTTCCGCCGCCGCAACGACCGTCCGAGCCCCCCAACCGCCTGCAACGTGAAAAAGCACACCATCGGCATAGTAATGAACGGCGTCACGGGACGCATGGGGACGAACCAGCACCTGGTGCGCTCGATCCTCGCGATCCGGGACCAGGGCGGCGTCGGCCTCGCCAATGGCGACGTCATCATCCCCGACCCCATCCTCGTCGGGCGAAACCCCGAAAAGGTGAGGGCCCTGGCCGCAGCGCACGGCGTCCTGCGCGTGGCCGCAAGCCTCGAGGAGGCGCTGGGGGACCCCTTCAACGGGATCTACTTCGACGCCCAGACAACGGGCCGCCGGGCCGAGGCCGTGCGGATGGCCATAGCCGCCGGAAAGGCGATCTACTGCGAGAAACCCATAGCGCTCGACACGGCCACCGCCGTGGCCCTCTACCGGGAGTGCCAGGCCGCCGGGCTCAAGAACGGCGTCGTGCAGGACAAGCTCTGGCTTCCCGGGCTGCGCAAGCTCAAGGCGCTGGTCGGCTCCGGCTATTTTGGCCGGATCCTGTCCGTGCGCGGCGAGTTCGGCTACTGGGTGTTCGAGGGCGACTCGCAGCCCGCGCAGCGCCCGTCATGGAACTACCGCAAGGAGGACGGGGGAGGCATCGCGGTCGACATGCTTTGCCACTGGCGGTATGTCATAGACAACCTATTCGGGCCCGTGGCCTCCATCTGCTGCCTCTGCGCGACCCACATACCCGAGCGCCGAGACGAGCAGGGCAACCCCTATGCGTGCACGGCGGACGATGCCGCCTACGCCACCATGCGGACCGACGAAGGACTTGTCATCCAGTTCAACAGCTCATGGTGCACTCGAGTGCGCAGGGACGACCTGCTCACCATCCATGTCGACGGCACCAGGGGGTCCGCCGTGGCCGGCCTGCGCGATTGCTGGACCCAGAGCGCCGCGGACACGCCGCGGGCCGTCTGGAACCCCGACATCGAGCAGCCGATCAGGTTCTTTGAAGGCTGGCGAAAGATGCCGCAGGACCCCTCGCATGACAACGCCTTCAAGGTGCAGTGGGAGCTCTTCCTCAGGCACGTCGTCAACGACGAACCCTTCCGCTGGTCCCTCCTGGAGGGCGCAAAGGGGGTTCAGCTCGCGGAAAAGGGCCTGGAGTCGTGGAGGAGGGGGGCGTGGGTTGAGCTGGGCCCCATTGCCTGACGCTCTCAGCCGTGGGCCCTGACTCTATCCGCCGGAACCGCCTCGCCACACGCGCCGACGTCGAGCTCCTGCTGCGGGACCTCCTGGCCCCTCTGCGGGCGCATTTCACGCCCGGTCGGGCGGGCCTGCAGCTCGGCGCCACGCGTGCCTGGTATGGCAATCCAAGCGGCCAGCTTGAGGCATTCGCCCGGCCGCTCTGGGGCCTCGTGCCGCTGGCCGCAGGCGGCGGCCGCGCCGACGACCTCTGGTCGCTCTGGCGCGACGGCCTCGCTCACGGCACCGACCCGGGCCATCCCGAGTTCTGGGGATGGACCGGGGACTTTGACCAGCGAATGGTCGAGACCGCGATCATAGCCCTCGGCGTCGTCCTTGCGGGGGACGTCCTCTGGGCGCCGCTCGGGCCTGCCGCGCAGGCGCGCGTCCTGGCGTGGATCGCGCGGTCCGCCACCGCCCAGCCGTTCGACAACAACTGGCACTTCTTCCGCGTCCTTGCCAATGTGGCCTTGCGCCGGATCGGCGGGTGCTGGTCGGCCGCGGCCGTGGAGGCCGACCTGCGCCGGCTGGAGCAGTTTTACCTTGGCGACGGGTGGTACGCCGACGGCGAGGCGCGCCGCGGCGACTACTATGTGCCGTGGGCGATGCACTTCTACGGGCTCGTCTATTCGCGGTTGGCCGATGGGGCCGACCCGGCCCGCTCGGCCGAGTTTCGCGACCGGTCGCGGCGCTTCGGCCAGGATTTCCTCCATTGGTTCGCCGCGGACGGCGCCGCCGTGCCGTTCGGCCGCAGCCTGACCTACCGCATGGCCCAGGGCTCGTTTTGGGGCGCTCTCGCGTTCGCCGGCGTCGAGGCTTTGCCCTGGGGCGTCATCAAGGGCCTCTACCTGCGCCACCTGCGCTGGTGGATGCAGCAGCCGATCCTTTCGGAATCCGGTCTCCTTAGCATCGGCTACCAGTATCCGAACCTGACAATGGCGGAGGCCTACAACGCGCCGGGCTCGCCCTACTGGGCCTTCAAGGTCTTCCTGCCGCTTGCCCAGCCGGCCGAGCACCCTTTTTGGCGCGAGCCCGAGATGGCGATGCCGGAGCGCCGTACGGTGGTCACCATGAGGTGGGCCGGCCAGGTGCTGATGGCCGACCGGGCGGCGGATCATGTCGTCGCGCTGAACGCCGGGCAGCCAGTCGCGGGGTTTCCCCGGCATGCCGCCCGGAAGTATTCGAAGTTTGCCTACTCGACGCGCTTTGCCTTCAGCATCCCCGCGGGCGGAAGCGATGTTCTGGCCGAGGGCGGCTTTGACAGCGTGCTCGCGCTAAGCGACGACGGCGCGCGCTTCCGTCACCGCGACCACTGCCTCGACGCCTGGGCGGAGGCCGGCGTGGCCCATTCGCGCTGGGAACCCTGGCCGGACGTGCAGGTGCGCTCCTGGCTCATCGCGTCCGGATCCGTCCACCTGCGCGTGCACCGGCTCACGACCCGGCGCGCCCTCTGGTCGGCAGAGACCGGCTTTGCGGTGGGCTACGGGGAGCGCGCGCAGGTGGCGGTTGGCGCACCCTGTCCCGGGGCTATCGCCGTGCAGACCTCCTCCGGCGGCAGCGGACTGCGCGATCTTGGGAGGGGGCGCTTCGGGGAGCACATTTTTCTCGAGCCCAATACGAATCTCGCGAGCCCGTTGGCCGCGATGCCCGTGCTGAGGGCCGAGCATGCGCCCGGGGCCGAGTGGCTGGTGTGCGCTGCCGGGGGATGGCTCGGATTGGGTGAAGCCTTCGCCGCCGAGAGCGGCGCCTTCTCGGTGGAGGAAGCGGGCGGGGGCCTTGCGATCTCGCGCGGAGGAAAGCCGATCTGGCAGGCGGATGCAGGGTGACCAAGGCACCCGCCGCGCGGGTTGCTTTCCCCCCGGGCCTCCCCCGCGCCCTGTTGCGGATTCCAAGGGTTGGGCTTCTTTCATGGCATGGAGCTGAATCCTCCGGGTTCCTTGGAAGGGCGCGCCTCGGGATACGTCCGGGCGTTTTCGACGCTTGGGTGCCCCGGCTTGAATTTGGGCGGGGTTTGCGCCCTTGCCCGCAGCTACGGCGTGGGGGCGGTTGAGTTGAGGGTACTGGAGAGCTCGGTGGACCTGCCCGCCTATTTTTCCAGACTCGGGACGGCTCCGGCGACGCTCTCCGCCGTGGCGTCGGCCGAGGGGATCCGCATCGCGGCGATCGGTACTTCCCTGCGTCTCATCGACGGCACGGATGAGGACCGCGAGAAGTTTCTGGAGTTCGTCCCCTGGGCGGAGGCGATGGACGTGCCCCGCCTCAGGGTCTTTGACGGGGGGTCGAAGGCAGATGACGTCGAGATGAAGAGGGCGCTTGCCGCGTTCACGTGGTGGCGGGCGATTCGCGCCGAGCGCGGCTGGAAGACCGACATCATGGTCGAGACCCATGACGCCCTCCTTTCGGCGGCTGCAATCGATCGGTTCACCCGGGAGGTTCCGGGCGCGGCCATCCTGTGGGACAGTCACCATACCTGGCGGAAGGGCGGCGAGGACCCGGCTGCGACATGGCGGGCCATCGGGCGGCACGTGGTTCACATTCACGTGAAGGATAGCGTCGGCGGAGCCGATGCCGGCAGTCCTGCCAGGTACGTCCTTCCCGGGACGGGCGAATTCCCGATGGCGGACCTCCGGGCGGCCCTTGCGGGTGACTACACGGGCCCGCTCAGCCTGGAGTGGGAGAGGCTATGGCACCCGGAGTTGGCCCCCCTCGAGGAGGCTCTCCGCTCGTCGGCTGCCACGTCGTGGTGGTAGACGGATCGCTAGGTCCGCGGAGCCGGCTTCACGTCCAGGCAGTCCGGCCCCCCGGAACTCGCCGCATCCCGGCTTCGGCGGATCTGCGCGCCCCCTTGGCGAAGATAACGTGGCCCGGCAGGGGAATATGAGCAGCCGCGGAGGCACGGGGCTAAATAGTCACGGCAGCCGGGCGGAGTCCGGGGTTTCCTGAGCAGGGCCGGGGAAACAGAGGGGCCCTTCAGGTCGTCAACCCCCGGCTTTGGAGAGCGCGATGACTGCGTAGGCAGTAGCAGCGTCTCCCATCAGGTGTCCGAGCACGGGGTCATTAGGATAGAGCCCGTTCAAGGAACTCGCCTCCCAGCCTCCGGTCTTGGGATTCTGATGACTTGCCAGCCAGACCAGAGCGCTGCGCAATTTCGGGTCGGACGGGTCAACGCCGGCCTCCCTTAGAGCGCAGGCGGCGAAGGCCGTGGCGTAGCCGTCCGAGTCAGGGCCTGTCGCAACCGAAGCGACAAAGGAGTCCGGCCTCGGCTTCCAAGGGCCGAGCGCCTTCCAACTCCACCCACCGTCCGCGTTTTGGCTTCGCCACAATTCCTCCAACGTCGAATTGCGATCCGTCGCGGATACGACATCCGGCAGATTCGCCGATGCCCACAAGGCCGCCAGCCGATGGTGGAGTATTTGCCCCCGGAAATTCAGGCGGAGGTAGTCCGACATTTCCACGATCTGTTCCCGCAGTTCGGGTCGCTTCAGGTATTCCGGGGGTGCATACCCGACCCCGAGAGCCGCCAGGGCGGTGCCGAAATATACCGAATCCGGGGACTCCCACGGATCCAATGACGCGTCCGCCCACGCCCAGGACCCTCGTTCGCTTCCTTTTCGGATCTGCTCCGCCCACATCCTGCGGAAGCCCTCCTCGGCTTCCCTGCTCAGCACCGCATGGTGTTGTTCCCGGTCGTCGAGCGCCAGCGCGAGCGCATAAATGATCGGCTCTGCGCTGCGGAGATAGCCAATGCGAACATTCTGCGGCGCATCAGGGCGCATCACCTTGTCTCGGATGCGGTCGGTAAAAATAACCGCATATGGGCTCATTCCGGGTACTCCTAGTGCCTGAGCTAGCGCGGGTTCCGCCAACAGGTCAGGCAGGACCGTGTGGCAGGATACGCACGCGATGTCTTGGGGCTGATGTCTATTCTCCGCACGCTTGGCCGTAAACTCGACCCATGCCTGCTGCCGGTCCTGGAGGAACCGCCCTGCAGCTTGCGGGCTCCAAGGCAAGTCGTCCGAAAATGCCCGGTTTGCCGCCATTAGTCCGAGCCCCGCGCAACAGAGCGCAATTTGCTGACGTTTGAAGCGTCGTTTCAAATGAACACCATTAACGGTGAGATTGGTTGGAAGGTTGCGGCAGCTTTGAGTTTGGCGTGTTCCCGTGTCAACCATCACACTCGATCAAATCGGCTTTCGCGGTCGGATATATCCCTGGGTCCCCCATCGAAGCAACCGGGTAAAGCATGCCGGCATACGGGCAATCTCGGATTGCTCTAGCAAGTCGCCCGACGGGCTCCGCCCAAGGCCGCCCAGTGTAATGAGAGACGACCGAATCCCAGGAGCGTTCCTTTACCGGTGAGCCGTCCAAAGCGTCGGTCGAATCAATCTCAGCCATGAACACAGTGTGCCTGCGCCGCGGCGCTCCCCACAAGCGCTATTCGACAATTCATAGGGGGATGGTATGGCTTCCTTCCGCTCAGCCCTTATTCACAAAGTTCGCCTCAGCCAAACAGGGGAAGAGGCCTCCCTCTCATCTTAATCGCTCTTCGCTATGTCGGAATCCAATTCTCTTTGTCGGGGCCTCCTTGACCTCAATTGGCGGGTATGACGAAGGCATCTGGAATATCCCCGTCTAATGTCGCGAGCTCGGCACCGTGCGTTTTCGCGAGAGCAAGCAAGTGGGCGTCCGTGGTCCGAGCAGCTCCTTTGCACCACGCCGGTAGGTCTGTTCCACGCTGATCGTCGGAAACGAATAGATGTGTATTGCCGAGGCTTGCGAGCATTCCGTCAAGGGCGGTGCAGGCCTCCTTCACTGCGATCGCCCCGGCAGCCCTTTGAACCGAGACGCGAATAAAGCCTAACTCCGGGATTGGTGACGTCAGGAATTGGGTTTCTTGCCGGCCGCGTTCTTGGCCAATCCATCTGGCCACGCGTTCATGGTCGTGGTGCTCCTTCCACCCCCACGCGACCAACACGTTGACGTCGAGCAGGAATTTCACGGGAAGTCGGCCAGCATTTCCCTAACAGTCTCGGTCGTAAGTGGGCGCCCTCCGGCAGGGGACGAAAATATCTTCGCTCCTGTGTAGCCGCAGCGGACCTGACGCACATGTCCGGATGACTTTCCGTTGCTCAGAGCGCGCCCTCGAACGTACTCCGAAAGTGTCATCCTGTTTCCGCGTGCCTTCGCTCGAATTCGACGGGCCTCGTCCATAGTGACTTTGAACGTTAAGGTTGGCATGGTATTACCGTATTACCAATCTGTGTTTGATCAAGTCGAGCCTTTCTTAGAGTAGTCCCGCCTCCCTGAAGCACACCAAACCAATTGTCGAAGACAATACGGCCAGCTTGCCGTGACATTCTTATCGTGAGGAAAAGCAAGGTGAACACCGCGAGAGGTCTCACAGCTTCAACACGGATAAGTCATGTGGACTGCCAGTCCTCGATTCGAAGTCCCGGTACCCGAATAAACTCCTTCGTATTGTGGGTCACAAAAATGGCGCCAACGGAGAGCGCGTGGCCAGCAAGTAATAGATCGTAGGGGCCGATAGGCTGAGCATTCGGGCGCATCGTCTCTATGGAAGCACGGACTTCCGCCGCCTTCTGCGCAGCATGCTCGTCGAAACTCTCAATCGCAGGAATAAAGCCTCTTAGAATCCTCAATCGAGGAACAGCCCGCGCTTGGTTTGGACTGCGAGAAGCGCCGTACTGCAACTCAAACCAAGCGACCGCGGACATCCGGCAATCGGGGAGGTTCTCCTCAACTTTCCTTGCGATGGCAGCGTCGGCCCCCCTTGCAAGCCGGGTGAGCGCATTGGTATCGAGGAAGTAGATCATCAGGGTCGTGGCCAATCGTCCGGCAGCGGGGACATGCTCATGAGTTTGCGGAGTGCACGGCGGCGCTTGGCCAGCGCCGCTTTATCGACAACCAGAAAGCCATCCGGCGTCCGCGTAACCTCGTAGCTTCCAGACTTGATTCCTAGAGAGCTTGGAAGACGGAGCGCATTCGAATTCCCTGCTTTGAAGACCTTCGCCGTTAGGATGTTCATGTGAGTACAATGTAGATACAATGGTAGAGGTCAAGAAGGCATCAAAGCAACCCGGCTTCCCTGAAACTGTAATACCCGCGTCCGAGAGGATCAGCTCCTCTTCGCCCAATTATAACATGGTCCAATAGAGGGATATCCACTGCCGCAGCCGCCTCGCGTAGCTGCCTTGTTAGCTGGATGTCCGCGGCGCTTGGACTTGGGTCACCTGATGGATGGTTGTGGGCGCAGACGACGGCAGCCGCGGCCTCCCGGATGGCCGAGCGAAAAACCTCGCGCGGGTGGGCGAGCGCAGCCGTCGCGGTGCCCGACGAAACCTCGACGCGCTTGCGCAGGCGGTTGCGCCTGTCGAGGCAAAGGACCCAGAACTTCTCGACCTCGAGCCCAGACGCGATCGATTCGAGGTGGGTGACGATCATGTCGGCCCGGTTGAGGATTGGAGATTCATGGGGCGGCAGGCTGATCGCCCGGCGAGCGACCTCCATCGCGGCCACAAGCTGGAGCGCCTTCACGCGGCCGATTCCCTTCAGCCTGCGGAAGTCGGCCTCGTGCCAAGCGAGCAGACCGGCGAGCGACCCGGCTTCTGAGATGATACGCGACGATAGGGTGAGGACATCCTGCCCTTGGATGCCGCTGCGAACGATCATCGCCAGGAGCTCTGTGTCGCTCAGCGCGGACGCACCGAACCTTTCGAGGCGCTCCTGGGGCCTCTCCGCGGCGGGCAGGATGCGTATCCGGCTGGAGGGGTAGAGCGGGGTGGGCCCGGGCGATGGGGAAGCGGGCTTCACGGGAATGGTCAAACGATGGGACCGAGCAGCCGTTAAACAACTAAAATAGACATGACCACTAATTCTGGGAGCCGGGGACTGCCGACGGCCGCCTCTCGTCTGCGGGCCTAGGGAATTCACCCCAGAAGCAGCCGGGTAATCACAGGGTTACCCGAGAAACGGCACGTTCGGTCCGGGTAAACTCACCCACCGGTTCGCAGTGAAGCCCCTATTACTGCTTGGAGCGGAAAGGAGTTAAGTATGCATATGCAAATGAATGGTGTTTCCGGAAACTCTTCAATGGGCCTCGCAACCCGCCTCAGCGCCGGCGTGCTGATCGCCCTCAGCGGCCTTGGATGGTCGGGTTGCGCAACGCAGACGGCGGCCCGGTTTTCCCCGGCGGCCGTGGCGGTGATGTCGCCCACCGCCGAAGTCGTGCAGCCCTTTGACGCGTTGCGCCTCGGCAAGCAGTTCGTGGCCGAGCATGCCGGGACGGATTTTCTGGTGGGAAGCGGCGATTCGATGCTGCCCCTCTACAGGGACCACACGGTGGTCGTGACGCAGCGGATCGCGGTTTCGGAGCTCAAGGCGGGCATGACGGTCGCCTATGTCGGCGATTCTGGCCGGCCCGTCGCCCATGTCCTCGTTAGGAAGTCCTCCCAGGGTTGGGTCGCGATGGGGGTCGGAAACGCCGAATGCGACTCGACGACGGTGACGGAGGCCAACCTGCTCGGCGTCGTCGTCAAGGCGTTTGAGCCGACGAGGAGCCCGATGGTGGCCCTTCTGGACGAGGCGGCCTCGAGGTCGTCTGTCGCCTCGATGCCCTGAGGGCCCTCGGGGCCACGAGTCCGCCGCGGGAAACCCGCATTCCCGGCCGCCTAGAAGTGCTTAACGTAGCCGTTTCGGCGCAGGCGCTCGAGCCAGCGGTCGCTGCTCTGGCGGGTCATCTGCTGGACGAGGATCCGTTCGATCTGGTCGCGCACCTCGTCGAGCGACTGGATGCCGGCGTACTTGCGTTCGTCGGCGTAAAGCAGGAAACAGCCCTCGGGGGTCATCACGGGATCCGAGCATTCGCCCTTCTTGACGGCGAAAAGCGGCTCGCTGAACTCCGGCTTTAGGTCGGATCTCTTCTGCCAGCCCCAGTCTCCGCCCTTCGCGCGGCGCGAATCGGCGCTGTACTCCTTCGCGAGGTCCTCAAACTTCTCGCCCGAGCGCAGGCGCAGCAGGATCGAATCGGCCTTTCCCCTCAGTCCGCCATCCGTCTCGCCAGGCCCGCGGGTGAGCTGGATCAGGCGGAGATGGACGCTGTCGTCCTGATAGAAGCGGTCCTTGTTCTCCTTGTAGTACTGCTCGATCCGGACCGGGCTCACGATGGTCTGCGACTTGCGCTGCTCGTGCATCATGTAGTTGTAGATGATGTCCTCCTCCACCTCCCTGCGGTAGTCGCGCATGGTGGTGCCGCGCGCGCGAAGGTACGCGAGGAATTTCGAGCGGTCGTTGTCGAACTGGTCGGTCAGCTGGTCGGCGATCTGATTGTCGACAAAGCTTGTGGGCACGTGCTTCTTGTCGTCCTTTTGGAAGTCCTTGATGATCAAGACACGGTCGATGAGATTCTGAATCGCGTCGTCCTGGAGGGCCTCGAGCTTCTGGTTGAATTCCTGCTCATTGCGCGCATCCCTCTGGAGCTGGGGGATCAGCGGGGTTACCTCGCGGCGGACGTCGTCGACGGTGATGATCTTGTCCTCGGCAATCGCCGCGATCCCGTTAGCAAACCGAAGGTTGAGGTTGTCGTCCGGCGTCACGGTCTGAGCCAGGGCGCAACCCGCGACAAGGGAGGCCACGATTGCTGCGTTGGCGCTGCGGTTCAGTGTCATGGATTCGGCAGGTGCTTCAAAAAAGAGATTATCTCCTTCAACCGTAAGTGCGGGTGCGGTGCGGTCAACCTTGGAAACCGGGCGCCGATCATCACCCAGTCATCCCGCTGGCCGCTGCCGCGAAGGCACTTGAGGCGGTTGGATTCCGATTCGACGGAGAGAATCCCCTTTTGTTCCGCCAAGACGCGGATCTCGGTCACCAGAAGGAGCGTGCGCACCTCGGGGACCGGCTTGCCGAAGCGGTCCGCCAGTTCAGCCTCAATCTGGCGCACGGCCTGCGTCGAATCGGCCATCGCCAGCCTTCGGTAGACGTCGATCCGCAGGCGGGTTTCCCCGACATAGGCGACGGGGATCCTAGCCTGAATCCGGCCGATTCCGGGGCCCCCCGCCCGGTCCTCAGCGTCCTTGAGTGCGGTGTATCTGTCCTCGCGGCGGCCCTGGGGAGAGCCCTCTGCCGGCGCGCCTTCACCCACGAACACAAAATCGAGCTTCACGCCTGCGCGGATGGCCGCCGCGGCCTTTTCTCCCTTGAGGCGCGCCACGGACTGGCGCAGGAGCTGGCAGTAGAGCTCGAACCCGACACCGACGATATGCCCGCTCTGTTCGGGGCCCAGCAGGTTGCCGGCCCCGCGCAGCTCGAGGTCGCGCATCGCAATCCGGAAACCCGCGCCCAGCTGCGTGTGCTGGCGGAGCGTGTTCATCCGCTGGCGCGCTGCGTCGAGGAGCCGGGTGTGCCGGTGCAGCAGCAGATACGCGTAGGCCTGGTGCTTGAAGCGCCCGACACGGCCCCGAAGCTGGTAAAGCTGCGAGAGGCCAAAGCGGTCGGCGCCCTCTATGATCAGGGTGTTGCAGTTGGGGATGTCGAGGCCGCTCTCGATGATCGTCGTGCACACGAGCACGTCGTACTTGCCCGCGACGAAATCCGTCATGGCGCGCTCGAGGCCGGCCGCGTCCATTTGCCCGTGCCCGACGCCGAAAGAGATGTCGGGCATGAGCCCGCGCAGACGGTTCGCGACGGCATCGATCGTCCCCACCCGGTTGTGCAGGTAGAACACCTGGCCCCCGCGCCGCATCTCGTGCCGGATGGCGTC
>Ga0209415_10005269_pt1 | contig 23298 bp, 18 predicted proteins | sample PeaSoiSIISIP2007_FD_187696 | JGI IMG/M metagenome (GOLD analysis project Ga0209415, IMG submission 187696) | Peat soil microbial communities from Weissenstadt, Germany - SII-SIP-2007 (SPAdes) (version 2) | ecosystem: Environmental > Terrestrial > Soil > Wetlands > Peat | place: Germany... | reverse complement strand
CATCTTCATGAAGCCCGAGTGCAGGCCCATGATGTGGCCGCGCGAGGTCTCGCGGAAGCGGGCGACGCCGCATTCGTAAGCGATGCCACGCTCGCGCACCTGCTCCTCGGTCATCCCGACCGTCGAGATCTCGGGCACCGAGTAGATGCCATAGGGGAAGAAGGCCGGCGGCGGCGGCGCGGGCTCGCCGAACGCGTGGCAGGCGGCGATCCGCCCCTGCTCCATCGAGGTCGACGCCAGGCTGGGAAACCCGATCACGTCGCCGGCGGCATAGATGTGCGACTCGGCGGTCTGGAACGTCTCCTTGTCGACGGCGACGCGGCCGCGCTCGTCGGCCTCCAGGCCGCAGGCGGCGAGGTTGAGCGTGTCGGTCGCCCCTTCGCGCCCCGCGGCGAACAGCACCATGTCGCCGCGCACCTGCCGCCCGTCCTCGAGCGCGACCACGGCGCGATGCGGCGCCTCAAGCATCACACTCTTGATCGTGGCCCCAAAGCGCAGGGTGACCCCACGGTCGCGCAGGTCGTGCACGAACTCGTCGGCGAGCTCGCGGTCGACGAAGCCCAGCAGGCTCGAGCTCGGCTCCAGCACGGTCACCTGGACGTCCAACGCCGAAAAGATGGTCGCGTATTCGATGCCGATGACGCTCGCGCCCACCACGACGAGGTGGCGAGGGATGCGGGCAAGGTCCAGGATCTCGTCGGAGTCGAGGATGGTCTCGCCGTCGAACGCCACGTGCGCCGGCCGGTAGGGGCGCGTTCCGACGGCGAGCACGAACCGATCGGCCGAGCGCCGCAAGATCGCGCCGTCCTCGCAGGCGATCTCGATCCGATGCGGGTCGATGAAGCGCGCCTCGCCGCGGACGGTCTCGACCTTGTTGCGGGCGAACTGGTGCTCGAGAATCTCGACTTCGTGGTCGAGGGTCATGTGAAGCCGCTTCTTCAGATCCCCGGCGGAGATGTTCTGCTTCACGCGGTAGGCGCGGCCGTAGAACCCGCGCTCGCGCCAGCCTGAGAGGTTGAGCACGGTCTCGCGCAGAGTCTTGGAGGGGATCGTGCCGGTGTGGACCGAAACGCCGCCGACGCGGCGGCCCTTTTCGACCACGAGCACGGATTTGCCGAGCTTCGCCGCCTGCACGCCGGCGCGTCGCCCCGCAGGACCGCTGCCGATCACGATGAGGTCATAGCGCTCGGCCGTGGCTGCGCCCGGCGTTCCAGATTCAGTCACGGGCTAAGGCGCTCCCCTCGAACAAACACCGGAGCGCTGCAAGCTAGGCCATTGAGGTTAAGCGATGATTTGCCTTGTTGATGGCGCCGGCGGCGGCGAAGTTTCCGCTTGGAAATTTCGCCCCAGCGATGAAGAACCTATCGCGAGGCCCTCCTTCCTGCGGATCCGCCCCGACGTCGATGACTACGCCTTCGCCTCGAGCCGACGCCGCCACGCGAGAATGGCGGGACCTCGTTGCCCCGGTCGCCCTGCTGCTCGTGCTTGCCGCCATGACCGCGTTCATGGCGCTCGACAACCTGGTGCTGACGCGCACGGAGCGAGGGTGGGTCAGCCACAGCCGTGACGTGATCGAGGCGACGCAGGGACTGTTCTCCTCGGCGGTGGAGGTGGAGTCGGCGCAACGCGCCTACGCCTTCAACGGCGACGCGGCCTTCCTGGAGCACTTCGACGCCGACGCCGCGGCGGTCGGGGTTGAAGGCGCCAGGCTGCGCGCCCTGGTCGCCGACAATCCACCTCAACGCGCCCGGGTCGCGCTCCTGATCGCCAGCCTTGACGCGCGGGTCGCCCTGTCGCGGCAGAGGGTTGCGCTCTACCGCGCTGGCCAGACCGCGCAAGCGCTCGCCGCGAACCCCGGCGAAGGCAAGGCGGCCATGGACCGCGCCAGGGCAGCCGTCGCCGAGATCATGCAGTCGGAGAACGGCCTGCTCGCCGCGCGCACTGCGCGGGCCAACGGCTACGAGTTCATCGGCTTCGTCGTCGCGCTGCTGGTCAGCGCGCTCGCCATTGTCGGCCTGGCGGCTCAGATGCTGCTGATGGCCCGGGCGAACCGGCAGCTGGCGCGCGCCGTCGGAGAGCGCGAAGCCGCAGAGTCGTCGCAGCGCGAGAGCGAGGCCGGCTACCGCGCCATCTTCGCCAACAGCGCCGACCTGCTCTCGGTCATCGACGTTTCCGCCGACGGCGGTTTCCGCATTGCCGAGCTCAACCCAGCCTACGAGCAGGCGACAGGCGTCAAGACTGACATGCTGCGAGGCGTCGAGGTGCGGTTCATGGCGCGAGAACCGGAGTCGACGCGCCTCGTCGAGCACTTGCAGCGCGTCGTGGCCGGGGGTGTTCCAGTCTTCACCCGCGACCCGGTCAACCTCTTAGGCGGACGGCGCATCTGGGAGTCGATCCTGGTTCCGGTCCGCAACGACGAAGGCCGCATCGACCGCATCGTCGCCTCCTCACGCGACGTCACCGAGCGGGAGGAAAGCCAGGCGCGGCTTCGGCGCGCGCAGCGGATGGAAGCCGTCGGCCACCTGACCGGCGGCGTCGCGCACGACTTCAACAACATCCTGCAGATCATCCGCGGCAACCTGGAGCTGGTGGCCAGCGCCGTCAGCGACCCGGAGGCGTCCGAGCGCATCAAGAATGCGTTGCACGGCGCCGACCGAGCCGCGGAGCTGACCCGTCAACTGCTCGCATTCGCGCGGCGCCAGCCGCTCGAGCCGCGCGTGGTCAACCTTGGCCGCCTGGTCGGCGACATGGCCGAGATGCTCCGCCGCACGCTGGGCGAGGCCATCGAGGTCGAGACCGTCATCGCTGGCGGCCTGTGGAACACCTTGGCCGACCCCGCGCAGGTGGAGAGCGCGGTGCTGAACTTGGCGCTCAACGCCCGCGATGCAATGCCCAAGGGCGGGCGCCTCACGATCGAGATCACCAACGCGGTCCTCGACCAGAGCTACGCCAACCATGAGCGGGTGGAACCCGGCCAGTATGTGATGCTGGCCGTCTCGGACACCGGCCAGGGCATGACGCCCGAGACGCTGGCGCGGGCGTTCGAGCCCTTTTTCACGACCAAGGGCGAGGAGCGTGGCACAGGCCTCGGGCTCTCCATGGTCTACGGCTTCGTCAAGCAGTCGAACGGCCACGTGCAGATCTACAGCGAGCCCGGCGAAGGCACGACGGTGAAGATCTACCTCCCGCGCTCGGGCCAGTCGCAGACGGCGGCGCCCCAGGTCTCGAGCGGCGCGCTCACCGGGCTCCGCGAGGTCGTGCTTGTGGTCGAGGACGACGATCTGGTGCGCGCCTCGACCGTCGGGATGCTGCGGGAGCTCGGCTACACCTGCATCCACGCCTCCGACGGCGCCGCGGCGCTGGACAAGCTTCGCGCCGGCGCCAAGGTCGATCTTCTGTTCACGGACGTTGTCATGCCCGGCCCCGTGAAGAGCCGTGACCTGGCCCGGGAGGCGCAGGCCCTGCATCCGGGTCTGCCGGTGCTGTTCACCTCCGGCTACAGCGAGAACGCCATCGTGCACCAGGGGCGGCTGGACGAGGGCGTGCAACTGCTCTCCAAACCGTTCTCGCGCGAGGATCTGGCGCGCAAGATCCGCTCCCTGTTGCAGAAGGCGCAGCGCGTCGTACTCGTCGTCGAGGACGACGCGCTGGTGCGCATGGCGGCGGTGGACATGATCGAGAGCCTGGGCTTCGGCGCCGCGCAGGCCGGCGACGCCGAGGAAGCGCTCGCCATCCTGAATGCGAGCGAACAGATCGACATCCTGTTCACCGACATCGGCCTGCCGGGGGTGCGGGGGCCGGAGCTGGCCGCCAAGGCGCGGGCGCTGCGGCCGGGACTGAAGGTCGTGTTCGCCTCGGGCTACGGCGAGACCGAGGAGGCGCAAGGCGTCGCCGGCGCCCGCCACCTCGACAAGCCCTACCAGCAGTCCCAGCTCGCCGAGGTGCTCGACGTCGCGCTGGCCTCAGTCAGTGCCCGCTGAGCGGCAGGCCGACGCCGTCGGGCGGCGCCTCCGCACCGGCATTCAGGGGCCGCTGCATCATCGCCACGTCGACCCAACGGCCGTGCTTGAAGCCGATCGCCTGGAAGACGCCGACGGTCGTAAACCCCATGGCTCGATGCAGGCCGATCGAACGGGCGTTCTCGCTGTCGCCGATCATCGCCACCATTTGCCGAAGCCCGAGGCCCTGGCAGGCCTCGATCACCGCCCCGAGCAAGCCCTTGCCGATGCCTTGGCCGAGCCGGTCCGGGCCGATGTAGACGCTGTCCTCGACCGTGTAGCGGTACGAAGCGCGCGGCCGAAACGGGCTGCCATAAGCGAAACCGGCCACGGCGCCGCTGGTCTCGGCGACCAGATAGGGCAGTCCCAGCGCCTGCACCGCCGCGACCCGGCCGGCCATGTCCTCCGCAGACGGTGGATCGGTTTCGAAGGTGCCGAACCCGTTCGCCACGTGGTGGCCGTAGATGGCGGCGAGCGCCACAGCGTCGCCGGCTTCAGCAGTCCTGATCTTCACCCACGGGTCTCCCAGCCGCGGTCGATGGCCCAGATGGCGAAGGCGTAGTCGAGGGCGATCTCCTTCAGGAAGTCGAACCGACCTGACGCGCCGCCATGGCCCGCATCCATGTTGATCTTGAGCAGAATCGGCGCATCGCCTGTCGTCGCTTCGCGCAGCCGGGCCACCCACTTGGCCGGCTCCCAGTAGGTGACGCGCGGATCGGAGAGGCCGCCGGTCGCGAGGATGGCCGGATAGACCCTAGGCCCGACGTTGTCATAGGGGCTGTAGCTGGCGATCAGGTCGTAGGCGGCCGGATCCTCGAGCGGATTGCCCCATTCGGGCCACTCGGGCGGAGTCAGCGGCAGGCTGGCGTCGCTGATGGTGTTGAGCACGTCAACGAACGGCACCGCGCCGATGATCCCCGCCCAGAGCTCGGGCCGCATATTGGCGACCGCGCCCATCAGCATCCCGCCAGCCGAACCGCCATAGGCGACGATGCGGCCGGCCCGCGCGAAGCCATGGGCGATGAGGTGCTCGGCGCCGGCGATGAAGTCGGTGAAGGTGTTGACCTTCGTGCGCCCCCGGCCATCGAGGAACCAGCCCCAGCCCTTCTCCGAGCCGCCGCGGACATGGACCGTGGCCCAGATCCAGCCGCGGTCGACCAGCGAAAGGTTGCGGATGGAGAAGTTGGGCTCCATCGATATGCCGTATGCCCCGTAGCCATAGAGCAGCAACGGCGCAGAGCCGTCCATCGGTGTTCCGGCGCGGATCAGGACCGTGATCGGGACCTCGACCCCGTCGGCCGCTGTCGCCACCAGTCTGTGAGTGACGTAGGCGGACGGGTCGTGGCCGGAGGGAACCTCCTGCGTTTTGCGCAGCGTCCGCGTACGGGTTGCCATGTCGTAGTCGAACCACTGCCTCGGCGTGGTCGGCGACTCATAGACGAAGCGCAGTGTCGCCGTGTTGTACTCGTATCCGCCGGCGAGGTTCAGCGCATACGCTTCCTCGTCGAAGGCGATGGCGTGTTCGGCCCCGCTGGCGCGCTCGGTGATCACGATGCGGTTCAGCGCATTCTCGCGCACGAGGCTCACGAACCAGTCATGCGCGACGCCGATGCCGACGATGTACCGCCCCGGCCGGTGCGGGACCCACTCGCGCCAGTTTGCCCGCCCGGGCGCGTCCGGCGGCGCCCGCATCACCTTGAAGTCGATCGCGCCGTCTGCGTTCGTGTGGATCAGCAGCGTCCCGTCCCACGCCTCGACCGCATAGCGCAGCCCGACCGTGCGCGGCTCGACCAGTTGCGGTTCGGCGGTAGGGTCAGCGGCGGGGATGAGCCGCACCTCGGAGGTCTCGTGGTCGCCGGCGCCGATCGTGATGTAGGCGTCGGAGTGGGTTCGCCCCACCGACAGGAAGAAGCCGTCGTCAGGCTCGTCGTAAACCAGGACATCGTCGGCGGCCGCGCCGCGCGCCGGACGCCGATAGACCTTGGCCGGCCTCCCGTTTTCGTCGCGCCAGATCCAGAACAGCCAGGCGGAGTCGGGCGAGAAGGTGAACGCGCCAGTGGCGCTCTCGATCGGATCGGGCAGCACCTGGCCCGTGGCCAGGTCCTTCACATGGACGCGGTAGACCTCCGACCCTTGCTCGTCGACGGCATAGGCGAAGAGCGCATGGTCCGGGCTGTGCTCGGTCGCGCCGACGTGGAAATAGGCCTTGCCCCTCGACAGCGCCTCTTCGTCCAGCAGGATGGTCTCGGCGCCCCCGTCACGCGGCGTGCGCGCATGGATCGGGTGCTGGGCGCCCTTCTCGCAACGCCAGTAGTAGGCGAACGGCCCGTGCGGGGCCGGCACGGAGGCGTCATCCTCCTTGATGCGGCCCTTCATCTCGGCGAACAGCACCTCCTGCAGGGCTTCGGTCGAGGCCAGCATGGCGGCGGTGTAGGCGTTCTCGGCCTGAAGGTGCGCCTTCACATCGGCGCGGATCAGCTGCGGGTCGCGCAGCACCGCCTGCCAGTTGTCGTCCTTCATCCAGGCGTAGTCGTCGACCCGCACCCGGTTGAACTGGACGATGGTCCTAGGCTCTTTGCGGGCGCTGGGCGGCGTGGGTTTCGTCATGCGAGCCGGCTTATCAGGGTGGGCCTCAGGCCGCCAACCTCTGCCGGATGTGGTCGCCGACGCGCATGGCGTTGGCGACGATCGTCAGCGTCGGGTTCACCGCCGCTGAGGAGACGAAGAAGCCCGAGTCGACCACGTAGAGATTGTCCAGCTCGTGCGCCTTGCAGGATGGGTCGAGCACGGAGCTTTTCGGGTCGGTCCCGAACCGGGTCGTGCCGACCTGGTGCGCGGTCCCGTACAGGGGCAGGAGCGAATCGAGCTCCATGCGATGCTGCGAGAGCGGGTGCGCATGGTCGACGAAGCCCGCGAGCGAGTCATGCAGCCGCTGCACCAGCCGCTCGTGGCCGTCGAGGTTGTTGTGCATGTATTCGAGGATGATGTGGCCGTCCGGCCCGAGCCGCACGCGATTGTCGGGCAGCGGCAGGTCCTCGGAGATCACCAGGAAGCTCAACAGCCGGTGCGCCATCGCGTTCATGAAGATGTCGGGCATGAGCGCCGGCGGCAGCCAGTCGGAGACCTGACCCTCGAGCGTCTTGCCGGTCATGTATTCCAGGAGCTGGATGTGCCCCATCGGGTAGTCGAAGCCGCCGTTGGGATCGCCCCAGTAGAAGTCGTTCACGGCCAGCGTCTTGGGGAAGGTGGTATCGACCGGAGCGGCCGTCAGCGAGACCATGGCGGTCAGCGTGTGGAACGCGTAGTTGCGCCCGACCTGATCGGAGCCATTGGCGAGCCCGCTCGGGTGCTGGGCGTTGGCGGAGCCCAGCAGGATGACGGCGGTGTTCACCGCGCCGGCGGCCAGCACGACGATGTCGCCGCTCCAGCGCTCCTCGCCCTCGGCCGTCTCGCACACGACGTCGGTGACGCTGCGACCCAAACCGTCCGTCTCCAGACGAACAACCTTGCGCCCGGTCAGCAGCGTGACGTTCGGCGCGGCCATGAGCGGCTCGATCGCGCGCGTTCGCGCATCGCACTTTGCCTTCAGCAGGCAGGGATAGCCGCCGCAGGTCTTGCAGCGGATGCAAGGGCTGGTCACCGGGCGGCCCTCGTCGAAGTCCACGCCGAGCGGCAGGGAGAACGGTCGCCAGCCCTGCGCCTCGAAGTGGCTCTTCAGCCGCTCGATGCCGGGGTCGTGGTGGATCGCCGGATAGGCGTAAGGCGGCTCGTCGCCGTGCTCGGTCGGGTCGACCCCGCGGGCGCCGTGTACGCGCCACAGCGTCTCGGCCTCGGCGTAATAGGGCGCGAGGTCGTCGAGCGAGATCGGCCAGGCCGGCGAGACGCCCCCGGCGTGCCTGGTCTCCTGGAAGTCACGGTCGCGAAAGCGCATCAGCGCCGCGCCGTAGAAGGTGGTGTTACCGCCGACCCAGTAGTGGGTGTTCGGAACAAACGGCTTGCCGCGACGGTCGTACCACTGTTCCTTGGTGCGGTAGCGCTTGTCGAGGAAGACCGCCTTTGAGTCCCAGTTCTCGGCTTCCCGCGGCACGTGCTCGCCCCGCTCGAGGATGAGAATGGTCTTGCCGGTCGGCGCCAGCCGCTGCGCAAGCGTGCCGCCGCCGGCGCCCGAACCGACGATCAGGATGTCGAAATGAGCGCTGGTCATGCCGTCGTTTCGTCCTCGAGGTGATACTTGGCCGAGCCGGCGGCGAGGATCGCTCGCACCAGCGGCTCAGGCAGGGTCTGCATGAGCGCGGCGGCCAGCTTGTTGCGCCAGCCGGGCACGACGACCAGCCGGCCGGCTTCGTTCGCACGGATGGCGGTTTCAACGACCGATTCGGCGCTCTGCGTGAAGCGCCATCGGTCTCCAGCCATGACGGTTTCGGTCCCGGCGACCTGGCTGAACTCGCTGTCGGTTGCGCCGGGGCAGACGGCGGTCACCTTGATGCCCTTCTTGGCGTACTCGGCGTCGAGGGCCTGGCTGAACTTGAGCAGCAGGCTCTTCACGCCAGGATAGAGGCTGTGGCCCGCGACGCCGGGGGAGAAGGCGGCGAGCGAGCTTATGTTCACAATCGCGCCTCGCCCGCGCTCGACCATGCCCGGGATCACGGCGCGAGCGAGCGCGCAGGGCGTCACGACCATGGTCATGAGGAGGTCGCGCTGCCGGGCCCATGGCACGCCGGCGAAGCTCTGGGCGATGCCGAAGCCGGCGTTGTTGACCAGCACATCGACGTGGCGGCCATGCGCCGCAAGTGCGGCCATCACTGGCTCGTGCGCCTCGAATCGGGCGAGGTCGGCGCCGATCGCGATCGCTTCGACGCCATGGCTCGCCTGCAGCTCCGCCGCGAGCGCCTCGAGTCGGTCGATGCGCCGGGCGACCAGCGCGACATCGAGGCCGCGCGCGCCGTAGGCGCGGGCAAACGCCGCTCCCAGCCCGGACGAAGCGCCTGTAATCAGGGCCAAATCGCGGCCGCGGCTGCGTCCCTTCGTCCCAGTCGACGCACGCTCCGGCATGGATGAAGATCGCCTCAAGCTGGTTTGATGCGTCGCAGCTTGTGTGTCGGGCCGACGCGCGTCAAATGAGTCTCTGTTCAAGCGTTCGGGGGCTGAAGCGTATGGTCCTGGATTTCTCCGCCCAGCTTATGCAGGCCACCGTGCAGGTGGAGCAGCAGCTGCCGAACGGCACGCACATCATCGGCACCGGCTTTCTGATCGACGACCCGACGCCGGATGGCAAGCCGCGAACCGTGCTGGTCACCGCCAACCACGTCTTCAACCGCATGACTGGGGCCCAAGCCCATATCGGCTATCGCGTCCAGGGAGCGGACGGCGCGTGGCGGTTCGACCCCAAGCCAGTCGTTATCCGCTCGGCGGCGACCGAGCTTTGGGCGCACCTTGCCAACCGCGACGTGGCGGCGATCGTGGTCAAGGCGCCGCCGGCGTTCGCGCATGCGGCGATTCCGCTGGCCTGGCTGGCCGGCGGCGACACCTTCGCGAAGTACGACATCGGCCCGGGCGACGAGATGATGGTGCTGGGCTATCCGCAAGGGCTCTCGGCCGACGCCGCCGGCTTTCCTATCCTCCGCTCGGGCCGCGTCGCGTCGATGGTCGCGCCGCCGAGCGCCGCGGCGCCCAGCTTCCTGCTCGACTTCCGCGTCTTCCCGGGCAACTCGGGCGGGCCGGTGTTCATGTCGGACGCCAACCGCCGCGTGCCCGGCGAGGACGCGCCCAAGGATGCCGAGTTCATCACCGGCATGCTGACCCAGCAGGTCGAGCTGAACAACGAACGGCTGGAGATCGGGATCGTTACCGACGCCGCCTTTATCCGCGACACGATCGCGCTGCTCGATGGGCCGAAGACCGCGCCGCCTGTTGCGGCTGACCCTGAGCCACCCGTCCATCCGCTGCCGGCGGCCGCGCAAGACGCCGCAGCCGTCAGCGCCGCCCAAGTCGGCCAGGCCGTCGCCGACTGATCCCGGCGCAGCCGCTTCATCGCCGCAACGGGACTTGCCGAACCTGGGCGGCGCGGCCCTATAGTCGGACTCTGACAACGACAGCCGCTGGCGAAGCCCCACGCGACGGCCAGTGCGAAGGAGCAGGCGATGAGCGACGGCGCGGTCGATCTCCGGCACGAGGCGCGGGGGAAGATCTATGCGACCCCGATCGAGGCGCTGAACCCGGCGCAACCGGACCTCTACCACCACGACACCATCTGGCCGCTGTTCGATCGGCTGCGCGCCGAGGACCCTGTGCACCAGACCAAGGGCAGTGACTACGGCGATTTCTGGTCGATCACCCGCTACAACGACATCATGGCGGTGGACACCAATCACCAGGTGTTCTCGTCTGAAGGCGGGATCACGTTGCGCAGCCTCGAAGCCGAGGCGGAGACGCTGAAGCGTCCGCAGCGGCCGAGCTTCATCGCCATGGACCCGCCCAAGCACGACGTGCAGCGCAAGACCGTGAGCCCGGTCGTCGCGCCCGCCAACCTGCAGCAGCTGGGACCGATCATCCGCGAACGCGCCGGCGCCATCCTGGACGGGCTTCCGATCGGCGAAGCGTTCGACTGGGTCGACCTGGTGTCCAAGGAGCTCACGGCCATGACGCTGGCCACGCTCTTCGACTTCCCGTTCGAGGAGCGGCGCAACCTCACCTACTGGTCGGACGTCATGACCAAGACGCCGGGCTTCGGCCCGGTGACCAGCTGGGAGCAGCGCTTCGAAGAGACGAGCAAGTGCTTCGCCTACTTCCAGGACCTGTGGGACGAGCGCGCCAAGGCGCCGCCCAGGTTCGACCTGGTCTCCATGCTGGCGCACGGCGAGGCCACCAAGGACATGGACCGCTGGGAGTACTACGGGAACCTGGCGCTCCTGATCATCGGCGGCAACGACACCACCCGGAACACCATCTCCGGCTCGATCTTTGCACTGAACAAATTTCCTGAACAGTACGACAAGCTGCGCGCCAACCCGGCTCTGATCGCCTCGATGGTGTCTGAGACCATCCGCTGGCAGACGCCGCTCTCGCACATGCGGCGGACCGCGACCCAGGACTTCGGGTTCCAGGGCAAACAGATCAAGGCCGGCGACCTGGTGGTCATGTGGTACCTGTCGGGCAACCGCGACGACACGGTGATCGAGGACCCCTACAACTACATCATCGACCGCGAGCGGCCGCGGCAGCACATCTCATTCGGCTTCGGCATCCACCGTTGCGTCGGCAACCGGCTGGCCGAGCTGCAGCTGACCATCATCTGGGAAGAGATCATGAAGCGCTTCCCGACCGTCGAGCTCGTCGCCGAGCCCACCCGCACCCACTCGATCTTCGTGCACGGCTACGAGTCCATGCCCGTCGTCATCCCCCGCCGGAACTAGGCTCGCCCGCGCGAGCGGGAGCTCAGCTCTTGGACCGCCAAGGACGCCAAGTTCGCCAAAGGGGTCAGCCTCGGCGCATAAGCTTGCAGCCTTGGCGTCCTTGGCGGTCGAACCCGGCGACGTAGCGACCACACCGTCCATGATCACCGTCCATCTGATCCTGAACGCCCATATCGATCCGGCCTGGCTTTGGCCGGCGGGGGCGGGGATGGACGAGGTGGTCGCGACCTGTCGCTCGGCCTGCGACCGGCTGGATGCGCACCCGGACATCGTCTTCGCCCGCGGCGGGGCCTGGGCCTACGACGTGGTCGAGCGCACCGATCCCAGCCTGTTCGCGCGCATCCGCGAGCACGTGGCGGCCGGGCGCTGGGAAGTCGTTGGCGGCTGGTGGGTGCAGCCTGACTGCAACCTGCCGACGCTGCTGGGCATGCAGCGGCAGATCGACGCCGGTCGCGCCTACTTCGAGAGCCGCTTCGGCCGCTTCCCGAGGGTCGCTTACAACGTCGATAGCTTTGGCCACGCCGCGGCGCTGCCGGAGCTCATGCGTCGGAACGGCCAGGATCGCTACGTGATGATGCGGCCGCAGGAGCACGAGAAAGTGCTGCCGTCACGCCTGTTCCGCTGGCGCGGCCGCGCGGGCGCCGAGGCGGTCACCACCTTCCGCATCGCCCACGCCTACGCGACGCGCGAGATGAGCGTCGAGCATATCGAGGCGGCGCTCGAAGGCCTGCCGGAAGGCTGCAGCCACACCATGGCGTTCGTCGGCGTCGGCGACCACGGCGGCGGGCCGACCGAGCGGCAGATCGCCTGGTGCAGAGAGCACGCCGAGGCAATCCCGGGCTGCCGGCTGGGGTTCTCCTCGCCATCCCGCTTCTTCGACGCGATCGAGCAGGAGGGCGCCAATTTGCCGGAAGTCACCGGCGAACTGCAGCACCATGCGGTCGGCTGCTATTCCGTGCTGCGCGCGATCAAGTGCGGCATGCGTCAGGCGGAGGAGGCGCTCGGCCAGGCCGAGATCGTCGCCGAGGCCGATCCGGCCCCGGACGCGCACACGCCCGAGCGGCTGGCCGAGGCTTGGCGCGCCATCGCCTTCAACGCCTTCCACGACATCCTGGGCGGGACTTGCGTGCCCTCGGCCACCGCCCAAGCGAGCGCCGAGCAGGCGATCCAGTTCGGCCTCCGCCGCATGGCCGCGCAGCTGCCGGGCGACGAGCGGCAGCGGATCGTGTTGTTCAATGCATCCGATGCTGCTTTCGACGGTTTTGCGGAGCTCGCGCCGTGGACGGAGGGCCGTTGGCGGCGGCATTGGCGCTTCATCGACGAGCGCGGCGCGGTCGTCCCGCACCAGCCGATCGCGCAGGAGGCGGCGACGGCCTTTCCGCGGCGCGTGCTCATGCGGCTCGCCGTTGCGCCGCGCAGCCTGAAGGTCCTCCGCCTCGAGCGCGGGGGCGACGACGCCGACGAGGCGGCCAGCCAACCTCGCCAGAGGCGGGATGCGGGGCGCGCCATCGAGAACCTGAGCCTCGGCCAAGGGGCTATCGACTTCACGCCGGACGCTAGCTTCAAGCTCGGCGGGCTGACCGTCGCGCCCCGCCTGGAGCTGTACGACGACCCCACCGACACCTGGTCGCACGGCGTCGATCGCCTGGGCGAGAATCGCATCGCCGTGGCGGCATGGGAGCCGCCGGCCCCGATCGACAACGGCCCGCTGATGCGCTCGGGGCTGCAGCACGGCGCGATCGGCGATAGCACGCTCGTCGCCGAGTGGCGCCTTTATGCCGATGAGCCCGTGGTCGAGCTCAGGCTCGCCGTTCACTGGCGGGCGCGCCACCAGCTGCTCAAGCTCGTGCTGCCGCTCGCCCTGGCCGAGCGCATCGACGGCGTCATGGGCGAGCCCGTGACGCGTGCGCTCGACGGCCGCGAGCGGCCGCTTCAAGACTTTGCCTGGTTTCGCTCGAGCGCCGGCCGCGCTTTCGGCGTGGTCTGCCCGGACGTTTTTAGCCTGGATGCGGACGATGGCGGCGCTCGACTGACCCTGCTCCGCAGTCCGCTCGAGGCGCATCACGACCCCGCCCCCGCCGACGCCTTTCCGCGCGCCGACGCGGCAGACCAGGGCGTGCATCACTTCCGCTTGCAGTTCGCCAGCTTCGACGCCCTCTCGCCCGCCTGGCTCAAAGCCCACGCCGGCATTACCCACCGCCCGCTCATCGCCTGCGACTGGAGCAAGGGGATGGTCGCCCGCAACGAGACCTGAGGCAGGCTCAGTGCGAGATGAATACCGGCACGGGCGCGCGCGTAAGGACCATGGGCGTTGTCCCGCCGAGCAGGAAATCGATCCAACTGGGCCGTCCGTAGCCGCCCATGACCAGGAGGTCGAAGCCGTGCATGTGCTGGACGAGCTCGGCGCCGTGGGACTGGCGCGTGTGGACCTGCGGGTTGATCTCGACCGCCAGCCCGTAGCGCCGCAGGTGGTCGGCCAGGTCGGAGGGGAAAACGTCGGGGTCTTCCGCCAGCGCCAGAATCTCGACCCGAGCGTTGGAGCCAACCAGGATGGGCAGGGCATCGTGCACGGCGCGCGTCGCCTGGGCGCTGCCGTCCCAGCCGATCAGCACCCTGTCCAGCCGCGCGTCTTCCCGTTGGATGGCGTCGGGCGTCACGACGACCGGCCGCCCGCCCTGCAAGACCACCTCCTCGGCCAGAAACAGCGGATGACGGTGCGCCGAGCCCTCGGCTTCGTACTGGCCGAGGATCACGAGATCGGCGTTGATGGCTGCGTTGCACAGACAGGCGCTCATGGGGCCCTCCTGTATCCGCCAATCCGTGGGGGTCGTCCGGCCGTTGCTCAACTCGGCGAACAGCGCCTCTGAGCCGATTGCACCTTGCCGTTGGAACCGCTCCAGGTTCTCGGTCGCACGCTCGATCGCGTGCGGCTTGTAGTAGGGCGGCACGTCCAGCGGCGGGATGACGTGGACGCCGGTCAGGCGCGCGCCGTGGCGGTCGGCCAGGTCCAGGGCGAACGCGGTCCGCTCTCGGCCGGCCTCGGTCGAATCCACGTGAACCACGATGTCGGCCAGCATCCAGGCCTCCCACGGTCGGCGCGACACGATCGCCTGCGGCGATAGGCGCGTCATTGACGCCACGCAATCCCGCACACACTCAGCTCGGGATGAACATCGCCAGCGCCGCGACCCCCATTACGGCCGTCCCGAGCCACCCAAGGACGATAAGGGTCCGCGTCGCCGTGAACTCGCCCATCACCGACTTTTTGGAAGCCAGGATGATGATCACCGCCATCAGTGGCACGGCCACCACGCCGTTGATCACCGCGCTCCAGAACAGCGCCTTTATCGGGTCGATCGGAGAAAACTGGATGACGAGGGCGAGAAGCACGCTGACGGCGATCACGGCGTAGAACCCGCGCGCGTCCTGTACCCGGCGCTCGAGACCCTCGCTCCAGCCCATCGCTTCGGAAAGCGCATAGGCGCCGGATCCGGCCAGCACCGGCACGCCGATCAGCCCGACGCCGAGAAGGCCGATCGTGAACAGCAGGAAGGCGAAGGGCCCAGCCAGCGGCTTGAGCGCGGACGCGGCCTGCGCGGCCGTCTGGATGTCTTTGATCCCCGCCACGTGCAGGGTGACGGCCGTGGCCAGGATGATGAAGAAGGCGGTTACGTCGGAATAGAACATGCCGCTCCAGGTGTCCCAGCGGATGCGACGCAGCTCGGGGACGGCCGAGGCCTTGTCCCGCTTGAGCGCGCGCTCGCGGTTTGCGTGCATGTCCTCAACCTCCTCGGAGGCCTGCCAGAAGAACAGATAGGGGCTGATGGTGGTCCCGAAGATGCCGACCACCACCGTGGCGGCCCCGGCGTTCAGAGCGAACTTGGGCCACACCGTGCGCAGCGCGACCTCGCCCCAGGGCACGTGCACGGTAAAGAGCACCGCGGCGTAGGCGAGCAGCGAGAGCGTCAGCCATTTCAGGTAGGCGACGTAGCGGTGATAGGGGACGAACAGCTGCAGGCCCAGGCTCAGGAGCACGAATCCAAGGGTCATCAGGTGGCGGTCGATGCGGGTGACCAGCTCGCCCGCCTCGCCCATGGCGGCCAGGTCGGCGGCGATGTTCAGCGTGTTGGCGACGAGCAGGAGCAGAACGACGGCACGGACCACGATGGGCGGAAACGCCGCCTTCATGTTGGCGGCGAGGCCCCTGCCTGTGACACGACCAATGCGGGCGCAGATTGACTGGATCGCCGCCATCAGCGGAAAACAAAGCGGCATCGTCCAGAGCATGTTGAGGCCGAACTGGGCCCCGGCCTGGGAATAGGTGGCGATGCCGCTGGGGTCGTCGTCGGCGACGCCGGTGATCAGACCCGGCCCGACCCTGGCGAGCGGGTGCTCCTTCACACGCTCCCAGAAGACCTGCAGCCGGGTCGGTTTGCGGCGAGGCGCGCCCGAAGGGGAGCCCTCGCCTCCGGCGGCGATATTCTTCAACACTGGGCTCCTCGAACCTTCGTCCCCGTAAACCTTGTCCCGCGCGAAGGCGACAAGGCCATAATGCCGATCAAGCCGCGAGGAAGCGGCGCAGGACCACCTCGGCCGCATCCGGCTCGTCGCGATGCACGCCATGACCAGCACTTTCGAACACGATACGTTCCGCCACGCCGTCAGGAAGCGCCGCGGTGATCGCCTCGCTGCAGGCGACCGGCGTGATGGGGTCTTCGCCGCCGGCCAGGATGAGCGTTGGGCAGGCGACGGCGGGCAAGCCCCTGGTCAGGTCCATCGTGCGCATCTCGCCCAGGATGAAGCGCGACATGACCTCGGTCCTCAGGATCGCGCGGCGGCGGGCCGCCGCCTCGGCAGGGTTGGGCTTCGGATTGTAGAGCGGCATGCAGACGCTCATGTATTCCTCGGTCACGCCCGGCTCGGGCGCGGTCCAGAACCGCTCGGCGATGTCACACGCCTTTGGTCCGCCCTTCGCCTCCATCATCCGGTAGGTGACGTCGAGCATCAGCGACGCGGCCGTCGACGACAGGATCAGCTTGGCGGGATGTTCGGGATGGCGGCTCGCGTAGGACATGGCGACCATGCCGCCGAACGAGTTGCCGTAGACGACCGGCTTTTCGATTCCGAGCGCCTCGCAGATCGCCTTGAGGTCGTCGCCCCACTGATCGAGCCGCCAGGTGTCCGGCTCCCCGGTCGAGCGGCCGTTGCCGCGGTGGTCGATGTAGAGGACCTGATGGGTGTCGGCGAAGCGGTCGAAGTAGGGCCGAAGCGTCGAGTGATCGAACCCAGGGCCGCCGTGCATGATGATCAGCGTCGGGCGCTCGGCCATCCGCTCGCCGTCGATCGCGAGCTTCGAGCCGACAACGTCGAAGAAGATGCGGGCCGTACCGATATCGACGAACAAATCGAGCCTCCGATGCCACCACTCAGATCCTCCACCGTAGGGGAGGGGGACCGCACGCAGTGCGGTGGAGGGGGAACGATGCCGGCCGCGCCCGCGTCAGGACGGACCTAGGTCATGCTTGCAGGCCGGCCGCGCGAGCGGCGGACCCCCTCCACCATGCTTCGCATGGTCCCCCTCCCCCGACGGGGAGGATCTAGTTAGTCCTTCAGAGCCTCGCGAGGAACTCGCCAACAGCGGCGGTGAACTCGTCCGGGCGATCGAGGTTGACCGGATGGCCGCCGTCGAGGTCGACGACGCGCAACCCCCGGATGGTCTTGGCGGCGTGGTCGCGCAGCGGCTGGAAGCGCCGCTCGCGCCGGCCGTTGACCAGGAGGGTAGGCGTCGTGATCTCGGCCAGGCGCGGGGTCACGCACAGGCCGGGCGAGGTCCAGCGCAGCCCGTTGGCGACGCCGGCAAGCGAGATCAGCGCGGCGTCGGCGATCAGCTCGTCCTCGACGTCGGGCGGCAGGCGGCCGGTGCGCTTGGGGTAGAAGGCCATCGCCTCCAGCGCCGGGCGGCCGCGCGCCTCGAACGCGGCCATCCGCTGCAGCCGGATCTCCTCACTGACGGGCGGGTCGCCGGGCGAGAGCGCCGAGTTGGAGTTGGTGAACACCTGGGCGAAGAGCCGCTCCGGCCGCTCCAGCGCATAGCGCATCGTAAGCCCCGCCCCGAACGACTGGCCACAGACCGTCCAGCGCTCGGCGCCGAGCTGGACGCGCAACGCCTCGAAGCGGTCGATGTAGGCCTCGACGGTGTAGGCGGCCGGGTCGGTCGGGCTCTGCGAGCGGCCATGCCCCAGCACTTCGACCACCACCGGCGTCGAAAAGCGGCTGAGCGCCGCAAGGTTCGGCCGCCACTGCGCGCGGCTGGAGCAGAGTCCGTGCACGAGCAGAAGGGGGGGACCCCTGCCCTCGAACACCTCGACGTGCATCATGGCCGGACGCGCGGCCCCGCTGGGCTCAGCGCTGCACGAGCTGGGTGAGAACGCCGCCGGTTTCGGCCGGGTGCACGAAGACCTGGCCGCGGATCGGCTGGCCGGGGCCGGGATCGCCGACCAGGCGCACGCCCTTCTCCCGCAGCTCGGCCACCGCCTTTTCCAGGTCGTCCACCTTCATCGCGACCAGGTGCACGCCTTCGCCGCGCGAGGCGAGCCTTTGCGCGATCGGCCCCTCGTCGCCGAGGTTCGACACCAGCTCGACGTAGGAGTCCGCAAAGCGGAAGAAAGCCATTTTCATGCCCGCCTGGGCGGCCTCGCTGCGGTCGGAGACCTTGGTCCCGTAGATGGCCTCGTAGCGGCCGACCGCCGCGTCCAGGTCCTTCACCGCCACCACGACGTGATCGACGCCCTTGAACATCGCGCCACTCCCTTGAGCTGTTTCCTCGTCAAATCAGAGCTATCAGCGGGGGCGCCTCGCGCATAGTCTTCGCGGCAAGAAGAGGAGCGCCATGACCTACGCCCCAGCCACCCGCGCCTACTACGACGCCGACAGCCACATCATGGAGCTGCCCGACTTCCTGAAGGCCTACGCCGATCCCGACCTGCGCGAAGCCATCCCCGAGGTGAGCTACGCCGCCTCGCTGGTCACCGACGAGGAGGTGGCGGTGATCGTGGGCCAGGGCAACCGGCACACGGCCGAGCACGTCGCCGCGCAGGTCGCGCTTGGCGACAAGCTGATCGAGTCCTCGAAGGAGATCCAGGCGCTGGGCGCCTTCAACGCCAAGGACCGCGCGACCGCGCTCGACCTGCTGGGCTTCAAGAAGCAGCTGGTGTTCGCGACCCACAGCGTCGCCATGCCGTTCTCGCCGAGCAGCAAGATCGAGCCCAGGCTGCGCTATGGCGCCGCCCGCGCCCACAACCGGCACATGGCCGACTTCTGCGCCGAGGACGATCGGCTGATGGGCGTGGCCATCGTCCCGCTGGACGATGCCGAGCACGCCATGGCCGAGCTCGACTTCGTGCTTGGCGCGAAGCTCAAGGCGGTCTGGGTCCCGCACCGGCCGAGCGGCGACCGCTCGCCGGGCCATGTCGATCTCGACCCCTTCTGGGCGAGGCTGGCCGAGAGCGGGACGCCGTTCGTGCTGCACGTGGGCGGCGCGCCGCTGCAGCTCGCCAAGGCCTGGATGAACAACGGCCGGCCGCCGACCAAGGACTGGATGGGCGGCGGCGAGAACCTGCGCACCAAGGACATCGCCCTCCTGCACGAGGGCCCGGAAGCCTTTCTCACCATGATGGTGCTGGACGGCGTCTTCGAGCGGCATCCGCGCCTGCGCGGGGCCAGCGTCGAGCTCGGCGCCGGCTGGGTCCCCGAGCTGCTCCGGCGGCTGGACTGGGTGGTGAAGATCTGGAGCCGAACGGACGCGAACCTGCAGGCGATGCAGCGCCGGCCATCGGAGCAGCTGACCGCGCAGCTCGCCTTCACCCCCTTCGTGTTCGAGGAGGTCGGCGCGCTGATCGACCAGTCGAACCCCGACCTCTACCTGTTCTCGACCGACTATCCGCACGTCGAGGGCGGCAGGAACCCGCTCGGCCGCTTCGAAGCCTCGCTCGGCGAGCGTAGCGAGAGCGTGCGCGACAAGTTCTACGCCGAGAACTTCCTGCGCATCTTCCCGCAAGCGCGGGTCCACGCGCCTTTGCCGGCAGCCGCCACCGCCTGAGCGTGGCCGAGCCCAAGACCCTGAACGGGATGGGATCAACCACCCAAGCGACCGCGCGCGCCGCCGCGGCGGCGAGATCGCCGGCGTGCTCAGGTAGGCGCGCCGTAGTTGATCGCGTCGCCCGACCTGCAACGGCTGGCCGGGCCCGCTCGCGGATCGATCGCGGGTAAGGGTGACGCGACCCCACCTCCGAAGGCGTGCTGCTCCGCCCTCGGCCGGCCGAGCATCCGACGGCCCCCGGCTAGCCGGCCCCCGCGTTGATCTCGCTGCCGGCGAGCGCGGTCTGCAGCTCGCCGCTGACCTTGGCGATCGCAGGGTGCTTTGCTGCGCGGTCGGCGTAGCTGGCGAGCTTGGGGAACTGCGCCAGGAGCTCCGGCTCGCCCATCATGCCGCTCAGCGCCTTCACGCCGAACAGGGCGGGGGCGAGCACGCAGTCGGCCTGCGAGAACTGAGATCCGTATGCGAAGCCGCTCCCGGCGACGAAGAATTCGACGCGTCCGAGGCCGGTCTTGATGCGTTCGAGCGCGTTTTCTCTCGCCCCAGCGACGCCGTCGCTGAGGTCGTGGAAGAACTGGACGATCGGCGCGACGATCCCACCCTCGGACAGACGGAGGATGGCGAAGACCTTGGCCCGGCCTTCCGGATCATCAGGCCGCAGGGGTCGGTCGGGGAACTTCTCGTCGAGATAGGCCAGGATTGCGGCCGACTCCGGCAGCGGCGAGCCGTCGTCAAGCATCAGGCAAGGGATCGTCCCGGCGCCGGTCAGGCGCTGATAGGCCTCCGACCTGAACCCGCCGAGCGGCGGCTCGATCGGGATCGCCAGACCCTTGGCGTAGATCGCCGCCCGCACGGGCGCACAGTATGGCGAGGTGTCGTCCGAATAGAGGATCATGACGGGCTCTCTTAGGCTCAGCCGTCTGGCCCGCCAAGCCACGCGACCTGTGATGTTGGCCCCTGGCGAGCCGGGACCGACGCGGTACTTTCGACGTTATCGGCAAGGGAGGTCGACCATGATCGAAGGGGTCTGTCATTGCGGCGCCGTCCGCTGGAGCTTCGAGGGCGTCCCGGAAGGCGCGACGGCGTGCAATTGCACGGTCTGCCGCCGCTACGGCGTGCTCTGGGCCTACGACTTCGAGGACGAAGGGATCCGGGTCTCCGGCCCGACCCAGATCTACTCACCGGGAAGCGAGATCGGCTTTCACTTCTGCCCGACCTGCGCGTGCTTGGCCTACTGGCGCGCGCTCGAGCCGCGTGAGGACGGCCGGCGGCGGATCGCCGTGAACCTGCGGCTCGCCGAACCCGAGCCGGTCGCGTCCATCCCGATCGACCATTTCGATGGCCTGGACAGGTTCGAGGATCTGCCGCGCGACGGTCGCTCCGTCGCCGACTATTGGTTCTGACGCGCGAGTACGAACAGCCGCGGCATTAGGCCATCTGCAGCTCGCGGCGGACCAGCTTGGCGTAGTCGTCCATCAGCGACAGCGAGATGTTGCCGGGGCGGAACTTGTGCTCGCCGATCTCGGCCACGGGGGTCACCTCGGCGGCGGTGCCGCAGAGGAAGACCTCGGAGAAGGTGCCCAGTTCCTCGCCCGGGATGTGACGCTCGATCACTTCGAAGCCGCGCTCGCGGGCGATCTTCATGACCGTCCGCCGGGTGATCCCGTCGAGGAAGCAGTCCGGCGTCGGGGTGTGGATCACCCCGTCGCGCACCAGGAAGATGTTCGCCCCCGTCGACTCGGCGATATAGCCGCGCCAGTCGAGCATCAATGCGTCGGCATAGCCCTCGCGCTCGGCCGCGTGCTTGGAGAGCGTGCAGATCATGTAGAGGCCGGTCGCCTTCGAATGCACCGGCTCGGTCTCCGGCGAGGGGCGCCGGTACTTGGCGTAGGTCAGCCGGATGCCGCGCTTCTTCTCCTCCGGATTGAAGTAGCTCGGCCACTCCCAGACGGCGATCGAGAGGTGAATCTTGGTGTTCTGCGCCGAAACCCCGATCATCTCCGACCCACGCCAGGCGATCGGGCGGACGTAGCAGTCGGCAAGGCCGTTCTTGGCGCAGGTCTCGTTGCAGGCCCTGTCGATCTCTTCGACGCTATAAGGTATGGTAAAATCGAGGATTTCCGCCGAACGATGCAGGCGCTTGGTGTGCTCGGTCAGCTCAAAGATCACCCCGCCGTACATGCGCGCGCCTTCGAACACGGCCGACGCATAGTGCAAGCCGTGGGTCAGTACGTGCAGCTTCGCCTCGCGCCAGGGGACGAATTCCCCATCCAGCCAGATCCAGCCGTCGCGGTCGTCGAAGGGGATCACCGTCATCGCACGCACTCCTCCTTTGAGCCGGCGCTATAGCATAAGAGTGGTTTCGTGAACGCCCAGCCGCCAGGACAGTCTCGCGAACGCCATCTGCTCGTCGTCGACGACGACGACCGCATCCGCGTGCTGTTGAAACAGTATCTGGCGCGGGCGGGGTTCAGAGTCTCCGCCGCGGCCGACGCGGCGGCGGCCCGGCGGCTGCTCGGCATGTTCAGCTTCGATCTGTTGGTCTTCGACGTGATGATGCCGGGCGAGGACGGGTTCTCGCTCACCGAATGGGTGCGCAAGTCGGGGCCGGCGAAGGCGGCGCCGGTCCTCATGCTGACGGCGCGCGACAGCGCGAGCGACCGGATCGAGGGCCTGAGGCTCGGCGCCGACGACTACCTGCCGAAGCCGTTCGAGCCCGAGGAGCTTCTCTTACGCATCGAGGCTATCCTCCGCCGCGCGGGGGCTCAGCCGCATGCGGCCGAGCGCCTCGGCCTCGGCCGTTCGAGCTTCGATCCCCGCCGCGGCGAGCTGTTCAAGGACGATTTGCCGGTGCGCCTGACCGAAGCCGAGACCCGGCTTTTAAAGCGCCTGGCCGCCAACGCCCACATCGCGGTCGACCGCATCGAGCTCGCCCGCGAGACGGCCGATCCGTCCGGACGCGCCGTCGACGTGCAGGTGACGCGGCTGCGCCGAAAGATCGAGCCCGACCCGAAGCAGCCGCGCTATCTGCTGACCGTCCGCGGCGTCGGCTACATGCTGGCCCCAGACTGATGCGCATCCGGCCGCCGCGCCTCGTCCTGCTTCGGTTCCTCAAGCGCTGGGCGCCGACCTCGCTCTGGGGCCGGTCGCTGCTGATCATCGTGCTGCCGATCGCGATCATGCAGTTCGCGGTCACCTGGGCCTTCTTCGACGCCCATTGGCAGACCGTGACCTCCAGCCTGGCCGAGGGACTGGCCGGCGACGTCTCCTGGCTGGTGCAGAGCTACGAGGCGGATCCCAGCCCGACGAATCTAGCCCACCTGCAGGACCGGGCGGAGCGGTCGCTCGATCTCTCCGTCGCGCTGCAGCCTGGAAAGGCCCTGCCCCGGTTCAAGCGCTACGCGCTGTTCGGACCGGTCGACTGGTCGATCAAGCGGGCGCTGGCGGCGCACCTGGACGAGCCGTTCTGGTTCGACACCACCCGCTACCCGGCTTACGTCGACATCCGGGTCAGCGTGCCGCAGGGGGTGTTGCGCATCATAGCCCCGCGCGACCGGGCCTTCGCCACGCAGGGGCATATCTTCATCCTCTGGATGACCATGGCGACGGTGCTGCTGACCGGCGTCGCCATCCTCTTCATCCGCAACCAGGTGCGCGCCATCGAGCGGCTGGCGGACGCGGCCGACGCCTTCGGCCGCGGCGGCGATGTGCCGCAGTTCAAGCCGCACGGCGCGCGCGAGGTGCGCAAGGCCGCCCACGCCTTCATCGCCATGAAGGAGCGCATCCAGCGCTA